>Ga0314771_100012_pt1 | contig 187816 bp, 159 predicted proteins | sample MetaGCB42018_FD_204522 | JGI IMG/M metagenome (GOLD analysis project Ga0314771, IMG submission 204522) | Cryopeg brine microbial communities from Beaufort Sea near Barrow, Alaska, United States - CB4 2018 | ecosystem: Environmental > Aquatic > Marine > Coastal | place: USA: Alaska | collected...
CAAGAAGACACTACCTTCAACTCGACTATAGATTTAGATGCCAACGACACCGACTTAGATGGCGACAGCTTATCGGTCATCGCTGGGACATTTACTACCGCACAAGGCGGCACCATAGTGATCGCCACAGACGGCAGCTACACCTACACGCCAGCATTGAATTTCAATGGCGTCGATACTGTCGATTACACCGTCACCGATAACAACTTGACTGATATTGGTACTTTGACCATTAATGTCGGTGCCGTGAACGATGACTTCAGTGATACCGATGAAGTGATTTCAGTGGCAGAAGACAGCAGCGCCACCACCGGCAGCGTCCTAACCGGCACCAGCTCAGTCGACGGTCCTGTGACCGTACAAAGCTTCAGCATTGACGGCGTGACCGGCCCATTGACCTTAGGGCAAGCGGTCACGATTGCCGATGTCGGCAGCTTCACATTAAGCGCTGACGGCAGCTATAGCTTCACCCCAGTAGCTAATTACAACGGACCCGTCCCGGTCATCACCTATGTGTTAACCGACGGCTCTGGCCCGACCGACACCTCGACATTGACGATCACCGTGAGCCCAGTGAACGATGACTTCACTGACGCGAGCGAAGTAATTTCAGTGGCAGAAGACAGCGGCACAACCACCGGCAGCGTCCTAACCGGCACCAGCTCGGTCGATGGTCCTGTGACCGTACAAAGCTTTAGCATTGACGGCATCACTGGTTCGTTGACCTTAGGGCAAGCGGTCTCGATTGCCGGTGTCGGTAGCTTCACATTAAGCGCCAATGGCGATTACAGTTTCACGCCTGTCGCCAATTACAACGGCCCAGTGCCGGTGATCACCTATGTGTTAACCGACGGCTCTGGCCCGACCGACACCTCGACATTGACGATCACCGTGAGCCCAGTTAACGATGACTTCACTGATACCGATGAAGTGATTTCAGTAGCCGAAGACAGCAGCGCAACCACCGGCAGCGTCTTAACCGGCACCAGCTCAGTTGATGGTCCTGTGACCGTACAAAGCTTTAGCATTGATGGCATCACTGGTTCGTTGACCTTAGGTCAAGCGGTGACAATTGCCGATGTCGGCAGCTTTACATTAAGCGCTGACGGCGATTACACCTTCACCCCAGTGGCCAATTACAACGGCCCAGTACCGGTGATCACCTATGTGTTAACCGACGGCTCTGGCCCGACCGACACCTCGACATTGACCATTAAAGTTACTCCAGTTAACGATGACTTCACTGACGCGAGCGAAGTGATTTCAGTAGCCGAAGACAGCGGCACAACCACCGGCAGCGTCCTAACCGGCACCAGCTCGGTCGATGGCGACGTCACGGTACAAAGCTTCAGCATTGACGGCGTGACCGGCCCATTGACCTTAGGGCAAGCGGTCTCGATTGCCGATGTCGGCAGCTTTACATTAAGCGCTGACGGCGATTACACCTTCACGCCTGTAGCCAACTATAACGGCCCAGTGCCGGTGATCACCTATGTGTTAACCGATGGCTCTGGCCCGACCGACACCTCGACATTGACGATCACCGTGAGCCCAGTTAACGATGACTTCACTGACGTGAGCGAAGTGATTTCAGTGGCCGAAGACAGCGGCGCAACCACCGGCAGCATCTTAACTGGCACCAGCTCAGTCGACGGTCCTGTGACCGTACAAAGCTTTAGCATTGATGGCATCACTGGTTCGTTGACCTTAGGTCAAGCGGTGATAATTGCCGATGTCGGCAGCTTTACATTAAGCGCTGACGGCAGCTACAGCTTCACGCCTGTCGCCAACTATAACGGACCAGTGCCGGTGATCACCTATGTGTTAACCGACGGCTCTGGACTTACTGATACATCGACATTGACGATCACCGTGAGCCCAGTGAACGATAATTTCACTGACGCGAACGAAGTGATTTCAGTAGCCGAAGACAGCGGCGCAACCACCGGCAGCGTCTTAACCGGCACCAGCTCAGTCGATGGTCCTGTGACCGTACAAAGCTTTAGCATTGATGGCGTCACTGGTTCGTTGACCTTAGGGCAAGCGGTCTCGATTGCCGATGTCGGCAGCTTCACATTAAGCGCCAATGGCGATTACAGTTTCACGCCAGTGGCCAATTACAACGGCCCAGTGCCGGTGATCACCTATGTGTTAACCGATGGCTCTGGCCCGACCGACACCTCGACATTGACGATCACCGTGAGCCCAGTTAACGATGACTTCACTGACGTGAGCGAAGTGATTTCAGTGGCAGAAGACAGCGGCGCAACCACGGGCAGCGTCTTAACTGGCACCAGCTCAGTCGACGGTCCTGTGACCGTACAAAGCTTTAGCATTGACGGCATCACTGGTTCGTTGACCTTAGGGCAAGCGGTCTCGATTGCCGATGTCGGCAGCTTTACATTAAGCGCTGACGGCAGCTATAGCTTCACCCCAGTAGCCAACTATAACGGCCCGGTCCCGGTGATCACTTATGTGTTAACCGACGGCTCTGGCCTTACTGATACATCGACATTGACGATCACCGTGAGCCCAATGAACGATAATTTCACTGATACCGATGAAGTGATTTCAGTAGCAGAAGACAGCGGCGCAACCACCGGCAGTGTCTTAACTGGCACCAGCTCAGTCGACGGTCCTGTGACCGTACAAAGCTTTAGCATTGATGGCATCACTGGTTCGTTGACCTTAGGTCAAGCGGTGATAATTGCCGATGTCGGCAGCTTTACATTAAGCGCTGACGGCAGCTACAGCTTCACGCCTGTCGCCAACTATAACGGACCAGTGCCGGTGATCACCTATGTGTTAACCGACGGCTCTGGACTTACTGATACATCGACATTGACGATCACCGTGAGCCCAGTGAACGATAATTTCACTGACGCGAACGAAGTGATTTCAGTAGCCGAAGACAGCGGCGCAACCACCGGCAGCGTCTTAACCGGCACCAGCTCAGTCGATGGTCCTGTGACCGTACAAAGCTTTAGCATTGATGGCGTCACTGGTTCGTTGACCTTAGGGCAAGCGGTCTCGATTGCCGATGTCGGCAGCTTCACATTAAGCGCCAATGGCGATTACAGCTTCACCCCAGTAGCCAACTATAACGGCCCAGTGCCGGTGATCACTTATGTGTTAACCGACGGCTCTGGCCTTACTGATACATCGACATTGACGATCACCGTGAGCCCAGTGAACGATAATTTCACTGATACCGATGAAGTGATTTCAGTAGCAGAAGACAGCGGCGCAACCACGGGCAGTGTCTTAACTGGCACCAGCTCAGTCGACGGTCCTGTGACCGTACAAAGCTTTAGCATTGACGGCATCACTGGTTCGTTGACCTTAGGGCAAGCGGTGATAATTGCCGATGTCGGCAGCTTTACATTAAGCGCCAATGGCGATTACAGTTTCACGCCAGTGGCCAATTACAACGGCCCAGTGCCGGTGATCACTTATGTGTTAACCGACGGCTCTGGCCTTACTGATACATCGACATTGACGATCACCGTGAGCCCAGTGAACGATAATTTCACTGACGCGAGCGAAGTGATTTCAGTAGCCGAAGACAGCGGCGCAACCACGGGCAGTGTCTTAACTGGCACCAGCTCAGTCGACGGTCCTGTGACCGTACAAAGCTTTAGCATTGACGGCATCACTGGTTCGTTGACCTTAGGTCAAGCGGTGATAATTGCCGATGTCGGCAGCTTTACATTAAGCGCTGACGGCGATTACACCTTCACCCCAGTAGCCAACTATAACGGACCAGTGCCGGTGATCACCTATGTGTTAACCGACGGCTCTGGACTTACTGATACATCGACATTGACCATTAAAGTTACTCCAGTTAACGATGACTTCACTGACGCGAGCGAAGTGATTTCAGTGGCAGAAGACAGCGGCACAACCACCGGCAGCGTCCTAACCGGCACCAGCTCGGTCGATGGCGACGTCACGGTACAAAGCTTCAGCATTGACGGCGTGACCGGCCCATTGACCTTAGGGCAAGCGGTCTCGATTGCCGATGTCGGCAGCTTCACATTAAGCGCCAATGGCGATTACAGTTTCACGCCTGTCGCCAACTATAACGGCCCAGTGCCGGTGATCACCTATGTGTTAACCGACGGCTCTGGCCTTACTGATACATCGACATTGACCATTAAAGTTACTCCAGTTAACGATGACTTCACTGACGCGAGCGAAGTGATTTCAGTAGCCGAAGACAGCGGCGCAACCACCGGCAGCGTCTTAACCGGCACCAGCTCAGTCGATGGTCCTGTGACCGTACAAAGCTTCAGCATTGATGGCGTCACTGGTTCGTTGACCTTAGGGCAAGCGGTGATAATTGCCGATGTCGGCAGCTTCACATTAAGCGCTGACGGCAGCTACAGCTTCACCTCAGTGGCCAATTACAACGGCCCAGTGCCGGTCATCACCTATGTGTTAACCGACGGCTCTGGCCCGACCGACACCTCGACATTGACCATTAAAGTTACTCCAGTGAATGATGACTTCACTGATAATAACGAAGTGCGTAGTATTGCTGAAGACAGCGCTGAAGTGACGGGTAATGTCATTGATGGCAACAGTGTTGATGGCCCTATTACGGTCACCGGCTTTACCGTTGGCACCGACACCACGGTGCACCCTGCTGATGGCACCGATATTGTGATCGCCAGCGTTGGTACCTTTAGTCTTAACAGTGACGGGGTCTACACCTTCACGCCTGTGGCTAACTACAATGGTATCGTGCCCGTTATCACCTACACCTTGACTGACGGCTCTGGTGCCAATGACACCTCGACCTTAAGCTTAACCGTCGACCCGGCGAATGATGACTTCACTGATACCGATGAAGTGATTTCAGTGGCAGAAGACAGCGGCGCAACCACCGGCAGCGTCTTAACTGGCACCAGCTCAGTTGATGGTCCTGTGACCGTACAAAGCTTCAGCATTGATGGCGTCACTGGTTCGTTGACCTTAGGGCAAGCGGTGATAATTGCCGATGTCGGCAGCTTTACATTAAGCGCTGACGGCGATTATAGTTTCACGCCAGTGGCCAATTACAACGGCCCAGTACCGGTGATCACCTATGTGTTAACCGACGGCTCTGGACTTACTGATACATCGACATTGACCATTAAAGTTACTCCAGTTAACGATGACTTCACTGATAATAACGAAGTGCGTAGTATTGCTGAAGACAGCGCTGAAGTGACGGGTAATGTCATTGATGGCAACAGTGTTGATGGCCCTATTACGGTCACCGGCTTTACCGTTGGCACCGACACCACGGTGCACCCTGCTGATGGCACCGATATTGTGATCGCCAGCGTTGGTACCTTTAGTCTTAACAGTGACGGGGTCTACACCTTCACGCCTGTGGCTAACTACAATGGTATCGTGCCCGTTATCACCTACACCTTGACTGACGGCTCGGGTGCCAATGACACCTCGACCTTAAGCTTAACCGTCGACCCGGCGAATGATGACTTCACTGATAATAACGAAGTGCGTAGCATTGCTGAAGACAGCGCTGAAGTGACGGGTAATGTCATTGATGGCAACAGTGTTGATGGCCCTATTACGGTCACCGGCTTTACCGTTGGCACCGACACCACGGTGCACCCTGCTGATGGCACCGATATTGTGATCGCCAGCGTCGGTACCTTTAGTCTTAACAGTGACGGGGTCTACACCTTCACGCCTGTGGCTAACTACAATGGTATCGTGCCCGTTATCACCTACACCTTGACTGATGGCTCGGGTGCCAATGACACCTCGACCTTAAGCTTAACCGTCGACCCGGCGAATGATGCTCCTGTCATTGACGATTACACCGCCACGATTAACGACTCTATTGCTAATGGCACAAGTGTATATAACGTTAACGAAGCTAATACCGGAAATGATACTGATATCGACGGCGACACATTGGCTTATTCTTTTGTGCTGGCTAGTGGCTCTAATAGTCTAACAAGTGAAGATGGTGCATTTATCATTAATGCACAAACTGGTGTGATTTCAGTTAATGACACAACGAAAATAGATTACGACAATGACAGCCAAATTAACTTAATGGTTAAAACAAGTGATGGCAGTTTAACTGATACCGCAATGGTTACATTTGATCTTAACAATGTTGATGCTAACGATGATCGTCCTGGTACATCATTTAGTGTGACTTCAGGTGCAACTAACGCTTGGGCAATCCCACAGTCTAACGGCCAAAGCCTAATGAGGATTTCTGCTCGCACAGCGGATGGTTCAATGGGCACAGTAAACATTGAATCAGGCTCTAACAAGCTCGGTGTAGCGGGTTCACCACGTACCTCTGATCAGGTAACAGGACAAATCGAGTACGATTCAGCTACAGGTACATCTGAAGCGATTGTTGTTGATTTTAATGGCCTAGTTAATCAGGCGACATTTAGTGTCACTAACCTATTTTCAAATGAAAATAGTGGTGAGCAAGGTGTTTGGAAGGCTTATTATAATGGACAATTAGTCGCAAGTGAAACGTTTAAGACGACTTCAGGTGACGCTGGTACTTTCAGTATTGATACCGGTAATATTGTCTTTGACCAATTAGTATTTGAAGCAACACAGACAATTAATGAAGCGACTAACGGTAGTGCCTTAAGTGACTCATCAGATTACTTCTTAGCGGGCATTACAGCGTCTGGACCAGCTATTATGGGCACTTATATGGTCTCTGAAGATGGCGTGCTATCCATTACAGACACTAGCCTAGGCCTATTAAACAATGACTCTGACGCACAAGGAAATACATTTGCTCTAACAGGTGTAAATGGCGCAACGGTTACTGATGATCAGGTAGTTACATTACCAAGCGGCGCACTACTAACTATCCACAGTGATGGTACTTATTTTTATGACACAAACGATTCATTTGAAGCACTTACCGCTGGGCAACTTGCAACTGATACCTTTACTTATACGGTAACTGATCAATATGGCGCGACCGATACAGCAACCGTGACGATTAACATTGTTGGAGAAGCAGATGCTAGCTCAACTTATGTGAGTTATACCGGAAATCCCAACGATGACACGATTCAAGGAACAAATAATAACGATGTTATCGTTAGTGATCAGCAGTCGATAAAAATAGTTGATGGTGAATCTTACAACATTGCCTTTATTGTCGATACTTCAGGAAGTGTAGGCACTAGTCAGCTCAATACCATGAAAGCTCAGTTAACCTCAGTGTTTAACACGCTAAAAGGAAGCATAGGTGGTACGCATTCAGGCGTAGTTAATATTCTGTTAGTGGATTTTGATACTGGTCTTCAAGCTTCAGTTCCAGTCAACTTAGCTGACTCTAATGCGCTTTCCACATTGGCAGATGCACTCAAGAGCATGAGCTCGGGTGGTTATACGAACTACACAGCAGGCTTTAATGCTGCAACAAGTTGGTTCACAGGTTTAAGTGGTGGTGAAAACTTAACCTACTTTATTACCGATGGTTATCCAAATACCCATTCAAATAGTGCTCCTGCTGCTTTTGCTAGCTTGAATGCCATTTCAAATATCGAGGCTATCGGGATCGGTAACGGCATTAATTATAATACTTTAAGTTATTATGATTCTGACAACACTCCAGTGACCGGAGTAAATGCCAATAATCTTGCCTCCATTATTTTGGGGTCAGAGACTCAGTTACTTCAAGGTGATGATAATGTTGAAGGTGCTGCTGGTAATGACATTATTTTTGGTGACTTGGCCCAGTTTGCTGGTATACCTGAACAAGGCTATCTCGCTTTACAAACTTATGTTGCAGATAAAACAGGCCAAAATATTGCCGATATTGATGTAAGTGCAGTGCACGATTACATTCGTGGGCATGTAAATGAATTTAATATCAGCAATCAATATGACGGCAACGATATTTTAAATGGCGCGGCGGGTAACGACATCATTTTCGGCCAAGGTGGCAATGATCTTATCTATGGTGGCGAAGGTAATGACGTACTTATCGGCGGCCTAGGTAATGACACACTTATTGGTGGTCTGGGTAATGACACCTTTGTATGGTCTAAGGGCGATACGGGTACAGATACGATTAAAGACTTCGAAGTTAACAATGACTCTCTTCATATCAGTGATTTATTACAAAATGAACAGAACGGTAACTTAGAAAGCTATCTAGAATTCTCGTTCAGTGGTGGCAGCACGACAATTTCTATCGATGCCGACCTTAATGGCAGTGTTGACCAATTAATTGTGCTCGATGGTGTAGACCTGTCGCAAGAATACGGTAGCACCACAGACGGAGTAATCATTAACGGTTTACTTAATGATGGCGCACTTATTGTTGATACTGCAGCTGTCAATCCTGCACCATCGCCAGGAACCAGCCATGCAGATCTATTTGATCAACACAATGTTAATATTATCCCTTAAATACAACACTTTGTTAACGCTTCGTTGTAATATGTTAGCGTCTGCAAACTGTTACTAACATAATAACAAATAGAAAGGATAAGTAATTAGGTGCCTATAACTGCAGCCAAAACTCAAGAACAGTGGAGCATTTCGGCTTCCCAACGAGTCACGGTCGATCCGCTACTTGATAGCCTGGTGTTATTAACGGAATATTTTGGCAGCCCTTGCTCAATCGATTCACTGGCTGCGGGTCTTCCGCTATCAGGCGCGGTCATTACCCCAGAGTTACTGCCACAAGCAGCCGCTAGAGCAGGATTGTCGGCAAAGTTATCACGCAAAGATTTAAATCAAATTTCAGCTATTTTATTGCCCTGTATCTTGCTCTTAAAAGATAAAAAAGCCTGTATTTTGCGAGAAATCGATCTCGAACACGATAAAGTCGTTATCCAATTACCCGAGACTGGTGGTAAAGACACCCTAACGCTTGAAGGGTTGGAAACCTTATACGTCGGCTATTTATTTCTAGTAAAACAAGATTATCGCGGTGATAAAAGTTTTGATGTTCACCTGCATAACAACAAAACCCATTGGCTATTACAAAGTATTAAAGACTCAGCACCAATATACCGAGACGCTCTGATTGCCTCAGTGTTGGTCAATCTATTCGCTTTAGTCTCACCACTTTTCATTATGAATGTGTATGACAAAGTGGTACCCAACCTCGCGTTTGAATCACTTTGGGTCTTGGCGATTGGGGCCAGCATAGCTTACCTTTTTGACTTTATTATGCGTCAGCTGAGAAGTTATTTAATTGATGTGGCCGGTAAAAAGGTTGATATCATCGTCTCGTCTAAACTGTTTGCCAAAGCCATAGGTATTCCACTGTCTAAACGCTCAGCCAGTGTTGGCGGCATGGCCAGGCAGTTAGGTGAATTTGACAGCATCCGTGAGTTTTTAACCTCAGCAACCATCACCGCCCTAGTTGATCTACCATTTGCATTATTATTCGTCATTATTATCTATATTGTCGCGGGTGATTTAGCCATTATCCCTGTCATTAGCAGCTTGATCATTATTGCGGTCACCTGCTATTTACAGCCTAAATTAAAACAAGCCATTGAAGAAAGTAACCGCTTTGCGAGTTTAAAACATGGGCATTTGATTGAAAGTCTATCGGCATTAGAATCCATTAAAGCCAATGGCGCCGAAGGGGTCGTGCAAAAAAGTTGGCAACAAATGATTGGCCACACCGCAAACTGGCAACTCAAATCCAAAAAACTGTCCAATCATGTCAGTCATATCGCTAATTTTATGGTGCAAATAACCGTTGTATTAGTGGTGATATTGGGTGTATATCGACTGGCTGAAAACGAAATATCCATGGGTGGCATCATTGCCGCGGTCATGCTATCTAGTCGAGCGATATCGCCCATGGCTCAACTAGCAGGTTTAATTACCCGTGGCAATCATACCATCAGTTCACTGCGCCAATTAGATGCCATTATGGAGCAAGAAGATGAGTTTGAAGACAAGGGAAACCTAGCCAGCAAAGAACGTTTTATGGGTAAAATAGAGGCTGACAATATCAGTTTCAGCTTCCCTGGTTCCGAAAAGCCTAATTTACATCCCTTATCCTTACGGATTAATCCTGGTGAGCGCATCGCCATTATTGGCCGCAATGGCTCTGGTAAAAGTACCTTAGCCAAATTATTACTCGGATTATACAAACCGACTCAAGGTAGCCTTCGCTATGATGGCCTAGATACAGGCCAAATTCACCCCAGCGATTTAAGACGTAATTTCGGTTACTTACCGCAAGATGTGACGTTATTTCATGGCACCATCCGCGACAATATTTTATTTGGTTCTCGTCAAGTGACTGAACATCAATTAATGAGGGCGATCCAGCTTTCAGGGGTGAGCATGTTTACCAACCTAGAATCTGAAGGCTTAGAACAACAAGTCGGTGAAGGAGGCTTGTCATTGAGTCGCGGCCAACGACAAACGGTCGCACTAGCAAGAGCGACATTAAATGATCCCTCAATACTGTTAATGGATGAGCCCACAGCCAGCCTGGATGCGCGTGCAGAAAAACAGTTTATTCGCTCAATGCAATTTGTCAGCCGCGACAGAACCTTATTACTCATCACCCACAAAATGCATTTATTAAACCTAGTCGATCGCATTATTGTGCTCGAACGGGGTCATATCGTGGCGGATGGGCCGAAGGATCAAGTGCTTGCTAAACTCAATGCTGGCACCATTGCTGGAGGTCAACCTTCATGAGCAAACATCTAACCACTGCAGATTTAGACATGGTTGATGACGTTTACGGTGCCATGATGACCGATGCGCCAACCGGACATCGACTGATCATATGGTCATTAGCAGCGATGATGATGTGTTTTTTTGTTTGGGCCTATTTCGCAGAATTAGATCAAGTGACTACAGGAATGGGCAAAGTCATTCCTTCGTCACAAGTGCAGATCATCCAAAGCCTTGATGGGGGTATTTTACAGGAAATCTATGTTCAAGAAGGCGTCATGGTCACCAAAGGGCAACCTATAGTACGCATTGATGATACCCGATTTCGCTCTGATTTCGATCAGCAACAGCAAGAAGTTTTCGGGTTACAAACCAATATTATTCGCATGCGTACTGAGCTAGACAGTATTATTATTTCAGATATGTCTTCAGATTGGCGCGAGCAAGTCAAAATCACCAAACAAAACTTACTCTTTTCACAGACCATTATTGACGAAGAGCCAGAGCTGGTTAAACGTCAACAAGAAGAATATTCCATTCGACTTGATAGTTTACGTAATCAATTAGAAATTCTTGTGCGCCAAATTCAACAACGCCAACAGGAAATTGAAGAATTAGCATCTAGGGTTGCCACCCTTACAACAAGTTATCAATTAATATCACGCGAGCTTGAATTAACTCGGCCCTTGGCTCGAAAAGGCATTGTGCCTGAAGTTGAACTACTCAAGCTTGAACGCACAGTGAATGATATTCAGGGCGAATTACAATCGGTTCGACTCTTGCGCCCAAAGGTTAAAGCATCTATGGATGAAGCCATCTTAAAGCGCCGAGAAGCGGTGTTTGTTTATTCCACAGATTTACGTGCGCAGCTCAATGAAATGCAAACCAAATTATCTCGCATAAATCAGGCGCAAAAAGGCGCGTTTGATAAAGTCAGTAAAGCGGTTATTACCTCTCCCGTGATCGGCACCATTAAAAAAATCTACTTTAATACTTTAGGCGGCGTGGTACAGCCAGGCGAAGAGATTATGGAAATTGTGCCATCAGAAGATAAGCTACTGATAGAAACCAAAATAATACCTAAAGATATTGCTTTTTTACATCCAGGGTTACCTGCCATCGTGAAAGTCACCGCCTATGACTTTACCCGTTATGGTGGGCTAAAAGGCACAGTAGAGCATATTAGTGCCGACACATCACAAGATGAAGAAGGCAACAGTTTCTATATCATAAAAGTGCGTACCCAAGAATCCAGTTTAGTGAAAGACGATGGTACGCCGATGCCAATAATTCCAGGAATGCTCACCTCAGTAGATGTGATCACGGGAAAGAAATCCATACTTGAGTATATTTTGAATCCAATTTTAAGAGCAAAAGATACTGCCCTTAGAGAGCGCTAAGAAGAACAGGGAGATTGTTTTAATGACCACTATTATAAATCAGCAAACAAAGCTAAGTGCGATTGCTCTTGCTTTATCAATGTTGTTAGCACCTACAGCCTCAAGCCAGACTCTTGAGCAAGCAGTTGCGCATACGCTGGATACCAATCCAGATTTACGTATTGCGTTTAATCGTTTTAAAGCGCGCGAAGAGCAAGTTAATCAAGCAGTCGCGGGCTATATGCCAAGCGTCGATATTACTGCTGGCTACGGCTGGGAGCAAACCGATAGCCCTTCCACTCGTCGTAAAGCAGGTCAAGGTGATGTCGATAATGACGGGATGATTGATTTAGAACGTGGTGAAGCCGGTTTTAGTATCAAACAAATGCTGTTTGATGGTTTTTATACCAGTAGCGAAGTCGATCGTTATTCGTTTGAAGCCAGTGCGGATCAGTGGGCACTATTTTCTGCCGCTGAAGATATGGCATTGGATGTTGCCAAGATCTACTTAAACTACATCCGTAGCGAGCAAGTCTTAGTGCTGTCTGAGAAAAACCTCGCAAGTCATAAAGAGATTTACGAGCAAATAAAACAGCGCACTGATTCTGGTTTAGGATCGATAGCCGATCTATCGCAGATCAGCGGTCGTCTTGCCCGTGCCAATGCCAATGTCATTTCAGCAAAAAACAATTTAAAAGATGCTCGAGCAACGTTTATCAGAATTGTAGAAGCAACACCGGATAACTTAATCCTGCCAGTGCCGGATGCCGATATGCTACCCAAAAGCTTAGCCCAAGGGATCTTGTCTGCAAAATCGAAACACCCAGTGTTAAAAACAGCAGCAAACGACATTAATGCCGCTAAAAAAGAGCGCAGCTCAGCCAAAGCCATCTATTTCCCACAATTAAGCCTAGAGCTTAATGGCAACTGGAACAATGATACTGATGGTGAAGACGGCTACAGTGCCATTAATAGCCAAAATGTTAATGGTTATAATAATGATTTAGTTGCTATGGTGCGGGTAAAATATAACCTTTTCGCGGGTGGTAAAGACATCTCTAGAGAGAAAGAAACCGCTTATAAAATCAACGAAGCGAAAGAGATCCAACAACGCGCTTATCGCCAAGTCGTTGAAGGCATTTCTTTGGCTTGGAATGCCTATGAAATGTTAGCCCCGCAAAAGCAATTCATTCGCCAACACGTTGAGGCAGCAAAACAGACTCAAGTGGCTTATGAGCAACAATTTAATCTAGGCCAACGGACGCTGCTCGATTTACTCGATACCGAGAATGAGCTATTTGAAGCCCGTAAGGATTACTTACAAACCGACTATGATGAAATTGCTGCTCGCTATCGAGTACTCAATGCCACTGGCGATCTACTTGACTCACTTCGGGTAACACGTCCAAGTGAATGGCGTGGTGAGCACAATTATGAGGGAGGCGTTAAACAATGAAATATCTGATAGTTTTACTCGCATTGATGACAACAATAGGTTGTTCATTCAATGATATTGTTGAGTCTAATGCGTCTACGCCACAAAATTTCGATCTGGCTGACACAGATCAAGATGGGGTCATTATGGCCCGTGAGCGTTGTGCGGGCACGATTATTGGTGCTGCTGTCGACAACTATGGTTGTGGTAGCATCAAAGACATTAATGAACGCCAAGACTTAAAAATTCTATTTAGCAATAATTCTGATGTTATCAAGCCTCAGTATTATAACCAAATTGAACGAGTCGCTAACGTAATGCAAACCTATCCTGGCACTAAGGTGATTATTGAAGGCCATACAAGCAAACGTGGTAGCTATGAGCTTAATTTAGCATTATCTCAACAGCGCGCTAAAGCGGTCATTAAAGTGTTAGAAAACACCTTTGGTATCGATCCAAGCCGTCTAACTGCAATAGGTTATAGTTTTGATCGCCCAATTGATAACAGTGAAACGTTAGAAGCAGCGGAGCGTAATCGTCGTGTGATAGCGGTCGTTACCGCCGATGATACCATTCCACAAATGAGATGGCATATCTACACGGTAGACGAGCAAACTGATTAACAGGTATTGATCCTTTGAGTCGCGAAGACAGCAAAGTAACCACATCTATGTATAAAAGGGTCTGTCATTTTTTTATTATGGCATCGACCCTTTTAGTTGCATCTTTATATGCTGCACCGACTCAAGAATTAAATCAGCAAAATACCGTTTCAGTCTTATCAAAACGCTATGGGGATCGAGCTGGATTACGAGCAAAAGCTTGGTTTAAAATTCTCAATGACTCACAACAACTTGCGGAACGTGACAAGTTAGAAAAAGTTAATCAATTCTTTAACTTATTTCGATTCATTGATGATCAAACCCTGTGGGGAAATGCCAATTATTGGGCCTCTCCGATGGAGTTTATTGGTGCCAATGGTGGGGATTGTGAAGACTTCTCAATCGCAAAGTACTTCACCCTTCTCCAATTGGGTATTGCTGAAGATAAACTCAGGATCACTATGGTAAAAGCGACATCGCTGGATCAGTACCATATGGTGTTAGCGTATTATGAAAAACCTAATTCGATCCCGTTAGTGCTCGACAATTTAGATAAAACCATAAAATTGGCAACCAAACGAAAAGATCTCCTGCCTGTTTACAGTTTTAATGGTAAACAATTATGGTTAAACAAAGAGAAAGGCCGAGGTGTGTTAGCAGGTTCATCATCACGCCTTGAAAAATGGACGGATCTCAAACTTAGATTAGATGTAGACCGTTTACGCCTTCCCAAACTCAACATGGAGTAGTGACAACATGACCCTGTTCAGGCAGATCTATGCGTTACTTTTCGGGCTTTTCTTGTTAACCATTGCAAGTGTGGCCTATGTACAATTTTCACAGACCCAAAATTTCTTATCCACACAAATGGAATCTGATCTGAATAATGTCAGTAACTCATTAGGATTAATGCTGACTCCTGTTCTAGAAGCTGGCGATGATGCTGGGGCAGAAACCTTAGTGAATGTTATTTTTGAAGGCGGCTACTATCAACAAATCAAGCTCACTTGGTTAGTTGATGGCAAGCAACAAGTCTGGAATAACACCATTGAAGTTGAAGATGTACCGCAATGGTTTATCGACTTACATTTATTTAATACCATCAAAAAAGAGAGCACTATTACTTCTGGTTGGTTACAACTCGCCACCCTGGAAATTACTGCCCATCCTGGTTTTGGCTATCATGAACTTTGGCGGACGATGTCAGATATTGTGATCTTATTTTCAATTTTATTTCTCATTGCCATCATCTTTGCCAGAGTGGGGTTAAGTTGGATTTTAAAACCGTTAAATAACCTTTCTATACATGCAACAAAAATTGCCAGTCGTCAATTTGGGCCGGATATGCCAACACCAAAGACAACCGAATTAAAACAATTGGTAAATGCATTTAACAGTATGTCAGCTCAATTAAAACAAGTATTTAATTCCCTTGACGAAGAGGTGTCCGCATTAAGAAAGAAGAACCTTGTGGACCAAGTATCAGATCTTCCAAACAGACAATATATGGTCAGTCGCGTTAATGGTTGGTTGAGTGAACCCAGTACTGGCGCCCTTTACTTAGTCAAAATGGATTGGCTAGAACAAGTTTATAGCCAATACGGTTTTCAAGTTCGCGATGAGACCATCCGCATTTTGGCTCAGAAGCTACAACATCACCAAGATGAAATATCACCTTCCGTGATTGCCCGTATTGCCGCCTATGAATTCGCCTTCCTGGTTGAAGATTGCGAACATGATCAACTGACTAAATATTTACAAAGCCTAATACGCACAGTGAATAAAGAAATAGCTAAATCCGGCTGCAAACCAAATGAACAGTTTTATATTGGTGTCGCTGAACGTCTAGGACAAATGACGGTATCTGATATATTGGCCCAAGCAGATAACGCTCTGCAACAATCGATAAAAGATGGCAAAGTATTCCATTGGTTTGAAAACACGCAAAAGCAACTGTTTACTCGAGAGCAGTGGCGCACTAACTTAATTCAGGCGATAAACCACAAAAAGTTCCAATTTCGCTGGCAGCCGATCCAGCTTTGTGCCAAGGATGAAATTTGCCAACGCGAACTATATTGCCAACTGCAAATAGGCGAAACAACACTTCATGCAGGTCAGTTTATGCCCTACGTGGAATTACTCTCACTAGGCACTATGCTGGATCGTTGTTTAATTGAAACGGTTAATGAAAACCGCTTATTTGAACGCAATTATGAACGTGTTGCCATCAACCTGACTTATCAAAGTATTGGCGACACTCATTTTCATATGTGGTTAAAGCAGTTCCTACGAGCAAACAAATACCCTGAGCGTATTTGTTTCGACATCCCAGAAGCAAGTGCTTATAGCGACATAGAATCTTGTAAAAACCTCTGTAAAGTCATTCGAGATTCTGGGGCACACTTTGGTATTGACCATTTTGGTCGCCAATTTGGATCCATGGCTTACCTGCAAAGCCTGCGTCCAAACTATGTCAAACTCGACCAGTCACTGGCTTATATTGAAAACAATCAACCCAACAACGAATTATGCCGCGCGTTAGTCAATATCGCTAAAGGATTGGATATTCAAGTGATTGCCACGGGGATCCAAGATGCATCACAATTGACACGATTTACTGAACTCAGAGTCGATGCTTACCAAGGCTTTATTGTACCGCCAGTCAGTATTAAGTTATAAATGCGTTTGATTGATTGATTGATTCACCAGACATCTCAATAAAGGAATTCCATTATTGAGATGTCTGGTGAATATGACCAACAAACACAGGTTAGCCAAATGCATTTAACACATTTTAATGCTGCTGCTTGGATGCTTGCTTAAGATAACCAGGAAGCTTCAGTTGGCTTAACGGCTTCTGTAGTGCAGGTAAGCTATTTTTAACGTCCAACTAACTCAGCAAATTAGCCTAACGGTTAAGTGCATCATCCAGTAATTCGAGTCGGTCTTGTCCCCAGAACTGTTCGTTATTGAACATATACGCCGGCACACCAAGAATGCCCTTTTCGATAGCGGCTGCGGTATTGGCTTGGTAAATAGCCTCAATATCGGTTGATTTTGTTTGCTGTAATACGCCTTTTGCATCGGCATTGAGGCTAGCTAATATTTGCTCGATCACCGCTTCATCGGCAATGTTGCGCTCTTGCGCCCAACACGCCGCCAACACTTGCCCCAAAAATTCTGCGGCATTTTGCCCAGATTGTTGCAACACAATAATGCATTTATCAGCCAGGCTCGGATCGGCTGGGAAGAAAGCCGGCTGCAGGTTAAGCGGTAAATTACGCTTTTTTGACCAACGCCCAAGCTCGACTAAACGGTAAGCTTGGCGGCTTGGTGCCCGCTGCGTTACCGGTAACACCCCCAGCTCAGCAAACACTTTGGCAAGCTTAATCGGTTGATAATGAATGGCGGCCCCATGTTTATTAGCTAACGCTAACAATGCGTTATGGCCTAAATAAGTAAAAGGAGAAAGGCTGGTAAAATAGTAATCGATTGGGGTGGTCATTATATCGGTTTCCTGTAAATGAATGAGCCAAAAACGCCGTTAGGCCCATGGTCTGTCCGTGATGATATTAACCGCTGGATAGTAATACATGTTGAGTATTAACACCTTATTGCCCGCGCGATTAACAACGTATATTCGCTGGTAACATGTCACTTTATTTTACAACAGGACATGTCACTATCACACATTGAAGACATTATAAGCTAAGCCAGAAATGTCTAACGGCTACGTGTATTCAACCCTTAGATTCAAATAATAAGGGCGCCAACACCGACAAACGCCCGTCTATAGGTTCGCTAATGGTTAAGCCCAAAATATGGGCGATAAGCGGATACAGGTGAATATTTTCAGCAGCTGCGATACTGACGTGATTAAACGCGGGTCCTTGAGCATATAACACGGTATTCATCTCAGTGATCACATTGGCATCGTATCCGTGTTTACCGATATGTCCAGCCGGTGCATCAGAGCGAGTAATGTAGTGTTGATTACTGATGAGCAGCGCGTCTTCAATAGAGGGATTTGCGCTAAAGTGTAAATTGGCCGGAATATCTTGCTGCCGATAAAACTGTAAGCCGGGGATCTTTTGGGTTATGGCTGCTAACGCGGCTAAGTCTTGCTGTTTATTTTGCCCTGTCGCAGTGACTAACGAAAACGCGGCGTCGTTGTTAAAGCTAAATTTAGCTTGTAATGCTTCATTGCCCGCAAACAGTTTGTCGGTGTACATACGCTTAAACCCGTCAACTTTAGCCATGCCATGATCGGAGGTAATAATCACATTCACCTTAAAGGGTAAGGCTTTTATTCCTGCTAATAATTGCCCGATAGCTTGGTCAACGGTCTGCACGGCTTGATAGGTGTTATGTGATGCTGGACCATACAGATGCCCAGCAGTATCAACGTCTGAAAAATACAAAGTCACAAATTGCGGACGCTGATCTTCGGGTAAATTAAACCACTGAAACACTTGCTCAACTCGGTCATTATTCGGTGCGTCATCATCATAGGGCAACCAATAATCAGGTCGTTGCCCAGCAATTTTGGCTTCAGAGCCTGGCCAAAAATAAATGGCACTTTTTAACCCTTGTTGACCCGCCAATGACCATAACGGCACCCCATGATAGAAACGGCCATCGGTGACGGCTTGTTTAATATTCATCGCGTAAGGCTGCTGCAAAGTATGATTATAAAATTTGTTTGAAACGATGCCATGGTGAGCGGGATACAGCCCAGTGACTAAAGTCATGTGATTAGGGAACGTCAGCGTCGGAAATGACGGCTTAAAGCGAGTCACTTGTGCCGCGTGGTTGGCAAATTCTGTCAGATATTTTGGTTTATGTAGCTGAGTGTAATCGTATCGATAACCGTCGATAGACACTAATAATACGTAAGGTTTGTCGGCTAACACTGGCGTGATGTCGGCTTCTGCCGCCGACACATAAAAGCTAACGACATTACAAATTAGACAACATATCAGTAAAATTACGCGCATCATGATTTATTCCAGTTGAGATAAGAAATATTGGTTACTTATGTTAGATAATTATATTGGTTAATAATATCAGTAACTTACATTAGTTCTGACATTAGATACTGACATGAGTAATGATATTAATTACTGACACCCGCTAATGATATCAATTAACGATGACAAGGTTGTTGATGCGCTATCCTATTTCAGCTAAAAAACTATCCGAGCCTCATGATGATGGCTTATTCACTTATACTCAGCCTAAATTGTAAATACGCTACCGTAATGGCATCAGCATCTTCAATGTGCGGATAATGCCCTAACGCCGGCATTTCGGTGATATTGGCATTGGGGATCAATTGACGATAGCGATCGATCATATGCTGACCTGAGATCGGGTCTTGCGCGCCCGCAATTAACGTTATCGGTATCGTGTTGTGAATAATCGCACCCACCCATCGCGCACGGTGTTGTTGCCGTTGTTTGATATAGCTAATCAATTTGTGCATCACTGATACGCCATCATTGTGGGTCAATAATTGCCATAAGGTATCAATCACTTCGGGTGCGGGCGGGGTTGCGTGACCAAATATGCCTTGTAAGCTGGCGGCAAATTTTTGCTTGGTGATCAACTTAGCCACCAAAGCACCCAGCGGTGAACGCAGTAATGTTTGGATTAATAAGGGTCTGAGGGTTTCAGGAAATAACCCACCATTTAAAAAACACACACTCTGGATGGTTAATTGACTACTGCCGTCAATTTGTCTCGCTAACAACTCTTGCGCGACAGTGTCACCGTAGTCATGAGCCAAAATATGGTAATGACTGACGCCTAGCTGGGATAGTAATCGTTCATAAATATCGGCTTGATCGCTGATTAAATATGACCCTTTTTGGGGTTTAGCTGATAATCCAAAACCCAGCATATCCAGAGTAACAACATAATAATGCTGGGTTAACTCATGCCACATCCCTTCCCAGTCCCAGCTGGCACTGGGGAATCCATGGATCAGCAATAGTACCGGGCGGCTGGGCTTCCCCCCATAAAGAGTAAAAATTTGCTGACCATCCATTGACACAAATTGTCCCTGCTGTTGCCACTCACTCAATTGGATCATCGTGGTGTTATCCCTTCATTGATGGAATATTCATTATAGATTGACCTATCTTCATCAGGTTAGCTCATTAACCTCAGCATTGACCTCAGCATTGACCATCATTTACATATGACTAACTATTCGGTTAATTAACCTCATCTCTTATCCCGCCTTGAGGTTAATTCGCTGACGCTATACTAATATGCAGTGATATTACCCCTGACTCACAATATCAAATCGCCCAATGCAATGGTCTACTATCAATACCTACTATCAATAGCCAATATCAATGATTGGTGCGGGAGCAGCAGTGTTAACCGATCTGTTATTTTGGCGAGTGGCTATTCCAGCAGTGCTCATCACAGGTATATCCAAATCAGGCTTTGCTGGCGGTGCTGGCGGATTACCGTCCCTTTACTCGTTTTAGAAATTAGCCCTGCAGCCGCAACGACGGTCATGTTACCTTTGCTGGTTTACATGGATTTTTTAAGTGTGCGTTCTTGGTGGGGGGAACACAATACTGCGCAATTATGGGTATTATTGCCCGCCGCCATGATCGGTATTGTGGTGGCTTATTTAGTATTTGATCAATTAAATGAGCAATCTTTACGCGTTATTTTAGGCGTGATTTCATTAGGTTTTGGGATCTACGGCCTCACGTTAGCCGAATGGTCACAACGCCAGCCCTCCTCGTTCATTGGCCGCGTTTGCGGCACTATTGCCGGTTTTACTAGCTTTTTGCCCATGCTGGCGGGCCGCCATTAAATGCCTATTTAATTCCACTGCGTTTAGCCAAAAAAAAATATTTGGGCACTGCGGTGGTCTTTTTTGCGGTGGTGAATGTGGTGAAGCTCATTCCCACAGCCTGCTGGGACAAATCAACGTGAGCAATTTATTGATATCAGCCTTATTAGCTCCAATGGCTTGGATTGGGGTAAAGTTAGGGCTGCGTATTCAAGATAGCTTTAACGCTCAGCAGTTTAAACAAATCATTCTTAGCTTAATGATTTTAGTGGGTTTACGATTACTGTGGACCGCATTGATCCCATGATGATATTGGTTACAATCTAACAGATTAATCATATATGTCCGAACCAACATATTATGCCCTATGACCTATCCATCATATGATGGCGTTTGCTCAATCCGTGATGTTTATGACATAGTCCCGCCCAATGACGTTATCCCACCTTAACAATATAGAAGGTCGATATGAGTACAGATAATCGCTATTTTTATGAACCAAGCAAAGGCCATGGCCTGCCGCATAATCCGCTAAATGCCATTATTGGTCCAAGGCCGATAGGCTGGATTGCCTCACGTAATGCCCAAGGTCAACGTAACCTTGCACCTTATAGTTTTTTTAACTGCTTTAATTACGACCCACCGATTATTGGCTTTGCCAGTGTAGGTTGGAAAGACAGTGTCGCCAATATTGTTGCCACGGGTGAGTTTGTCTGGAACCTAACAACCCGTAGTTTAGCGGCGCAAATGAATCAAACTTCTGCTCCCTTGGCGCACGGTCAAGACGAATTTGAGTTTGCCGGACTCACCCCCATTCAAGGCAAGATTGTTGCTGCCGATCGCATAGATCAAAGTCCTGTCAGTTTTGAATGTAAATTGACGCAATGCATCCAATTGACAGCAGCAAATGGTGACAAAATTGATACTTGGTTAGTATTAGGTGAAGTCGTGGCGGTACATATTGAAAAGTCTCTCATCAATGCTGACGGTATTTATCAAACCGCATTAGCAGAGCCAGTATTACGCGCTGGCGGTCCATCGGCTTATTACGCTATTTCAGATGAGTTACGTTTTGATTTACATCGTCCGACGGTGTAAATCAACCCAAGACCCCCTACAAGGCATTTAGGCTCCGGTGTGGCAGATAGCTGGCGGAACTGCGGGATCTGGATAGGCAAGGTTCAGGGGGCATGTATGTCAACACAATCGTCGGCGATTAATATGCTCAAACGCGCTTAATGAGAGATCATATAATGAGTATAATGATTAAACTGGCTATAATGCCAGGTTCAAAATATCCTCAATACTCATCACCATTATGCAGGTGAATGCTCAATTGGGCCGACACATTTGTTATTATTACCAAATGGTGATCACAAGTACGCCTTAAACATTCCAACCAGTATATGATTGCAAATGATCCACGCCCTTGGTGCCACTTCGCTACCTCATAGCGAACGAATACAAATACTCGGCGTGGTTATTGCGAGCAATTTCAGCCAATGTGATGGCTAAGCCGTATCCGTCTATGATGGTAAAATATATTGGCTTATGGCAAGCGCATCTTAAAGGCTGAAACACACCACGACCACAGCAATGGCAACTGATATTTATTTTATGTTAGTCACGAATACTTTCAAGAATGTAGTTAAGCTCATCATCGATTTATCACTCAATGAGCTCAACCCTAAGAAGGTAAGAAGGTAAGTTATGGATAGTCCGTTTATATATATTCTGATCACGTTGTTTTTTTCGAGTATTTTGCTATCCATAATCTTCTTAATGGCTTGGCATACTATGGGCAAACAAAAGTATGCATTGATGTTCTCGTTTTCATTTCTCGCCTCAACCGTCTTATGGGCCAATAGTTTACTCAAAAATGTATTTATCTCTCATAACATATATTGGATTATTGGTTGTACAGTCTCATTATTATCCGTACTCCTTAGTACATGGGGGCACTGCTTACGCACCAACACTAAGCTCAACCCAAAAATACTGTTAAGCCTAGGTATGCTTGGCTGTATTTTGACGTACTATTTTACTATTATAAGCCCACATATGGGCTTAAGAATGTCACTATACCTCTACATCGATGTGATTTTTTTAATCACCACCAGCGTGGTTATTTTACAACATAGACAAAAATCACGCCCCGCAGAAATTGGCGCCGCATTGATGTATTTCATTTTTGCGTTGTGCTTATTTATTGCCGCCAGTATTGCCCTATCTCAAGGTAAAGAGATGGATGTAGAATTAATAAAACTCTACGCCATGGTTAATTTTACGGCTTTACCCGCGGCTTATGTCGGTATGTCTGTCTTTGTAATTTATATGTTAGCATCTGATTTAGCAGAAGAAATGAAACTATTGGCGATGACGGACCCATTGACCAATTGCCTTAATCGTCGGGGATTTTATCAACAAGCTAACCAACTCATTAGCGAGCTACACAAACAATCTCAGCATGTTTGCCTCATCTATTACGACATCGACAAGTTTAAAGCCATTAACGATCAATATGGCCATAGCGGCGGCGATCATGTGTTGGTTAGCATGACTCAGTTGCTGCAACAGCACGTCAAAAAAGAGGATTTAATCGGTAGAATTGGCGGTGAAGAGTTTGTTATTTTAGTCGGTCGCAGCCACTATCAAGATGCCATCAATGTTGCGGAACGTTTACGAGGGGTTGTTAACTCTACCCCAATTAACTATGACAAACACAGTATTGATGTCACCGCCAGTTTTGGGGTTGTCAATATTGTGCAAGATAACACCTCTATAGAGCACGCCATTAACCTTGCGGATACCGCATTGTATCAAGCAAAAAGCAGCGGCCGAAACAAGGTGGTGTTCAGTTAATAAGCCCTTCCGAAATCCAACGCACTGCCGCAACGAGAGGCGATTACCCAGAATATTATTCTGCAACTTCGATACGAATATTATCGCTTAATGTTTCAAGTTGGGAGATTAACAAGGCCATGGTCACATTCTCCGGTAACCTTAAGGTCATCTTAGCGCTATATACCGTTTCGCCTAAACTGGTGACTTGCACACGGTAACATTCTTGGTGATCTACGCTCACCTCAAGATCGGCTAAAATACCATTAAGATCATGGGTTAAACCTGAACGATCATTGCAAGCTAACGTGAGTTTATATTCTTCAGATAAATTAATAGCTTCATGTTCAAACTCAGCATAGACAAAAGTTAATTGCGCAAACCTCTGCTCTAATGTTTGTTTTAATGAAGCTTCCTTATCTGCATCTATCATAACCCGCATCATTGCAACAAATTGCCCGCCGAGTTTGATAACTTTACTCGTTTCCCAACTGGCGCCCATTTCACGACTGACCTGAGCAAGTGATTGCAGAAGATTGGGTTTTAAAGTGCCTAATACCGTAGTGATAAACTTATGTTGCATATAACCTCCGATAATAAATAAACCAAAGTGATTTTGGCCTATTTGATGTGGTTTTAGTGACAGCCCAACCACAGACTAAATACAGGCCAACGGCAAACTGATTGCAAACTAAATACAAACCGACTGCAAATTGATTACAGTTTAACTATCGCAAAAAAGCGAGTCTGTGGCACAAATTAAATAAATGAGTTAACTTCACCCAACAATACAGTAAAGGGGTCTAAATATCCCCGGTCATGTCCTACCGCAACAGCGGCCAGCAAATTAACGTCAGCGACCAAAACGTACCTACAGAGCAAGCAAGCTCATAGAGACCGCTTTGGATCAAACCAAAACAGTGGCCGAAATAAAGTGATATTTAGCGAGATATAAACAGAAATGCCACGCAAATGGCACCGACATGACTGACAACAACCGCTGTCATGACTCACTTTTTAGCATAAAAATAGATTTTATTGACGTTTTGTCGGCTTAAGCAAACTTGCCCCATTAATCCAAGCAAGATCAAAAATACCCGAGACTTCACCGCGATAAGACTGTTGCGGAGCGACGATTATGTCGGCGCTTCTGGACGTCGGTCACGCTTACCCCTCAAACGGTGAATACTGGCATCTTCATCGCCAGCGACATTTCTATCTAATTGAATTCCACTAACTTATTATGAAACCAATTTATATCTACATGAGTTAACTTGCTAGAAATGATTTAAGTATTTGTTTTTGCTTATAATTAATATTTTATTCTACACAGTCCCTACCGCTTCAGCTATATTGCGGCCCTTACCTCCTTTGTCTAGAATGTGCGCCTTACGCTATACAGCGTACAGATTAACGCTCACTGAATCGTCATGATCCAGTGACCTTTCCACGAGGGGAACTTAATGTCTACAAAACTGGCCAATCCAGCGCCACTGGGGTTAATGGGTTTTGGCATGACCACCATTTTGCTGAATATTCATAATGCGGGTTACTTTCCAATTGATTCGATGATCCTTGCCATGGGGATTTTTTACGGTGGCATAGGTAAAGTCATTGTGGGCATAATGTGCTTTATGCGCGGCGATACCTTTGGCACAACAGCATTTACCTCATATGGTTTATTTTGGCTGACGTTAGTTGGGCTGATATTACGGCCAAATATGGGTGTTGCAGCCAGTCCCGCTCATTTTATGGGCTGGTATTTAATATTATGGGGCACGTTTACCACTTTTATGTTTGTCGGCTCGTTACGTTATCCTCGGGCAAAACAAGTTATATTTAGTTCATTAACTGTGTTGTTTTTCTTACTTGCTGCCCATGACTTTACCGATAATGCCCTGCTTGGCACGATTGCCGGGATTGAAGGGATATTCTGTGGAGCCAGTGCGATGTATTTTGCCATGGTGCAGTTGCTGAATGCCGAATACGGCCGTACGATTTTGCCAGTAGGCGAAGTAAAAACAAACCAAAGCAGTCATTGATCACTCAATCAAAATTTAACTCGAGACATGCTTGATAAAGAATTAATAAGTAATTAATCAATAGTCGCTCAATAAACGCAAGGTCGATGCATTGTATCGACCTTATTCGACTGATGTTAATGCACTAAGCGACAACCACACACGGTATTGCTAGGTTGAAACAAGAGTACCGCATAATCTTTTGCTTCGTCTCGCTCAATAACTTGAAGCGATAACGAATGCAGCCCTTTTTTATTTAAATTTAAACTACTGACATAAGATAAGTACGCTAAATGCTGTGGCACTTTTGAGTGGTCACTCGCCAGAAATTCTTTTTTAGTGGTCACCGAAATATCGTAGATTTGATTTTCGGTATCAATGCTATCCACAGTTCCTTTCATTGATAATGTACCCGCCAAATTACCCTCGTAGTCAAAATAACGATAATTAATCTGAGCTTGCCCTTCATTGGAGACTAAATCGACTAATAAATAATGACGCCGATCTTGACCTGACGCTTGGTGGTGAAACAGTTCTGAACTGCAACTGAGCATAAAACTAGCCGCTCGAGAGTTAAGTCGATAAATCACCACTGCGCTGCTCAGTAACAAGACTAAAATAACAATATTGATAGTCCATAATCCGCGCCTAGTCATAAGAGGATGGCTCCACACTATTATTCACCTGAACTAACTGGGCATTGACCGTGTTGCAAATATTGACCTCGGTGAGCCAATCGCGATTAACAAATTGTTTCGGCTGCCTTAAATCACTTATTTTTAAATTGCGGATAAGTGACTGACCTAAAGACTCGCCTCGTAACGTAATATTCAATACTTGTTTGTCATGAGAAAGTGATAAAAACACCGTTTTCCAACTGCTGACGTCACAGTCAGCAAAACGCTGTTGTATCTGCCGCCCTTGCTCAATTAACACTTCATTGTTGGTTCGGGAAGGCGAGTACAGAATGACATCGACAAGCTGACCGGATAACAGTGTCACGCTATAACGGCTCAAAGGCTGGGTAGGCACAATCACGCGACTCGGCATCTTTATTAAGGCCACACTGCCAAGGATCAATATCATTATGGCCAGAATAATGAATCCAGAATGCTGACGGATAACAACCGGCACAACGCCTGCAGTTTGTTTGCGGGTACGATGGTGGCGAAGTAAGTAACCTTGACCTTTTACCGTTTCAATTAGCGATTCATACTGCGGACCTAAAAAAGAGCGTAAGGTAAACACCGCTCTGGCGACCGAAGCGCCACTTAAATACGATTTATCACCATTGCCAGAGGTTAATAAGGGTTTAGCGACCACCTTCCCTTGATACTCAACTAATAAGCTCAGTACATGCAGTTCAGCCTTAGGAAGATGCCAAACCTCACCATTATCGAGATTGATTAAATCTCCTTTGTCGGTATCAAATCGACAATGCCCCAATTGCATGATAATGACCCACTACTAATTAAAATTATAATAATTTCTAAAGTGTATGCAGAAAATCTTATGAAATCTGTGATCCTGATATCTTCATGCTTTTATTCCTGACATTCTGTAAAGCGTAATGACTAACAATAGTGTTATTTAGACCTAAATCACACTATTTCTTAACAATAATGTTAATAAATATACAAATAAATATACAAATAAATATGTACAAATATTATAAATCATAAGAGTCACCTCACAAAATAAGCACTTTTAGTCTTTATTAACGCTATTCCCGTACTGCATATATTCAGTCAATTTAGCTATTTTTAAAGAACAGTTTTATCTGCTGTAAATCACACTTTTAATACCCCCATTGATTATCGTTAAGTCATCGAGTTGCTGCTGATTTTTCATCAGTAAACGAATATCAAAACAAGCTTAGCCATAACGAGCATTAGTGCTTGAATACAACAATAATGATATAGAGGGTAATGACCATGAGCATAAATAGACGCCAAGCATTGACAAAAATAATTGGATTAAGCACCGCAGCTGCTGGGGCAACACTATTAGGGACATCGGCATTTGCAGCCACCGACGTTAACGGTAACTACCGATTAGAGTTAGGTGAAAAACTTAAATATGTGCCGCTCGATGCGATGAAAACAGCTAAGCTAGCCTATGAAACAGGCGGCGGCTGCATGCATCAAGTTTTCCATGCCATTATCACTATGCTCGCAGCATCTACCAGTGCTGATGCCAGCAAATTTGCTACCATACCTACCGCATTAGCAGGTTACGGTTGGGCAGGGGTAGTGGGTCAAGGCACCCTTTGCGGCAACTTGAATGCATCGGGTATGTTAATCAATTTCCTAGATGATATTAATGGCCAAAACAGCGCCATTATTGGCGCCTCATTTCGTTATTATGAAACTCAAGACCTACCCTTATCGTCTGCAGAGTTCATTGCTGGTATTGGTTCTACTGATGAAAAATCATTAGAAGTTGGAGCAACCTCAATCGCTAACAGCCCACTATGCCATTCATCTATTAGTAATTGGTCTGCTGCATCAGGTAAAGTGTTTGCACTCAAAGGTGAACGCTGCAAACGTCTTTCTGCCAGCATGGCTTATTACATTGTTGATTTGCTAAACCGGGCTTATGCCTTAGAAGATATTTCTATATTGCCTGAAGCCAAACCATCAGCTGAAGCACAAGCGTGTCAATCGTGTCATGGTGTGACCGAAACCATGGGTTCTGCTGCCAGCGTGAAATCGGATATGGAATGCACCACTTGCCATACTGGACATTACAATTAAGGAGCGCATCATGAAGGTCAAATATCTTAGCGCCATATTAGCCAGTTCATTGCTAATCTTTGGCTGTAATAGTGATAACGATGGCGACGTGGTCACTGAGCCCGTGGTCGTTATCCCCCCTGTAGTTGTATCACCAGTAAGTGATGGCGTGAGTATTGATGATGCCAGCAGCGTGGTGGTTAAACTCGACACATTTGATGCCACCACTGGCGCACTGTCATTCACCGTCGCCAATAATGACGGCGAAGCACTCAGTAACGTAGCCGATTACGATATTGTGTATTTTGGCTTTCCCGATCCGGCCTCATCGTCCATAAAACCCAAGGCTTGGAAACGTTGGCATGTGACCCAACGCTATCAATGCGATGCCGCAACCAGCAGCAATTGTACTGGCACCTTAGAAGAGACCGATACAAGGGGGAAATATACTTTTAATGTGAGTGACTTAGACTTACAAAGCCAAGCATCGGATAATGCCGATCTGCTTTACCAAGTCGCCATTCAAATCAATGGCACCCTGGCCAGTAATGATATTGAGCTGATCAGCGCAACTAATTAATCATTATTCAGCCTCCCCAGCTAATGGCGAGAAAGGATCGCTTGCGCTCATTAGCTTCAGGCTATTTGCCGCAGTGTTACACTGCGGCGCTTTTTTTATTGTTTAGCACCCTATGCACTAACGTGAACCTTAGCCTTGAACCTTAGCGTGAACATAAATCTTGCAATATAAATCATAAAAAAGGGTTTCAGCAGCACTGAAACCCTAATAATTTATGCTACTGCCTGAACTTAAACTTAACCTTAACCTTAGCTTAGCGAAGTTGCTGCATTAAATAAGCATAAACCATTGAACTTAACTCGGCGGCTTGAGTGTTATCAGCTGCGCCAGCATGACCGCCTTCAATGTTCTCAAAATACAAGACATCAATGCCCATATCTTTCATTTTAGCCACCATTTTACGGGCATGAGCGGGATGAACTCGATCATCACGGGTTGAGGTCGTGAAAAACACTTTAGGGTATTTCACCCCTGATTTTAAATTATGATACGGCGAATAGGTTTTAATGTATGCCCATTCTTCTTCAATATCAGGATTACCGTATTCACCCATCCAACTCGCGCCAGCCAATAACTTGTTGTAGCGCTTCATGTCCAACAAAGGCACTTGGCACACTACGGCGTTATATAACTCAGGGCGGCGAGTAAATGCAGCGCCCATTAACAAACCACCGTTACTACCACCTTGAATACCAAGATGCTTACTTGAAGTAATTTTACGGGCAATTAAGTCTTCTGCGATGGCTTCAAAGTCTTCATAGGCTTTATGGCGATGTTGTTTTAACGCCGCCTGATGCCAAGCCGGGCCGTATTCACCGCCGCCACGAATATTGGCAAGCACGTATACTCCGCCCTGTTCTAGCCAGTTTTTGCCAATAATGGCCGAATACGCCGGTAAGCGCGAGACTTCAAATCCACCATAGCCATATAATAGCGTGGGGTTACTGCCATCAAGTTTGATGTCTTTGGCCATCACCACAAAATAAGGCACTTTAGTGCCATCTTGTGATTTAACAAAATACTGCTGGGTGTCAAATTTATCGGCGTCAAATTGCTGCGGCATCGCTTTTATTTTATCCGCTTTTAAGGTGCGAGCATTTAAGCGATACAAGCTAGCGGGTTCTAGAAAACTGGTGTAATTGACAAAAAAATCGTCACTATCACGTTGCACATCCAACACACTTAAGGTGCCATTGACAGCAAACGGCGCGGTCTCACTAAGCCACTCGCCTTGATCATTTTGCATATAGCGGACGAGCTTACTTTTAACATCGTCTAACCAGGTCACAAAAATCGCATTTTGGCTAAATGACACTTGCGCAATAAACGCACTGGCGGTCGGCGACACTAACTCACTGAATACCGGTTTTTGGGCAATCAATTTATCCACTGGCGTAGACACTATGGCGCCTTGCTTAAAGGTCGCGCTATCAGTAACTAAATCGCTTTTTAACTCAATATACAATTGACCTTTAAAGTAGCCTGTTAACTCGGCATCCTCAGGAATAGGCAACGACACTAATTTATTGTTTTGATAAACATAATGTTTAGCGCTGTAAAACGTTAAACTTTCGGTCACAATATTCAACGGCGTTTTATCATCAAACATCACATAACCCGACACGGCCACTGACGTTTTATTGCCTCTAAACACTAACTTGGCCGCAGACAATGGTGTGCCACGTTTCCACAATTTGACCACACTGGGATAACCTGAATCCGTCATGCTGCGCGCATTACCAAAGTCAGTACCCACAAACACGGTATCTTTATCAATCCAACTAACACTCGACTTTGCTTCAGCCAATACAAAGGGCTTTTGGGTATTGTCGACAAACGCTTTTGCCGTTAAATCAAATTCACGGACTTCAACAGCATCCGCGCCACCGCGTGACAAAGACACTAAGCAGCGCTCATTTTGTGGGTACTGACAATCAATCCCCTTGAACACCCAATTAACACGCTCCGCTTGGCCGAGAGCATCGATATCCAGCACCGTTTCCCAGTTAGGCTCGGCCTTGGCATATTCTGCTATTGTGGTGCGACGATAAATGCCACGGGGTTGCGTTTCATCTTTCCAAAAGTTATACGGATAATCGCCAATACGCGTCACATAAGGGATCCGCGCTTGGTCGTTTAAAATGTCTAGGCTATTTGACACTAAATGCTCAAAACCTGAGTACGCCTTAATATGAGTCGCAGACAATGCATTTTGCTGTTTAACCCACGCCATGGGTTTCGCGCCGTCAACATCTTCTAACCAAATATACTTGTCTTCTTCTGCATGAACAGGTGTTGCCATAGTCATCGCACTCGCTATACATAAAGGTATGATTCGCTTAAGCATTAAAATTTCCTTTTCGTTACTTACTCGCGGTGTTTTACTAGCATACATCTACTTTATAGGATTTATGTAGATGTTCAATCGATAAGGAGAGGAAACAGTAACAAGCCATACCCCGTAGCAGAGCAAATTATTGCTAGATTATTATGCCAATTTTGACGACGAAGCAGGTATAATATCGCGCTAAACATTGTTCTAACCATTCAAACAAATAAATACAGGCACCAACATGGCCAAAACCGCAGCAGCATTACATATTTTAGTTAAACACCAAACTCAAGCTGAAGACATTATCAAGCAGTTAAGTAATGGTGCTAAATTTGATGTATTAGCCAAAAAACACTCTAGCTGTCCTTCGGCCAAAAGCGGCGGCAATTTGGGTGAGTTTAAAAAGGGTCAGATGGTGCCACCATTTGACAAAGTTTGTTTCAACGGTGAATTAATTATCCCACACTTAGTCAAAACCAAATTTGGTTGGCATGTGGTAAAGGTACTCTATCGCACCTAGAATAGTAGTTCTTAGCATGAGTCGCTCTTAGAAAAAATCAGTCCAGAACAGTCTTGTGATCAGTAAATGATAAATAGTGGGCTTGATATCAATGCCCACTGTTCAAAACACCCAAGGTTTACCAAATTTACTTTCGCAGTTTGATCGACAGCTCACCATCACGAATTTGAATATCATCCACGCCATCAGCAAAAGCATTCCAAAAGCCGCGATCGCCAAACTCACCGACCAAATTGACATTTTTCATGTTTCCTAGCCACGCATTTGGAATAGGCACGCCCATTAAGCTCACGCCAACCAGCGCAACAACAGGACGACGATTAGCATCAAGATGAATATTCAGTCCCGTATTCACCCGTAAAATCTCCCCAGCCATAATAGGAAAATCATTCGGAATGGGGATCAACATTGTCGCGCTGGCTAAATTAGCAGAAAAATCAATCGCGACACGCTGAGCAAAATCAGGATTACGGCCAATCATTGCGTTAACTTCTTTTTCGCTAAAGGTCACTTGTCGATCTGCATTAACTTCACGATACGCTTCAGGGGTTAACTCATCAGGGTTTGCCTGAGTAGTATTGGCATTACTGGAGCGACTATCACGTTCACTCAAAATGGTTACCTTCGAGCTAGGTTTAACTTGCCAACCGACTTGGGCGAGTTTGTGGTCCAAGTGTTGATTTTCTTTGGCCGTTAATGTCACTGGGGTTAACGGCGCCGGAAAAATATAGCTGCGGATAACAAAAAACGTCAGTCCAATGGTCACTAATATCGTCGCCAAAATAATCAGCAACAGTTTTACACCTGATGCACCAACTTGCCGACTATGTGGTGCAATCTCGCGGGGTATTAACGCTTGCATAATGATCCCTTGGTTATCTGGTTATCTGGTTATCTGGTTATCTGGTTATCTGGCATCATGGTAATGCCAGACAATAGAATAACAAACAACAAGTACAAACTGAACATGGCCGCGGATTACACCTCTTAACGGTACGGCACTATCCCAAATTAAATAATCCATTCGTCGTCTTTTTTGGTAAAAACCAAGTTACAAACCAAGTCAATTGTAATAAAGTTGTAAATTATAATAAAGTTGTAATCTGTAAATTGTCGTAAAACGTAAAAGGCACAAATTAACCATCACATCTGAGTAAAATAAAGGTTTATTGATGAAGTTACTCTCACGCCACACCTTGGCCCCATTGATGATCAGCGCCAGCCTATTATTAACCGCTTGTGGCGGTGCATCTGGCGGCGATGACAGCAGTAGCACCAATACTGGGTCAACCTCTCCTCAGTGGATTGCTGGCCAATTTGATAATTATTCGACCTTAGCCGATCAGTGCAGCTTGCCATTAACCGAGAAGCTGTGGCTACGTTCATGGAGTAATGACACCTACCTGTGGTACGACGAAATTATTGACCAAGATCCAGCACCGTATAGCGTGGCAGACTATTTCTCGCTACTCAAAACAGAAGAATTATCTGTCACGGGTAACTTAAAAGATAATTTTCATTTTTCAATGACGACGACTGAATGGGAACAGCTTAATAGTTCGGGCGCTGCCGTTGGCTATGGCATGAGACTGAATGTTCGCAATCCCTCTGCCGAAGCCTCTCGACAAGTTACTGTGGCCTATAACGAACCTAACTCACCGGCCAGTAATACCGGCATTAATCGAGGCGCGCTTATTGTGTCTGTCGATGGTGTCATTGTTGAAGAGGCCAACGACAGTGCAAGTATCGATATAATAAATGCGGGTTTATTTCCAGACGCCAACGGTAAACAAACCGTGTTTATTGTGCGTGATGTCAATGCCCAAGCCGATCGCAGCGTGACGCTTACCGCTAGCACCATTGTTTCAACTCCGGTACAAAATACCAAGACCATTGAAACCGCTAACGGTAAAGTAGGTTATGTGCTGTTTAACTCCCACATCGCGACTGCAGAAAAAGGTTTGTATGATGCAATGACCTTGCTTAGCAAGGAGCAAGTTGATGATTTAGTACTAGATATTCGCTATAACGGCGGTGGATTATTATCCCTCGCGAGCCAATTGGGTTACATGATTGCCGGCGATGACGCTACAGCCAATCGCGTCTTTGAACGCACCAGCTTTAATGACAAATACCCGACAATTAACCCTGTTACGGGTAAGGCCTTAACGCCTATGCTGTTTACGCCTGAAACAATTGGCTTTAATACCTCACTGCTTGGCAGCGGCTTACCATTACCGTCGCTAAACCTTAAGCGCGTGTTTATATTAACTACACCAGGCACCTGTTCGGCCAGCGAAGCGTTAATGAATGCCCTACGCGGTATTAATATTGAGGTGATCCAGCTTGGTGACACCACCTGCGGTAAACCTTACGGTTTTTACCCAGCCAGTAACTGCGCCATCACCTACTTTAGCATCCAATTTAAAGGGGTAAATGACCAAGGCTTTGGCGAGTATTCTGACGGATTTATGCCATCAACTAATCCAACCATAGACAGCGAAGTGCCAGGTTGCGTGCTGGCCGACGACCTTGGACACCCATTAGGTGATCCCAATGAAAGATTACTAAGCGCGGCATTATTTTATCGCGACAATAACCGCTGCCCAGCAACGGCGACAGCCATCGCGCGCGCGCCAACACATAATACTTTTGTTGACCTAGGCTTTATGCTACAAGACAGGCGTAATCAAAATGTGCTCAAAAACAACCGTATCTTGACGCCATGGGTTAAGGGGCAATAATGCTAAAGCGATTAATTGGCTTGTTCACTGTATTGGTCATTGGCGGTTGTGGTGCCACTGCAAACGAGGCGCCAGCCTCGCTACAATCAGCAATACTGACCAACCCAAGTAGCCAAATCCACGCTGAATTACAACAAGCAATAGCCAGCTTGTTGGGCGTTAGCGGTGTCATCATTGCCGACAAGGCTTTTACACAATACAGCCAAGAGGTCATTGAGCGGGCACCGCACAAAGAGGCTAATGGTTTATTAATTATGGGACGCAGCACCGACATGCCAGATGCAGTGCAACTGCTTAAACAAGGTGACAATTGCCTATTACGCCATGTGCAAAGCGGTAACACCACGACCTTATCGCAAGTACGTTGTGCCCTAGAATAATAGCTAAAAATAGCTGAAAAATAGTCAATAAAAAGGCCAGAACGCCTGTATTTATCCGTTGTGGCCTTTTTTATCACTGACATTAACTGCAGCAAGACATCATTTTTTCCGACAAGGTTTATTGCCCACATAACCGCATTATATCCCTTGCCAAATGCAACACAGTTAACTGACAACGCTATACCACCAAACGCCGCCTTTATAGATCAAGCATAATCCAACGCCCATAGTGAATAAAAAGGCGTACATATAACCAATTGCACCACCAGCAGGACTATCATCATCTGAGCGAACTATCACGCCACTAATGAGATATAAGATAAACATATTCAAAACGGTGCTCAAAATAAAATAATCCCCCATGGCGGGGAATGCGCCCCCAATAACACTTAACACGAGTAACAACACCCCACTTAGCTCTTCTCTTGGCTCACACTTTTTCTCTACAATTCGGATAAATATCAACACCAACATCGCGGCTAAATAATAAAGTGAAATTTGCAACGCTGAATAAATCCCTTTGGGTGATGTGCTGACTTCAGACATTGACCCCATCGCCCCGGAGTCTGCAAAAAAGTAAGCTCCATAATGACCTAGGCCAAACAGTATTAACCATGCCACAGCAAACAAAATTAATGCATCACGATCAATCGGGTGACTGGCCTTACGATTAACCAGTTTAGCCAATAGCACACCGACTAAAGTCACGCCAACAAGCAGGCTTAACGCATGCCAATATTGATCTAAATAAAAGAAAGCCAAGCTAGGAGCAAGTACAAGAAATGACTGAAAAAACGCATTATATTGAGTGGGTAAACCGGTATTTTTGTAAAAGGCGAAATACACAATAAAGGGCTGAAAAATAACAAGAGCAATGCAAAGCGTCACTATATCCATATCAAAATCCGGGTAATAACATTAATCGAAAAAATTAACCATACAGCAACACACCATATCGGGATGAGTATAAACATCAAGATGTTAAATTCAATCCATAATCCATAATTCTTGTTTACCGGCAACCAGTTGTGAGTCACCAATTAACCACGCTACTGAGCAGAAAATCGATACCATTTAAAACTCACGTTACGAGAGCCATCTTGCACCAGTTTTGTTAAAACGTGATAAAATCTCACCCTACTCACTTCAACCCTACTTCAACCATACAAGGTAATGTAATGAATCCTATTCTTGCCATCTTCAAAGAACACAATATCAGTGACGTACAAATTAATGAGCTGTTTCAGACGTTGACTGAAAATCCATTTGCAGCAATGGCGACAATTGGCCAGTTAGGGATCCCTGAGGAAAAGCTACAACAGTTAATGGGCATGGTCATGCAAAACCCAGCCTTAATTAAAGAAGCAGTTGTAGAACTCGGTTTAGATTTTTCAAAAGTTGAAGCAGCAAAAGCACAGCTACAACCATAAGCACTAAGCTATTACAAAATGCACAAACAAAAACGGCCAGCATCTTAAAATACTGGCCGTTTTTGATTCATCCGTTTTGGTTACTGACGAGCTGAATAAATAGCCTGAATTGTCTTTTTTATTTCTGAGCTCGAGAAATCGTAACTATTAAGTTCTTTTTCTATCGCTCTGTAGGCTGAGGGGCTTCTAGTAACTGCAGAATTAAACAGTTCAGTAACGAATTTGTCAGCACTTGACGGTTGAGATGCGCTCCATTCAATCAGTGCCGCCGCAGCTTCATATTGCCCCATATTAGCAAGTGTTGTAAGTGACACCTGACTTAGTTCACTGTTTGGATCTCTGGAATTAATTATTTGCTGTAGCTTAGGAACAAGCTTTTCCTGGGTTATATTTTCCATGCTATTCATTGCAATACTGGACTTATCACCAAGGCTATCGATTTGATTAATAATAAAATCGAAACTTGATTCTGAAGCATTTTTCGCAATAGCATTGGCAATATCTGGCAAGAATAAATTATCACTGTCCATATTACTAAAAGTGGACTCAAACAAACTCAAATAAGTATCAGAACGCGCTATTTTTTGCAGTGATTTTTTCGCCGAATAAATCGCATTCGAATCGGTAATGGGAGTATTTTCGAGTGTCGTTAGGAGCAATGAAACCGATTCATGGGTATTAATAACAGCGAGTAAACTTAATAAATACTCTTGATTTCTAGATGTTAAGTTAACATCTGGTTGCTGCAATAATTGGCTAATTTCTGCCAATATTTGTGGGTTGCTCGTCTGTTTCAATGAATTAATAAGTTGCTTTTCAAGACCGATATCTATTTTACCCGCAGTTAAGAGGGTTTTGATTTCTCCCCATACATCAAAGGCCTCATCGGGTGATATCGACTTACTTGTTGGCTTAGACATTGAAGTTTCAATTTTTGCTATTGGTGCAATTTTGTCTGGAACATTATTTGCTAAATGAGTTACATTTTCTGAATCACTGGCAGCTTGAACTATATTTTTATTTTGCTCACTCACATCTGAAACAACATAAGTCGCGACAGAAATAATGCCAATAGCCAAAACGATAATAATCTGCTTTTTCATATGATTACTGTTCCCAACCAATTTGAAGACGAACTGATTCAAACATTGAATTTAAATCGCTAACTTGTTCTGTTTGCTCGGTATGGATCACGTTATAAGTTGTACTAGAAAAAGATAAATCAACATTTCGTGCAAAAGGAGTCAGTAACTCGCTTAATTGCTGACTGTAGGCTGGAACAATGCCATCACCGATAAAACTGGCTCTTGTTTGCCCCTTTTCAATATAGCGCAAGGTACTTGGGTGGGGATGGTCGCCACCAAACCACTCACCATAATCGTAGAGATCATAATCAGAACCTAATCCAACATCCTCTGCTAATATGCCAAAGTTAGTTCCACGATAACTCAATTGAGCAATAATGATATTTTCAAGAGCTAAAACATTAGCATTTAACTCTATTATTTCTGCAGATTCTGGTGACAAAAAATCAATGCTGGGTACTCTTAAGTCCATATACTCATCATCTAAATACCATCGTTCTCCAGCTAACATTTTGACAACTTCCCAGTTATCTTCACACATGCCATTATCATTTTGATAAGAAATTTGTGGGATGCAATTTAATTCCATAAAACGATAAAAACGCCCTAAAGGTGAGCCCTGATGAGGTGTACCAGTAGTAATTAAACTTTTAACGTATTCTTTATGTTGTGAATCAGAGTTTTGCAAATAGGCTCTAGCCGCTAATCCACCGCGACTGTGTCCAAGTAAAACAATGTCAGTATCGATGCCAAGTGCGGTAACAATCTGATCGATTGCGGTTTCGACCTCTTTACCTAATAAATTAAAGTTTGAAAAATCACCATTACATCCAGTAGACCTAATACACGTTTTACCATCTAAACCGACTGTGGCTAAGCTACTATCTCGGTCATAACCACCAAAATCAAGTCTAAAACAATATTCACCTTTGCTATTAACCTGCGGTAACTCAGTTAACTCTTCATCAATACTCAACGCGAGGCATGAGCCGGAAAAAAAGCTATCATCTTCAACTAAGCGATCCCAAGTCTCTGCATCTGAAGCTAAACCATGTAATAGTAAACTCACTTTACTAACCACTATTTCATCTAAAATAGCTTCTAAACGATATCCAGAGTCTTCCATTGCTGCGACGGCAATAAAATGTTTTTGACCTTTTTTTAGTCTTTGAAGGCACTTCTCTGCACTTTGAAAACTATTATTAGAACGACAATCATAATCAAACTTGGTCGGTACAGATCCTTGTTTTACATATAAATCGACATCACCTGTTAATTGCGACAAATTAACATTTAATAAAATATCATCAGGAGTTGTCAGTTCAAAATAATGCCATTGACCCGCAAAGACAGTTTCAGTTTTTACCTGGCCAAGCATCAACTCACTCGGATTTACAGCTGTATGACGATCCATAATGTAGGGATAAGTATCTTGTTCATTTGGAATATTGTCACCATCAATGTCGCTATCATCGCCATCAGCAATACCATCATCATCTGTATCCAACTCAATTATATTAAAAGAGTTTCTGACTGTTGCTTTAAAGCTGCTAGTGTCATTTTGGATATTGGCATACTGAGTAACTTCGGCTGAAATATTGAGCGGATTAATAGCTGCTTGGACTAATTCTGGTGGTGTTTCAGGGAAAATATTTAATCTCACCATATCTGCAGCAATTAATGTCATACGTTGGTTATTGCTGACAATAAAATCAGTGAGCAACTCGGCACTCGAAATTTGTAATTCATTCGCAACGTCCGCAATAGCAGCACCTTGAGACAATCCAGATTTCATTTTGATATACACAAGCGTAGAGAATGGGGTCACTATTCTCTCACCTGCTGGTGCTGCTAAGGTAAAATGATTAGTGATTAACCGATTAAGACCTTTATCAAAGGTGATAGAAGGTGTTGCTTCAACAATAACAGGGAAGCTTGTTGCAATAAAAGTATCAGGAATACTTAAAATCGCTTCCCCATTTTCATGTGTTTGAGACGTAGGATTAGTTGAAAAATAACGTCCCGTATTATTTACATCTAACCATGCTGTCGCATTTTCTAAATAACCGTCAATGGCTATAATAGTGTAATCGGTATAGGTAATTTGAGACGCTGGCGGTGCTGTTTTTACCGGCTCATCTGAAGAGCCTCCACCACCACAAGCAGAAAGCATAAAAAATAATATTGATGATAATATCACCATCGTCATCCGTTGACATATGAACATAAAACATTCATTCCTTTGAGTAAAAAATAGATAAAACAGTAAGTAACTGAATTTATACTATCATAATAAATTTACAATGTTACTTTTCTGATATGAAATTATTTTGATTTATCTGATCACTACCGCTATTGATTAGCTTCAAAACCAGCTAACCACGTCTTGAGTAACTGGTTGATCTCGGGCAGTTCAGCATCGGAGAGATTTGCCACCAGTTGGTGTTGAATGCGTACGTGCGCTTCAATCGCCTCATCTATTGTGGCAAGGCCTTTTTCAGTCAAACCAACAGATACACTGCGCCGGTCTTCAGTGCTGTGTACACGTGCAATTAAGTCTTTAGACTCAAGCTTATCTAAGCGATTTGTCATCGCGCCAGACGTTAGCATCATCGACGATAATAACCCTGAAGGGGTTAAAGTATAAGGTTTACCAGTACGTCTTAATGCCGCCAGCACATCAAACTCTCCCATGGTCAGGCCAAACTGTTTATGGCACGAAGTGATGTCTGCTTCAATGTATTTTTGTAAGCGTAAAAAACGCCCAAGGATCGCCATGGGCTCCGTATCTAAATGCGGCTTTTGTTCGCCCCATTGCGCGACGACTCTATCAATATCCTCCATACCCCATCCTTATTATTTACCACCCAAAACACAGCTTAAAACCTTAACGCAAAGATACTTCATAAGAAGGCACTTTACAAAAAGGGACTTTACAAAAATAACTTAACAGTCCAGAATTGGCACTTATCTTAACATGAAGATATTTAATATAAAGGTAGTTTATGAATGTTTTATTGGCCATGATCCCGGCATTTTTCTGGGGGACCACTTATGCGATGACCCAGCTTACGTTGCCAGACTGGCCACCATTATTACTCGGGGCCCTTCGTGCGCTGCCTGCAGGACTGATTTTACTGGCCATTAAACCGAGTCTACCGCATAAAGCCGACTGGTCTATTTTGATTAAACTCGGTGCGATCAACATTGGCATATTTTTCAGTTTGATTTTTATTATGGCACTGACGTTGCCATCGGCTATTTCTGGAATCGGAATGATTTCAGTGCCAGTTTTTGCGATGTTATTTCATTGGATAGTCAGTAAAAAACGCCCTAATCTGCTACAGGCACTTTCTGGCGCTGTGTTAATTGGCTTAGCTTGGATGCTGTTTGACCCAAACACCATCAACTTAAATCCCATAGGATTAATGGCGATGCTTGCCGCAATCAGCTGCATTATTATCGGCAGCACAATAACCAAAGCATTAGGTTCGCGCATTCATTGGTGGACGATACTCACTTGGCAATTGATTATCGGCGGCGCATTACTGCTGGTTGTCGCTGGTATTCAGGCACTATGTTCACCTGAACAATATCTCACTGTAGTCAGCCAATTTAGTCTGACTAATGGCTTCGGTATAAGTTGGATAATCTTGCTCAACACCGTACTCGGTTACAGTATGTATGTGTGGTTACTGCAACGTATGTCAGTGGTCGACTTCACTTTTGGCAGCATTGCCAATCCGATAGCGGGCATCGTCTGTGGCCTAGTCTTAATGGGTGAATCATACACGCCACATCAATATTTATTGATGAGCGGGATGATTTTAGCCTCTATCGCGCCAACATTAATTCAACTGCTACGCCAAAAAAAGCTCCGTGCTACCACGAGCCATTAAGCTAGTGATTAAACGACTGATTTAGCGAGTAACTAAAGCAGAGCTCTTAACTGATTGAGTGCATCGACAGAGAAACCTTGGTCATAAAAGTAAATCACTTTACCTTGTGCATCTAATAGCACCACCCGAGTATTATTTGGATTTTCGTTGCCGGTAAAGGCTTGTACCTGGTCGCCATCTTTATAGATGGTGACCACGCCTTTCCATAATGGCTTAGGTATACCTGAACGCATGCCATTATTAATCAGAGGACTGAACATTCTAGGAAACAGCCCTTGAATTGTTGGGACTTCATATACCGACACTTGAGTTTGGGTCATATCTAAGCCAATCAACCAACGATCAATATCAAACTGTGAATCTTGCTTGTAACCAATCAACAACAGCGCCATTTTACCTCGTAAATCGTCAGGTAAAATCATCGATTCTTTTTCAAGTGTTTGCCCCGTTATCGAGGGGAAATCTTGCCCTGTAATAGCCTGATTAGGGTAACTGGTACTGCAAGCACTCAGTAGCAAAGCTGCAATAATTATTAAAAAACGCATCGGTAGTCCTTTTTTGATAAATACTAAATTCCTTTATACGCAAGCAAACGGCAAAAGGTTTGCTTGCTCCCTAATTCAGATAATAATTGATAGCATTAAAAGCCAAATGTAGCCACTGCACCATCATTTTACCCAAATAAAATACAATAAGCCTTTCATTCAGCTAGCTATTCTCTAGCGACCATTCCTCGATGGCTTATTTAGCTGCCCGAAAAGCCTCAATACCAGACGGCATGCTACAATAAACGGTTGAATGCAGTAATATTTTCTGAATTTTTTCATTAGAACATCCATTACGCAATGCCCCTCGAACATGGCCTTTTAATTCAGTTGGCGCTCATAACGCAGCCAGTGTTGCAATAGTGAGTAGACTGCGAGTTTGTTTAGAAATAGCATCACGCACCCACATTCCCCTCAACAATTTTAGGTCATTAACTCTTGCAATGGTTGAGTAAAATCAGTGATATTATTAAGTGCTTTATCGACATAAGCATTACCCATCACCATGCGCCGCACCTCAAGCCTTTTTTGGTATTGTTCATCATTCATCAGTAGCCTTCAGTTTTCACTTTTGGTTAATGAGTTAAATGTAATCCCGCCTATATACACGTTAAACTTAATCTTAAATAACAGCACTTTTTTGTAGTAGCCAGTTGAGACCTTGCCCAAGTCGATATCAATTCAGTTTTTTTACCTAAGTAGGTAAATGTATCTACTATATTTTATACCCTGACAGTAAATTCAATCAAATAACTGGCTAAAACACTCTAGTTATAGGTATTATGTTGCTGATTTAAAAGCATGATTCTAAAGCATGACTTTTATTAACTTAATGACTATCAAGGAATAGTATCGCCATGGAAAGAGGCATGTTGGTTCGTTGGAACACTGAAAAAGGCTTTGGTTTTATCAAGCCAGAAATCGGTGATAATCAAGATGTGTTTATCCACATTTCAACCTTAAAGCACATGGCCAGAAAACCCATTGTTGGCGATGAGATTGTGTTTCATCGCGAGAACCAGCTCGATGGCAAAGTCAAAGCCGTAAAAGCCACTATTGAAGGTGTTGCAGTTGTGTCCAACACAATTCGCCCAGCTTCTCACACCAGTCAACATCATCGAAACAGTCAATCTCATCATGATGAAAACTACCGTTCAAGCCCTGTGCTTGGCCGCATAATCATGCTTATTATCCTGCTTGGGGTTGGTATTTTCGGTTATAAACAATATCAAAAAATGACCGCTACGCCAGTGCTGACCAATGAAGATGTTGAACAAATGGAATGGACACCAACCGTATCAAAACCAAGCTTAATCAATCAACAACCACAATTTCGATGTGAAGCCGGTAAAATACACTGCAGCCAAATGCGCTCATATGCAGAAGCCACCTTTTATAACCGTAACTGCCCTGGCACAAAAATGGACGGTGATCATGACGGAATCCCATGCGAAATGCAGTTCAATAAATAAACATTAAAGAATGGAGTCATTGAAAACAGGTTCTGGCTTAACAGCCGCTTGCTTTGGGCTCTAGAGTGCTAAATCCTAGGTCCTAGGTATGAGGATTTAGATTCTAGGTTTGAGGATCAAAAGCCTTTATCTATGTGGCACAGGTAGCTAGCGCTATTTTTTTGCCTGCTTTCGATACAGGCTTGGAGTAATATTTTTGCAGCGCTTAAAGCTGTGGCTAAAATTAGCCCCATCACTAAAACCAAGTCGCTCGGCAATTTCATCAAGTTGCATCGGCGTTAATAATAACGCTTCGGCTAAGCCAAAACGCACATCATCACGCACTTGGCGCCAACTGGTTTGCTCTAGTGTTAGTTGACGATGTAAGGTGCGAGTGGTTCGAGCTAAATGGTGAGCTATGTCTTGCATTGATGCTGTTAAGCCTAAGTGTACTAAGGTGTTTTTTACCAACTTGGCGATAGGTTTCCAGTTTTGTTTTTGTTGCAGTAGTTGGTTACATTGCGCCTCACATAGTCTGGCGGTGGCTTCATTGGCTTTTAATAATGGCAAATCTAATAGAGGTGCTAATCCAGCAAAGCCGTTATAGCTGGCATTAAATTGGATCTCAGCACCCAGTCTTTGCTTTATCTCCTCCAGTGACAAGCCTGCGGGCTGGGGCGAGGTAAACTGCAATGTTATCGGTAAGTCGTTACTGTCAAATACTTCTCGTTGGATCATGGCGGCGCCCAACATGTCTCTCACTAATACCAGTTCGCCTAACTCTCCGGGAATGTCGCATGTAAACCTTAAGGATAAATCATCTTTACGCTCAGTTAATGTTATCTGTGAAAAAACATAGGTTAAATCTAGATAACGTAAGCCTAATTCAATCGCCTTTCTCGCGGTACTACTCGCCAATAGGCCATAGCCCATAATGCCATAACTGGTCAGGTGATAACGGCAGCCTAACTCCATACCGACCTTGAATGGGCATGCAGTATTCAGCATTAGGTTATTTAATATCTGTAATTCTTGTTTCTCTTCAACCTGTTGCTCGTGATCGGCTAATTGGCTACTCGCCAATCCTGACCCTTGCAGCAAAACATCTTCGGTAATACCTTGCTCAATGCCATAGGAAACAATAATTTGCACACTGGTAATACTGCGAAATGTCATTACTACGGCTGCCATGTCTTAAAATCACAAATATACGTCTATTTAGCGCGTAGATCAATCAAGCCTTATTTCCTATGCTGGATAAATAATACAATTCGTTAACAAGTTTTGAATGCTCCGGTATATAGAAATCAGCAGTTAAAGTAGTAATTAAAAATAACGATAATCGATTACAAAAACCAACCACGTTAATAAATAACCATAACAATAATTGAGAGCCTTATGACTCAAGTTAAGCGAAACCCTTCGGTTGTCATCATTGGCGCAGGCATGACGGGTATATTAATGACCATAAAACTGCGCCAAACTGGTATTACTGACATTGTAGTGCTGGAGAAAAAAGACTGCGTGGGCGGCACATGGCGAGAAAATACCTATCCAGGGGCGGCCTGCGATGTACCCGCTCACATGTATACCTATTCATTTGAACCCAACCCAAACTGGAGCCGCTTTTTTGCCCATGGACCAGAGATTAAACAATACTTTGAGCACGTGGCAGATAAGTATGAGGTTAAACGAGACATACGCTTTAACGAAGCCGTTACTGATGCACACTATGCCAATGGCAAATGGACCGTAAAAACCAGCCAACAGCAAACCTATATTGCCGATTTTATAGTGTGCGCCACGGGCATTTTGCATCATCCGCAATTTCCAGACATTCCCGGATTAGCCGATTTTAAAGGTACGACATTTCATACCGCCCAATGGAACCATAACGTCGACATATCCGCTGCAACCCGGGTTGGGGTGATAGGTACAGGGTCAACTGCCGCACAAGCTATTCCCGAATTGATTAAGACTGGTGCTAAGGTCTCGGTTTTTCAGCGCACACCACAATGGTTAATGCACCTGCCCGATTTTACTTTTTCAAAAACCAGCCGAAAACTGATGACTCGCTTTTCTATCATTACCAAAATTCATCGTAATACGGGAAAATTTTTTCTAGAACACTTTTTTACCAAAGCCGTCACTGGACACTTTATCCAAAAGCATGTGTTAAATTTTTTATGTAAAGCCAACTTACGATTAAGTATTAAAGACAAAACCTTACGGGAAAAGCTGCGACCTGAATATCAGGTAGGCTGCAAACGGGTCATTATCAACACCACCTTTTATAAAGCCATTCAAAAACCTAATGCTGAGTTAATAACAGAGGGCATTGAGCGCATAACTGAAACAGGCATTATCACTACAGACGGTAAACACCATGATCTAGACGTGTTGGTTTTATCGACGGGGTTTAATGCATTTAATTTTATGCGCCCAATGAATCTAATTGGCCGTAACAATTTACACATTGATAAAGCGTGGCAACATAAAATCAAAGCATATCGATCAATGTTACTCAGCGACTACCCTAACTTTTTTTTAATGCTCGGCCCCAACACACCTATTGGTAACTTTTCGGTTATCGACATGAGCGAGGTTCAAACTGACTACGTTATTAAACTGATCGATAAATGGCGTGACCATGAATTTGATGAGTTTGAAGCCAAGCAACAAGCCATTGACGATTTTAATGCCTACGTAAAGGAAGGGTTGAAGGGCACTAGCTGGGTTGGAGGATGCCAAAGCTGGTATTTAGATGCCGATGGCGACCCAATTTTATGGCCCTACACTTGGCAGCGATGGGTTGATGAAATGAAACAACCGCAAATGGAACACCTTAATACCCGATCATTTTAGTTGGCTTATCCACCTTTTCACCCTTACATATCAACCCGTATTGATTCACCCGAGCTGATTGACTCATACTAGAAACAACCAGGTTTATGATGAATAAAAACACTATATTTATTACCGGCGCGGCTTCCGGTATTGGCTTAGCTACCGCTCGGCACTTTCATAAAAAGGGCTACTGGGTCGCTATGGCCGACATCAATTTGGTGCAATTAACACAAGCCACCGAACTATGGGATAGAACGCGAGTACGGTTGTTTCAGTTGGATGTCAGTGATTTTTCTCAAGTGCAATACGCTATGGCTAAATTTTGCGCTGAACATAATGATTGCTTGGCAATATTAGTTAATAATGCCGGCATTTTGGAAATAGGCCCCTTTGAAGCCATTCCTATCGAGCATCATCAGCGCACGTTATGTGTCAATGTCATCGGAGTTATGAACCTATGCCATGCTGCATGGCCATATCTACACAACAATGGCACAAGTACTATTATCAATATTTCATCAGCCAGCAGCGATTATGGTGTACCAGAATTGGCCAGCTATTCCGCCAGTAAATTTGCTGTAAAAGCACTAACCGAAGCACTGGAACTAGAGTGGGAAAAGTACGGCATCAGCGTATGCGATGTTATGCCGCCCTTTGTGGCAACCAATATGCTTAAGTCACAAAAAAATACCGCCAAAGTCATGCAACGACTCGGCGTGAATATCACCGCTGAACACGTAGTTGCAGTGATAGATAAACAAGTGAAACAGCCTAAAACCCATAGAACGGTCAGTGTTTTTTATGGCCTATTACATAGATTAAGTAACGTATCACCTGCGTTTATCAATCGCCTAGCGATGAAGTGGTTAAGTCGATAAAACATGTGGTTCTAATCAGTTAACAATAATAAGGCCATAGAAATGGATAACGTTAATAAACCAGCACCACTGTCACAAGACACATCATCAGATAAATCATCACAAGATGAACCGTTACAAGGCAAACCACTGCAAGGCAAACCTCTACAAGCGCCCAAGCTTGAAGCGAAACAATTAATGGTCGCCAAGTGGTTATCATTAGCGCCGCTATACAAGTTGCCAGTCACATTATTCAGATCTGTATTTCTAGCGATGGACCGAATACTTGGACTGACTAAAACTAAAATGAATAAGGTGATTAATTTAACTGTCCCGGTGAGTACTGGCACTCCTCTTTTGGGCACTATTCCTTTGAACGAACATAGCGCCAGCGATAGCAGCCATACCATCGCTAACAGAATAAACCTTCGCATCTACCATCCTAGCGCCACCAAACCTCAAAAAACCTTAGTGTACTTTCACGGTGGCGGCGGCGTTATTGGCAGTATTAACACTCACGATCACTTTTGCCGCTATCTGGCTAAACATGGCAAGATGAATATTATCTCAGTCGGTTATCGACTGGCTCCAGAACATAAATTCCCCATCCCGATTTGTGATGCCATCGAAGCGTGGAACTATATCAACACTAACCATCAACAACTTAATATTAATCCACAGCACATTGGCGTGGGTGGTGACAGCGCAGGTGGGTATCTAGCGTGTATCATCGGTTTACATTCACTGCAAACATCGCTACCAGTACAGGCAAAAGTAACACCCGCATTTCAGTTTTTGATCTACCCAATGGTAGATTTACAAGGCTTAACCGAGTCTTATCGCCGCTTCAATAAACAGTTAATACTCACCCGCGATTTAATGGATTATTTCAGGTTAAAATATTTACACTCTCTCGACGAAGTCACTCTGCCATTAGTGAGTCCACTGCAAGCAGCAGACATTAGCGAATCGCCAAAAAGCTACATATTAACACTAGGTTACGATCCATTAAGGGACGATGGCATTGCATATGCCCAGCGCCTAAAAGCGGCAGGCATCAATACACAACATCAGCATTTTGATGATTGCATGCATGGCTTTATATCAATCACAAAACTCAGCCCGCGCGCCAAACAAGCCACTCATGACATCGCAATGGCATTAAACAGCTTTAATGAATGATCGTTATAGGTAACTGACAGCAGAACCGACTCTAGAAACCACCAACAGATGATAAAGTTTACTCAGACGCCATGTATTACAGGCTAACAAGCCAACTTATGCTAAAATGCGCCGATCAGCTTTATGAATGTGCAATTCTCATTTGTTTGACTGAGCGTAGTGAACCCTACCGTGATTAACTAATGAGGATACACCAATGAGTAAGTTAAATGCCGAAGAGCGTAAAGCTCGAGATAACGATCGTTTTTCAAAACGAGTGGATGAACGCAGAGTAAAAGGCGAAGATGTCGTTGCGTATGCACTTGCCAATGAAAAAGCGTTTAAGTTTCTGACCAAAGATGAGAAACACAGCCTTAAAGAAAGACAAGCAGCACTTGTAGAAGAAGTCAGCATTAAAAAACAGCAACAAGTTGAGCTTAAAAATCAGCAAGAATTAGACAAGGTTCAAGCTGAATTTACTGATACCGCGCAGTAAAACTCCATCAACAGCCATTGTTAATGATGATGGCTGACCACATTCAAATACTTATTTTTATAAATTCTAGCCTATAAAAATCGGTATTTGAAAGCTGGTGAAGATCCACAGGCATGCAACTAAATTGAATCAGATCACTCAGATTCTAATCTCGCATTTTAAAAACCCATGTTTAACATTGTTAATCTGAACCACTTCTTTATTTTCTAAAGATCAACGTTTCATTCCGGCTTATAAGCAGTACCGCTTAAAAACCTTAGTGAATAACAGCAAAAAAACCTTAACCATTAAATCTCACGCTTCGTACACACAAACAAGGCATTACCAGATGCCAAATCCCAAGGGATGATTTTGTCGTAATCGTGTTCAAATATTTGAATATCGAAATACGGACTTAACAATGCTTCGAGTTCAGTAAAACTGGTGGCGACCATGGCATGGGAATCTTGCCATAACTGAGTTGCACCAGACTGGGTTTTGGCAATACTTAAATTGAGCGATTGCATTTCACCTTCACCGCAGTAATGCCAACCCGATTCAAACACAAATTGGCTATCTTCAAATTCGGCGCGGTGCCTCACCAAAGCCTTGTTATTAATTTTATGTTTATCAACTGAGTTAAAACAAAACAGACCACCAGTGTTTAAGGCCTTATGCACACTCGCAATACAGGCTTTAAGCGCCTCGATCCCTGGTGAATAGTGAATGGAGTATAAAAAGCAGGTAATAAGATCAAGTTTTTCTTCGACATAAAATTCAGTCATATTTTGCAAACTAAACAGCGCCTCAGGACAACGACCCATAGCAATATCAAGCATGGGTTGATTGATATCGAGGCCACTGCTTTGGAAACCCAAATCGATAAAATGCCTAACATGCGGCCCAGTTCCACAGGCTAAATCTAAATGCTGTTTACCACTGTTTCCCAAAAGCTGATGCAAGCGCACTATGCTATTACTTTGTTGTTGGTAGTTAATGTCACAACACATTAAATCGTAATAAGCGGACAAATCGGTATAAAGGGCATTAGTAGACATCAAAAGGGATCGGCAACATAGGCAAATTGAGGGTGGCGCATCATATATCAAATCGCGCGATTGAGATATGACTAATATCTAATGACTCACCTCCAATGAATAGCACTAACGACTGACATCTAAATGAGGAAGATATAAGCATGAAACCGCTACCCCACTCAATTGTGCTTGCAACAATAAAAAGTAAGCCAAGTTTTTATTCATTCACAGAGGTTAATTAACAGCAAAAAAATCATGCTTTTGACAGTTTACTTGTAACTCAATTTCGCAGCAATAACCGATTGCCTGAAATTTTTTATACACACTCAAGGTCTATTAAGTTGATAAATAGAGGATCGCAATTATCCTTAACTGTACTTGTTTATGAGAATGAGTGTTATCTAATTGATTTTTTAACAGCCACCGATAAAACAAGAAAAATATTTTGACTAGGAGCATACAAATGAAAAAAGTAAATTTAACGACGGCATTATTAATTGGCGCATCAGCAGCAGTGTTAAGTACCGGTGTAATGGCTGGTCCTAACAATCAATTGAAAATTTCTGAAACTGCTTCAGCAAAAGTACAAGAGCAATTTCAGGGTTGGGTAGCAGGCAATACAGTGAGTGGTCGTAAAGACAAATGTTTTGGTATTGCATTAGCCGGCGAGAATGACTGTGCTGCTGGTGCAGGAACAAGTTGTGAAGGCACATCAACAAAAGACTTTCAGCCTAATGCATGGACATATGCACCCAAAGGTGTGTGCGAATCAATTGTAACGCCTAATGGAACAGGTTCGCTTGAAGGATAATAAATCGCCCTTGCCCCAGCAGTATATTGTTACTGGCAATCAACTTGGTGCCGGCCTGAGTTTAAAGGCCGAGCATCTTGACGATATATTGGCGTTACCCGTGGCGGAGCCATCTGCGGATAATAATCTTTGGTTTGAAGTGCATACAGAAAACTATTTTGTTGCTGGTGGTCCTCGATTAAATTACCTCCGCGCGATTCGTGAAAACTATGCCCTCAGTTTTCATGGCGTAGGGGGATCACTGGGCTCAGATCATCAAACCATGCCTGCACATATTAAGCAGGTTAAAGCCTTGATTGATGAGTTTCAACCGACACTGGTGTCGGAGCATGCTGTTTGGTCTAAGTCTGGTGGTAAATACTTTGCAGACCTAATGCCATTACCTCGTACACAAGATGCACTTCAGTCTTTAATTGAGGGTATCGATTGTTATCAATCTGGCATTGGTCGGTCGATCTTAATTGAAAACCCCAGTAACTATCTAGATTTTATCAGTGAGATGGATGAAGCTCAATTTTTGGTTGAGGCAGCTAAGCGTACAGGTTGTGGCTTACTCATCGACATTAATAATCTATACATCAGTAGCAAAAATACTGGGATCGATGCACTGAATTATCTATCGCAGATCCCTGCCGAGCTTGTTGGTGAAATACATATTGCTGGGCATGATCCTGATCCTGAATTAGGTCAATCACTATTAATTGACAGTCATGCTTCAGCGGTAGCGCCTTCTGTATGGAGCTTGCTGGAGCAGGCACTGAATCTATTTGGTCATAAACCGGTACTCGTTGAACGTGACGCGAATATTCCACCATTTACAGAACTCATCAGTGAGCGCCAAATCGCACAAGAATATTTAGATCAATATACGCTTAAAAAGACATTAAGCATGCCGTATAAAGAAGTGGCTCGCTAATGAGTATGGATCAATATGTTGATGCTTTTACGAGCTACTTGCGCAGTGGTGATATAAGTGTGATGGCACGTTTTTGTGATAACGCCTCACATATGAAGCGGTTGGCGGTTTATCGCAATGGTTTTTATAAAGGCTGTATTGATGCATTAGCGGCCAATTTTCCCATGTGCCAAACAAGAATAGGCAGTGAAAATTTCCGAAAAATAGCGCGACTCTATGTTGATCATTTTCCACCAGAACAAGGTACTTTGGTGGGATATGGACAGGGTTTCCCTCGTTTTATAGCCGATGTCATTGCAGACATTACTCTAGAAAAAACAGCTATAAAAACAACGACCTTTAAATCAGATAACCATCAACAGGCAGCAAGGGACCTTCCTTTGAATCTGGCTGATATTGCACATTTGGATTATGCTTGGTTAATGAGTTTAATGAGTGCAGAACCAGGTAAAATAGTAACGCCAGAATATGTGACTAAACTGATAGAGCAAGGCCTTGAACTTACCGAACTTCGTGTAAAACTAAACGCCAGTGTGTTTCTGCTTCGCGTCAGCGGTGGGTCATTTTTTGAATGGATCTCGCTAAAAACAAATAATAATCACGCCCCCAAAACTGGATCCTCAGCTGTAGATTTTGTCATGTTATGGCGTGTGCAAGGTTCAGTACAAGCCCGATCACTTTCGATCGCAGAAGTTGCCCTTATGCAGGCTTTACAAGGTAAAGGTCAGCCACTAGGTGAAGCTTTTAATGCGGCGATAACGGTAAACGAAAATTTTGAAGTCAGTGAGGCTTTTTCTGCCTGCATACAAAATAAATTATTAGAAATCTAATTGAGTTAGTACACATTATAAAAATCAAGGAATACATATGGGTACGGTAAAAAAGTTACAAGAGTATTACGTGCAGATGGGGCAACACTTGTCGCGCTTTTTAGAACCTTTAGCACTCTTTTTTCTTCGCTTTATGGTGGCCAAAGTCTTTCTAAATTCGGGGTTAAGTAAGTGGGATGGATTCTTAACCTTCAATGTCGATAAATACGACCTATTCAAATACGAGTTTTTTTGCCCTGACCCAGTTAGAGCGGGCGCTTTGCAACTTTGTAACCCCGAAACACTTGATTATGTCGACGGCTCGTTTGTGGTAAAAATGATTGAATTGCTTGCGGTATCAGCAGGTATTGCTGAAGTATTGCTGCCCATATTGCTTATTATCGGTTTGTTCTCTCGTTTTGCAGCATTAGGCCTTATTGGTATGACAATGTTTATTCAACTGGCTGTATTTCCAACATGGGATCATTGGATTAATCCTGCATCCTGGTGGGCGGTTGCATTATTAATGATTTTGGCACGTGGGCCGGGACTATTGTCTCTCGATAAATTGCTTGGCTTAGATGCCAAACCTGCTGCGGTTAAATAACGGTTTTAACCGAACCATTATTGCTAGCAAGTGTAAAAATACCCTGATATTGATGCTGGTCACTCATAGCATGACTTTATCTGGTTGTGCTGACCGAATATGGATGTTCTGGTCAAGTGCACCCCCGGTGTCAGGATAGTTGTCACCCCATAAAATCATTCAGTAATGAAACACTGGGGCGGTCAATAGGATCATACTAAAGACTATCGCTTTTATTTTTTCTAAGCTGGAATGGGGTAGAGATGAAAGCTAAAGCTTTACTCGTTGGAGTGATGATACTTGTGCTTAGGTCGCTGGGCAATATAGTTTACTTTGCCCAGCGAACCCTCAAAAAATGACTAACGTACCCACAGCATGAGCTCGTTAGCACCTATAACCGCAGGCTGCCTTTTAATTAAGACCCCTGCTGAGTCAAAGAGTAATAGCTCAGTAGCTCTCGCACTATATTTAGCGATGAACGCCTTTCCCTCAGGCGTTGCCTCTCTAGCAAGAAGAAAGTACACATTATCACCAAGATGAGATCGAGCTTCATTCATCTGCTCAGTCTGGGTGATACTCGAAACAAGGTTAGGATCATAGACAAAGACTACCGCAGGCTTACCCGTACCAATTTGCTCGTGGGTCGCCTTAAACCCCTTGGGCATCAGCATTAGCAACGCTCCAAACAGCAATACTATGGCTGCAATGACACTTAGCGTAATCCAAGGCATTTTACGCTTCGCATTTGAATTAGGTTTATTCATAAATGATAGGTCTCTCTTTTAACTGTTAAAATACATAACCAAGCAACGCAGTATAATCAATCAACCTGAGGTTTAGATTAAAAACTTCTGGGGAAAATAGACAATAGATGATTTAGACGTAGACAGCAATAACGTTTACTCTGCCTCAACTAATCCTAATTCTGTAACGCGTATAATTACACGTCTACATCTCTAACGTCAGCGATAATACTAAGGTAACGCTCACACCTTGCCTGTAACATTTCCCGGTAGTCTGACACAAATGATCTCTCATCCTCATCGAGCTCAGGAAGCATTGAAATCACATCGTCGATTACCCGCGGTATTTTATCAGCCATTTTGGTTAAGTTATTTATTAACAAGATCCTTGGTAAGCCGAGGGCATCGGCAAATGATGCCAATTGATAAGCGTAAATTTTGTTTGGATCAAACTCGTCATCAATTGCCATTGCCAACTCTTGTTCAAAGTCGTCATACATTGCCACACTGACTAAGTCGTACCAAGGTGTGGGCTCCATTCCATTGGGAGTCATGAAGAATGAATAATTTTTGCCGTGAGCATCAGCATTGCCACTCAGTAAATTAAATAAAGCCCATTGCAGCATATCTTGCTTAGCTGCCGCAGGGTTACTGCATTTACTGGCGAGACCAAACAACCTTTCAAAGCTGACTCCCTCACGAATATCTTTTACATCACGACCCGTGCCGAAGTTACGCTCATATTTCTTGTTCACACTAAAACCTAGCGCTTGGCAGCTATCGACCATGTGCTTTCTAAAGACTTTATGCTCATCAGGTAAATAGCGACGATCAAAACGTTCAACAGTAAGCGCTTTGTAACGGCCAAAATGTACGATATCAACATTAGCCACATTCATTGCAATGGCCTTCGCTAATCGCATCGTCAAGTACTCATTGATAACTAAGTGGCGATGCTTTTCGAATTTTACAATGTGTGTTGATGCAAGAGTTCCTTCAGCAAAACCAAATTCTTTACCGTTATAAAATAGGTTTAGTTTTGGTTGGACCCCAGCTACCGAAAGTCGCGGCTTACCGTCCCAAATCTCCATTGGCCACATTTCAGGATCTTCAATTCGCTTGATAACTTCATCATCGGTAATTGGCCGCAATTGAGTTTCAGGGAGCAAAACCCCTTTGGGAACAAAGGCCACAGCTCCAGCGGTATCTAGACCTATTGCACGGATTAATGCAAACGTATTGCCTCGAGATACTCCAAGTGATTCCACGAGATAATCTAAGCCTTTATTTTCAGGCAATAGATTGACTAAAAACATCGCAATTTGATGACTGCTACCCATTCCATTTAACGGGACCATAGGCGAAATAGGAAAGCCACTTTGTTGCCACTTATCGGTGTAGTGGACAGCAAACGTATCAGTAGCGGGATCAAATGATAGCTCACCGATCAGATCACCTAGGTACATCTCCAGTGTTAGTTTTGATGAAGTATTCACAGGGTTAATACCATCCATTCAAATTTTCACTTTTGTTGTCTTTTGGAACAATGCTAATCCCCAAACCATCAAGAATTTTAAAGACTGTTGAGATATAAACATCCTCACCTTTCTCAACACGGATCAGAGTCTTTTTAGTGACACCACATAGCATTGCCGCTACGTCCTGAGTAAGCGAGGCTTTTTTTCTACGATCTTTGATTAACAATCCCAGAGATTGTTGATTTAGTGGAGATTCCATAACATCACCAAAAAGTGTACTTTGATACACTTTAACGCTGAAGCATGAAGTATTCAATAAAAAGTGTACTTTGATACACTTTTACTCTGTAGTATGAAGCATCCGTTATAAAAGTGTACTAACATACACTTTTTTGAACACTAAGCCGTAAACCTGCCATAAAGTGTAGCTTGGTATACCACTACCAGTTCAGATATTAAAAGGCCCCGATACTATTAGGTATCAAAGCTTTCTAAAAAGAGGAGGCAAAGCAATGAAGTTAAGTATCGGGGGTTTTCATTCTGTTTTAAGTTTTAGGTTCTAGACCAACATATCTTACGAAGAATAAATCGTGTTAGAACAAGGCGCTTTACCACGACGTTTAGCTTTCAGCTTTTATCAATCACCTAAGTGAGTGGTAAAGCAGTGCAATTATCACTGATGTAGGTCAGATAAAAGTTTAATCTGACCCACTAAATCCAGATGACATATCATCAAGCTTGCCACGGTATGCAAGCGCAGTTAAAGTTCATTAGGCTATTGTTTTAAAATGAGTGACTCGATTTATTTCTAGCGTATTTTATCTAAAGGATTAAATTTTTTATGGAAAAAGTGTTTGAAAGATTGATGTATGCATCACGCTGGATCATGGCTCCTATTTATCTGGGATTAAGCCTAATCTTATTCGCCTTAGGCATAAAGTTCTTTCAGGAAATTTTTCATCTCTTACCCAATATCTTCGAGATAGGTGAAGTCGATTTAGTGCTGATCACGCTATCACTCATCGACATCACTTTAGTCGGTGGTCTGATCGTCATGGTGATGTTTTCAGGCTACGAAAACTTCGTCTCACAGCTTGATGTGGGTGAAGATAATGAAAAACTGAGCTGGCTTGGCAAGATGGACGCCGGTTCCCTTAAAAACAAAGTAGCAGCATCTATAGTCGCGATTTCATCCATTCACCTGCTTAAGGTATTTATGAATGCCGAAAATATCTCAAACGACAAGATCATGTGGTATCTGCTAATCCACATCACGTTTGTGTTATCGGCCTTTGCCATGGGCTATCTGGATAAAATTACCCGAACAAAATAGCAGACTCATGTCGTGCAAATAGCATAGGTAAATAGTGGGGTAGAAAGATGACTCTTCCTCACTTATTTAGAATGAAAACCCCAACCGAAGTTTATGAAAAAGTCAGGTGGGAGTTCCAACTGACTTAATAAAGATCATCAACCTATTTTAGAACTAAACATTTGCCTTACTCGGGCAAATACCTAGCAAAATCATCATCACCATCTAGAACGTTTTGCAATACAGTGGGTGAGATTGGGATCAAGCCTACATTTAAACCAAAAGGCTTAAAAACTTTATTCAAAACTTCAACGCTTGGGTTGCTCCTGTTGTTTTCTATATCAGAAAGTTTTTTACGAGAAACGTTAACTAATTTCGCATATTTTTCTTGGTTAAAACCTAGTACCTGTATGCGTAACTGAATTAAGGCATCTCCTTGTGTAATGTCAGAAAATAGTAATTTAGTAATAACACTATTAATAACTGCCTTACGTAACTTAGCATCCTTAATAGCCGTGTTCGTAGACGAACGTTGCCTAGTTTGAATATTATTCCTGAGAGTGAGTGGATCTCTCTGAACAACAACAGGCTCTCCAGTATCTTCAACTGTCACATGGACAAAGCGGCTAGCAACTCGATTAGTTACAATTTGGCCGTGCGCATTATCGTTTCTAGTCCCGATACGTTCACCCGCGCTGTTAAATTTTATATTTCTATCAGAATTATGTTTTTTTAAGAAATTGACTGTATTCATTAAGCTTTTCTTTTTCATAATAATCCCCATCGTTCCAATTTTTCATCTAGAAAATCAAATCCAAATATTGGCATATTAACTATTTGATCAGGAACACCACGACCTATTAGCCTCTGCTTTAAGCCTACTAGTTGATGTGCTGTTGTCCTTAGTTCATTTATCAATAGTTCTGGGTCAATTAAATCACTTAAGGAGAATGCAATCTTAACAAAATTAAATGTGCCACCAAGCTCTAAAGCTGGCGCAGCCCATTTCGTTGTTCTTGGTATACCTTCTGGATCAGCTTTCATAGGAGCAAAGTCATAAATGGGGGTTAACCTTATTCCCTTTTCATCTTTATAGAATGAAGTATTTCGTCCGTGGTTATCGCTATTGCCAAACGCAATATTTAATAAGTCACGGCGAACCCATTCAATTATAAATGCCTCTACATCAAAATGTAGGTTCTTCTCCTTGACAGTGTTACTTTCAGTGATCAGAACAATCAAATCACGTATTGTCTCGCCATGATCTAAAATAGTAGCTGGAGGCTTTTTTAGCATTGAATACACAGACTCCATGCCATAACGTTTGGTCGTCCCATCTGCTTGAGTCTCTATATCGAACCTTGGCAGCCAAAGTGAATGATAGTTTTCACCTTTTTCTAGTTTCATATCTGCTACTGATATAGTATTAAAACCCATATCTGTTAACTCATGGTAATAGTGGTACTCGGCAACTAACACCGCATCATTAACTCCCCTTCTGTTCCCTCTTGGGAATTTAACGAGGTAATACATATCATCGATATTTGTATTGTCTTGATAGGTATCTATCCACACAACATCGTCTTTGCTGCGTCTTAGTAGTAGTTTTGGGGCTTCTCCACCGGCTCCAGTAGCTCCACCAGCTGCTGCACCCCGAGTTTGTGCGTAACTCAAAAAGTCTGCAGCTCTACTTGCTACGTCTGAAACTTCAAAGTATTGCGTAGGGACTTTATCAACCGCTTCGATAGATTCTTTGATGCGCAAATTCCCAATGGGAGCAATGGTACCATATGCTAGCAGCACGAACTTTCGTTGATTGGCTGACATCCCCTCTGTGTCTATTTGCTTTAGCCAGTACTTTCGGCTTGAGCCACTAGGTATGATGTCGTCAATGAACTTCAACCAACCTTGTTGTCCACCGTTATCAAAAAGTAATTCAACAGGGTGATTTATAGAGACTGCATGGTGATCATCCGCAGAAAGATTATGAATTGCATAGTCAAATTCATAATCAACTTCGGTAGCATCATAGGTGTAGTCAGCATTCTTCGGGAATGTAATCTTCGCAATATCCTTCCATGAATTATCAATGAAAGCTTGTACCGTAAGATCATTTAAATTTTTAAGATTAATCGCTTCCATTGAACACTCTTTTTTATATTTAATGAATATTATTATACTCAAAAATATGAAAAATATCAAATAAAGTGCCTTATAGTACTCAATAACTATTATTAACTTTAATTATTGAGTACAATACGACTCGTTTGGTTATTTGTGCTTGAAGTTAATTTGGATCATTAGAAGATTATTACATTGATCATAAATGCGTCCGATAATACTCAATAACTACTGTAGTCACTTGCTATTGAGCTTTATAGTACTCAATGGCTAGTGAGAACGCTATATATTGAGTATTACACAACTCAATATCCGCTTGTTTACCATAACGCGCCTTAATTGCTTGCTGCTCAAACTTTACGGAAGCCTAGTGACGCAATGCCTGCTTAATCTTAGATATTTTCTTTTTGGCAGCGTCAATATGCTCACATTTCATTCATGGTGTTTTGAATGAATTTCGGCAACGCCAAATGACTCGAGCGCCTCTGGATTTCGTGCTAGACAATCTCACTGCTAGCCCCCGCAAAACTCAGATAGAACGCCAAATAACACACTGTAAATTGGTCGCTTTATTGATGAAAACCAATTCGACCTGCACTTGCGAATACTAGATGAATATCAGTCTTATCGGCCTTTGCCATGGGATATCTGGATAAAATTACCCACAAATAATAGCAAACTGTAGTTGTGCTGACGGCATAGATAAATAGTGTGGTAGAAAGTTTACCCTTACCCCCATTTACTTTCGGCTTTTAAAATTAAACACTGGCTTTTTTATCGGCATCATAGGTATTATGAATTTGATTATTATCAAGTTATGAATGGATGCTGTTGGTAAATGATTCTTAAAACTAAAACACTACAAATGACCAAAACGCCGCAAACGATTGCTGGTCAAAAACAAGAACAGGATGTGGCTTTTTTCTTACGCCGCGCATTTAAAGATCATCCCGAAGTACTGGTTATCAACGACTTCAAATTCAGTTTTAATGATGAAACGGCTCAAATCGATCACTTGATCGTGTATACCTATGGTTTTGTGCTAATTGAATCAAAAAGTATAAAAGGTCACGTTAAAGTGAATAGCCAAGGCGAATGGACACGCAGCTATAACAGCCAATGGTCAGGAATGCCCTCGCCCATCAAGCAAGTTGAGCTGCAACAAGCCTTGTTGAAAGAAATGTTCAAGCATCATAGAAATAACATATTAAGTAAGTTACTGGGTATAAAGCAGCAAGGCTTCAATGGACGCTGTTGGCACTATTTATGTGCGGTATCCAGTAATGCTGTGATCGACAGAAAAACCATGCCCAAAGTGATTTCGGACAAACTGTATAAAACTGAATTTTTGGTCGATGAACTCAAAAATATCATGAATCTTAAACACAAACTGCTCCGCTTGATGAGCGTCACCGACACCCGTCCAGACTTCAACCAACGAGAACTCAATTCAATCGGCCAATTTCTTATAAGCCAACATATCGACTCAAATATTCAGCAAGTTAACGCTGCTCCAGCACAACTAAAGCAAATCCAGCCGATACCGAATACACCAGAACTTAAACCAGAGCTTCAACCAGCGTTAGCGCCCACTAATCATCTAGTTCAATCTAATACAGCAATGCTTGCACCAGTTGCCGCATTAGCGCCAGACCAACAACCCATACTACGCTGTAAATATTGCGGTGAATCAACACAATATACACCGATGTATGGCAAATTCGGTTACTACATCAACTGCAACCAATGCAGTAAAAATACATCGATGAAACAAGCATGCCCACAATGCATGAGTAAAAATACCAAAGTCACTAAGCGCAAAGAAACCTACACATTGAATTGCGTAGATTGTGGGTTTGAAAAGCAGATTATTTAGATGGTGAATAAGTTTACTCTGACCCTGACGAATCCCCACGAATCCCCACGAATTCACACTTGAGATATTAATGAGTTTACTCTATAAAGTCTTTATCGTAGATTTATCTGCTTGCAAGAATAATCTATCTACTTTAAAAGGATTTAATCTTAAATATGGATACTTACGCACCAGATAGTGAAATAGTTATAGGATTAGTTACTCCAGTTGGCGTGAACTATGACGATGTTCGTTCACGTTTTGAATCATACCTAGCTATGTATAAATACAATGCTAACTGGCTTCACCTAAGCCAATTAATGGCCGAACATATTCAAATTAAAATATCAGAGCAGCAAACAGAAGATGAAAGACTAAATCAGGCAATGGCTCAAGGTAATACCTTAAGACAAGGAAATGAAAGAGATGACATCATGGCACTTGTCGCCATTAATGCCATTCTATCGAAACGCGAAAGAGATGAAGCAACCTGTAAAAGCCAACCACTTTTCCGGACCGCACACATTATTCGTTCACTGAAGCATCCTGATGAGGTTGAAACTTTACGTACAGTTTATGGTAAAGGCTTTATGCTCATAGGTATCACGGCTGACGAAAATAGCCGTATCAAGTACCTTATGGAAAAAAAAGGAATAAAAACACAAGAAAAAGCACAAGAACTCATCGACAGGGATGACAGAGAAAATGAATTATCAACAGAATATGGTGATCATGGTCAATCAACTCGAGATGTATTTCAACTTTCTGACTTTTTTCTGACTATTGATACGGTCGAGGAATTCGATGAGCAATTACAAAGGATTTTGAGTATTTTATTTGCTAAGCCAGTTGTATCTCCAGATCTTGATGAATATGCTATGTTTTTAGCTTATGCTGCATCGTTACGATCAGCTGATTTATCAAGACAAGTTGGCGCAGTTGTCGTCGGGGCCTCTGGCGACATTATTTCAACGGGTGCAAATGATGTCCCGAAGAAAGGAGGAGGCCTATATTGGCCTAACCAAGATGATCAACGAGATCATATTGTTGGTTGTGATACGAATGAAAGAGAGAAAAAAATTATAGCATTAAAAATATTAAAGGAATTCGATTCATATAAGACTGATTTATCTGAAGATGATAATTATAAAATAGCGAAAAACAGACTTAAAGAAACAGGTATTTTGGATATTACTGAATATGGTAGAGCTGTACATGCCGAAATGGAGGCATTAATGTCAGCTGCACGCACTGGTACTTCAGTTTTAGGTGCTACACTATACACAACGACATTCCCATGCCACAATTGCGCAAAACACATAGTTGCTGCGGGGATTGATAAAGTAGTATTTATAGAACCCTACCCTAAAAGCTTTGCGACAAAGCTTCATAGCGATTCGATCAAAGTAGAAAAAGGCAATAGGGATAAGACAAAAGTACAATTTTATCAATTTGCTGGCGTTGGACCACGAAAATTTATTGATTTATTTTCGATGAAGTTAGGTAATGGTAGAAAGCTAATAAGGAAAAAATCTGGTAGCCTTGCTGGCTGGGACAGGCAAAGTGCAGAGTTGCGAATTCCATTGGTACCTCTATCATACCTAGAAAGTGAATTTATTCTTGACGCTGAGCTTCAAGAAATATTACAAGAACATAAGGACAGCCCAAATGACAAATAATAATTCTGCGGCAGTAGTTAAAAGCTTACCTTTGTGGATGCAAAACTACCGTCTAACATCTAATTCGCCTAGAAAAGAAACGACAAATCAACCTATTAAAGCTGCATCTCATAAAAGAGCTGAATGATTGAGATTACAGCATATAGTGAAGACAGTAAGCTTGAACCATAACTAAAAAAAGCCCCGATACAGTTAAGTATCGGGGCTTTCTCTTTTCTTTTACAAGAAGTTTAGCTCTAAGCTTTTAGGCTTTAGAACGACAAGCAATATAGCGCAGGATAAATCGGGTTAGAACAAGGCGCTTTACCACGACGTTTAGCTTTCTTAAACGAGTGGTGAAGCAACGCAGTTATCACCGATTTAGACCAGCAAAGAAGCAAAAATTACATGCCCATGCCGCCCATACCACCCATACCACCCATTCCGCCCATATCTGGCGCAGAATCTTGTGGCATTTCACCGATCATAGCTTCTGTGGTGATCATCAGACCTGCAATAGAAGCCGCAAACTGTAGCGCACTACGTGTCACTTTAGTTGGGTCAAGAATACCCATTTCTAACATGTCACCGTAAGTGTCGTTACCGGCATTGTAACCGTAGTTACCTGTGCCGTTCTTAACATTGTTAGCAACGACAGAAGCTTCTTGGCCAGCGTTAGTCGCGATTTGACGTAATGGAGACTCCATAGCGCGCAGTGCGATAACTACACCGTGCTTTTGGTCTTCGTTTAATACGTCGATGCTAGCGATCATTGATGCTACACGGATCAGTGCAACTCCACCGCCAGGAACCACGCCTTCTTCAACGGCTGCACGAGTAGCATGCAGAGCATCTTCAACGCGAGATTTTTTCTCTTTCATTTCAACTTCAGTGGCTGCGCCAACTTTGATAACTGCAACGCCGCCAGCTAGTTTAGCCATACGCTCTTGCAATTTTTCTTTGTCGTAGTCAGAAGTTGATTCTTCAGCTTGTTGTTTAATTTGTGAAACGCGTGCTGCGATTTGAGTATCTTCGCCGCTACCATCAATGATAGTCGTGCTATCTTTAGTGATAACAACACGTTTAGCAGTACCTAAATCTTCTAAAGTGGTTTTTTCAAGTTCTAGACCGATTTCTTCAGCGATAACCGTACCACCAGTTAAGATTGCGACGTCTTGAAGCATTGCTTTACGACGATCGCCAAAACCAGGTGCTTTAACCGCAGCCACTTTAACGATGCCGCGCATGTTGTTGACAACTAATGTGGCTAATGCTTCGCCTTCAACGTCTTCTGCAACGATAAGCAATGGCTTACCTGTTTTAGATAGACCTTCAAGGATAGGTAACAATTCACGAATATTAGAGATTTTTTTGTCTACTAATAGAATGAATGGGTTGTCTAATTCAATGCTGCCAGTTTCTGGCTTATTGATGAAGTATGGTGATAAATAACCACGGTCAAACTGCATACCTTCAACGACTTCTAGTTCGTTTTCTAGTGCTTGGCCTTCTTCAACAGTAATCACGCCTTCTTTACCTACTTTGCCCATTGCGATTGCAATGATTTCGCCGATTGATTCATCAGAGTTAGCAGAGATAGTACCCACTTGAGCGATGGCTTTAGGGTCAGAACATTCTTGTGAAAGTTTTTTCAATTCAACCACGGCGGCAATAACCGCTTTGTCGATACCGCGCTTAAGGTCCATTGGGTTCATGCCCGCTGCAACCGCTTTTAGGCCTTCAACAACAATTGATTGTGCTAATACGGTAGCAGTAGTCGTACCGTCACCAGCTGCATCATTGGCTTTAGAAGCAACTTCTTTAACCATTTGTGCGCCCATGTTTTCGAACTTGTCTGTCAGTTCGATTTCTTTGGCAACGGTCACACCGTCTTTGGTGATCATTGGTGAACCAAAGCTTTTATCTAAAACAACGTTACGACCTTTAGGTCCTAAGGTTACTTTAACTGCGTTGGCGAGGATGTTAACGCCCGCAAGCATTTTTACGCGTGCGTCATTACCAAATAAGACTTCTTTAGCTGCCATTTTTGATGTTCCTTTAAAGTTATTGATTAATTGGAAGTCGAGTTGATGTGTGAGGTTTAGCCTACAACAGCCATCAGGTCAGCTTCTGACAGGATTAAGACTTCTTCTCCGTCAATTTTTTCTTTTTTAACGCCATAACCTTCATTGAAGATCACCACGTCGCCCACTTTAACGTCAAGTGGTGTAACTGTGCCGTTTTCTAAAATGCGACCATTGCCTACTGCAAGAATTTCACCGCGAGTTGATTTTTCTGCTGCACTGCCTGTAAGCACAATGCCGCCTGTTGATGTTGATTCAACTTCTAAACGTTTAACGATAACGCGGTCATGTAACGGACGAATATTCATCTATGAACTCTCCTAATGATTTGATGCCCAAGAACCAGGCTATTGATTGACAAACAAGGGATCTCCCTTTGATGAAAGGGATATGGGGGTGATTGATCACAGATCCAAGGGGAATTAAAAAAAAACTCCACTTATTTTAAGCCTACTTTATTAAAGCGCTGCTAATCCTGATAGAATTCTCATCCTTTGACACACGAAAACCGAGAATTGATGAAAGACAGACACGGGTTGCTGAGTGCGCCAATTGGTCGTGTACTGCTTAACATGGCCTTGCCTAACCTGATTGGCATTATGACCATTCTTGGCGGCAGTCTAGTAGACATCTTCTTTATCAGTAAGTTAGGCACTGAAGCGCTGGCGGCGGTGAGTTTTACCTTCCCAGTCACCTTGGTCATTTCTAGCATTGGGATTGGCATTGGCGCCGGGGTATCGACCAACCTTGGGCGTTTGATTGGTTCAGGGCACGCGCCCGAATCAAAAGTGTTTTTATATGACGCTTTATGCATGACTTTACTCATTATTTGGGGATTGTCGATCCTCGGTTGTATTTTTATTGACCCCATGTTTAGTTTACTGGGTGCCAACAGTGTCAGCTTGCCATTAATTAACGACTATATGTGGTATTGGTATTTAGGCGCGCCTGCGTTGGTACTATTAATGGTGGGTAATCAGGGATTACGTGCCACGGGTGATACGCGCTCACCTGCTAAAATTATGATGCTGGCCGCCATCGTCAATTTGATCCTCGATCCACTGCTTATCTTTGGCATAGGACCTTTCCCACGCTTAGAAGTGCAAGGCGCTGCCATTGCGACGACACTCTCTTGGGTGGTGGCGATGTTATTGTCAGGCTACTTAATTATCGTTAAGCGTAAGCTGGTGGAGTTTGCTCGCTTTGAAGTTGGTCGGTTAATTTTGCATTGGAAGGCATTGGCCCATATTGCTCATCCTGCTGCGTTAATGAATCTAATTAATCCTGTTGCCAACGGCATTATTATGGCGATGTTAGCCCATATTGATTATGCTGGTGTGGCAGCATTTGGCGCGGGTATTCGCCTTGAGTCAGTATTGTTGCTGGTGGCGATGGCATTGTCGTCGAGTTTAATGCCGTTTATTGCCCAAAACTTAGGCGCTAACCAGCCTGCACGAGCTAAAAAAGCGTTATTAATGTCGTTGCAGTTTGTGTTTGTGTTCCAAACATTGTTGTTTATTCCACTGTATTTTAATGCCGATGCTATTGCCGCACTGTTTACCAACGATCCCTTGGTTATCGACTGGCTGAGTTTTTATATCATGGTGCTACCCGCGGCCTATGGCCCGCTGGGGATCGTGATTATTTTTGCCACCAGCTTAAATGCTTACCATAGACCCTTAAGCTCATTAGTCATTAACTTGTGCCGCTTGGTGTTGTTGATGTTACCGCTGGCGGCGTTGGGTTCTTATATTGGTGGTGTGAAGGGGCTTTTGTTGGCGCTGCCCATCACCAATACGCTGATGGGCTTAGCTTGCTATTATTTGGCAACCAAAATTAGCGAGCCAAAAGAGATTAAGCATACTGTGCCTTGCTCAGATAGTTCAATCCCCACAGACGGCGTTCCAGACAAACAAGCCGACACAAATAAATCGGCAACTCGCTTTGGCGAATATTAAACTGTGTTAATAATGGCAGCCTCACTTGCTTTTTCATCCGTGTCAGTGGATTAATAGCACTCTATTACTCAAAAAAATCTTGGTCTTACATGAAAAAATCCATTTACGCCGCCATACTTTCTGGCATTGTTTGCCCCGGCAGCGGCCAAATCTGGCTGGGTAAAAAACGACTGGGTTGGGGCTTTGTCGGTGTCAGTATTCTGTGCATTTTTGTGTTAATGGACCAAATCATTAGCCGTGCTCAAGTGATTGCTGAACAGATTTTGGCGGGCAATATCGGCAACGATATAGGCTCCATTTATGCTGCGGTCTCTGGCGTAGCATTCGATACCAGCGGCTCAAGCATGTCGACGCTAACCTGGATATTCTTGGCCAATTGGGGCCTGAGTATCATCAGTGCATTTTGGTTAGGTGCGCAGCAAGATAAGCAACGCTTGTCACAAAATAAAACAGCCGAGTAATGCTTACGCATCTGGCGGCTGTTTATTTTGCACTCAATTAAGCCCTTAGATCCAGCGCTTAATGGTGTCTGTGATGACGATTGTGTGGATTGTGTCCTGGTGAAGCGGTGTCGATGACTACTATGGTTTGTTGTTATCTTTAGGCTTAATCGGCTCCACATCGATAATATCGTCACGATTGTCGTCATGACGCTCATCTTCAATATCATCATCAGTATCGACTATCTCAATTTGATGGCTACGTGGTCGCTCATTTTTATGTTCAAAATCACCATCGAAGGTGTTGCCCTGCTGATCAAATGGCTTTTGCCCAGCAAAGGGGCCTGCTTGTCCAAATGGACTCTGTCCGCCACCCAAACCACCATTGGCCACCACACGCAGCTGCATACGTTTATACAAAAATGCAGCAATGGGTGCGCGAGTAATAGGCGTTAACAAAATTAAGCCAATAATATCAGTAACAAAGCCGGGGATTAGCAATAATACGCCTGCGGCCGCTAGCATCATACCTTCGACAATTTCTTGTCCAGGCGCTTCACCACGGGCTAACTTTTGTTGCACTGACATCAAAGTGCTTAATCCTTGACTGCGCACCAATGACACCCCCACAACGGCGGTAAAGAGCACCAAGGCGACTGTGGTCCATGACCCAATAGAACTGGCGACTTCAATGAGCACATTGAGTTCAATCACCGGTACTAAAACAAATATTAACAATAAAATAAAAAACATATTGGCCTCTAATGATCGCTTGTTGATAGAGTGACGGCTTGTAAGATAACAGAGTGGCGACCGATAAAATAACTGTTGCCGATGAAACTTAAATGGGGGTGAGCAGGTCTGATTTCAAGACGCGTCACGAATATCGTCCCCGTTTAATGAAAATGATGCTAAAACATCGTACTGTAGCGACCCTAACACCGTTAACTTAAGTAAACTTTAAGGCAACTTATGTATAAACCCGAACAGCTGCTTATGTTAACCACCTGCCCAGAAGCTGAAACCGCTACACGCATTGCCACTGCATTGGTTGAAGCGCAATTAGCGGCTTGTGTGCAAATAGGTCAAGCCGTTGAGTCAATTTATCGCTGGGATAATAACATCTGTCACACCCATGAAGTGCCAATACAGATAAAATGCATGGCAAAAGATTATCATGCCATTGAACAACTGGTGATCCAAATGCATCCCTATGAAGTACCTGAATTCATTGCCACTCCGATTATCGGTGGTTTTGGCCCTTATTTACAATGGATAAAAGACAACTCATCATCATGAAAAAAATCGTCTCTATATGCCTAACATCATTGTTACTGATGTCATCAATCATACTCGCGCCAGCGGCACACAGCGCTAATGCCTCAAGTAGTCCATTCAGTTTTTTAAGCAGCGAACCAGAATTATTGAAGGTTGACGATGCTTTTGTGTTCGATTATCAACAACAAGGTAATCAGCTCAACATCAACTTTGTGATCGCCGAGGGCTATTATTTATACCGTGACAAGTTACAGTTTTCCGTCGACGGGGCGGTGATCGGTGACATTGAATTACCCCAGGGTAAAAACCATCATGATGAATACTTTGGCGACCAAGAGGTGTATTACTCATTTGTCGACATCCCGATTGCCTTTAAACAAGCCGATGCCGATGCAGTATTGCAAGTGACCTTTATGGGTTGTTCAGAAGGCACCTTGTGCTATCCACCCACCAAACGCGATGTCACGTTAACGGCCATTGAAGCCAATGACGGTAAGTTAGCCAGTCAAAAAGTCATTGCTGGCGCTGTTGAAGCGCCATCGTCTGCAACAATGGCAGCCAATGAGCTAACCGCACCACTCACTCAGCAAGACACCTTAACTCAAAAGCTACAAAACGATAGCCTATTATGGACCTTAGTGATTTTCTTTGGTTTAGGCATTGGCTTAGCATTAACACCTTGCGTGTTCCCAATGTACCCCATTTTGTCGGGCATTATTGTTGGCCAAGGGAAAAAATTGTCAACGGGCAAAGCCTTCACGCTATCGATGGCCTATGTGCAAGGAATGGCGATTACCTATTCATTACTCGGGTTAGTGGTTGCCTCTGCCGGCCTTAAGTTTCAGGCTGCCTTACAACATCCCGCCATTTTAATTTTCTTAGCCGTGATGTTTGTGCTGCTGAGTTTGTCGATGTTTGGCATGTACGATTTAAAACTGCCATCAAAATGGCAAGAAAAAATGAACTCGATGTCGAATAACCAAAAAGGTGGCAACCTCATTGGTGTGTTCATGATGGGAGTCATTTCTGGCTTAGTGGCGTCGCCTTGTACTACGGCACCATTATCTGGGGTGTTACTTTACATAGCGCAGTCTGGCGACTTACTGCAAGGCTTTTTAGCCCTGTATGTATTGAGCATGGGCATGGGTATCCCCTTATTAATTATTGGCACCTCGGGTGGTAAACTCTTACCGCGCGCTGGGGCATGGATGGACATCATTAAAACCATTTTTGGCTTCTTGCTGATCTCGGTATCGGTTGTCTTGATTGGTCGTATTTGGCCTGGTTTAGTCTCCGATTTATTGTGGTCAGTGTGGGCTATAAGCTTAATCGGCTACTTAATGCATCAAAACAAGCTGTCAAAATTTAACTGGCAACAAAGCACTCGTGGTGTATTGCTATTGCTGGCTTTATTGGCCAGCTTCTCCTATGGCTTCCAAGCACTGATGACCGGCTTTGGTCATAAAACTCCACAGATGACTCAAGCCGGTATTGAAGGCCAAACCAACACAGCAGCCAACCACTTTATTCCCATTAAGTCACTTGCAGATTTAGACCGCGAATTGGATAAAGCCAGCATCAGCGGTAAAACCGTGATGTTAGATTTATACGCCGACTGGTGTGTTGCCTGTAAAGAATTTGAAGCCATTACCTTTAAAAATACTGATGTTGCAGCGCGCATGAACCAAATGGTGTTATTACAAGCCGATGTGACCGCCAGTGATGATATTGATATTGCCCTTTTAGAGCAGTACGGCGTATTGGGTTTGCCGACCTTATTAATGTTTAATCAGGACGGTGAGCAACGCAAAGATTTACGTGTCACTGGCTTTATGGGTCCGCAAGACTTTGCCGCTCACTTAGATTTACTGTTAGTTCAATAAATTAGCAAGATTATTTTACAAAAACTAATGTAAAAAACTAATGTAAGAACTAATGTAAGAACTAGTGTAAAAACTAATATAAAACAGCATCTTTAGCGCCTAAAGATGCTGTTTTTGTATTTAATGCATAATAGTCATCTAAAGTTAATTTTTTTCTTATACAATAGCGTTTTACCCCCATTCTTTAAGGCGTCTTATGGAACCCGCGATCCTGATTATCACCCTACTTTGCGGCATGCTTGTCAGCCGAGTAGGTTTACCTCCATTAATTGGGTATCTTGCTGCTGGTTTCGTATTATTCACCTTAGGCATTAAAGACACTAGCTTACCTATTTTGCAACAGTTGGCGGACTTAGGTGTCACCTTACTGTTGTTTTCCATTGGCCTTAAACTTGACCTTAAGAGCCTCTTTAAAGCCGAGGTCTGGGCAGGCTCAAGCTTACATTTAATCGGCTCTATTCTGTTTTTTGTACTCGTGCTTAAATTACTGGGGCTTTTAGGCATAGAGCAGCTGGACGGGTTTAGCTTTAATCAACTGATGCTGATCTCCTTTGCGTTAAGTTTTTCCAGTACCGTGTTTGCCGTAAAAGTGTTGGAAGACAGCGGTGACATGCAGTCGCTTTATGGCCGCGTCGCGATTGGGATCTTGATTATGCAAGACATCTTTGCTGTGGTGTTTTTAACCGTGTCTAAAGGCAATATCCCCTCAGTATGGGCCTTGGGTCTATTATTATTACCCTTGGCTCGTCCGCTTATTTATAAAGTGTTTGATCGCGTCGGCCACGGCGAAATGCTGGTGTTATTTGGCTTAGTCATGGCATTAGTTGTCGGGGCTTGGTTATTTGAAACCGTTGGCTTAAAACCTGATTTAGGCGCCCTGGTTGTGGGTATATTACTGGCTGGACACGCTAAATCGTCTGAATTAGCCAAATCGATTTATTACTTTAAAGAGCTTTTCTTAGTCGCATTTTTCTTAACCATTGGCTTAAATGGGCTGCCAACCTTAGTCGATATCGGCTTGGCCAGTATTTTAGTGCTGTTGGTCCCCGTTAAAATTATGCTGTTTATTTACTTGCTTACCCGCTTCAAACTGCGGGCGCGTACCTCGTTATTAGCGTCATTTAACTTAGGTAACTACAGTGAGTTTGGCTTAATTGTCGCGGCGGTTGCCGCGCATAAAGGCTGGTTACCAGCGGAATGGCTGATCATTATTGCGGTCGCGTTAAGCATTAGCTTTTTATTTGCCGCATCGTTAAACAACAATGCAGCGAAAATTTATCTGCGTTATCAAGCCAAGCTGATGAAACATGAGCGTCACCCATTACATCCTGAAGATCGCCAAATTCGGATTGGTAATCCACGCTTCTTAATCTTAGGTATGGGGCGAATTGGTTCCGGTGCTTATGATGAACTGCGTTCAAAGTATACCGGCGAAATTTTAGGGATTGAGCATAAACAAGAGTTGGTCGATTTTCATCGTAGCCAAGACCGTAACGTAGTGCAAGGTGATGCTGGCGATACTGATTTTTGGGAAAAGCTCGAGCGGGCGCCACATTTAGAATTAGTCTTGCTGGCGATGCCCAATCACATAGGGAATTTATTTGCGGTACAACAACTGCAAAAATTACACTACCAAGGAAAAATCAGTGCCATTGTGCAATACGCTGAAGACGCTGAATCCTTGAAAGAGTCTGGTGTGCACACTGTGTACAATTTGTATGAGGCCGCAGGTGCCGGTTTTGTTGATTATGTAATCAAAGAGTTACTCGATTCTCCGCCTGAAATCACTGCAGACTCATTGGTGACCCACAGTGCTCAGCCAACACGAGCGCTGATAAATGAAACCTCAACCGAGTCAACATCATAAAACAAATAGTCACCTGGCTCGGGATAATAAACGATTATCAAACCACTCTTTGCCTTGATCGCTGCGTTGCACTGACTTGACATCAATCTGTTTTAATCGATTTATGCCCTTTTTTATACCGCGTGGAGGTTAGTTTACCAACGCCTAGAAAACTCTTTAGGCGTTTTTTGTTTACTAGCGTGTATTGCTTGGATAAAAAATCTCCGTTACAGACACCGTAAAGTCATGCTATAACTCCAGTAATAACACATTCCTTGTCACTCTTATTTGGATTTTTAGAAGTATGTCAAATCCTGCTCAACGCGCGACTAAATTATTTGTTCAAACCTTTGGTACTAAGCCTGATGACTTATACCAAGCGCCCGGGCGAGTGAATATTATGGGCGAGCATACCGACTATAATGAAGGCTTTGCGCTACCTGCTGCGATTAACTTTCATACCGTGATCGCAGTGAAACACCGTGACGATCATTTATTTCGGGCCGTCAGCACCGCTTTCCCTGGGCAAATCAAACAATGGCAATTTGGTGACGAAGGTTCAGTTGCGGCGGCTGATGATTGGAGTCATTACCTAAAAGGCGTGACCGCAGCCATGAGCCAATCGGGTTTACTCGCCAATGGTTTAGACTTAGCCATCGTTGGCGACCTACCACTGGGCGCTGGTTTGTCGTCGTCGGGCGCACTTGAAATCGCCTTCGGTACCGCCATCAATTATGCCAGTCAATTGCATTTATCACCTTTCGCTATCGCCCAATTAGCCCAACGCGGCGAAAGCCAATTTATGCAGTTAAATTGCGGCATGATGGATCAAATGATCAGTGCCATGGCAGAACCTGACCATGCCTTATTGATCGATTGTTTAGAATTAGCAAGCGAGCTCATTTTATTGCCTGAAGAGTTAAGCTTAATCGTGATTGACTTAAACCAGGATCGCCACGAATTTATCCAACAATTTGAACAGCGCAAACAAGAGTGCAATCAGATCACCACGTTGCTTGGCCTCGATTCACTGCGTGATTTGTCATTAAGCCAATTAACCCTCAATAGCCATCTGATCAGTGATGAGCAATTTCGCCGCGCTCGCCATATCATCACTGAAAACCAGCGCACCAGTAATGCTGCCAGAGCCTTACAACAACACAACATTGCTCGTTTTAGTCAGTTAATGGCGCAATCTCAAACCTCAATGCGTGACGATTTTGAGATTATCACGCCTGAAATAGACACCTTAGTTTCAATGATCTCGACGCTTATCGGTGAGCAAGGCGGTGTGCGTATGAGTGATGGCTGCGTGTTGGCTATGGTCAATCATAACCTCACCGATAAGGTGATTACTTTGGTCGAAAATCCATACTTTACCCAAACAGGGATAGAAGCGACCATTTACTTATGTTCAGCCAGTGGTGGTGCAGGACGCATCCGTTAATATTGTACAGATGAGAGAGGCATAAATGGTACGTTTTAGTGTATTGGAACCGTGGCTAGATCCTCGTGGTGGTGAGATTGAACGGGTTAGAATTGATAATGGCATCATTGCACTTGAAGTATTAAGCCTAGGCGGCATCATCCGCTCGTTGTGGACTGCTGATAAGCATGGCGAACGCCATAATATTGTCTTAGGTTGCGACAGCGCCGCAGATTATTTAGCCCAGCAAGCCCATTTAGGCGCCGTTGCCGGACGTTATAGCAATCTTATTGCCAATGGCAAAACCCAATACCATGGCGATGAATATCAACTCAGTGTTAACCAAGCACCTAACTGCTTACATGGCGGTGTTGAAGGGTTTAATCGCAAACATTGGCAAATAGGTACCTTAAGTGATGGTCTACGCCTAACCTTAAGAAGTCCTGATGGTGATATGGGATTTCCGGGGAATTGTACTGTGCAACTCGATTACCGTTTAGTGGCTAATAACTTGTACGTTGAAATGCTCGCCAGCACAGATAAAGCCTGCCCGATTAGTTTGACCCAGCACAGCTATTTTAATTTAGACGGCAGTAGTAGCGACACCAATCAACACCATACACTGCAAGTTGACGCCACCACTTACCTCAACATGAATGAAGTTGGCATTCCGGCGTCAATTCAAGTCACCGCCGGCAGTGACCTAGACATGGCGGTCGCCACCCCAATGTCGGTGCAAACGACACGGCCAGCCTTAGCTGCCACCAACGGGTTTGATCATTGTTATGTCCTTGATAACCTCGACGCGGATTTGCAGCGGTTTGGCTGTTTAGCCAGCCCGAATAGCGGCCGCAGTATGACCATTTATACCAATCAACCTGGGGTGCAAGTCTATGGGGCTAACTTTTTACACGGCACTATTGGCAAGCAGCAGCAGGGCTTGAAAGATCATCAAGCTGTGTGTATTGAACCGCAAATGTTGCCAGACTCACCCAATCAACCCGATTTCCCTGGCGATGTTTGGATCATACCCGATACCGTGTATCACCACATAACGCGATACCAATTTGATGCAGAATAACTCAACCCCTAAGTCGAACTTTAATGCTGAAGATATAGCCCAAATCGCCATTGGGGCTTTTGCTCTGTCGGTACCGATTGCATTTTCTGAAGAAGCATGGCGTTTATCGGCCAGTTTGCCAACGTTAAATTTGGTGTTAGTGGTGGTGCTGTCGCTGGCTTTTATTACCTTATTTGCTTACCAAAGCGTGTTTCAGGCCAATATTATCAAGCGTCGGCGGGCCTTTTTACTGCGCGTATTGGCGGCGTATTTATTAACCTTATTGGTGGTCGGGATTGTACTGTTGGCATTAAACAAATTACCCTTGCTCACCGATCCTATATTGGCGTTAAAACGGATTATTTTAATTGCGATGCCCGCGTCCATGGGAGCGATTATTGTCGACAGTTTCGACAAAGAATAAATGACATAAGGAATGATCCATTATGTCATTAGCTAGTGGTTCAGATAACCGCTGGAGAACAAGATTAATCACCCAGTAAACCATCAATGGTGACTCAATGTGAGCTGTTGAATTAATCGTCTATATCATCCCTCATTTCATCAAGGCTATCATCATCTGAGTCAACCAACTCACCGGGCTCAGATGCCGGCTGCGCTTTATGCTGTGGTGTCTTCCACAATTGCTAAGTCGATACGCCAAGCATGCGTTAGCAAAAATTAAGCACTAGCGACCTTCCACATTTAGACAAATTTAACCAAAATCAGCCATGGCTGCTTTTGTTGGTTCATCGTCTAGCTAGATCGTATAGATTAACCTTAATGATGTTTTCCACAGTAATGATATTGACAATACATAACGGCTTCCCGACGACAGGCAAGCTGGCATCATTGATTTATGATGCCAACTGGACTTGAGCTTAAAAAATCCAAGGTTCACGTTTTTATCGCATTGCTCGGTGAGCCCAATAATGCCATGACTTTGATCATTGCCCCTAAGATGCGTCAGCCTGAAGATCTAACACTATCTTGCCCTTATGTTGACCTGACTCCATGCGTTGATGAGCACTCACCACTTCAGCGAAGGGAAATACGCTATCAATTGGAATGCTGATCTCACCACGACTTAACAACGGCCATACCTGCTGCGCCAAACCTTGAGCAATCTGCGCCTTGGCGGCAACGCTTTGTGGTCGTAAGGTTGAACCTGTCCAGATAACGCGTTTAGCCATAAGGCGGAAAATATCCACATTGGCTTGTGGACCCCGTGGCATCGCGACCGACACCATGCGCCCGTCTGTTGCAATGGCTTTGAGATTTTCATTGATAAAATCACCGCCAGCGATGTCCATAATCACGTTGACGCCCTGCCCGCCGGTGGCCGCTAAGATTGGCTCAACAAAATGCTGCTCGTTATAATTAATCGCGGCGCTGGCCCCTTGTTCGATGCAATATTGGCATTTTTCAGCACTGCCTGACGTGGCAAATACGGTTGCGCCTAAACGACTTGCCAGTTGGATAGCTGTGGTACCAATGCCGCCAGACGCCCCCTGAATAAGCACAGTTTCACCCGCTTTAAGCCCGCCGCGAATAAAGAGGTTTCCCCACACGGTGAAAAATGTTTCCGGTAAGGCTGCCGCCTGCACATAGCTGTAACCCGTAGGAATAGGTAAACAATGGGCGGCGTAAGTGTTGACTAACTCGGCATAACCGCCGCCAGGCACTAGGGCACAAACTTTATCGCCAAGGTGCCACTGAGTCACATCATCGGCAAGCGCCACAATTTCACCGGCCACTTCTAAGCCGAGGATCGGGCTGGCATCCGCTGGCGGCGGATAAGCGCCAGCACGTTGTTTTAGATCTGGGCCGTTAACCCCTGCCGCATAGACCTTAATCGTCACTTGCCCGGCGCTGGGCAAGGCTAATGTTGATTGGGTTATTTCCATCACCTCAGGTTCGCCTGGCTGAGAGACAGTTACATGGCTAAAGTGTCTGTTTAACGTCGTCATAAAATCTTCACCTTGCTTATTTGTTGTTAAAAAGTAACCCGTATTAGCAGTCTGTTATATGACGCTACAGCGGATTGACAAAATAGTCTTGAATGTTATCGAACAATAAAGCTGTACTTTTTTTAAGCAAAAAAGTTTGCCTATCCTATTTAAACGATTACCATACCGGCCCATTCAATTCTTGGAGTGAATATTTGTTCAAATATTTATGGGTCCTATTATCCTTGTTCATTACCAGCCTCGATGCAGCGCCAGTGCGGATCGCATCCGATATTTGGTGTCCGTATGTGTGCGATAAACAAACTGGCTATGTGGTTGAGCTCACCCAGCGTGCATTTGAGATCCAAGGAAAAACGATAACATTTAGCCACTTGCCTTATAAACGCGCGCTGGTTGAAGCCGCCAGCAATCACATCGATGCCGTTCTTGCCGTCACCCCGAGCGCACTCAGTAAATTCAACTTAATCAGTGGCGATGTCGTGATAGGCTACCAATCCAATGATTTTTATACTGTGGTTGACAGTAAAGAACAGTTCACTCAACTCAGTGATGTCAACGCCACCCGACAAGTTGCCGTTGTCATCGGCTACAATTATGGTGTCAGCTTAGAACAATGGCTTAGCACTCATCCTAGCACCTACTTCGCGTCGGGTAATGATCCATTAGCGATGAATCTTATTCGCTTAATAAAAGGTCGTCATTCTGTCATCATCGACAATAAAAATGCCATTGAATATACGGTAAATCAATTAAATCTCACTGCGCAAATTCGCTATGCAGGCACCATAGGTATACCCGTTCCTTTATACGTAGGATTTAACCAGCACAACAAGCACAATGCCATCACCTTTGCCAAAGGGATAGCAATGCTTAAAGCCAGTGGTGAATATCAAAATATTATTAATAAATACAAAGTCTTACTTGAAATAAGTCCAGAGGATACTCGGCATAAACACCTGCAAAAATTTCTGCCTATGGTTAACTAGCGCCACATCATTACCCTCTCTTTGTTCTGTAATTCAAAATTAGCTCAGCAAGGTGCAAAACTTCGTAACACTCTTCTCACTGCATAACATTGTCATTTTAGTTACACTCCGTCAGCAAAAAAAACAAAAAATCATCATTTTAGTATTATTGGCATCAGTTCGCTAATGTCAAAGGAGTGAATATGCGCGTGTATCGTCAACTGCTGTTATTGGGATTTACCAGTTCAGTTATCTTTGTGAGTTCGGCTTCAGAAATTGTCCAAAGCAAAGGCCATTTTGAAGACAAGTTTCGTCAACTTGAAGAGAGCCTACCCACGCCAAACGATTATCGCAATGCCGCAGGAGAACCAGGAAAAGAGTATTGGCAACAGCAAGTTGATTACAAAATTAACGTCACACTTGACGAACAAAAACGCAGTTTACATGGTGAGCAAGTCATTACTTATCACAATAACTCGCCTTACACGCTTAAGTATTTATGGCTACAGCTAGAACAAAATCGTTTTAAAGCAGACTCAATAGCAGAGCGCAGTGCCACTTTTACTGGCGTTGATCACGATGTCAGCGCAACCCGTACCGATGGCGACAAAGCCTTTGCTAAAATCGACTTACATGATCTGCGCCGACAACAATTTTTAGCCGATAACGAAATGGGCTATCGCATCGGTAAGGTGACGGGGGTAAATCATAACCCATTAAAATACACCATTGTGGGGGCGCAAATGCGCATTGATTTGCCCCAGGCGCTACAAGCCCATAGCAGCACCAAAATTAATATTAGCTACGCTTACAATATCTTAGAAGAAGATGCCGTGGGCGCACGTTCTGGCTATGAACACTTTCCTGATGACAAACGTGCAGGCGGCAATGACATCTTCTTATTGGGGCAGTGGTTTCCGCGCGTCGCCAGTTATTCTGACTATGAAGCCTGGCACAACAAAGCATTTTTAGGCGGCGGCGAATTTACCTTAGAGTTTGGTAATTACGACGTCCGCATGACGGTACCGAGCGATCACATAGTCACGGCCACTGGAGTATTACAGAACAGTAAAAAAGTCTTGTCGTCAGAACAACTCCAGCGTTTAGATAAGGCTAAAACAGCCGACAAACCTGTGTTTATTGTCTCTGCCGATGAAGCGTTAACCCAGGAGTCTAGTACAGTCACAGACAGTAAAACCTGGCATTTTAAAGCCGAAAACGTACGCGACTTTGCCTGGGCCTCATCACGTAAATTTATCTGGGATGCCCAAGGGTATCAGCAAGGTAATGATACCGACGCGCCCGTGATGGCAATGTCGTTTTACCCTAAAGAAGGTGGCGAGTTGTGGCAGCGTTATTCTACAGCCGCAATTATTCATACGCTTAAAGTGTATTCACGCTTTACCTTCGACTATCCCTACCCTGCAGCCAATAGTGTCAACGGCCCCGTTGGCGGAATGGAATACCCGATGATCAGCTTTAATGGCCCACGTACCATTTGGCATGACGATGAAAGCCGCACTTATACCTTGGCGGAAAAACAATTCTTAATTGGTGTGGTGATCCACGAAGTGGGCCATAACTATTTTCCGATGGTAGTGAACTCAGATGAACGTCAATGGACCTGGATGGACGAAGGGCTTAACAGCTTTTTAGACGGCATCGCCACCCGCGAATGGGACCCAAACCTATCTTGGGGACGCGAGCCCAGCGATGTGATTGAATACATGAAGTCTAACGTGCAAGTGCCGATCATGACGCAGTCAGACAGTGTGTTGCAACTTGGGCCTAATGCTTATACTAAACCTGCGGTGGCATTAAATATTTTACGTGAAGTGATATTAGGTCGTGAACTGTTTGATTTTGCGTTTAAAGAATACAGTCGCCGCTGGATGAACAAGCGCCCAACACCGAGTGATTTTTTCCGCACCATGGAAGAAGCCTCAGGGGTGGATTTAGACTGGTTTTTCCGCGGCTGGTTTTACACCACTGATCATGTGGATATAGCCCTCGACCGCATTTATAAATTACGTTTAGACACCAACAATCCAGACATTGATTTCGAGCGTCGACGCAAGGCATACCAAGAGAAACCAATGCCATTGGCGGTAGAGCATAACCAACAAGCTGGTCAAAAAACCTGGGTTGAGTTAAATCACGACAACGCGGATTACCACGACCAGCATGATCAATTTAGCGTCACCAATAAACAACGAAATAAATACAACAAAAAACATGCCGAACTCGAGCCATGGGAGCAGCACACTCTGGCGCGGGCGTTAACAGAAGATAAAAATTATTATGTGTTTAACTTTTCCAATGTTGGCGGATTGGTGATGCCGATTTTACTCGAACTCAGCTTTGAAAATGGTGACACTGAGTCAATGATGATCCCTGCTGAAATTTGGCGACGCTCGCCATTTAACGTCAGTAAACTGATTGTCACTGACAAAGATAAGCTATTGGTGTCGGCGGTGGTTGACCCTCGTCGCGCAACTGCGGATGTGGATATTGAGAATAACTATTATCCACAGCAAATTATTCCATCACGCATTGAGGCCTTTAAAGAAGAAAAGCAGAAAGGCAATATATATCGCGATATTATGCATGAAAACAAAGAAGCATTAACAGATCCTGAAATTAAAGTGAAGCAGAAATAATGCGTATTTCAGCCATATTGATATTCAGTCTTGTGGGTCTATTCTGTTTTGCTGGTGTGGCTCATGCCCACCAGCAAAAAGAAGCCTATACCAGTATTGTGTTTAATCAGCGCACGGAGATGCTTGAAATTCAACATCGATTTTATCTTCACGATGCTGAGCATGCTGCGCAACGTGTGATCGGTAACAATAGCGATATTATTAGTGATCCGGTTAGTCGTGAAGCGTTTGCTTATTATGCGATTTCAACCTTTGCCATCCAAGATCAACAGCAACACACTTTACCTCTAACCTATGTGGGCACGGAGCAGCAAGGTAAGTATTTATGGGTCTACCAAGAAACACCACTAACCGATGAAATGGATGGGTTTTATTTGAAAATGACCACCTTGCAAGAGTTGTGGTCAGCACAGACTAACCATATCAATGTAGAGTACGACAAAAACGTCACTTCTGTCAGGCTGCACATTGAGGACGGTTGGCATTATATTGAGGTGGTAAAGTAATGGGTAAAAGTAAGCGGTAAAAGTAAGCGGTAAAAGTAAGCGGTAAAAGTAAGCGGTAAAAGTAAGCGGTAAAAGTAAGCGGTAAAAGTAAGCGGTAAAAGTAAGCGGTAAAAGTAAGCGCGACAGTGTCTACGCAAATTAACCTCAGCCGCAATATAGATCATTGCGGCTGAGTTTTGTGATTTATTGCTTTTCGGCTATGGCTACATCATCTAGCGCAGCAGCCAAGGTTGAGTAGGTTTCGCAATGAACACCATCTGGCTTAAAGCCCGCTTTAGCTAAGGTTTTAAGTGGCTGAAATTGGAAATCAGCCAACAATACCCGAGTGTTATTATGTCGACATTTACCGAGGAATTTGTACAGCGCTGCCACACCACCAGAATCGAGGATCGATACCCCATCTAGGTATAAAATCACCCCATCTTGGCTCGTGCTTAAATGCCCTAACTCACCAAACACAGTGTCGGCGGCCGCAAAAAATAACGGGCCATTAATTTTAAACACTTTCCAACGTGGGGGTAATTCAACATGTATGTGCTTTTTCTGTCCACTGATGTCCTTCACCTTGGTCATGTCGGCCACTTGTTTCATAAACAATAGCGATGCCAAAATAATCCCCACACTGATCGCAATCACCATGTCGAAAAATACCGTCAATAACAAACACACCATCAATACCAGCACTTCGCTGGCAGGGGCTTTTTTCACTAAGTTGACGATCTTGTGGGCTTCGCTCATGTTCCATGCCACCATGATCAGCAGTGCCGACATGCCCGCCATGGGAATATAAGCCAAAATAGCACTTAACGATAGCAAGGACAGCAACACCAAAATCGCATGACACATAGCCGCAATCGGGCTTACCGCGCCAGCTTTATAGTTAGCGGCAGAGCGCGCAATAGCCGCTGTCGCAGTAATACCGCCAAAAAACGGCGTAATAATGTTAGCAATGCCTTGGCCAAGTAATTCACTGTTGGCGCTGTGCTTTTTACCTGACATGCCGTCGAGCACCACGGCGCACAGTAGCGATTCAATCGCGCCTAACATGGCAATGGCAAATGCCGCTGATAATAAGTCTTTGGCTACTGCCCAACTCAACACCAAAGACGATTCATCTGCTTGCGTGCGCAGCCAAGGCCATTGAAAGTCGGGCAACATTGACGGGACGCCAGCCCCCAAGGTGCCATCAGGTAAGGTAAAACTAAAAGTAGAGCCAATGGTGGCCACATGAAAACCTTGCTGATTAAATACCACCGCCACCAGACTGGCGATAACCACAGCAGGAAGATGGGCTGGAACAGCAATCTTGAACTTAGGCCATAGAATAAACATCCCTAACGCGCTTAATCCCACCAGCAACGTCGGTAATGAAAATTCCGGTAGCGCTTGTGCTAACGCAACAACTTTACCCACAAAACTTTCTGGCATCTCGGTAATGCTTAAGCCGAAAAAACCTTGAACTTGCAGCACAGCGATTACCACGGCGATGCCGCCGGTAAACCCTAAGGTGACAGACTCGGGGATATATTGAATATATCGTCCTAGTCGCAACACCGCCATAACGATTAAAATCAGCCCAGATAAGAGACTGGCAAGCAATAAACCTGATAAGCCATATTGTTGGACTATGGGGTATAACACCACCACGAATGCAGCAGTAGGACCCGATACGCTATAACGTGAACCGCCAGTCAGTGGGACAATAAAACCGGCAATAATGGCGGTATATAAACCGTATTGGGGCGCAACACCAATGGCAATAGCTAACGCCATCGACAAGGGAATGGCAATAATGCCTACGGTCAAACCCGCTAATAAATCTTTATAAAATGCAGAAGCCTTGTAAGGAACATCTTTTAAGGACTCTCTAAGTGCATGACCAATTCGCAAAGAAAATAAATGCTTCCTATATTTCATCGTCAAGTAACCTCGTAAAAACAATCTGTCTTCGGCGTGCAAAGAGATACCGAGATTATATGCTCATTAACCGACAATTCAACCGCTACTGATTATAATAAGATTACTATATTGGAATAACTAAATTATAATCAAATTACAACTTAATTTAATTCAAGTTATAATTTGATTACAATGGCATTACAATACTGTTATAACAAAAAAAGATAAAAATTTGTGCAAAAAATAGCCCTGTTATTTGACAAACAAAGCGCATACATCCCAAGTGCTATCGAAAAAATGCCCCGACGACCCGCGCGACACGCCTTATTCTGCTGGCGGGTAAATCTCTGAGCTAATGGCTTAAACAAGGCAATAAAATGGCACTTCGCATTAAGCATACCTACCCTATTGCTTATGTGGTTGATGATGTTAAGCCGTTATTTGTAACCTCATCGGCGCCATCCATTGAACCGTCACCAAACACCACTGACACCTTTCTGCCACTGCCCAAGCCCGTGTATTGATAATGCCATTCATATTGAGTGATTAGTCTTTTAGTCAGCTCTAAGCCTAAACCAAACCCAAGATCTTCTGCATCAAAGGTGTCTGAATTGCACTGATTCTCAATAGTCACCTTGTGGCCAGATTGCTCAATGATCACTCGACCTTCGGCAGTATGCTGTAATGCATTACGAATTAAATTGGTCATGATAATGCGACATAATGTGCTGGGCAATATCTGCTCGGAGTCATCGGTATTGACAATAACCTCGACCGCTTTACCAAAGGAAAGATAGCGTAAATCTTGCATAAGCTGGGTGATTAATTGACCTAATGATACTGAGGTAAGCGATAAACGTTTACCGTCTTGGCGATTTAACCATAACAAGGTTTCGGTTAAATCTGTCATGGTGAATCCGGCGCGCTCAATCCGGCTCAACACTTCCGCTTGTTTCTCTGGGCTTGCGCCTTTGTGGATCAACTTCTGCAGTAGTTCACTATTGGTGCGGATCACCGCGATAGGGGTGCGTAATTCATGGCTGGCATACCCTAAGAATTGTTGCTCCCGCTCTAGGCTGGCCTGCACGGTACCTAAACTGGTTTTAACAATCTCCGCTAAGCTGTTTAATTCACTGTAATGAAAGTCGGGAATAGGCTGAGCCAATTGCTGGCTATTTAATCCTTTAGCCCAGGTTTTTAAACGCTTCATCGGCCGCGCCACTTTTCGCATCATCAACATCAACACTAAGGTAAACATCGCAATCCCCAAAATAGCGGTCGCTAGTATCACCACAAAAAAAGGCATGCCCTTCGGTCGAGACATGTGGCGCGCCTTACTATCTAAGGTACTCGACACATAGCGCACCTCATCACCTTTAAGGACTTTGATGACAAAAAAGCCTTTTACAGGTGGCCTAATAGGTGAGCCGCCGATAGTGGCTTTATACAACACATTAAACTCACTAGGCTCAAGCTGAATATTTTGTTGGATAGCTGCGGGTAGGTCTTGCCAACGCGATGCAACAGTAAAAAGATGTGATGTTTGCGGCTGACCATCTGTGACTTGCTGATCTTGTGCTTGAGCATACATCACCGATTGCATGGTTTTCTCCATCCCAAAAATGAAATAGTGCACACTGAGTACCGATAAAATCAAAATAGTGCTAATGCCCGTTAGCAGCATAATAATCAGCACGTCTATTCGCAGACTCGAGGTTAATTTCATTTATTGGCTATCCTACTAGCTGAGTTTGATGGCAAAACCATGGCCACTGATCGTATGCAGTAACTTGATGTCCTTACCGCCATCTAAGTGTTTACGTAAATTAAACATGTGTACCTTTAAACTATTACTGTCAGGTTGCTCATCGCCCCAGACGCTTTGCATCAACTTTTCACGCGACACGGGATTCGGGCTCGCCCGCATCAGCACCTCTAAAATTTTCAACGCGGTTGGCGACAATTTTAAGCCACAATTGCCTCGGCTCGCCTGCTTTTGCTGTAAATCCAGCACCAAGTCGCCCACAGATAAGCGCCGCACTTGGCCACTTCTCCGACGGGCTAACACCCTAATACGCACGATAAGCTCTTCCATTGCAAACGGCTTAACTAAGTAATCATCGGCCCCTTTGGCAAACCCATTGAGCTTATCGTCGAGGGTGTCACGAGCGGTCAGCATTAACACCGGCACATCAATCCCTTGGAGTCGCAAAGACTCACACACTTGCAGACCATTCATTTTAGGTAAGTTCAAATCCAAGATCACCGCATCAAAGTGATGGTGTAAAATCAGATTAAGCCCAGCACTGCCATTGGCGGCATGATCGCAAAGAATATCTTCCAACTCTAGGTACTCGATCACCGCTATCGCTAAATCAAGATCGTCTTCTACTAGGAGTAGCTGTAACTTATCGGTGAACATGTTTTGACCTCTTTACCGTGGCGGTGCTATTGCTAAATGGAGCTGTAATAGACGTTATGGCACGGTGATCGAACGCACGGTATCGATTACATAGTGCCTTGATAATCACTTATGCCCGTTTTATGCTGACGTCTGCTGCTTATCCACCCGAAACCAGCTCAGTATCTTGGCAATAAAGGCATTAAACTCGCATTGGATGAGGATCAAGGATGGCGTTAATACCAAGGTGATCACGGTCGCAAATAAAATACCATAACCTAATGCCGCCGCCGCGGGGATTAAAAATTGGGCTTGCAGTGAGGTTTCACCTAATAATGGTGCCAGTCCGGCAAAGGTGGTCACCGAGGTTAATAACACCGCACGCAAACGCCCAGTACAGGCTTCGACAATAGCATCATGAATTGACCTCCCTTCGTCTTTAATTAATTCATTAAAGCGCGACACCAGCAACAGGCTGTCATTAACCACCACGCCACTGAGCGCCAAGATACCATTTAACGATAATATGCTGATGGTTAAGTCATTCCACCAATGTCCCAGTATGGCGCCCACGATGCCAAAGGGGATCGCCGTCATAATAATCAAGGGTTGGCCATAGGACTTTAACGGGATCGCCAGTAAGGCATAAATCGCGATTAATGCCAGGACAAACATGGTCTCCATTGAACTGGTGGTTTCGGCTTGCTGCTCTGCTTCACCGGCAAACTCCAAGGTTAACCCTGGGTACTGTGCCAATAACTGTGGCACCAAGGTTTGCTTTATCTGACTGACTAATTCATTGGATGCGATAATATCTTTATCGAGCACCGCACTGATGTACACCGCCCTTTGGTTATCAATACGGGTAATTTCAGAGGGTTGATAGTCGGATGACACTTTTGCCACATGACTCAATGGCACCACGGTTCCCGCTGCAGTTCTCACATTCGCGCGTTGAATATCGGCTAAGGTTTGACGGGCAGATTCAGGATAACGAACCCGCACTTTTATTTCATCTTTGCCACGCTGAAAACGTTGCACTATGCCACCACCAAAAGACTGTAACACCTGGGCCGACAACATCCCGGTATCAAACCCTAGGGCACGACCTTGCTCGGTTAATTCAAAACGATATTGTGGCTCACCCAAATCCAAATTATGGTCAATACCGCTAACCCCTTTAATGGTTTGCAAATTGGCCAGTAATTGATTGCCAGCGGCTGAGACAGTGGTATTGTCCAACGCTTTGAGTTCCACCTTAAAGTTATCCATCATTTCTCTTTTGGATAATATCTTGAGTTTTTTCACCCCTTCCATCTGTCCGGCCACTAACCCCCATTGTTGGGAAAATGCTTTTAAGCTGTAGACACTGTCGGAGGACAACTCCACCCGCACCTTCCCTGACGCACTGCTTGAGGCGATAACCTGTAAACTGACAATCTCACTATCATGCTGGTCATTGTTATCGTTATTGTCATGCGTGGTTTGTCGATATTGCGCCAATAATTGTGCATCGACTTGCTTGGCCGCCGCTTCTAACGTCAGCAAATTTTTATGTGTCTGACCGAAACTGGCATCATTTTGCATCGTCATGTCGGCACTGACCGAGTCACCGGGAATATCAGGGAAAAACGCCATCCGAACACTGCCGGTTAACGGCATACCCGCCACCAGAAGAAACACGGCCACAAACACCATCACAACCGCATAACGAAATCGCAGTGCCCAGGCAATAACCTGCTGATAAATTACGCGACTAAACCACTGTAATCCAGCATCAGCGACGTGCTGAAGACGGCTAAACCAATTCTTACTCCGGGGTTTATGGGTATTAATATGGGCTAAATGCGAGGGAAGAATAAGCTTAGATTCCACCAGCGACAGCAATAAAGCAATGGTGACTACGGTACCAAATTGAGCATAGACCTCACCCATTCGACCTTCAACATTGGATAATGCTAAAAAGGCGACCACGGTTGTCAGCACCCCAAAAACGGTCGGGGTGGCGACTTTCATTGTCCCTAAAATGGTGTTTTCTATTGAATCGCCTTTATTTTTCCGCGTGCTATACACGCTTTCACCGATCACGACCGCATCATCAACCACGATCCCCAGCGCCATAATGAAGCCAAATGTGGTCATCTCATTAATGGTTAAGCCAGTAAATTGCTTGGTCATAAAGAATAAGGTGCCAAAAAACACAAAAGGCAAACCTGCCGCCACCCAAAATGCCACTTGTAAATTAAGAAACAACGCCAGAATAATAAACACCAGTGCGATCCCACTGAGGGCATTTTTTACCAATAATGCTAAGCGATCTTTAATCATTGAACTTTTGTCGTTCCACGTCGCAATATGGACACCGGCAGGTAATATATTGCTATTTTGCCAGCGTTCGACCACCTGCTTGGCTTGCTCGACGAGGTTGACTATGTCGCCATTTTCATCCATCACAATCTCTATCGCACTGGCATTGGCTTGGTTGTAACGTGACAGCACAAACGTGTCATCGGCAAAATCATCTCTTACCAATGCTATGTCGCCTAAGGTGATCTGTGACCCAGCACTGGTGGTAACCACTGGGATCGCATTGAAATCTTGTATTTCATAGGCTTGCTCAGACACTTTAAGCCGCACCGTCTTATCATCATTGTATAAACTGGTGGTGATTGACGCGGCAGATTCGGCATTAATAATGCTGGCAATGCTGTCTAACGTTAAGCCATAAGATTGCAATGTCTCCTCATCAATTTCAATGGAAATCATCGGCTCTGCTTGGGCTTTTATCTCCAAATCATGAATGGCTGATTGACTCAATAAATCGGTTTTCAATTGCTCGGCTAAGTCGTGTAAGGTCGCACGGTCCGCGGCGCCATAAAGCTGTACCCACAAGGCATGATCTTGCCTGCGCATCTTATCGATAACCGGTTTTTCAGCTTCGGTCGGTAAATTATTGATCGCATCTACGTTGGTTTTTACATCGGTGAGCAAGGTGTCTAAATCATATGAACTGGTTTTCTCTATCATCACACTAGTGCCATTAGCGTTCGATGTTGAGGTAATGCGTTTAATCCCCGACACCGTTTCTAATGCATCTTCTATCTTAATCGCGATACCTTCTTCAGCTAATACTGGGTCGCCACTGTCATAAGTCACCGACACTGTCACTCTGTCGGGCTCTAGGCTGGGAAAGGCTTCTTTACGCAATGTATTAAGCGAAAAAACACCGACCACTATCATGCCAATTAACAATAAATTAGCCGCGACCGAATTTCTGGCAAACCAAGCAATGGCACCCGTGTGCTGCGAATCTTGCGTCGTCATGATTTACCCCTCAACCTTAGCCATCACCTTGGTACCCACTTTAAAACTACTTAATGGCCGCTTCACCACTTGCGTGGGTGAGTTAGTTACCTGGCCGTTGCGTGTTTGGCTAATGGGCTGCACATAAACAAAACTATTTTGCTCAAACAAGACTGTCGCCAACGCTTTAGTTAATAATCCAGCATCATCAACAAACCAAATATCACCTTGCTGAGAAATAGCCGAAGACGGTAATTGCCACAGGTTTTGCACTGACTTTCCCTGAATGATGACCTTAACAAACGTGCCAGGAAAGAGCTGGGTAGATTGTGCTAAAGGATCGTCCACCACGACCACTAATGAACGCTGGCGAGACAGTTCAGTCACATGTTGTTCAACCCTTTCTACATATCCCTGCCAGCGATAACGACCGTCAGAACTTTGCAGCGTCACCGCTGGCGTGGCAATGTCGAGTTGTTGATTGGTCAGTTCAGGCAAGTTTTGCCATTGTTGTTCAGACAAGGGAACATTCACTTCTACTTCGGCCACGCTGTACAAGGTAGCCAGTTGAGTACCGGCTTGCACATAGCTGCCCGGCTGGATATCACGGCTAACCACCAAGGCATCAAACGGCGCCTTAACGTGGGTATAATTAACATCTTGCTGGGCTTTTTTGAGCGCGAGTTTGGCATTGGCTAATGCGGCGGTAATTTGCGCTAATTGCGGCGCGCGCAACACTAAAGGCGATGCCGGTTCTCCGCTGACACCAGAGCGTAACCATTCAGATTTAGCTTGCTCACCTTGACGTTGCTCTTCTAATAAATTCAACTCTGCCTGGGCGACATTTGCCTGGGCTAACGTCAAGGCTTGTTGATAACTAACATCATTTATCTGGGCTAATTCATCGCCTTGTTTTATCACTTGGCCGGATTCAAACTGCTGGCTAAGTTGCATCACTCTACCGCTCACCTCAGAGGTAAACGTCAGTTGATAACGGGATTTAGCTGCGCCAAAACCCACCACCTCAGCTTGATATTGCTGTGGCTGAGCGAGCACGACACCCACCTGTGGCAGTATCACCGCAGCGGCGGTCTCTAATTTTGGGGCTGCGTGTTCAATACTGTTATTTTGCTTTTTTGGCGCAGGCATTTGCGAGGCGTTAAACGCTAAGACACCAAAAATACTGCCGACAGACAAAAGCGTGACGATAACGTTATTGCGGTTCAGTTTCATGCGGATACCCCTAAGCCCAGCGCTAGGCCTAAATCAATTCGGTTTATAAGACGGTTATAACGGGTTGTGGCTAACTGAGACTGCAGGTCATAGGTTTGTTGTTGCACAGTCAGCAGGTCAAAAATATCGACTAAGCCTTGGCGATATTTTTGTTGATAACTGACCACACTGCGCTCAGCACTCTGTAATCCATCGGTCACATGTTGTTGCTGTTGTGCCAATGAGTATTCCTGACCCACGGCGTTTTCCACTTCATTAACAGCGGTTAATAAGGTGTCTTGATACACCCAAAAACGCTGCTCGGTGGTTAAGCGTGCGAGTTCAGCTTGTGATGTCAATTTGCCCCCTTGAAATAGCGGCGCAGAAATCTGCCCCAGTGCACTCCACAGTGGGCCCGTGAGTAACGCTTCACTTGGCGATTGCGCCATATCAGACAAGCTGGCTGATAAACTGATAGAAGGCAGCATGGCTTTATAAGCGGCTTTGGTGCGTAACGTTTCAGCTTCAATGTTATAAAAAGCCACTTGTAAATCGGGCCGTCTGCCAAGATGTTGCTCAGGTAAATGGCTAATGGGATCGAGCACGTTAGGAAATGCTGCAGTGATATGCAGTGGTAAATCACGCCCGGTCCACTGACCTGATAACAGCGCTAAACTGCGTTGACTTTGCGCCAATTGCTCTTGGTAATCGGTTAATGTGGCCCGCGTTGAAGCACTACTGGTGCTGGCATTGTCTAAGTCTTCTAAACTGCCGAGCCCCACTCGGTAGCGCGCTAAAATCAGTGATTGATTATTGTCGAGTACGGCTAAGCGCTCGGTTTCAATGGCGACCAGTTGTTGCTTAAGGCTGATGGTTAACCAACTGCGCATAATATTGGCCGCTACGAGATCTTGTGCGCCCTGCAAACTGGCTTGCGAACTGGCAATGTCTTTTTGGGCTGCATGGCTGCTATCGGCTATTTTCTGCCATAAATCTAACTCCCAACTGACACTCACCTCACTGCTGTAACTGTTGTCGGCGTCCTCTGTTGATGTAGCGCTAAAACTGGCATCCACACTGGGTAAACGACTCGCCGAGGTGATCCCATGCTGGGCATAGGCCATATTTAACGCGACCACAGTTTGTTGCAGGCTGGGATTATTGTGCATTGCGGCGGTAATAAATTGTTCTAGCTCAGGTAAATCAACCAAGTCTGTCAGTAATACCACGGGTTGTGGGTTATCTTCTGCCGCCGAACGGGCCAGTAAATCAGCTAATAATGTTTGGCTGACAGTGGTTTCAGCATTGGTTGCCAACTCGCTAAAAGTCATAGAAGGCATTGAACTGCAACCCAATAAACTCATCGCGACCAATGCCAACATACCAACACGTACAGGGTGTATCAGGGTCATTCGTTATGCCTCCAGCCGTTGTGTCTTAAACAACAATAGCCGCAGCATAGCAATCGATGGGTTAAGGCGAGGTTAAGATTGGGGGATAAATAGTGAAATTGACTATCGAGGTGAAACGTTAGAATTAGGCATCAAGATGGTTCAATAAAACCATAAACTAATAATTTACTTGGTTGCACGCATCAGGTAGAAGCCATTGTTGCGTTCGATCTCGGCCATATATTTCAGCCCAACATAGCCCGCATCAGTCAACAGCAGTTTGTGAGTCATTTGTTCTGCTTCGGGTCAGTAATCGCGCTCTGAAGCTGTGTCGGCCGAAATCCCCAATTTATTGGCTGCGCATCAGCCATATACATTGTCATGTGACTCGACCCCTGCGGGTGAGTGGCCTTTAAATCGGTTAGGGAATATCTCGGCCTAGTCCGGATGGAGCGCAAAAGAAGAGCCGTTTTGTAATAAGACTTGCCCAAAACGCTTAGGCTTTTCGGGTAACGCTAGGCAAAGTTATTGCTTAAACAATACCGTAGCCCGGCAAGTTACAACCTGCATAAAATCGGCAAACTCAGCAATTCGCAACGGCGTGTAAAATGGCTTGTAGGCCACGCCTGCACGGGTATCCATCTGGATACCATTAAAGCTTCGATGCTGATCTGCGATGGCGTTGATCTTGCCATCACCCAGCGGTGAAACCTGATCAGAAACGAGCCCAAAGGACCAATATCGCGCAATCACTGACCAACACCTTGTTGCTCAAGTTTGCTCTAGTTTGCTCAACCCGTTTGCATCAAATAATGGTCTTAGGTGTTGGCTTGCGTCGATAATCGTCATGGCTTATGGCTAGGTGATTAGTTTGTGTTTGGCGACTTAATCTGAGCACACCAAGCGCCTTTTTCCTACCTTTTTTATCCCTGCGCCAAACAGCCGGGCTATGAGACCGTAGTTAATAAAAAGATTAACAAAACGTCTACATAACAATCCACTACAACATCCGCTAATGGGTGTAAAGCCATACCCTGATTGATGTAGAGAGCATTTCAGTGGCGTTTTCTTAAAGAAAAATATTCTTTTTTATTTTCGGTTTCTTGCATTATATCTGTTCATCGCTTATACATTTTGTTTAGTATTTTGTTTATTCTTTATACATTTGTTGTACGTTTGCTATACATTCGTATGTTTTAGCACCTTGTTTAAATTGGGTTTAGATTGGGTGTAAATACTGGTGTAAATGTTGGTGTAAAAAAATAACAGTGACTGAATATCATCAAAAAATAAGTACAACAATAAATTTAATTTTCCCTTTTCAAAAGGGACAAAATTAAGGACAAAGGACATCCTATGATGAATTATGTACGTCTCAAATTACTCTGCCTCTCTGTGACTATGGTCTTAGCACCTGTTAACGCAGCAGACATTACTGCCGACAAAAACAATCAACCGACACTCGCAGGCAGTATTGCTGGCAACGGTGAGTGGAAAAAAGCCAGTGCTGATACCTCTGGAGATAAAGTTTACATAGTGGAATTTACTGCTGCTCCTGTAGCGACTTATAACGGTAACATTCCAGGTTATAAAGCAACCAGCAACAAAGCGACTGGCGCGCATAAACTCAATACCAACAGTAAGGAGAGTAAGGCCTATCGTAAATATCTGAAAAAAAATCAGGAGAAATTTATTACTGATTTGGGAGCACAAAGTAAAGTAAAATTTGACTATCAGTATGTGTTCAATGGTGTGGCTATTACCATGTCGGCTGCAGAAGCCAAGGCGCTGGAATCTAGTCCGGAAGTAAAAAAGGTTTATCTCGAACATATTGAAACACCCAACACCGACGCAGGTTCTAGGTGGATCAATGCCGATTCAATCTGGGGAGGTACACCGAACAATGTCCCCCATTCAGAGGGCGCGGGTATTGTCGTTGCAATACTGGATTCGGGTATCAATCATCTAAATGCTTCTTTTGCTGATATTGGTGGTGACGGCTATGACCACAACAACCCACTAGGCTCAGGTAATTATATTCCTGACAGTTACTGCGATACCCAGGATGCAAGTTTTTGTAATGACAAACTCATTGGTGCCTGGTCTTTCGTGCCCACTGACGCGCAATATCCAGTGCCGGAAGACGACGACGGCCATGGCTCTCACACTGCGAGTACGGTAGCGGGTAATATTAATCCCATAGCATCAGTTGAAGCGCCCACTACAAATCTGACTCGTTCGATTTCTGGTGTTGCGCCCCATGCCAACATCATTGCTTATGACGTATGTAGGGCCGGAGGCTGTCCAGGTTCGGCACTGTTAGCGGCAATAAACCAGGTAGTGATAGATGCTGCAAATCTGCCCGATGGTATCCACTCTTTAAATTACTCCATATCCGGAGGCGAAAACCCATACACTGATGCGGTAGAAATTGGTTTTTTAAACGCCACAGCAGCAGGGGTATATGTAGCGGCTTCAGCGGGTAACAGTGGCCCTGGCGCTTCCACTTTGGGACACCAATCTCCTTGGGTATCTACCACAGGAGCCAGCACCCATGATCGCTCTTTGGTTAACAGTCTGGTGGGCATGGTCAGTGAACAACAACCATTAGCAGATATTTCTAGTGTTGGTTTTACCTCAGGTTATGGACCTGCGGCTATTGTATACGCTGGAGACTACCCCACAGTCAATGGAAGTCAAAATGACATCAATCCAGCTCAGTGTTTGGAGCCGTTCCCCGTAGGACATTTTAACGGCCAGATAGTGGTATGTAACAGAGGAAGCATTGCTCGCACAGAGAAAGGGCAGAATGTACTAGCCGGTGGTGCCGGAGGGCTAGTTTTAGCTAACTTAGCAGCCGATGGAGAAAGTGTCTCTGGTGACGCTCATTTCCTTCCAGCCGTACATCTTGGTGTAACGGCGGGTAATACACTTAAATCTTGGCTCGGGGCAAACACCAATACGGTCGCCTCTATTTCTGGTTATGATGTTGTGGAAGATGATAGCTTCGGCGATATTATGGCTGGTTTTAGCTCTCGAGGCCCCAATAGCGCATTAGATATTATTAAACCCGATCTGACAGCTCCTGGTGTTGATATTTTAGCGGCGCTGAGTGCATCTGATCCATCGCAACCGGATGTTTATGGTTTCCTAAGCGGTACCTCTATGTCCAGTCCTCATAATGCCGGAGCAGGTGCAATAATTTCAGCGGCGCAGCCAACGTGGTCACCTTATGCAGTGAAATCGGCCATGATGATGACCAGCTCTAATGTTAATGTACGCAAAGAGGACGGTGTAAGTCCTGCTGATCCTTTTGATATGGGAGCCGGACGTATTGATCTTGCTCGTGCGGTTGAAGTTGATCTTATTTTGGATGAAACACCCGAAAATTTCTGGGATGCGAACCCTGCAACGGGTGGTGATCCAAAAACATTAAACATTGCGAGTATGCAAAATGGTAAATGTGTCGCTAACTGTGAGTGGACGCGCACCTTTACCAACACTGCACGACACACTATTCATGTTGATCTTAGCGCCAACGGTCCTGGTGATGTCGACTATACGGTTTCCCCTGCTAATTTGAAGATCAAGGCAGGTAAAACAGCAAGCTTTACAGTGCAAGCTAATACTAATGCGGCAAGCGGTTGGAACTTTGGCCAGGTGGATATCGCTCGTAAGGGGGATGGTCCTGACATGCATATGCCCATTGCGGTAAATGCAGCAACCAGCACCAATGCGACTGTCTTTACTAAAACAGTAGATAAAGCCAGTGCCAGTAATGGAGATCATCTGACTTACACCATTAATATCACCAATGGCCAGCTAAGCGGTAATATCGATTTGATCGATAGCCTCCCTGCGGGCGTAGAGGCCATTGAGGGTTCTGAAACAACGAATGTCCTTGGTGGTACAACTCTCTCGCCATTTGCCATAAACGGCAATAATGCCAGTTGGGCAGGTACCTTGGATCTGGGTTCACTTGCACTCATCGATTCGGGACTACCGGGTTCTCCCGGCGGCGGTTTCCTGCCTCTGTCCGTGTTTGGCATCGCTGCAGAAAGCTGCCCAGAAGATTGTGATGACGGCGCCTCTATTTGGAACGTGCCCAGTTTCACCTTCAACGGTGAGACTTATAACCAGGTCATCATGTCAGTCAATGGTACGCTAGAAGTGGGCAGTGCGAGCGGAAACGCAAGTAGTGCCAGTATTCAAAAACTGCCCAGTGCCACGCCACCCAACAACCTGTTGGCGCCCTTCTGGAGTGACTTGAACTTGGGTGCCGGCGGCACTTGGTCTGTGGGTATCCTGAGCGGCGGCGGTCTTCAGTGGACTGTGTTTGAGTGGAAGGATATCCCAAGTTTTGGAGACAACTCTCAGCGTTATTCGTTCCAGATCTGGATCCAGAACGACAGCACGGGCAACATCTGGTACACCTACGGCGCATTGGGCGATATATCCAATGCCTCCGTGGGGGTTGAAAACACGGACGGCAGTGTGGGCGACTCCTACTACTTCTCCGGCGATGGCTCGGGTACGGCGCCGGGTGCGGAGCTGTTTGTCAACACCATTTTCGGCGGCACCGCCACTTTATCCTTCCAAGCTGAAGTGACAGGTTGTAATAATGACAACGTCATAGTTAATCAGGCGGAAATGACCTCAGATGATAATGTTCATGAAAAAGCAATTGCCGTGACTGTATGTAATTAGTCAGTCAAGTGTTTGATAAAATGGCTCTTCGGAGCCTTTTTTATTGCTTTATGTTTTAGTTAGAGGTTGAATTCATCTGCTTTAGGTATAGGAATTGTCACACATACATCCATTTCAACATTGACCAATGTCAGCAATGCCAACAAAGATAATGCTCTATTCAAAAATGCATAACCGCTATGCTGGCAAAGCCATCCAGAGAAGAGGCTAATGTTGTCATCAAAAAAGGACGGCTTTGTGACATTTAGTGACGTTTTAGTCATATTGTTAAAGCATTTAATGTTTACATCAAAGTGCTCCACCGGTGCTACACATAAAATTTTTATTCTGCCCTCACTGGGTTAACCAGTTAATTTAATTCGCGTAGACGAAAACCAAGCCGCCCAAGATTGTTGGTGCATATATAAGCAGTAGTCTTGTCTCTATTTACCTTTTATTGTCTTGTGATTAGCAAAATGGCTGGATGATTACACGCAGAACACTCTTATTTAGCGCTAAGACACGTAAAAACTGCACGTTAATGTTGATTAAAAGGCATTTTGATGTGATTTAATGCCCCTTTAATCGTCGACTCAATGCACTTTGACTGATCCCCAGTATTTGCGCTGCGGCGGTTTGATTGTGGGCTGTGCGGCTCATGGCTTCATCCATTAACGCTTGGTTCATCTGCGCTATGGTTGGCAGTAGTTTTGGGAAGATAATTCGGTCTTGCGGCGCTTCAGTCAATGACTTGTGTTCATTGACGGCTTCCATAAAAGCAGAGGTGTTAAGCGAGATGCCATCGCTACGGCCAACAGCATCAAATACCATGCCTTTCAACTCATGAAGGTTACCCGGAAAATCATAGCTAGCTAATTTTGGAGCTAAGTCAGCTGGTTGAATGGGTAAAGGTAAATTCATTTCTGCTGCCGCGAGGGCGATGAAATGATTAATCAGCAAAGCGATATCGAGTTGCCGTTCGGCTAATGGCGGTAATTTAATTTTATGTGCTCGTAATCGATAGAGTAAATCGCTTCTAAATTCACCCGCTTGGTGAAGTTTAAGCAAATCATTTTGAGTCGATACCACAAACTTACAGGTTACTGGGCAGGGCGTGTCGCTGCCTAAGGGGTAATATTGTTTGGTTTCTAAAAACTCTAAGAGTCTAACTTGTGCGTTGAGCGGCAGGGCGCCAATTTCGCTAAGATAGAGCACCCCGTCACCGACTTGATACAGTAAGCCTGTAACCGCTTCTAATTCACCATTACTGTGATGATACAGTTGACCACACATTTTCTGCTCGAAGGATTCGCTACTCATGCCTGCTAGATTGATATTGATAAACGGTTCATTAGGGCTATAAAGGGTATGGCAAGATTTGGCAAATTCACTTTTACCTGTGCCGCTAGCACCATAAATGAATAAGGGTTCAGGACTGCGTGAGACGGCTTCGAGATAGCGGAACTGATCCAATAGCAGTGGTTCGCAGGTTAACAGATTATTGAACGCTTGGGGGTTATCTAAAGTACGACTTAAAAATTTCTCCTTAATATAGAGATAGTTTCTTTCAAGCCCAACCACTTCAAGTGCTCGACGTACCGTATGCGCGAGGTCATCGACATTGTCGGTTTTGATAAAGTAGTCATAGGCGCCTTTTTTAATGCAACGTACCGCAGTATCGACTTCATTTACACCCGTTACAATAATGACTCGGGTATTAGGAAAGTCACTGCGGATCATCGCTAATAACTCTTCACCAGAGTGAAATGCCATGGTGAGATCAACAAGCACTAGCGCATAGTCGCCGACTTGGAGTCGATTCTTCACTTGGCGACTGTCAACGCAGCTGTCAATCTCAGCTTCCGGAACCAGACGATTAAGGGTGACCGCTAACGTTCGTAGCCAAGAGGCTTCATCGTCGACTAAGAGAATATTTCTGGCTAATTTCATTGTCTAATCCTGTTGTTCCAATGCAAAGATTAGCCGAATTCGGGTGCCTTTACCTAAACTCGACAGCATCTGCATTTCGCCTTGATGCTCTTTTATTATTTTGCTGCAGACCGATAATCCTAGCCCACTCCCCCCTTCGCCTCGTCTGCTGGTGAAGAAAGGCTCGGTGATACGCTTTAATGTGGCGCTATCCATTCCGCAGCCATTGTCTGTGATACTCAGTATGGCTTTCTCATCTTCGGCATGGGTCTCTATGACTATGGATCCCGATTGCTCAGAACAGGCATGACAAGCGTTTTGAATGAGGTTAATTAACACTTGATGTAGCTGCTGAGCATCGCCCTCAATTCTTGGGCTGGGTTCGCACTGCAGAGTGTTGATTTGATAGAATTTAGTTTGACTAGCGGTCAGACGCAGTGCCACTTGTACCACATCATTTAGGCATACTCGGGTATATTGGTCGGCAATATGCGGCATGGCGTAACGTTTTAAGTCATTAACAATTCGACTGATACGTTTAGCCCCCTCTTCAATAGAGCCGCAACTATACTGTAACTCATTTATAGCGACATCTGGTTTTAACCCGGCAATAAGCCAGAAAGGATTTTGTTTCTGATAGTGCTTAACGGCAGGTGTTAAGTCTTTCATGGCCGCGGTAAAGAGTGATACTGCATGTACGATGATACCCGTTGGATTATTGATTTCGTGAGCAATACCAGCAGAAAGCTCCCCTAGTGAGGCTAGGCGGCTGGCTTCTTCGTTGGCTTGGCGCAGGCGGTGCTGCTCGGTGGTTTCTTCAAGTAGGATCACCACTTGATCTTTAGCAATAGGATGGATTTGCAATTGCCAAAACTGCTGCTGATCCCGCATATCGGCAGTAAACGATTTTTGGCTCGACAACACATCGACTACCGCTGTTTTAAGGATAAAGGCCCGATTGTCGATATAATAAAACGCGTCTGAATCTAACAAATGAATATTGTTATCATTACTCCATAAATGCTGGAGATCTTGGTTTACTATGGTCACGCCATTGGGGATCCCATCGAGAACAGATTGGAACTGTTGTGACAATTCAGATATCTCAGCTTCAATGCTCTTGCGTTGAATTAATTCGGCATCGAGTGCCTTAGTGTGACGACGCAGACTGGCGCTAATGAATCCGGCATACACCAAGCCAATGGCTGAAATAATCGCGACAAAAACGGCGACTGACAGCATGCGCTTTTCGGTAGAGGTTAAATCCACTTTCTCTCGCCCAATACCAAACCATTTATGGACTAGCTGGTCATATTCACCTGACAGTTTTAGTTGCCTAAGTGCACCGTTGATTTGGTACATCAATCCGGTCTTCGTTCCATTAGCGACAAAATTAAACGCACCGTAAATTAACGCATCACTTGAACTGCGTACCGATGGATAGAGAGGAAGTAAGCGCCGAGCGACAAAGCTCTCGGCAATAACCACGTCGACTTGGTTTTTAGTCAGTAATTGAAAACCGGTTTCATAGAGATCGACGTCCACACGGTTGAAATTTTGCAGATGGTCAGATAAAAAAACATCAATAAAAGCGCCTTTTTTGATGGCTACCCGCTTACCAGCGAGATCGGCCCAATGATTTATTAGCGCCTTGCCTTGCAAGGTATAGGCTTTGGCATGGGTGGCGTAAATAGGATCTGATTGATTTAACTTGCGCTCTAAATTTACCGGGCTTACGACGACGATCACATCGATATCGCTTTGAGGATCATGAACATCCTCTACCAATTGTTGAAAGCTTTTGCGGCGTACAATGATACGTTTGTTTATGAGCTGACCAATTCTAGTCATCAATTCGATGTTAAAACCTTGGTCGATGCCGTTATGACGCCACTCTAGCGGGGCTGTTTTTGAATGTACGCCAAAAACAATGCTCTCCTGAGAGAGCACGGGGAAGACGATAGTGATAAGTAATAGCAGTAAAAATCTCATGTTGCGATCATACACATCACCTAGTGGTGAAACTGTGCAGCATTGCGCGAATTAGCAAATCATTATGTACCTTTTATAATGATTTGCTAATTCAACGTGATCTATCGCTACATAGACTATGCAAAATTGCATATACCCCTTAATGGCTATGCATCTTTGCATAGGTGCTTTTTATACTTGTGATTGAGTTGTCATTTCTGACCCCTCAAATGATTATCTGATTGCTGGTTTTACTGTCATAGGTAAAGATGAAGTCACGTAAAAGTAATCGTCGATCAAATCGAGATAAATTTTGCCGGTACTTTTGAAAGTGAACACCACTTTAACCTTGATAAAACAATGAGAGTGCTTCTATGGTTAATGAACTAATCGTCATTAAGTTTAGAAGGGGGAGCAAAAATGAAAAAGATGAAACTTGCAGTCTGTCTTGCCACATTAATGGGCACAACAGGTCTAATGGGCAATGCAGTCGCGGCAGATAGTTTAGCCGATTTCCATAGTCAAAACCAAGAGTGTGATAGCTGCCATACACCAGATGGTGAACTATCAAATGACAGCTTAACTTATGAAAATGCACAATGTGTTTCTTGTCATGGCACAATATTAGAGGTGGCTGAATCCACTAAGCATGAAGGTTACAATGCTCATGACTCTCATTTTCCTGGCGATACATCATGTACCACATGTCACAGCGGCCATGAACAATCTATGGTTTACTGCGATTCGTGCCATAGCTTCGATTTCAACATGCCATATGCCAAAAAGTGGGAACGTAACGAACCGACTATTGCTGAATTAGCCAAAGATGATTCAGCACGTAAAGCGGCTCTTGCTAGCGCACCTCGCGATACCGTTGACGTCGTGATTGTCGGTTCTGGCGGAGCTGGCTTCTCTGCGGCAATATCTGCATTTGATAATGACGCTAAAGTCATTCTTATTGAGAAAGAGCCTGTTATCGGTGGTAACGCTAAGTTGGCCGCGGGTGGCATGAACGCTGCTTGGACTGATCAACAAAAATCAAAAGACATTACTGATAGCCCTGCGTTGATGTACAAAGACACCATGAAAGGTGGCCGTAACATAAACAATCCAGCATTGGTTGAGATCTTAACCTCGCACTCTAAAGCTTCAGTTGATTGGATGACCGCAATGGGCGCCGATTTAAATGATGTTGGCCGTATGGGCGGCGCATCAGTTAACCGTGCACACCGTCCAACTGGTGGTGCTGGTGTTGGTGCTCATCTTGTTCAAGTGCTTTATGATAATGCCGTAAAACGCGACATCGACTTACGCATGAACACTCGCGGTATCGAAATTCTTAAAGATGATAGCGGCAAGGTTAAAGGTCTCCTCGTTAAGGGTATGTACAAAGGTTACTACTGGGTGAAAGCGGATGCAGTAATCATAGCAACTGGTGGTTTCGCTAAGAATAACGAGCGCGTCGCTAAGCTTGATCCTAAGCTAGAAGGCTTTATTTCTACTAACCAACCTGGTGCGGTAGGTGATGGTCTCGATGTTGCTGAAAATGCGGGCGCAGCATTGAAAGACATGGAGTATATTCAAGCTCACCCAACACTATCCGTTAAAGGTGGCGTAATGGTCACTGAAGCGGTTCGTGGTAATGGTGCAATTTTGGTTAACCGTGAAGGTAAGCGTTTCGTAAACGAAATCACGACTCGTGATAAAGCGTCTGCAGCTATCTTAGGTCAAACCGGCAAATCAGCATTTTTAATCTTCGAAGATTCTGTGCGTAAATCACTTTCAAAAATTGATAAGTATATTGGTTTAGGTGTTGCACCGTCTGCAGATACTTTAGTTAAGTTAGGCAAGATGGAAGGCATTGACGGTAAAGCACTGACTGAAACCGTTGCGCGTTACAACAGCTTAGTCGCTAGCGGTAAAGACACTGATTTTGAGCGTCCAAACCTACCTCGCGCACTAAACGAAGGTAACTACTATGCTATCGAAGTGACTCCTGGTGTTCACCACACTATGGGTGGCGTGATGATCGACACTAAAACAGAAGTGATGAATGCTAAGAAGCAGGTTATACCTGGTTTATATGGTGCTGGTGAAGTTACCGGTGGTGTTCATGGTGCTAACCGCCTAGGTGGTAATGCGATTTCTGATATCATCACCTTCGGTCGCTTAGCCGGTGAAGAAGCAGCAAAATACTCTAAAAAGAACTAATATTCTTTAGAGATTAACTTACTGACTAGTAACATATTATGTGTAAAGTAGTTTAGCTAAGTTCCTTACAGGTGTTGTCACCGACACCACTAAAAGCCACAGCCAAGCGCTGTGGCTTTTTTTTTACCCCTGAGCAAAATCCAATGTGCCGGTGGTCATGTACCAATCATATTAATCTCATTAAATATCTGTTCAGTGTAGCGTCTCTCAGGCTTTTCAATTCAAGTCGCTTTAAAACACGGATGGGTTACTTCCCTTATTATTTGAACCCAAGATATAAAAAAGGCCACGCTGGTGACCGTTTCATTTTCAACTGTTTATAAAATTCTATAAATTACCAGTATCCCAGCACCTTCCACCAAAGCCCGCCAACAACACCCCAAACAGTCAGGTTAACAATACTCATAATGAATCCCATTACCCACCAATTTTCCATAGACACATAGCCAGAGCCAAAAACAATGGGTGAGGTGCCAGTGGCGTAATGCGTTAATGACATCATCAAAGATGAGGCGCCAGCGAGCAATAAACCAAGATACAATGGCGGCGCACCCAGCGCTAAACCAGCAGCATAAAAGGCAGCAAACATTGCGGTAATATGCGCGGTGGTACTTGCAAAGAAGTAATGCGCATAAAAATAAACTGTCACCAATATAATGGCAGAAAGAGTCCAATCAAAACCGAGTTGATCGATATTGTTCTCAACAACACTAGAAAACCACGCAACCAAGCCTAACTTATTCAAGAAAGTAGCCATCATTACCAACGCAGAAAACCAAACAACGGTATCCCAAGCAGATTTTTCTTTAAGCACATCTTGCCAACTTAAAACACCACTAATCAATAGAATAGACAGACCTAAAAAAGCCACAGCAGTAGTATTAACCGCATAATCAGCGCCAAATATCATAGCGGGTATACCCGCCCATAAAACCAGTAGAAGCGTAAAAACGCTAATCATGACTTTTTCGCCGTAGGACATTGGCCCCATTTCAGTCAATCTAGACTTCGCATAGGTTCTTGCATCGGGTGTACTTTTAACTTCTGGAGGGTATACGGCATAAACAACTAAAGGCACCAGCGCAATACAAAACAAGCCAGGTAATAGTGCTGCAAGCGCCCATGTTCCCCACGTAATGCTGATGTTTGACCCCGTCGCGTCAGCAATCAGTTTAACGATTAAAGGATTAGGCGCCGTTGCGGTGATAAACATTGCTGAGGTAATTGGATTTATATGGTAACTCACCAACGCAAGATAATGACCAATCTTGCGAGAGGTTCCTTCTTCAGGAGACGATCCAAAACTGACTGCTATCGACTTCATAATTGGATGAATGATACCGCCGCCTCGGGCGGTATTACTGGGTGTTACCGGTGCAATGACTAATTCAGAAAGCGCCAACGCATAACCAATACCAATCGTTTTTCGACCAAATAAGGAAATAAAGTAATAACCTATACGGTTTCCCAAACCCGTTTTGACCAAACCACGAGAGATGATAATCGCAACACCAATCAACCAAATTAACGAATTAGAAAAGCCACTCAAGGCATCCTTGATAGCACCGGAAGGATTGTCATTTGTCACCCCGGTTAACGCAACTAAAGTAATAGCCAAAATGGCTATGGCGCCAATGGGCATGGCCTTGCCAATAATGGCCACAACAGTACCCACAAATAAAGCCAGTAAATGCCATGCATTGGCTGTCACCCCTTCAGGGGGAGGCACAATAAACCAAAGCAATAAGATAATTGCAATAGAGAACAGCCCAGGAACGACTCGAATATCAGCGCCTTTCATTAAAGAATCCTTAAATTTGGGAAAAAACAGCGTAGAAACACCGAAGAAAGCCGAGCCCCAAATTAACTCACATTTAAAGCGGGCGTAGCGAAGATCATTGGATCGATTATTCTAATAGATGTCTATTTTTGTGTGAAAATTTTTGTGTGAAAGGATGTTGCTACACCCACAAAAACACAAATGTGCTTACCAAGTGTTGCAGTTCATATTGTCTCGCGAGGAAATAACCACGATATCTGTTTTTTGGCTGAACAAGACGACATATAAATCACCGTTTAGCTCTGCGTTAAGCGGCCATCTTTTATACTAAGTACTCAACACTAAAAATGTAAATCAAAACAGTCCCGACTTAAAAAACATCACTAGTTAATCACAAATATAAGCATTGAACTTAAAGCACAACCCAATAAATTAGTGTTAACTCATCTCTTGCTTTGCTCGATAATCTTGTTCGACTTTTTCACGTCGTTGGGTAAATCTAACTAAGGTTTAGTACATTTCGGCCTCTGCTTAAGCCTCATCGCCGGCGATAACGGCATCAATACACACCATTATGCAATCCTGCCGGATGCACGACATCGCTATCAGGTTTGTATGGTTCAGTAGTGCCTCTGCTCACCCCAAGTAAAAATTTTACAATAGCGGCCAGAAAACGATTTCCCCGACAGATCAGCCAAAATAGAAAGTACTTCTGGCCGCAAAATGGTCGTTTCAGGGTGTCATTTTCAGTTTGAGTAGTCAAACGTAACATTTCAACCTGTTCTGGAATACAGTGCGTTGCAGTCAACCGTGCCACCCTAGGTTCAATAACAAGCCTTGCCTGGTACACTTCGGCAAATGACATTTCCCCGATAAAAATGGCTCTTGGCAGACGAGGCTTAAACGTTCAAATGTCATTTGTTTTACAAAAATACCGCGCCTTGTTTAACCTCAATTAAGCCGCCTGCGTCTACACCTTTAATCGCTTCACGCACAAAGGTTCAGCTGACTTGAAGGTTTTCAATAAGCTCTCGTTCGGGTGGTAATTTAGCGCCAGTAACAAATCGCCACTCAAATATGGCACCTTTGAGTGGTCGATAGACTGCTTCAGAAACCCACACCTGCTTTATTAGTTTACCCTTATTCAACATAAATTCCATAGATCAGCGACCCAAAAATTATGCCACAGCATATAACTCATAGCGTCGCATTCATCATCCTCCAGCAAACCGCTGACTAAATTCTTGAATGCGTTTGGCGTTCACACCATCATCGCCAATACCAATCCGTGACACGCTACGTAAATCAATACGGCTGCCCTGCTCTAGTCTAGACACAAGGATGACAATATCATCAGCAAAATTGAAAAAAGGCGTTGTTGCCGTGCTTTCAAAGCGCAGTGCTTTTGGGTCTTGAGCGACAATGGTCCAACCCATGGCTTTAGCGACAGTTAATGCCTTTTGATAAGCCGCTTCAACCGATAAGTCTGACGCAATAGGCTGAATATTGGGGAAAGCTTGTCGTTGCTGCGCGGCGATTTCTTCTCCGCCATACACCAAAGTATTTCTTGCCCCCTTTCGGCTGTCAGTTAAAAACTCAAACTGCGGTGGGGATTGAGTATCGGTAGTAATATCGTGAATGGGTGGGTATTTAACTGGCTCGATAACTAACCCTATAATGCTCGGCGACAATATAGCTAAGCCCAATAATAACGCTATTGTCGAAGTTAATATGCCTTTGCCCTTAGCGCGACTGTCTTGCTTAATGGTAAAGCTGGTGACTAATGCCAACACCGAAACAACGACCACCACATAACCCAACAGATTATGGTAATTACGATGGGCCATAAACCCAACGATGGGCTCCCACAATCCCAATAATGAGCCAAACACCATCAAAGCGGCACTCCCGACACACACCAGTGCAACCACTAATGCGACATTGCCTAAATTACGTTTTTGCATCATACCCATCCTTTAGTAGACCCTAATTTATCTTCCTAATATAGACCCGCGTTTGGTTAAATAAATTTCTTAAATAACAAAAAATATTCTTCACAATTCAATAACTCACGCCGCGGCTTTGTTTATGTTTAACCCATTAATAACCAACGTCATCATCCACATGTAGACGGCGAATGGTTCGAATGAGATTACTGCGGTCGAGTTTTAATAGCCGTGCAACGGCGGCTAAATTACCATGCTCTTGAGTCAAAGCCGTTTGGATCACTCGGCGTTGATAATCATCTGTCGAGCCGCGCAATCCCATCTCTGACACTTGTTCAAACTCAGTCAGCCAATCATCAGTTTCTTTTGCCGATATATTCAGCGGCGTCGTAGATACTGCTGGAGTGTCTAACTGCAAATTAAGGTGGGCACTGCTGATACTGATAATACTGGCATGGCGACCTTGTTCACTCATCGCACGCAGCGCCGCACGGCTGAGCACGTGTTCTAACTCTCTCACATTGCCTGGCCAATTATATTGCCCTAATTGATCAATGGCGGTTTGTTGTAATCGCAGTTTAGCCACGCCAAGTTGATGTTGGTTTTTTTCTAAACAGTAGCCGGCTAACAAAATAAAATCCTTGCCGCGATCACGTAATGGCGGCACAGGCAATGGATACACACTCAAGCGGTGATACAGATCAGCCCTAAAACGGCCTTCTTTTACCTCTAGCTGTAAATTACGATTGGTCGCCGCCACAATTCTGACATCCACCACAATAGTATCGTCACTGCCCACCCGCTGGATTTCACCATTTTGTAATGTCCGCAGCAACTTAGCTTGTACCAATAAGGGTAATTCACCCACTTCATCTAAAAAGAGGGTGCCACCGTCTGCGAGTTCAAAACGGCCACGACGATCCTTCACCGCCCCAGAGAATGCCCCTTTTACATGGCCAAATAGCTCACTTTCAACAATGCCTTCAGGCAATGCGGCGCAGTTAATTTGCACTAAAGGTTGCTCATTGCGGCGCGATTGTTGATGAATGCTTTTGGCGACCAGCTCTTTGCCTACCCCGGTCTCGCCAGTGATCAATACCGATAAATCACTGGCGGCAACAGTATCAATCTCAGACAATAAGGTGCTGATTGCGGCGCTGTTGCCTATAATATTCGACGGCCCGGTGGTGGCTAACATGCATTGCGCCACTTGATGATTGCGCTCAACTTGGGCTTCTAATGCTTCAATATGCTCACTGGTATTAATCGCAGCAGCCACCGCGGCAATGTAAGCGCGAGTTTCTATTGGATTGAGCGAGTCAAAACTGCCCGCTTGCATCGCATCTAAAGTCAGCACGCCCCAAGGTTTACCATCAAGATAAATGGTACTACCCATGCAGTCATGTACCTGCAATTGTTCACTGCCATCATCGACTAGGCCATCGTAGGGATCGGGCAAGGTCGAGTCGGCATCAAAACGAGTTAAGTGGGGATTTGCCAAAATTTGCTGTAAGCGTGGATGATGATTAATGGCAAATTGCCGCGCAAGTGCCTCTTGTTTAAGCCCAACGACCGCAACCGGGATCAAATGATCATGTTTGAGCTTCAACAAGGCAACCACATCACATGGGATAGCGCGTTGAATCGCCAAAATCAAGCGCAAGTAGCGCTCAGATTTACCTAAATCACGATTTAAGTCTTCTACAATGTCAATAAAGGGAACAATGTTCATAATAAGTCAAATTAACCCAATTTAGGTTAATTTGACACATATATTGATCTAGGTCAAATTAACCCTTGTAAAAATTACACCATATAAATCAGTGTGATAAAAGTTGGCATGTTCTGTGTATTGTTTTAGGTATAACAAGGTAATTGATTGAAGCTTATCGCTATTTTACTCCCTAAAAGGAATCATGAATGTTAGACACTGCAACTGTTCAAATCATTAAAGCCACCGTTCCGGCTCTGCAAATGTACGCCAATGACATCACTAGCCATATGTATCCATTACTGTTTGCCCAGCATCCTGAAGTATTGCCATTTTTCAATCAAACTAACCAAGGCAAAGGTACTCAACCTAAAGCGCTGGCGAATGCGGTTATTGCTTATGGCGCCAATATTGATGAACTGGGCAATTTAAGCGATACCGTCAGTAAAATCGTTCAAAAGCATGTTGCATTAGGCATTTTACCTGAACAATATGACGCTGTTGGCAGTTGTTTGTTACAAGCCATTAAAGCCGTACTCGGTGATGCTGCGACAGATGAAGTGATGGACGCTTGGGGCAAAGCTTATGGCCAATTAGCCGGCATTTTGATTGCCGCAGAAGAGTCAATTTATAGCGCCAAAGAACAACAGCCTGGCGGATGGCGCGGTGAGCGTGACTTTATTTTAGTAAAACGAGTGGATGAAAGCTCAGTGATCACCTCATTTTACTTGCAACCATTTGATGACAAAGGTCTTCCAAGCTTTGAGGCGGGGCAATTTCTAACCTTGATATTTGATGATATCGATGGAGTGGCAATGCGTCGTAACTACAGTTTATCTGACGCGTCAGGCAAAGATTATTTAAGAATTAGTGTTAAACGTGAGCCTAATGGTGTGGTATCAAATCACTTACATGACAAGATCCAGTTAGGCGATAAAGTGAAATTACGTGCACCCAGTGGCGATTTCACCTTACAAAAAAATACCAAACCGTTAATTTTATTGACTGGCGGTGTGGGCATTACTCCTGCGATTAGCATGCTCAATACTGAAGCCGATTCAGGCCGTGATATTCGCTTTATCCATGCGGCCCTTAATAGTGATGTGCACGCCTTTAAACACCATGTAGACCAACTGGCCTCTGTCCATGAACATATCAAGCCCTTGTATGTTTACAGCCAACCAGAATCCGATTGCCAACCTCATGCCACCGGATTTATTAACCCAGCACTGATTGCCGAGCAGTTGCCCGCTGACCGAGATGTAGAATTCTACCTGCTTGGCCCAACAGGCTTTATGAAAGCCGCATTAGCTATCGCAATGCAATTAGGGGTACCAGAAAACCAAATCCATTATGAGTTTTTCGGTCCAGCTGAAACATTAACCGCTTAAGAGCCCAACAAATATAACAGAATATAAAAAAGTCCTGACTATAAAGTCAGGGCTTTTTAGTAATCTTTAGAATTGATCTTATGTGTCTTAAAACGGTTATGATGGCATACCGAACATATAGATTATCAAGTAATGCCAATGGTCAAAAAATATAGGAGGCACGAGTAAATCCTCCTATATCTTTAATATGCTTATCGAGATCTTCCCCTAACTCACTTATTGGACCAATGTGTGTTTGAGGTATTGATTAACTCAGCTTACTTGGTATTGGTTTAGCTTGACTCAAACCATAGCGTCATTGTTACTAATTACCTGCAGTATGTAAGCTACAGGCAATTAGTAAATGTCGCGATCATAGGGATGTGAAAGAGTGACCTTAGTGCAGATGATTAAGCGCGGCGCCAGCTCTTGATTTTACAATCAGCATCCATGTGGGCTTAACCAAAACATCCCTGTTTTGGATACTCGCTGACTCATCTACACCTGTAATTTAACTCTCTTCGATTTAGCCCCATAGTTGTCTGTAGATGAAAGCTAAATAGGAAAATCTCAAATCTAATTAGCTGACTTACTTTTGGACAAAAGTGTTTAAGATATGGCCTGCGGCCACTAACGTCGTGGCGCTTCGCCCACACCAGACTAACATCGCAAGGTTCCACCCTGCACGGGCCAAAAGGGGATCAACAGCAATCCCCTCTTGGATCACCCCTGCCGTTCCGGCAACATTTTCGCTTTTTAACCAAACAACAGCAGCGAAAAAATTGCGACGGAAATTGATCCAGCTTTAAACCGTATTTGTAGCCGTCTTCGGCCTTATTCGAAAATGCTAACGCTTCCGATGGGGCGTCCCTTCCCCTCGAAAGCTAGCTGGCCGTCCATGGCCAGCTCACGCGATTTTCTTCAACGGCCTAAAGTTCAGAGTTGAATTTAGGCATTTTCAAGCAAAGCTAACCCTTTTATGGACAGAAACGTTTTAGAACATTCACTCCAATCTGAGGAATTCGGATAAGTTAAGATAATGCTGAACATTCTAGGTCTCACTACAAACTTCTTAGCTGAAGGCCAGATTAACTAAGCCGAATTGGGGCGTTTGTGACTTAGCTCCCTATATCAGTTTAGGGTATTTAAGATAGATACAAAGATTGGTCATCTTCCTCTAATGAAGAGATCAGAATCACTGTACAACTATAGTCGAAGAGTTATATTGGAATGACTACAAAACCGTGGCCAAATTTACTTAATCACTACACAAACAGGCTCTTTCAGCCAGTGAATCGGTCTAGTGTAGAGTGATTTACTACCTAATTATTTATTGCTTTTGTATGAAACTGTCGAATAGGCTGCGTAAAATTTTAAGTAATAATCAGGGTCTTCTTTGTATTTTGTCAAGTGTTCGCTTTGCTCAGAACGAGAGCAAATCAGTAAATAAATATTGAAAAAAAATCGGCAACTGTCGTTGTGATGCTGTTTAAACTCATTTCTTAATATCTTGTCCTGACTGTTATCCTCAAGATACTTAAACCCAAGCTCTTCTATACGCTTTGAAAACTTTGAGTCACGGCTGATACAACCTTCAACATGACGAAGCCTATGAGAAAAATCATTGGGCATAATGATGGTTAGCCATTTCGAAAGCTTTAAGGACGCATTTATAGCGCCTGAGTAATCAAAAGGCACCATGACAGTATTAAGAGGGGTTGAGGGCAAAAGATAATAATTTTTGTAGCAAGTGTGAATATCTTCCTTGTAAGTTTTGTATCTTCTGTGGAAGGACACTAAGAGAGCTAACACAGGTACCAGAAACAATGTGAAGATCCCTGTTAACACCCATTCTACAAGCCCCATAAAAATTCCTTTTTGTGATGTTCTGAATTTAGAAATATATAACTTCTGCCTAAATCTACTCGTTAATAGAGTATTGGAATGCCTCTAAAACCTTGGCCAATTTCACGGCTGACCTTCTTTCTCCCTTCGCTCAATTTCGATTTCAAGCTTGACAAGAGCATCCACGCCTAGTTGATATTCTCTAGAATTTTCTGGTAACTGAGGAGTTTCATATTCATATTTAGCTTTTAGTTGCATAATTCTTTCAAGAGATAACTCAGTTAGCTGATTGATATTGTAAGTAGATGATAACATTGTTATTTCCTTTTTTATTGAACATCAATCCAATGATAAGTGCTTTATATTTTCATAGTGCAGATGTGTGTTCCACTGATCAGGCAAAAACACATATTTCAACTATATGTTTTACATTAAAATTATCTGCTTCATTTCAAGATTCTATCACAGAAATGGGATAAACACAGACGACCCCAAAAGGAACAAGGAATGACTGTTTACAGTGAATCAGACTTGCCTAGAGTGATTCAATAGCTTCCTCTAATTAACAATATCAAAGTAAATTGCATGGCAAGTGATATATAAGAGTTTAAATATTGAAAATCATAGTGCATTGGATTTTTAACTATCATCACAACAGAAGTAAAAGTCATGAGAGGCATTCATTGATTGGAGATTTAGCTTATCAACTTCATCATCCGTAACAAAGCAATGCATTTCATTAAGTTCCTTACCAGCAATAAGGCAATATTTTGGAGAAATTGTCATTACCATCAAATCACCATAACAGTCGGCTGAAATGAATCTTTTTCCTTTAGATTCAACAATCTGCCACTCAAGCCCGTCGTATATTTTTTTATTATCTTCTAATTCTAAGAGAGCTTTAATATCTAATGTTGCTTTAAATCTTCCAGCAATTTTACCTCCAGAACGAACCGGAACTTTTCCCTTAGATTCAAGCAATTCTTCAAACTCTTTATCTAAGCTTCGACAGGGGAAATTATTATACAAGTCATAATCCTCTGTTTCCATAATTGAATAATGCCACCGTAAACACCAGAGCAAGTGGTAATTAGAAATGGACGCATGATTACTAATACCTTCTCCATTTTCTATATTTATCACTTGGGATAGAAAATTTCTCTCAATAGGATGACTTATATTTACCTCCAATTCTTGAGACCATACACGATTTCCAATAAAACGTTTATTGTCCGGCTTGCAAAATAAAAAATTACCGTTTTTATATATTACCTTCAACTTCCCATTAATACAGAACTTCTTTATTATGGCTTCCATATGAAAATGCTGTTTTTTAGTTAACCTGTAGGGATTTCCTTTTGTTGTTTGCTCAAATGGCATACAAATTCCTTATTACTTTCACCATAGCTATAATCAATAAATTAAAGTCTGATTCTGGAATCACTCTGCCTTAAAATAATTCACAATCAAGAATCAACGAACAAAACCATTCAGCTCAACTTTTCAATGTAATATTACCCGCAATATCAAATGCATACTGATTGCCTTTTTCTAATTTTTCTTTATAGGTTTTAATCCAACGTTTCACTTTTTTCAAAGCTAAATCAATTGATGACTCATAAAGTAAAGCTACCGGCAGATAAAAATCATAATCTTTACTTTCAAAGTAAAAATGGCGTCTGCTTGAACTATCATTATTAGAAAATTCAACCATAAAAATATCATTCAACATGATTCTAAGAGAGTCAATTAATTTATTTTTATCCATGAAAACTCCTTTTTAAAACAAAAACTTATCGTAAAGATTAAAAAGCATAGCTAACAGAATGTATTACATAAAACTTATCAGCTTTAAGTCTAAATCACTATGAAAATATGAGATAAAAAATTGCAGAAAAAAAGCTGTTTCACATCTGAATCAGACTAGGCAAGTCTGATTCACCGTAACGATTTTTGAAACCCCTCATAGTCAGGTCATACTTTTGGGTATTCATTACTTTATATATCTCAAACTATCAGACTAAGCAAGAGCTAGCCTTCGAGCTGTGACACGTTTTGGGGCATAAATGATTTGCATACCTTGCTTGCTATTGATGTGATTCAACTCTGAACTTGAGGACGTTGAAGACTCTTTATAAAAGAATGCGTGAGCCTGACATGGATGTCAGGCTAGCTTTCGCAGTACAGGATGTACCATCGGAAGCGTTAGCATTTTCACTTTTTATTACAAGATGGTCCGAAGCAGCCTACAAATGAAGTTAAAAGCTGGATCAATCCCCATGGCGACCTTTTCGCATCTGTTGTTTAAGTCAATCGGGAAAATGTTGCAGGGTGGCTGGGCCAATTATTTTATAAAGAATAAAGAGGGAACAGCCGTTAGTTTCCTCTTGGTCTGGTGTGGGCGAAGCGCCACGACGTTAGTGGCCGCAGGCCATAGCCTAAACTTCCAGTTAGAATGAACACATTTCTGGTTCACTGTGCTATCAGATTACTGGCAGACTGCTTACCCGAATAACGTCTAGTATCCGAAAAATGATAAATTACCTACAAATGGGTGATGAGAGGAACCATCCCTAATACGGCATCCATGCGTAAAACTGATGTTGAACTATACCCTTATATAAGGATCGTCCACTATTGCTATCAATTTGGCAACATGACTTCCAAGCACTCGGCATGGATGTACACGCTAACAGAGGTTTTTAATAAACCACATAATCGTATTCAACTTGTTTAGTTTATGCAAAGTCAGCCACCTTGTGATGAGATATTAGAAGCCTACTATTGCGCGCACTACTGGTTAGTTGAGCTTAAATAAACTGGATAGCACACATGGTCAAATCGTCCTGAAATTCTGAGCAGCTGCAAAACAGTTTCATTTGCTGTTCAAGATACTCCAGCATCGCCTCGGGTTGATCCGGCGCTGCGCTAATCGCTTTTTCTAAGCGTTCGAAACCGAATAACTCTTTGTGGGTGTTTTTAGTTTCGATAACGACATCGGTATACACAAATAAGATATCCCCCACATCCACATTAACCCGATAGGTATCCCAATTTTGCTCACGCAGCACACCAATGGGGATGCCGCCTTGATCTAAGGCGACCAATCGATTAGCTTTTTTCAAATACGCATGGGGATGGCCAGCATTAGCATAAATAAGTTCTTTTTCTTTGAAGTTATAACGCATTACTGTGGCGGTTAAAAAACTGCCGCGAGGCTTTTTAGTGAAAAAGTGCTGATTAATATAATTCAACACTTCAGAAGAACTATGGTTTAAATTCTTGGGTTCAAAGGTGCGCAAAATGGCATCTATCATCGCGGTTTCTACCGCCGCAGCGGGGCCATGGCCAGAGACATCGGCAATAATCATCCCCACATCGCCTTTAATGTCAGGACGACTTTTACCCAGATCGACAATGTCTAAATAGTCGCCACCCGCGCCTTTCATCGCCTTATAGGTGTAAGCCATTTTGACCGAACTGAGTTCGATACCCTTGTCTGGCAACATGAGCTGTTGCAAGCGCGAAATTTCATCTATTTCGTCACGGATCCATACTTGAGCCGCATTAAGCTGTGAAGATGCTTCTGAAAATTGAAAACTTTTTAACTGGTACAATAGCTTGAAATACAAAGCGCTAACATGATGTGACTCAACGCCGACAGGTAAATCGAGCAAAATGATACAATCAAATAAGCTCGATTCTTTACCAAAGGGCAGCGCCCAACATGTCTTGCCATCATCATTTAATGGCATTATTTCAGGGGTAGTGTGTGGCAATGACAATGCTTGAAACTGGGTATAGAGTTTGCTGCAATGATCATCACACAATGATGAAAAATTACAGCTGATTTGGCCATTTTTCTTGATTAAGTAATATTTAAACTTACCTAATGTAGGGGTTAAATTGGTTTTAAACCATAACGTTTCATCAATGATGTTGCTCGCTAATGCTCTGTCTATACTCAAGGGGAAACCTTACTTTTGGGCTGATTTAGCGACAAGGGCTTCATTTAACCCACTGACCCCGCTTTGCTTCAAGGTTCTTTGATAGTCATGACTAAATGTACGGATCATTGATAAACCTTCAGCAACAAAATCGTAAATTTTCCACTCATTATTACGTCGGTAAAGCTGATAAGACACCGGAATAATATTTTCTGTAGTATGAATTTCAGTATCTACCGTGGCATAAACCTTTTTCTTAATGGTTTCATTGGTGTAATCAACTGTTTGATTATCATACTCTTCTAACAATACAATATAAGTATCGACTAATACACCTTTTAATAACAGCATAAATTGGCGTTTTTCAGTATCGCTTGCCCGTCGCCAATACTTACCTAACACGCGTTGTGCAGAGGCTTGTATGTCAACGTGTTTTTCAATCACATCACTGAGAGATTGCTTTTTCTGTGCCACTGATAAAGTACTGTCTGATGCAATACCAATGATATCTGCCACACCTAATTTAACCCGGTCGGTCGGTGCTTGTGCTGCAAAGCCTAAAGATGGCATCACTAACATCATGATTAACAATATGATTGATTTCATTATTTATCCTGACTAAACATATACTTACTAATTAATTCTTCTATGCTGATTGATGATTCCGTATCAATAAACTCTTCACCATCTGCCATGTTTACTTCTGAACCCCCTGGAAATATTTTAATAAATCTGTCACCGATAATACCTGATGTACGTATAGATGCCACAGAATCATCCGGCACTGTGATGCTATTATCCAACGACACCTTAACGACAGATTCATAAGCTTTAGGGTCATAATTAATCGATTGAATTAACCCAACCCGGACACCTGATATTTCAACAAAGGCGCCTTCTTTTAAGCCCGATGAGTTTTCAAATTTAGCGACTAAGCTATAATTGCCACTATTAGAAATGGATGCCCCGCCTATGGTCATGGACATAAACACCAAGGCCCCTATCCCAACTAATACAAACAGGCCGACGAGAAAATTGACGTAATTGTTTTTCATTGATACCTCTGGTTATAGCGCTAATGAGCTAACGATATAGTCACTAAACAGCATAATAATTGCACTCATTACCACCGCCTGAGTGGTGCCATTGCTGACCCCCTCTGCGCCCATGTTTTTTTGATTCAGGTGTAAATAATAGCCGTAATACAAGGGGATCCACATAATGAATAAACCAAATACTAACGATTTTATTTGACCGACTAAAACATCCTTAAAGCTAATCGTATCCATCACACCTTGAATATACGCGCCAGGGCTTCCCCCTTGAATGTATACACCCACGATATAACCACCGCCAATCCCAACCAAGTCAAATACACCCGTTAGGATCGGCACACAGAGCAACGCCGCCAGCAGTCTTGGCAACATCACATAGCGATAGCTATTAATCGCCATACAGTCAAGCGCATCAAATTGCTGTTCGTGACGCATAATGCCAATTTCTGAACAGGTCGCAGATCCCACTCGCGCGATCAGCATTAACGCGGTCATCACCGGGCCCAGTTCTTTAATCAGGCTCAGTGCCACTGCCGAACCTAATAAATCAACCGAACCAAATCGTACTAAGGTGTCGTAAAATTGCAGTGCCACGACCATGCCGGTAAATAATGCCGCCACAATAAGGACAATTAGAGACCGATTACCAATAAAATAAATTTGCTTAATCACTTGCCTGATTGACACCAACCCAGTGAATAAGCTGCTCAGAATACGCAGTAAAAATAACGTTGCTAAGCCTAGATCATCAATATTTTTTCGAACGACAGCACCTATTTTACTGATCGAATTAAATAAGGCCGCCATCAACTTTTATCCTTATCTAATAAACGATTAAAGTAAACTTCACCATCGTCTCTGTGGGTATTAGGCTGCCGATTGATCATGTTTTGAATACGTTCATCTGGCGAATTTTTAATCTCCTCAACAGTGCCGTTAGCCACCACTTCACCGGCAAACAATACCACCACTCTGTCGGCAATTTTAAACACACTTTCAAGCTCATGCGACACCACCACTATGGTCATATTCATCGCATCTCGTAGGGTTAAAATAAGCTCGTCCAGTTCTACCGCGGTAGTGGGATCAAGTCCTGCCGAAGGCTCATCAAAAAACAGTAATTTAGGGTCCATAATCACCGCCCTAGCTAACCCTGCTCGCTTGAGCATGCCGCCAGACAGCTCAGAGGGCATAAGATGGCCTGTGCCAGCCATATTCATTAATTCAAGCTTCATCCGCACCATGATATCAATGGTTTGGGTATCTAAAGCGGTATTTTGCTCTAAAGGTAGCCTGACATTATCCGCCACTGTCAGTGAACTTAGCAGTGCTCCGCCTTGGAACGCCACACCCATCTTTTGACGTAAGTTGCGTAATGACTTACTTTTAGCGGTAAACACATTCACACCATCAATTATGATAGTGCCAGCAGTAGGCGTTTTAAGTCCGAGCATGTGGTTGAATAAGGTACTTTTCCCTGAGCCAGACCCACCCATCACCACCAAGATCTCTCCGGGGTTGACCTCTAGATTGACATCTTTGAGTACATGCGTGTCGCCATATTGGGCAAACAAATGCTCTACGGTAATGATCGGGTTAACCATTGGCACTCACAGCGTCGACTGAATCGGCTAAGTTAAACACCGTATTTAAACGGGTTAATTGCAAGACTTGCAGGGGTGAACCATTCGCACCGGCAATATGAAATTCAGTGTCATGTTCTCTGGCTTCATTGAAGGCCTCAACCAGTGAAGCCATACCTGAACTATCGATATATTGCAGATGAGTAAAATCGACAATGATGTTATTTTTACTCTTAATTAATTTTATGATGTCGAGTTTGATACTACGCGAATTGCTCAGATCGACCTCGCCATAAAGCTTAACCACTTGGTAATTGTTCTGTTTCTCAATTTCAATATTCATTTTATATCACTCAAATTTAACCGTCAGTTCTAACCAATTACCTTTACCTTTATGCGGGATCAGTCGTACTTTTTCAGCCACATAATAGATCAAGCAAAGGCCTAATCCACCCGGTTTACATAAGTCGTTTTTTTTCGGCGTTAATTGCTTGTTGCTGATCTGCGAACAAACATCTTTAATCACAAACAGCGCATGATCATCATCATTGCTGATCACCAGTTCTATACAGCCTTGGCTCGACATATGGTAACCATGACGAATGACATTGGCACAAGCCTCATCAATAGCTAATACGATTTCATTGACTTTAGCTTCACTAAAAGGAAAGTCGCGGCAAGCATCAACCACAAATTGGCGAATATTTTTTAATTCACTCGTACAAGATGAAAATGTTTTGATGTTTGACATTGGCTAGTCCGTTATCTCGAAATCAGTTTTAGCGTCTGTTTTTTGGTCGTCTATCGGTTTGTCGTTTAATGGTTCTTCGTCTAACAGCTCATCATCTAATGGTTCTTCGTCTAACAGCTCATCATCTAATGGTTCTTCGTCTAATAGCTCGTCATCAAACTCTAGGTCAAACTCATCAAACTCATCAAACTCATCAGGCTCAATCGCATCTGTTTTCCCATCATTGACCAAGTGCGCATCACGTTGCAGGTAAACATCTTTAACATAGCCATAGGGATCTAACGATCCATCTAATATGGGGTCATATTGCTGAAATTCAATCCGACTGTCTAAGCCTTCTAAGGCAAATTTTCCGAGCCTTTGTTCAGTCGACAGGATAGATAGGGGATAGACAAAAATATCGACAAAATCGCCGACGGTATTACGTGCCGTGCTGGCGCCATAAACAGGCCACATAATATAAGGGCCATTGCCAATGCCCCATGCACCAAATGTTTGTCCAAAGGTCTCTGGTTTTTTAGGTAATCCCATGCCAGTGGCAGGGTCAAAAATGCCGACCAGACCAATAGTCGTGTTCAATACAAAGCGTAAAACTGTACTGCCACTGTCGGTCACTTTACCTTGGAGAAGATTGTTCACAGCGTAAAGCGGTTCACTTAAATTAGACAGCAGGTTAGTGACCCCTTTGCGGACAGGTTGAGGGACATGTTCATAACCTTCGGCGGCGGGTTTTAGCAGATATTTATCCATTATCTGGTAGTTAAAATCCCAACTTTTACGGTTAATTGGTTCAAAAGGGTCTCCCGGTGTTGATGTGCTAGCACATCCACTAAAAAACAACAGAGTGATCCCAACGACTAACAATCGACCCATTATTTGCACCCATTCCTCCAGCGGTTAATTCAAAAATTATCGACTGACCCAATCGGGCGAAAAAGACCCATCGCCATAGTGAGTTGCACTCAAGGTTGAAATATAACACTAAAGCAGTAAAAGCTATTAATACAAATTTGATTGAGTGTTCAACAATAGCTCATGAAATTGAGGCGAAAAGTAAATTTTCAACTTATTAATCAAATATATACTCAGTTATTTTGATCAATTCAATTGTTCCTATTCTGAGTGTCTTACCCAAAAATATTAAGATGACCGTCAAGCATTTCAGTAGTGATAACCACGGGAGTAAAGCAATAAATGGTTCACTCCCTTTTTTTTCAGCAAGTCATTAATACAACCCCGCTAACAGTCTGACTTTAAAAGTGTTGCGATACCTGCAATACCATTTCTCGTGGTGCACCAGGGAAATGGCCATTACGTTCAGAGAAACCACTCACGGCATATTCTTTATCAAACAGGTTTTTGACATTTAACTGAAATTGCGTATCTTGCCACGTGGTTGTCCAGCTCATATCAAACACGGTATAGGGCTTAACCCGCTGCGCACTCGCACTCATTTGCTCACTGACATAATCGGCACCCAATGCAATAGCAGAATTCAAACTGTCAATATCATAACGCGTCCACAAACCCGCTTGATGACGCGGCGCATTAACAAAATTGCTGCCATCTGCATATGTGTCGCCTATATCGCCTTGAGTAACACGAGCATCGTTATAAGCGTAATTGGCCATGATAGTCCAATTAGGGGTGATATCTCCCACCAGTGTAAATTCAAGACCTTTACTTTCAACTTCACCTAGACTGACTAACGCAGGGATCCCATCATCATTTCCCGTGTCCGCAGGATTATTCATGGCGACATCATTTTTATTAATTTGATACACAGCTAACGTGGTCATCATGCTGCCATTAAACCACTGATTTTTAATACCTAGCTCAACTTGTTCGCCCATTTCAGGATCTAAGCTAGCGTCTGCACTTGCCGTTTCTTGATCGCCAAGCGAGGTCGGATTAAAGCTTTCTGCATAATTTATATAAAATGATGTATCTGTGGAGTATTTATAAACAACACCACCACGCGGTGATATATGGTTATCACTAAACTCAAATCCAGTTTCTTTATCAAAATCGTTAAAGTGATCGTAACGTAACCCCACCAACAACAGCCATTTCTCGCTTAAACTGATTTGATCTTGAACATATAAACCAGCGCGTTCCGTTTTAGTGCCATCACGATCTTGATCTTGTAAGTTATAAGTTGAAGGATCTGATTCACCGTAATTAAGATCAAAAATATTTAGATTAGCCACACCATCGGCTTCGTAACGGGCACGCCAATAATCATAATCGCTGTTTACATGATGATAATCCGCCCCAAATAATAAGGTTTGCTCTATGCCCGTATCTAATCGATATATAAAGTCTGAAGTCACACTCACTTCTTTATTAGCACGGTACTGTTTGCGATATTCGCGCTTGATTGTTTCATCATCGACATTGGCTTCGCCATCACCATTCACGTCAACCCAACTTTGTGATTCGTGATATCCCTGAACACGCTCATTATCAAGGTAACGCACTGTGGTATTAACACTTAACTCATCGCTAAAGTAATGCTGTAAGTCAGCTTGGAATATCGTTGCTTCAAGGTTTTGATAGTCGGACTTTTCATTCGCGTTATAGCTTGGATCAACCAAAAAATTACCATCATCGTCAACGGGCACACCACGTAAACGATTACCGCCTAAGTCTTGTTTAATGTAATCAATCGACGTTGTTAGCGTAGTGTCATCGCCAAGTTGAAATAATAATCCGCCGGTCAGCTCGGTATTTTCAGAATCTGCATTATTACGGAAACTGTCTTTTTGCTCATAAAAACCGCCTAAACGATAAGCAATTGAATCTGTTAAGCCACCTTTTGAGTCTATTGAACCACCCATACGGTCGTTATCACCTGTGGTTAATGTCACTTCTGTGTCTTGGACAAAACTCGGCTTTTTGGTGACATAATTGATCATGCCGCCAGGCTCACCACCACCGTATAAAGCTGCGGCAGGACCTTTTAACACTTCAACACGTTCGATATTAAATAACTGCGGTACACCAAACCCCGAAAAAGGGTCGCCCCTTACACCGTCATAAAATACGTTGCTGTCATCACGAAAACCACGGAAGGTCACGCCTGAATAACTGTAAGTGCTCACACCCGCAATAGAGCGATATAAGTCGGTGATTTCACGCGCAGCTTGGTCAACAATCAAATGTTCATTCAACACCTGCACCGATTGCGGTAAATCCATAATATCGGTTTCAACTTTGGCACCAACAGACGTAGAATATTCACGATAAAAGGTTTGTGCCCGCCCCATTACGGTTATTTTCTCAATCGACTCTGTCGAGTCTGTATCAGTGGTTTTCTCGCTCGCACTGACACTCAGCACAGGTAGCAGCAGACTTAACATCCCAATATTAATGACGTTCAAATGCATAACAGCTTACTCATCGGCAACAGTAAAATTTGGCCGTAATATAGCACCAAACACTAATGGTAACTATTCTCATTAAATAATTTACATTTGTGCTTCTTTGTTAACAGTGAGTGTTAATGGTTAGCGATTTTGTGGTTGGGGGGGGTATTATGGACTACGGCCACGAACATCTAAGTGCTTCACCAACAACAGGGCAAGCGCATTAATGTTAATACATCAGCCTTTGCAAACACTCAGTGTTGCGGCAACATTTACTGATGTGATCACCTAAAACTGTAGATCACCTGCGGCAGGCAATGGGTAGCACTGAAGAAAAACACAGATAAAGAATAACCAACACTAATTTGGGCAGACTATATACAATTACAACACCAATATTTTTCTTGTTAAAAACAAAAAGGCCTCGCATTGCTGCGAGGCCTTTCATTATAAAGAGGTGAGTTGGCCGATAAGCCTTGTGTGACACAAATTAGTGATATAACTCATTGAATCATGAGATTAGCACTCATAACTGTGTTACACAATGTGTGACAGTAGACCTAGGCTACTGATTCACAACAAATCCATCTAGTGCTAGATAAATAATGTTGGGTATCATCATACTGCATATATTCACAACGAGACCATTTTGATATTGAATCTTCCCCATAATTGCATGACTGCCTTAAAGGGTAGGCTTTGCATTCTTTAATCTTGGGGTATTCTCCATTGGGTACAATGTCGATTTTAGGATCTAGCACCTTTCGTGTATCCATTAACTCTTTTAAAGCTCTAAGCCTATCACTTTCAGCTCTACACCATTTTGCTCTGGCTTCTTGAGCATCAATACCAGCAATAAAATCACCTATTCTCACTGCCATGTCAGAGTCTAGTTTAGATGCTTTAAATGCTGTATTTAGATAACCATATGCTCTAAATTTTATAGTCGGATATTCATCTTTAATCTGCTTGAATACATCCCTCTTCTTTTGCTTAACTTCTTCTTCAATTTCTTTAGCTTCATTCCACAACCGTACAATTAAATTAAAATTTTCATTATCCATAATAAGCTCTTTCTTGTGATAGATATTTTTACATTGAAAGCTTCAGTGAGTGGTCAATGTTACTTAACAAATATAAAGTAAGTACTGCTTTAAATACACTAGAAAGCCGAAATATCTAAGTTACACAATAACATTATGTAACCTAGGGAAGTCTTTAAAAATAACAATATCGCTTTACTTACTCAAATCACTCCACTAGACTTAATTGTGTAACTTAGCTGAGCCAGTAAAATAGAGGGTTTACAATGAATGAAGTCAATGCAATAAAATCTAAAGCTGACCTTGAACGGGTTGAGACTTTCATCACTAAACACTATTCAGAAGTGATAAGCGATGCTTGGCGGTTTGGTTTACAAGTTTCGTTGAGGGTATCTGATTTACTGGCGATTGAGTTTAGCGACATTAAAAATGACATGCTGACCGTTAAGGCACAGAAAACCAATAAATCAATTCAAATCAGATTAAATGGTAAAGCACTAGATATTGTTAAACGTAGAAAGACCTACGGAAATAAATACTTATTTCAATCCACCAGCAACAGAGCTAAATCGACTAACAAGCCCATAACACGCCAAACATTGAGTAAGGCATTGCAAGATGCTTCAAGTATTATTGATACCGTAATAAACACTCATTCTATGCGTAAAACATGGGGTTATTTTCAATATCGCAATACTAACAATATCGCTTTAGTGCAAAAGGCCTTACAGCATAGCTCAACCGCCCACACACTAAGATACATAGGTATTGACCAAGATGAGTTAAACGATGCCTTTACGTGCCTTGAACTGTAATTAAAAGCACCTCATAGCCATTTAAAGCGACTTTTAAATGTTTTAACAACAAAGGGAGGGGGGAGCGGTTTGTTAAGCTTAAATCGCGTCCTATTGCCTACTCGCGGACTTGTTGTTGATAGCGAAGCGTCTTATTTTTTCTTTGCCATAAACTGCAGGTAAATTGTGTAATTTATGCTTTCTAATTGTTGAACACCAGCGCACTCTATTATCCTCAGTCCATGACCGTTGATTATAATGTAATTCTATTTTTATTTTAGTTCTTTCAATTGCATTATTTAACTTTACCTTGTCCAACTTATCTGTTGAAAACAATTGAAACATTGGAACCGTTTGACCGTTGAATCGGTACACTCTTATCCACCAAATTAAAGTTATTTGAGGAAATTGACCAAGAACTTTTTTACGAATCTTGGTAAAGGCTTCTAATGTATACTCTGGTTCCATATCCTCATCAAACACAAATGTGGTTTGATATGCTGGCTGATAAGTCTCCATTGCTGCAATCACCTTCCGCTTAGTCTTATCAGTTGATGACTCACTCACAGATTAATCCCCTCTACCAATAATTAATATATAGACTCCGTCTAACCTTCATATCTCTTTCCTAGACTACATCGTACATTAGCAATAAAACACTAATAATCCCGAGGCAAAAAACAGACCTCCAGCCCATGCTACACAATGAAAGCAGCCATCTAAACCAACCCATTAAAAAGTTAAAATCCTTATATGAAATCGGATAGTGTGACGGTATTATTTAAGGTGCATCAAGGCCACTTCACCATGATTTTCTATGGCAATCCTTTTATTTTTAACTTTGTAATAAATATTAGCCCGATCTTCTTCACGAATACGTCCCCATTCTCCAGAGTCATTTAACCAACCAGCCCAGACCACTGATGAATTTCTAATATCACAATAAAATTTAAATTTCTGGCTATCTAATTCTCGAGTGTAGCTAACATAAATTAAACCAGTATCAGAATTATAACCGTCAAAATTCACCCTATCAAAACTCCGACCAAACAAACTACCTATATACATCCTACAAACTCTTTCTTTATCTCCAGAACTTAGTGCCTTAGTCATATCAGCATCTTTTCCTGATGGAATTAACCACACCATGAAAATAAATATAGCCACACCAACATATAATTTATTCAGACTCTTTGGCGTGTCATTCTTCACTCGTTCGTTTAAGAAGGGCTCAACGACTCTATCTTTACAATTATCATCATTGCAAGGTTCAATACTATCTAGCTTGTTTTTATTTATCCTTGACTGCATAAAGCCATCGTATAGCTTTGAATAATGCTTAACAGGTAACTTAGCATTAGCTAACTTACCTGTCACAAGTTCAATTTCGATATAGACATCATTTTTAATTTGTTCTTTTCGAGTTATTGACTCAAACTCTGAAAACTTCACCATTCTGGATAAATTAAAACCTCCAGAGAATGAAATATTATCTTTACCAATTAACCAAACACCAGTTTCTAGATCACCGCTTAATATTTCAATTCGCTCAAACATATTAAAATCATCCTATTAATAATGAATTACTTCAATCGCCAATTTCAACGATGTTAAATCTATACTGTGGGTATATCTATCCGTAATAGAGCCTTGTTTTGAATGCCCGACAAGCTGCTGTGTTGTGGATGGATTCACCCCTTTTGACTGCAAGGTAGTAACCACTCTATGACGTATTGAATATAGGGAAAGCATATCATTCTTTTCATCTACATCAGTAAGTTGCAATACCTTCTTAAACCTTTGATAGTAGCTCGTTAGCGCTCTAGCCCCTTGTTCAAACAACCTATCATTTGACTGACTTACAAATGCTAAAAATCCTTTTTCAAGTAACTTGGAGTGTATTGGGATAGTACGAATTGCCGCTTTTGTTTTAACGGCACCAGCATCTGGGGTGATGTGAAAATAGTGAATGTCTGTTTCGCTGTCGTACTTAATATCTTGTTTACGTAACTGCATGATCTCCCCATTACGCATGCCTGTATAAGCCATAATCAACAAAGGCCATTTTTTATAATCTTCTGACTGCGTTAAAGCATGCTCAACAATAGATTGCATTTGAGTGCAACTAAACACCCCACGCCTTGTATGACTTGGTAATTTAAGTAACATCTCACTAGTTGGTGACTTAACAATAACTCTATTGAGCCTCAGGTATACAAATAGCCCTTGTAGCAGCTTTTTAAGCTCCTTAACTGTTTTAACTGATACTATATCATCTTCATCAAGATCACCTGCCTGAGCAAGTTCTATGCACTCTGGTACGCTTAAACGGTTGTAGGGTTTCTTGTTTCGTCTAGGCATCTGCATGGCAATGCTAAATGCGTCATCTAAAACATGAGAATCTATGTCGTTAATTGGCATATCACCAATTAGCGCTATCAATGTATCAGCATTGCGTTTATTAGTACTTAGCTGTTTTTCATCCCAACGGTCTTTACCATTCTGCTTAGAATTAATGAATTGATTAAAACAATTTGACAGTAATGGCGAGGTTTCTTTGACAGATAAGATTGGCTGGCTAGTAATGTGTGCTGGTGGAGTTAACTTATCACCGCATAACCTTTCAGCATAAAGTTCTAAGCTTTTAATTTGTTTTTCAGCTTCTGGATAATCAAAAGCTTCAATATTCTCACGTATACTACTTGCGATATCATAAACCCGAGTTACGGACTCTAATACATTGTGAAACTCTGGCTTAGTCGGATTGAATATTGCGTGGACAATATTGTAAGCAGTATTTTTTGGTTCTACTTCTAATGGGAATAGATAATCTAAAGCATGTTTGCTTGGTTGGTTATAATATTCCGCCTGTAAATACCCTTCCCAGTAATCTGGTTCAATATCTTCAGGGCGTTCGATATCATCACATATAGAATTCCACTTTTTTATGTATAACATGGCTTCATTTGATGTGGGGTACATTGCCGCATTGGCACGTTCACGAATGTTAGAAACCATGGTTCGAATTACTTGATTCAGTGCTGATATACGATCAACAAGGTCTTCTTCAGAGGTCAATTCCATTTGATTTCTCATTTTTCTGATAGCTGGCAACATCTTACCGACTAGAAACTTAGCCTGTCTAGCACTATCAGTCAAAAGTGACTGGCGAATGAACTTTTTATCGTTTAAACGAAAATTAATATAGTAGATGCCATTTCTGACGATGGTATGAGGGATTTTTTGATAGTTCATGTGTGACACCTTGTGTTACAGCGTCACACTGATTATATGGATAACTATTGAAGTATTGAGTTAGCCCCTTGAATTACAAGGGGCTTTCCCAATTGGTTGAGTTAGCCGATAAGCCGGGTCTTGTCGTGGACAGTTATTCATCTAGGCCTGCAATCACTCACAGGCTCAAGCGACCTACCCGGTCCCAACGCGAGCAGCGCCATACGGGACCCTATTTGGTCTTGCTTCGGGTAGAGTTTACCTTGCTACGAACTATTGCTAGTCGCACGGTGCGCTCTTACCGCACCCTTTCACCCTTACCATTTTTAGCCGAAGCCAATAAATGGCGGTCTCCTCTCTGCTGCACTTGTCGTCGGTTCACACCGCCCAGGCGTTACCTGGTACCCTGCTCTTTGAAGCCCGGACTTTCCTCCCCGTACCTAAGTACGCGGCAACTGTCTGGCCAACTCGGCGAGGATTATAACTGAAGCAGACCAACAAACCAATGCATAAGCAACGGGCTTTTTATAAATCCAGTTCTAAACCGTATTTATACAGGGCGTTTTTCTTTAATCCGTGAATTTGCGCCGCAATAGCTGCGGCTTTCTTCAATGGTAATTCTTCAAGCAGCAGCTTTAAGGTGGTTACGGCAACCGTAGGAATACCATCTTCAGCAGATAGTGAGAAGCCGCGACACATAATGACAATTTCGCCCTTTTGCTGGTTCTCATCGGCTTCAACCATGGCCAACACCGCCGCGGCAGTGCCGGATAAAAAGGTTTCGAAGGTTTTAGTGACTTCACGCGCCATCACCACTTGTCTATCCTCTCCTAACACCTCTACAATCGCAGCCAGGCTATAAAGAATGCGACGAGGAGATTCGTAAAATATGAGCGTACGCGGATCTTGTTTGAGTAATTCAAGCTTATCGATGCGGGCTTTTTCTTTTGATGGCAAAAAGCCTTCAAAACTGAATCTGTCTGAGGGTAATCCCGACGCGCTCAAGGCAGTAATAGCGGCGCAAGCGCCAGGCAAAGGCACCACTTTGTGACCCGCTTGACGAACATGATTAACTAAATGATAGCCAGGGTCAGAAATTAACGGCGTACCCGCGTCAGAAATGAGCGCGATTGATTTGCCTTCATTTAATTGTTCAACTATCCATTGCGCTCGGTCACGTTCATTGTGATCATGTAATGTGGTTTTACGGGTTTCAATACCAAAATGACTCAGCAGCCTTCCGCTGTGGCGCGTATCTTCACAAGCGATTAAATCCACTTGTTGCAGCACCTCTAATGCATGAGCACTGATGTCGCTAAAATTACCAATTGGGGTGGGAACAATATACAACGCGACCATTTGGTCCATAATTACCTCTATAATGAATCTACCTGATACTTTCGCCAAGCGTAAGAGCAGGTTAAACTAGTACCAGCATCTTACCAGAGTGAAGCCAAGTGTTAAAAAAACTGAATACTACAAAATTCGTCTGCGCGTTGATTTTCTCTGTATTGGTAGTGGGTTGTGCCGTCAAAAATCAGCAAGATAATATTGACATAAACGCATCACTCGTTGCCCCAGAACATCCGGCCAAAGCTTATTTAGCTCAAGCAACGAAGAGCAGTTTACCAGAAAAGCGTGACCGTTATTTATTACTCGCGGCCCATGCTTATATTAATGATGGTAATTTTAATTCTGCCACTAATATTTTAACATCAATGCATAAATCGATGGTGAATGTGCCTTCGCTTCAAGCTGAGCATATTTATTTGCGCGCGCGCATTGCTGAAAAAACCAATAGCAGCCAAGCTGGACTAGATATTTTACAGTATCCACCACATTGGCAGCTACCACGTTGGCAAATGGCAAGTTATCACCAATTTAAAGCGAAGTTGTATAAACATACTCAACAACCCATTGAGCAAGTAAAACAATTAAGCTTATTGAGTAACTACTTACCTAAGTCGGAAACGACGGCCGTTAACAATGTCATCTGGAAATTACTCCAGCCGTTGCATAAAGAGACAGTACAAGCTTTTATGCGCGATCAATCCAATCCCATTTTTGCCGGTTGGTTACAATTGACATATATTGCCAAAAATTATGCCGTTGAACCGACGCAACTGGTGCGTTATTTAGGTGAATGGCAACGTAATAATCCTTATCATCCAGCGGCCATGAAGTTACCTGCAGATTTAGACAATGCACTGAATGCTAAACCCTTTAGACCACAAAATGTGGCGGTGTTATTGCCGTTAAGTGGTCCTCGCGCCGCAGTAGCTGAACCTATTCGCCAAGGTCTGTTGTCCAGTTACCTGTCTGACTACGACGCCAATGTCTCGATTAACTTTTATGATACCCAGCAAGGTGTGACGGCGGCTTATCAACAAGCTGTCGCTAAGGGTGCAGAGTTTATCATTGGCCCGTTATTACCCAGTGACGTTGAAGAACTTCAAACCGCTAACAGTAAACAAAAAAGCACTGTGCCCCAATTGTATTTGAACCAAACAGATACATTCACGCCACAGCCTAATCTGTTTTATTTTTCATTGTCCCCGGCTCAAGAAGCTAGCGATGCTGCCCACAAACTGTTTAACGACGGCGTTAAATTGCCCTTACTGCTGGCCAGCAATGATGCCATTGGCAAACGAATGGCCGACAGTTTTAAACAAACATGGCAAAACCTAACCAGCAATACTGCAGAAGTGCACTATTATGATGCTGGCGACCAAATGAAGGTAACCGTTCAACAAGCATTAGGCGTTAAAGACAGCCAAGCTCGTATCGCCAAAATGCGCGAGTTGTTGGGCAGTCGTTTAGAGTCAGACTTTCGTTCTCGCCAAGATATTGATGCGATTTATATGATATCGGGCTCACAAGACTTAGCCCTGCTTAAACCCTTTTTAGATGTGAATTTCAGCGTCTTTTCTGAACCCGTTACCTTGTATACCACCAGTCGAAGTCGTCTTGAAAGCGATTCGGCCCAGTCGTCGCAAGAACTGAATAACTTAATGATCAGTGATATCCCCTGGTTAATTGAGCCTAGCGACAAAACTCAGATAGTGTCACAGCTATGGAGCGGTTGGAATAACAACCAAAAACGCCTCTATTCCATGGGTTTTGATGCGCTTGACTTGGTCAACCGTTTAGTGCAAATGCGGGCTTTTCCGGGTTATCAGTTTAGGGGGCTAAGCGGTGCTTTATCGGTGAAGCCAGATGGGGTGATTGATCGTCAACTGTCTTGGGGACAATACACCCAAGGGCAACTGCAACCACTATGAACCGCGGACAATTAGCCGAGCAACGGGCGCGAACTTACCTTGAACAACAAGGTCTGATGTTTGTAGCGGCTAATGTGCGTTATCCATTTGGTGAAATCGATTTGATCATGCGCCAACAAGATGTGTGGGTGTTTGTTGAAGTGAAATTTAGGACGTCAAATCAGTTTGGTGGCGCCATAAACGCCCTGACAAGCAAACAAATCACGCGGATAAGATTAGCGGCCGATCATTATTTACAACGACAAAAATTGAATCCACCTTGTCGCTTTGATGTCATTGCGATGAATATAGATGAAATAAACTGGCTACAAGGCTGTTTTTAAGCGACAACTGATTACCATAACCTTGATTTATGGCATCATAGAGTCAAATTACCGAGTCTCACTGATGAGCGACGATAAAAAGCCAATCGAGAGACATACGTAGACAAATTTAGCGTAAGGATTGTTGCATGTTAGAACGTATTAAAGATAGTTTCACCGAATCGATTCAGACTAAAATTGATGCAGCTGGCGCATTACCTGAACCGATTGAAAAAGCAGCAGAGATGATGGTGCGATGTCTACTTGGCGGTAATAAAATTCTGTCATGCGGTAATGGCGGCAGTGCTGGCGACGCGCAACACTTCTCGGCTGAGTTATTAAACCGTTATGAAATTGAACGTCCACCGCTACCTGCCATTGCATTAAGCTGTGACACGTCCACCATTACGGCTATCGCCAACGATTATCACTACGATGAAATTTTCTCGAAGCAGATTTTTGCATTGGGTCAACCAGGCGATATTTTATTGGCTATTTCAACCAGTGGTAATTCGGGTAATATCATTAAAGCCATGGAAGCGGCCTTAAGCCGTGATATGACCATTGTGGCATTAACGGGTAAAGATGGCGGCTCAATGGCTGGCTTGATGAGCGCGGGTGATGTGGAAATTCGTGTACCATCAAACGTTACGGCACGTATTCAAGAAGTTCACTTACTGGTTATTCACTGCCTATGCGATAACATCGATCGCACCTTGTTCCCACAGGATGAACAAGAATGATAAGAGGGCTTCTCATCATCGTAGTCCTTGCGATGCTGCAGGGATGTGCCGGTGCTGTGATGGTTGGCGCTGTTAGTGGTGCCAAGATGGCAAATGATGAGCGCAGCATGAGCACCCAAATCAGCGATACCAATGCTGATTTTGTTATTGCCAGTGCGTTATCAAAACATGATGACCTGAATAATCAAACCCATATCGCTGCGGTTGTGATGAACAACAATGTCTTGATGATAGGTCAAGCTCCTAACTCAATGTTGCGCGATAAAGCGATTAAGGTAGTGCACGACTTACACCTCGGCGGCAAAATACATAACCAAATTCGTATTGGTAATCCCACCTCATTTACCACTCGCAGTAATGACACTTGGGTGACCACCAAAGTGAAAGGCCGCATGTTGAATGAAAAATCACTTAATATTACTCGAGTAAAAGTGATTACTGAAAATGGTGAAGTGTTTTTGCTTGGGTTAATGGACCATAAGCAAGCTGACTTAGCCGTTGACATCGCTCGAAATACCGCCGGTGTGCGTAAGGTGATTAAGGTCTTTGAATACACGGGATCTTAATGCTGTTTGCTGTGGTAGTGCGTCGAGTCGACATAAAAATTCATCCTGCATTTTGCTCGATGAATTTTTTTTGGGATCGTTTGGCTTGTATCCACGGGATAATCAGTGACGGCAACACAATAAAACCAGCCCCAACCCAGCTTAAGCCATCAAGCCATTCATCAAAAAACAACCAACCAAAAAAGACACAAAACAACAGCCCAGTGTATTCTGCCACCACAATTTGACTGGCTTGTGCTTGACGATAAGCCAAGGCACAAAACCACTGATACGCCAATAAAAACACATTGCTCGATACCGCGATAGCCACTAAAGACCAGCTGATTGCCTCTATGCCCTGCACCAAGACCATGACTAAGACCAAAGGAATACTGAGCAAGTTATACAGCATTAACGTTACAACAGGGCTTTCTGTACTGGGGAGTTTGCGCAGTGCCAACTGGTTAATGGCAAACGTAAATGCTGAGATGAGTACGGCAATTCCAAACCCGTTAATTTCACTTGGTCGTAGCACAATAATGATGCCCATAAATCCCAAAATAGCCGCTAACCAATGTGCTGCAGTGACGGTTTCTTTCAGAAATAAAAAACCCATTAATACAATCATTAACGGCGCCGAATAAAACAACGAACTCACGGTGGCCATGGGTAACGCAATTAACCCCATAATTAAACATACCCCGCCAATCGCGCCAGTATTAGCACGCACTAAATGCACCTTCAGGTGGCGGCTGATGGGTTTTTTAGCCGCCAACCACAAGGGCAGCAGCATTAATACTGATGTTAACTGTCTGATTAACAAAAACGTTGCAGCGCTACTGCTCTCTGGCAACCATTTTATAGAGACATCATACATAGCACTAAAAAGGTTACCGACGACCAATAACATCATGCCAACGGCTATTGTGGATTTCATTACTTACAACCTTAGAATTAATCATTGGCCGCATCATATAGTCTTTAATTAATAACGAATAATGATGTTTTTAATCCATGTATGAGTTAAATTCATACATAATAAATTTTGAGGCAATAAATTCATATTTAAGGTGTATATGCGCAAACTTCCCCCATTGAGGGCATTGCAAATATTTGAAACTGCAGCAAGGCATACTCATTTTTCACGAGCGGCAACCGAGTTGTGTATTACCCAGAGTGCAGTATCACACCAAGTCAGGCTGCTTGAAGCGCATTTTGGTGAACAATTATTTATCCGCGAAAGCAGGCAACTCAGATTAACCAGTAAAGGCAGTGTGCTTTACCATGAGCTGGAGCGTATATTTAATGAGTTAAATGATTTAAGCATGCAAATCAGTGGCGATTGTAATGATCAGCTCCGCTTAGCGGTATACAGTTCATTTGCCATTAAGTGGCTCATTCCTCGCTTAAGCGATTTCCATCGCTTACATCCACAGATTAAAATTCGCCTAGATATGATCACCGACGATCCACTGATGAGTGATAGTGTTGCAGATATGTTTATTACTGGCCAAAGTGGCCAACCTGGTTATGTGCATCGCATGTTACATCAAGAAAGATGGATCCCGGTTATCTCTCCTGCGCTGTTAAATACCGACCACTCGGCGCTGAGTGAATTGCGTCAACATGCATTACTTACTGTTGACGAAGGGCCATTAGGCTTTGATTGGGAACGCTGGTTCACCGTTAATAACATCAGCATACCCGCCACACAACAACAGCATGTATTTAGCCATGTATTGTTAGCCATTGAAGCAGCCATTGCCGGTCAGGGTATCGCGCTGGCATCAGATTTTATGGTAGAGCGAGACATCAATCAGGGCGTTTTAGTCGCCCTAGATTTACCCGCAATATTGACTGGCTTTGAATTCAATTTCAGCTGTAAACAGCGACGTTTAAAGGAGCCCGCTATCGCCGCGTTTATGCAATGGTTAACCAAAAAATAAGCCAGCAAGTTGCTGGCTTATAGGTGACATTAGCTGAAATATTACTTACACGATAAGACCAATTTTTTCGTATACTGTTTTAATGGTCACGGCTGCACGAGCTTGGGCCTTTTCCGCCCCTTCGACCATAACTTGATTTAGGAATGCATGATCAGCACGGTATTCTTTAAAGCGAGCTTGTAAAGGCTCTAACATACCGACGACGGCTTCGCCGGTCGCCGCTTTTAAATGGCCATACATTTTGCCTTCAAACTCGGCTTCTAATGAGGTGATTGACTGGCCTGTACAGCCTGACATCAAACTGAGTAGATTCGACACTCCTGGCTTTTTTTCCATGTCAAAACGCACCACGGGTGGCTCTTCGCTATCGGTCATGGCTTTTTTTATTTTCTTTAAAATCGCTTTAGGATCTTCAAGCAAACCAATTACGTTATTGCGATTATCGTCTGACTTAGACATTTTTTTCAGTGGGTCTTGCAGCGACATCACCTTAGCACCATGCTCAGGGATAAATGGCTCTGGGATGGTAAAAGTATCGCCATAAGCATTGTTAAATCGCGTCGCAATATCACGGGTGAGTTCTAAATGCTGTTTTTGATCTTGGCCGACGGGAACTTCATTCGCTTGATAAAGCAAAATATCTGCCGCCATCAATACCGGGTAGTCAAATAAGCCAACATTGATGTTATTAGCATGTTTTACCGACTTATCTTTAAACTGGGTCATGCGATTGAGTTCGCCAATTTGGGTATAACAATTTAATGCCCAACTTAACTGAGTATGTTGCGGCACTTGTGACTGAAGAAAGACGGTACTTTTTTTCGGATCAACGCCACACGCGAGATATAGCGCGAGGGTGTCGAAACAGGCTTCACGCAACGCTTTGGGATCTTGACGTACGGTAATCGCATGCAAATCAACAACACAATATAGGCAATCATGGCTATCTTGCATGGCAACCCATTGACGAAGTGCGCCCATATAGTTACCTATGCTTAATTCACCTGATGGCTGCGCACCACTGAATACTATGGGTTTGGTCATGTGTTTTATTGCTCCAGATTATCTTATAAAATTCAGATTATTATGAAAGTAAGTATTGCTCAATATCGGCAAAATTATCGCATATTGCCTGTGGTTCACTCAGGCCGATAGCTTCGCCGTAGTTGTAGCCATAGGTTAAGCCAATCGACATAACGTTAGCCGCTTTGGCTGCTAAAATATCATTCTTTGAATCGCCAACCATCAGTAATTGCGACGAATCCAATTGCCATTGCTGCAGTAAATACTGTAATGGCATTGGATCCGGTTTCATTTTTGCCAGCGAATCGCCACCGATCACTTCAGTAAACAGGCCATCGAGTCCAAATGCGGTTAATAACGGTACGGTAAATCGGTAAGGCTTATTGGTGACAACAGCAAGCTGAAAACCCGCTTGTTTGAGCTGCTGTAACGTGGCCAACACGCCAGGATATAAACTGCTATGTTTCTGTAAATGCTCGCCATAATGCTGCATAAATTGTGGCATAGTTTGCTCAAGCAATGCTTGTAGCGCTGGGGCATCTTCGGGTATGGCAGACACATAACTTAACGCCCTTTGCATTAACATTTGCGCGCCATTACCCACCCAACTGCGCACCAGCGCTTCCGTTACTGGTGGATATTGGCTTTGCGCTAAGGTGGCATTGGTTGCTGCGGCTAAGTCAGGCACACTGTCAATTAACGTACCATCTAAATCAAAGGCAATTGCACGGATATTTGACCATTGCGTCATGTATCGTCTCACTTATTGCTGCTAAAAAATTATACTACCGTAGCGAGCTCTGCACGCATTTGATCAATAGCAACTTTATAATCAGGTTGATTGAAAATGGCCGAGCCTGCTACAAACATATCCGCACCCGCGGCAGCAATTTCAGCGATATTATCGACCTTAACGCCACCATCCACTTCGAGGCGAATATCAAAACCACTGGCATCAATACGTGCGCGAACTTGGCGAAGTTTATCTAATGTGTGGGGAATAAAAGACTGACCACCAAAACCTGGATTAACCGACATCAATAAAATGACATCCAGTTTATCCATAACATGATCTAAATAATGCAGTGGCGTCGCCGGATTAAATACCAATCCTGCTTTACAGCCAGATTCTTTAATCAGTTGCAATGTGCGATCAATATGTTCTGAGGCTTCTGGGTGAAAAGTGATAATTGAAGCACCAGCTTTAGCAAAATCAGGAACAATGCGATCCACGGGTTTAACCATTAAATGCACATCAATATCGGCCGTAATGCCGTAATGACGTAAAGCCGAGCACACCATTGGGCCTATGGTTAAATTAGGGACATAGTGATTATCCATTACATCAAAATGAACAACGTCAGAACCAGCATCTAATACGGCTTTGACATTTTCACCTAAGCGGGCAAAATCAGCGGACAAAATCGATGGTGCTATTAAGAATGGGCGCATAACCTTCTCTCTTGGTAAATCAAAGTGGTGACATTTTACCCTTTGCGGGCTCAAGCCACTAGTCTAGTAAGGGAAATAAGCGTTAACTAAGTGGCATTTTGTCATAAACGAGCTCAAAAGTCGGATTTGTTACTTTTTAAACAAAAACCAGTGTTCAATAACTAAGCTATTTTGCTACAATCAAAAGTGTTATGCTTTTAGTCTGCAACGACAGAGTGAGTCTTAACAGCAAGCGAATAATAAAAAAATAATCAAATGGCTGATTAAACAAATAATCACACGAATAATCAATCGAGTATAAACCACGGGTAAGGTAACTCTTATGGTTAAGCACTTACTAAGCAAGCTTTCGGATCGTGATGGCAAACTATTGCCAGCACCGATTTACGCTGTATTTGCAACATCTGCGTTTGCACTGTTGTTAAGTCAACTATTGATGACAACTGAAACCACGTCTGCCAATAGTAAAGCCTGCGTATGTGATAGCACAACAAGCTACAATACCAGCCTGCCAAGCAGCCACCCCACCAATCGCTGCGCCGAACAGTCAAGTGATGTCAGTTGGGGTAATTGGATTAGCGGAAATAGTCGGTCGACTCAATTTCATTATATTGATTTACTTGAATTAATCCACGGCCATAAAGAAAGACCTTTACATGATATGCCGACTTCTAGCCCAAATAAGATATCGCGCTAATGTCTATTTGGCGAGTATTCAAGAGTACCGTAGCCGCTTTTTTTGGGGTACAAACCGAGCATAACCGCGAAAAAGATTTTCAAACTCAATCTCCGTTACCTTTCATCATCATGGGAATTATCTTGGCAATAGCTTTGGTTATTTCATTAATACTGATCGTGAACCAAGTATTAAACTAAACCGCCATCCAATATTAGCTATGACATGACTCAGTAACATTACTCTTCTTCTCGATAATGATGATCGTATAACGCCATAATTTCATTTACTTTATTCCGAGAACTGCCTTTGCGACTGATATTGCGTTGTACCGATATTTGTGAAAAAGAGGCCCCTCGATACAACTCCCGCGTCAACGGAATATCATGATTACTGATCAATACCGGAATATTTCGCTCATGGGCAATCAGTCGCGAATGCCGAGCAAGCAGGGCTTGATCATCTAGGCTAAAGCCTGGACCTACATAGGTGGTAAAACTAGACGTTGTCGATAATGGTGCATAAGGCGGGTCACAATAAATCACATCACCACTGTTCGCCATATAAAAGGCTTGCTCATAGCTCACACATTTAAAGGTTGCTTTTTGCGCTTTTAATGAGAAATAACGAATTTCAGCTTCGGGAAAATACGGTTTTTTGTACGAACCAAATGGCACGTTAAAACCACCTTTACGATTATATCGACACAGGCCATTAAAACCATATCGATTCATATACAGAAAATAAACCGAGCGAATAAATGGATCGCTGCAGAGATTAAATTCAGCACGCACTCGATAATAGGCCTCTTTGTCATTCATTTCATCGACAAACATGGCTTTGGCTGCTTGAATATAGGCGTCAGGTTGCTGCTGCACAATTTGATATAGATTAATTAAATCTTGGTTAATGTCACACAACAAGTAATCATCAAACTGAGTATTGAGAAATACCGACCCCGCCCCAACAAAAGGCTCAATAAGTCGATTCCCTGCTGGAAGGTGTTTTGCTAGCTCATCAACGAGTTTGTATTTACCACCCGCCCACTTTAGAAAGGCTCTATGCTTTTTTATCATGAATAGGAATTATACCAGCAAAATTAAAGCTGAAGATTGTACTCTGTTTGTCGACAATTATCATTGACTAAAGCAGATTAATTATAGTGCTGTTGCCTATTATTAACTTGAACACAAAGAGCATGGAGCAGCTAATCTTGTCGTTTATACTCGCTTAAGTCAGCCCACTTCCTTACCCAAGGCGCCGCCAACCCATATTGTATCTGCAGCGATTTAGCTTTTTTATTTGCTGTCGTTGCAGTATCAAAATCACCGAATAATATGATATGGCGTTGCTTGTAACTCATAATATAGATTTGCGCCTCTTGTTTGAGTTTAGCGAGAATAGGCGCCAACGAGTCTTTGTTATTCACACTGGCCAGTTGTAGCGTAAAGCCTTTAACCTTCAAGTTAGGAGTGTTATCTCGTTCGACAATGTCGCTCGGTTTACTTACCGATTTAACTTGCGCTTTAGCTAATTTACCTTGAAAAGACAGCCCTATTAGTGATGAATTAACGACTATCTCGTTATGGTTATCAGTAGAAGCTGCCTCTATAAGGTCAACAACGTTTGGGTCTACCGGTGAACTGTCGGCAATCATTTGCTGCTCAATGAGCAAATGCGCTTGTTCATTGGCACTCGACTTCATCAATGCCAACTGCCGATGAGCAAAATAAGCGCTCAATGTGTTATCGGCAAAACCCATCACATATTGGTTTGCGGTTGCACGCGCGGCAGATTGCTGTGCGGTTAATGCTGGGGATGATGATGTTGAAATAGGCGGTGGCAATTGCGCGCTAATGACCCACCAAAGCATCACGCCAGCCAATAGCGCGGCACCGGCAGTAAACAATTTAATGGGAAACGTCCAAGATCGTTTTTCTGTTTGTGGTTCTTCTAATGCTAATGCTAATAACTCAACCACTTCAGCAGGTGTACCCTGCTGTTTCTCTAATTGTTTATGGATAATTTCACGCGGAATAAATGGCGTTTGCTGGCTTCTTAATAATAAGCTTTGATAAAGGCCATCTCGCTCGGGTAACGGTAGAGGTTCTATGGTAACAGGGAGCAATCCAGAACGTGTCTCATCGGCTAAATCGGCTACTAATGTATGCCAAAAACCAGGGGGCACAGTCATAGTCACCGCTACAGGCTTACCCGCACAATGAATGCGACTCAGCAAAATGCATTCAGCCCAAATTTCTTTGGGCAGTAAATCGGCATCATCAATAATGATATGCAGCGGTTTTGTTAAGCTGGATTGGATCCTAAGCACGGTATCCATTAACGGACGTTCATCATCAAAGATAGGTGCGGAGATTAACTGGACAAGAATTTTTCTACGAATTTCAGCACTATCGGCGTGTTGAGGGCAAATAATTAATGCTGAATTGTAATCGTCTAACTCACTGGCTAATGCAGCAGTCAATGTCGACTTTCCCGAACCTTTATCACCACACAAGACTAACAACTGCTCACTATAACTAGCAATATGCTGCAAACGCTGAACCAGCGCTTCTTGAGTGGGGAGTAACAGTCCTGGAGTCGTCAATGATCCACCATGCTATAATTATGCGCGGCTAATAACCTGTTTCAATAAATTGTCATTGATATCACTAAAAATATCAGCTTGACCGATACCCGTAGGCAATACTAACCGAATATTACCGCCTAGCACCTTTTTATCACGACGCATATGCTTGATAAATTGTTCAAAACCCATCGACTCTGGAGCCGTTATAGGTAAATCAAAGGCTTGCATTAGCTTAATAATACGCTCAACGCTTTGTTCATCTAATAAATTGAGTTTACAGGCTGTTTGGGCCGCAAGCACGGTACCCGCAGCGACGGCTTCGCCATGTAACCAAACACCGTAGCCCATTTCAGCTTCAATAGCATGCCCAAAAGTGTGTCCAAGGTTTAATAACGCTCTTACACCTTGTTCAGTTTCATCTTGTGCAACGACATCGGCTTTAATTTGACAGCATTTGGCAATCGCATAGGTTAGCGCATCGGTTTGGAGTGATTTTAATGCCTCGACATTAACTTCGAGCCATTGAAAAAAATCTGCATCCCACATAATACCGTACTTGATTACTTCAGCCATCCCTGCTGCAAACTCATTTGCAGGTAATGTCTGTAAGCAAAGCGTATCGATAATAACGGATTTAGGTTGATAAAATGCGCCAATCATATTTTTCCCGAGGGGATGATTAACTGCTGTTTTACCGCCAACAGACGAGTCGACTTGGGACAGTAGCGTAGTCGGCACTTGAATAAAATCAATACCACGTTGATAACATGCAGCTGCGAAACCTGTCATATCACCAACAACACCACCACCTAAGGCAACCAATACCGAATCACGGGCAAAGTTATGCTCGAGTAATCCGCTAAAAATATAATCTAGATGTTGTAAATCTTTAAATTTTTCGCCATCCGGCAAAATAACGGTTTCAATGCGCGCGCAAGCGCTCATCGCTTGTTGTATCTGTTGAAGATACAACGGAGCAATGGTGTCATTTGAAACAATTAAGGCTTTTTTGTTTGTTAGGTAGCGAGTCAATAACTCGCTATCATTCATCAAATCCTGGCCAATATAAATGGGGTAACTTCTATCACCTAATTGAACCTGGATCTGCTGCATGTTGTTACCTAAAAGCCGAGTTGCTCGATAATTTGGTTTGCGACGATTTTCGCGCTTTGTTCGTCAGTCTTAACAATCACATCCGCAATTTCCTCATATAAAGGATTACGGATTTCCGCTAAGCTTTCGAGCACTTCACGTGGATCATCTACTTGTAACAACGGACGACGCTTATCACGCTGAGTGCGCGCAACTTGCTTTTCGATTGTTGTTTCCAAATAAACCACTATACCTCGAGCAGAAAGATAGTTGCGGATATCTTTACTCTGAACAGAACCACCACCTGTCGCTAGAACGATACCTTGCCTTTCTGAAAGATCACCGATGACTTGAGCTTCACGACGACGGAAGCCTTCCTCACCTTCAACATCAAACACCCAGGCAATATCTGCACCGGTACGTTGTTCAATCTCGTGATCTGAATCGTGGAAATCTAAATGCAGCATTTGTGCCAGATGGCGACCAATTGTGCTTTTACCTGCGCCCATTGGGCCTACCAGAAAAATATTACGTTTTTCAGCCATTGCGTATACGTCTGAATCTTATATGGAAGAATGCCTTATCGACTTAAACTCAAGCCGACCTATAATTAACCTTGCTCTAATGAGACTTGACTGACGATTATCTCAGTTAAGGGCTACCGCTTGCAAGTCATCACAGCTATTTATAATGATTTTATTCTTGTGGGTGATATTTTAACGTAGAAAACGCTAAGTGAATTTGATAGTAAACAATCACAATTACCCAAATTAAGTCATATAAAACAACATGGTTAAACAAAAAAACCAGCTAGAAATCAGCTGGCTTTTAGCAATGCTATCATATATGAAGCATTATAGCTTTTCAGTCACTATCTTAGGTGTAACGAAAATAAGTAGCTCTTGACGCTCATTAGTGTCTGTTGAATTTCTAAATAAGAAGCCCACTAGCGGAATATCACCTAATACAGGCACCTTACTTACCCGGCTAATTAAGTTCTGTTGATAAATCCCACCTAAGACAATTGTCTCACCATTATCAACAAGTACTTGAGTACCGATGCGCTGAGTATCAATCGCCACAGCTTCACCCGTTGCGGTTGCAACTGTGGTTCCTTGAGAGTCCTGGGTTATTTCAAGATCCAAAATAACCCGGTCATCTGGGGTGATTTGCGGAGTCACCCGCAGTGACAACACCGCTTTCTTGAAGGTCACGGTTGTCGCACCACTTGATGCCGATTCAACATAGGGAATTTCAACACCCTGCTCAATATAGGCCGACTTCTGATTGGAAGTGGTAATACGTGGGCTGGCAATAATCTCACCCTTATTTTCTTGCTCTAATGCACTTAACTCCAAATCAAGTACCGTTCCATCGGCTAATTTAGCCATATGAAAGGCAATACTGGTGGCCGAACTCGCCGCGGCAGGTAAATTCACGTTAAGGCGATCATCAATGCTTGGGATAATACCATTGGCAATACTGGTTGCCCCGCTAAGCGAACCAGAGGTGCCTTGAAAGTCCTGTTGATCGGTTAGTCCCCAGCGAACACCTAAGTCTTCACTGACGTCATCTTTTACCGTCACCATACGTGCTTCAATTAACACCTGCTTAATAGGAATATCCAATACTTCAATTAAGCGGTGTACATTTTCTAAAATCTCAGCAGTATCTTTAACCAGTAACGTATTGGTACGCTCATCAACAGCAACACTACCTCTGCTTGATAACAAACTAGAATCAGTGGTCTTAAGCAGTTCAGAAATATCAATTGCTTTAGCATAATTAATTTGTAGATATTCAGAATAGAGCGGTGCAAGTTCTTTCACTTCTTGCTTATTTTTAAGGTCATTACTTTCACGAATAGCCAGTTCTTCACTCGGGGCTACCATTAAAATATTGCCTTCGATACGCTTGTCGAGGCCTTTAGTTTGTAATATCAAATCTAAAGCCTGATCCCATGGTACATCATCAAGACGTAAGGTGATTTCACCTTCAACCGTATCACTGGTGACTAAGTTAAAATTGTTGTAATCAGCGATAATTTGCAGCACGGTACGTACAGCAATATTTTGGAAGTTTAATGATAATGAACGACCATTATATTTTTTAGTCTCTTTCGCTACAGAAACCCGCTCAACTTTATCAATACTGACCTTAAACACATCACCATCTTGACGATAGTTGTAATCATAATCACCGTCAACATCGACTATAATGCGTGCGGTTAAATCATCTTTAAATGTTTCAAAACTATTCACTGGGGTGGCGAAATCTTGCACATCCATAACGTAGAGTAAATCATTACCTATGTCGGTGTTATAGAGTTTTATTTCAAGTTTTGAACCGACTTGTTCAACGTTTGCCGCAACTGAGCGGTTATGTAAATTAAATAACATTTCTCCGCCGCCCGTTTTATTGCGACGAAAATCGATACTTTTAATACCATTAACAAATGGATTATTTACTTCAGAAGGACCTGATACATCATCGTTAATCGTTAATCGATAACTATTAGCTACAATTTTCCCTTGATAAGGCTTAACCTTATTCATCTCAACGACAATTTTTAAATCGTCGCCTTGCTGCTGTGCATTGAGCGTTTTAACACCCACCACATTTACAGGTATGGTATTTTTGTTTAGATTAGAAACAGTGTCTGAGAAACTCAGAGTTATTTTCGCAGGGTCGGCGGACAAATCAACCGACGGTGACACTATAGATGAATCAAAAATCAATTCTAATTCTAATTGATGATCAACCATTGAATGATATTTGACATCTATAAGACGATTAGCAGCTATCGCATTGGGTACTAAACCCATTAATAATACTGCGCCTAAAAATGCTCTACAAAATGATGAGTTTGTTATTTCTTTTATCATCGCGGCAGAATATTTCATTATTCTCTCATCCTTCGCACGTTATTTTCCTGATAACTCTAAATTGCTGGTCCTTTCGGCCCAGCAACCTGAACCATCAGGGATTAATTCTATAATTTCGATAAATTGCGGCATTACTTTAGCAATTCGGCCATGATAAAGTCCTAAATATTCACCCACACCCATTCTATAAACGTTAGCATCACTTGATTCCACTAAGGCCCAAATAATACTATCTTCACTCAGAGTGCCACGCATTCTTAAATTGTCTAATGCATAAGTTTCTAAACGACCTTTACGACGTTTCAAATCTGGTTGTAAACAATCCCTAGAAGTATCAATCACCTCTTCAGTTAACTCCCTAGATGGCGGCACAAAGGGGCTGCGCATTAATTCCGCTTGATAAGCAAAATGTTCAAACTTCGGCGTCTGCTTCAATTGCGGTATACGCGCAACGTGTTGTGCCTTTGTGGTTGTAATAAATAGATCTAAATCACTTCGATCACCAATGCAACCGCTCAACAACACCACTAATAAAATTAAAGGCAAAAGTTTCATTATTTCTGCCCCTTATTAGCCAGTTGTGTTAATTCTGCCCCTTCTTTAAAGCGATACGTTTTAGCAAGAATATCCATTGATAATCCCCCAGTATCATTTTGCTTTATAATAAAGTCATGCAAGCTGACAATACGAGGTAATTTAGCAACACCACTGACCATGTTACCGATGTTGTGGTAATCACCTGCTACTGACATTTTTATTGGGAATTCAATATAAAAATCACGTTCAATTTCATCATCCCAATCTAAACTGCTTATTCTCAATCCTGCGTCAGTTGCAACAAAGGTTAAGTCATCTAATAAACCCGGCATTTCATTTTCAGAAGGTAACATTTTAAGTAATTCTGCAAACTGCGCTTCCATTACAACTAATTGTTCGCGATATAATTTAAGGTTAGCCGCTAATCGGTATTTATTTTCAAAGTCTTCACGTAGTTGAATTTCTTTTTGCTGCTCAGCTGCTATCACATCAATAGCATCTGAAATAAACAAATAGTAACTGCCACCCATGACACAAAGAGACAAAAATGCGGCAAACACAATTTTTACCAGTTTTGGCCAACCGCCAATATTATCAAAATCGATTTCGTTAAATTGGTCTAGGTCGAGATTCATTTTCCCGCTCCTTGGTTAGCATCAACATTTGTTACTTGTAAATTATCTCGAATAGTTACGCGTAATTTAAAGCGTTGCAATTGTCTCAACTCTTCATTTTGCGTCACTATAGATTGCATACTAGGATCATTTAGATACGCCGATGCTTTCACCTTTCTCATCATATTGGCAACGTTATTGTTTGACTCACTACGTCCTTCAATTAATAACACGCTACCTTTTTTCTCTATACTTGAGAGATAAATCCCTGGCGGGACCATTCGAACTAATTCGTCTAAGACATGAGTGGGTAAGTTACGCGACTGTTGTAAATTAAGAATAATTTCAGTCCGACGCTCAATGTCTTTTTTGCGTTCGGTGATTTTTCTGATTTCTGCTATTTGGGTATCGAGAAAGCTAATTTCCGATTCCAATAAAGCATTGCGCTGACGCTGATCATCAGTGATCACCTCTAGAAACCCCAGAAATAAATAGATGACTAAGGATGTGACTAAAAAAACTAACGCTAAAATGCCAATAAAGTCGCGTTTTTGCTTCTCTCTCGCTTCTTCACGCCAAGGTAATAGGTTTATGTTCGCCATTGAGCATAACTCCTTAGCGCAAGACCACATGCCACCATATATTTACTCATAGTAGATTGAAGCTGACTTTTAACCCCAGCCTCTGCATGTAAACAACCTTGGAATGGGTCTGCGATAACGGTATGAGTACCTAACTCTTTGTGTAGTAGTTCAACCATGCCTTCTAATTTAGCTGTTCCACCACACAAAACGATATAATCAATTTTTTCATGCCCACTCGCAGTACAATAAATTTGTAACGTTCGTTTAATTTGTTGCAATAATTGCAGCTGAAACGGTGATAAGACTTCGAACAAATAATTACGAGGTAATTGCCCCGTCACTTTGGCGCGTTCAGCCTCATCGTGAGGCATACCGTAAAATGACAATATTGATTGAGTGAATAATTCACCACCAAAGGCTTGCTCACGTATAAACGTGGTTTCACCATTTTCAACAACAGCGAATGTGGTCATATTGGCACCAACATCAACCATGGCGATTGATTTTTGTTTGGCCCCTTTAGGTAACTGATCATAAATTAATTCTGCGGAGCGCCCTAAAGCGTATGCCTCCACATCAATAACCTTAACCTCCAGTTCGACAGTATCCAGAGCATCTACCCGCGAATCGATGTTTTCTGTGCGGCATGCGCTCAGTAACACATCCACTTTGCTTGGGTCGGTGATGTTCGGGCCAACCCTTTCAAAATCAATACTGACTTCATCAAGTGAATAAGGAATAAGGTTGTCAGCTTCAATTTCAATTTGTGCCTCCATCTCCTCTTCATTTAATGTCGTATCCATATAAATCACTTTCGTCATAACCGCAGAACCAGAAACGGCTACGGCTGAAAATTTAAGCGATTTGGGTAGACCATGCTTAATTTTTCTTAATGACTCAAGTACGGCTTCAGTATCACGTATGTCATGGTCGACTACCGCTCCCTTTCTAACAGGAACTGCCGCATAATTTTGAATTTTGTATCCATCAGCAGTCTTGCTCAACAATATGGCTTTTATTTCATGAGACCCAATATCAATCCCAACCATTTGAGGCGCTTGACGCTTCCACAATTTAGAAAGCATAGTTTGTCATCACAATTCTTTTTATTTTCTAGAGATTAGCACAAAATCAACTCGTTAATAGTATTTGTATAAAATGTTTCAACATTTTACAAATACTTTTAGTTATTTCATGTTTTACTTCACCAAAAACGCTCACGCTTATATACTGTCGCCACTATTTTTGATTTTTTGGAATTATTAAGTGAAGTGGTTTAAACGATTATTAATTGCTTTTTTTAGCCTATCACTACTTGGCGTTGGCGCTATAGCAGCCGCTTACTTTTACGTGTTACCAGATTTGCCCGATGTTAATTCGTTAAAAACAGTCCAATTACAAACTCCGCTGCGAATTTATAGCCGCGATGGCAAACTTATTTCTCAATTTGGTGAGAAACGTCGTATTCCCGTAGAGTATGAAGAGGTGCCAGTTCAGTTAATCAATGCCGTGCTCGACACCGAAGACGCACGCTTTTTTGAACATAACGGTATTGATCCTATTGGTATTATCCGTGCGGCAATCATTTTGATAACCACAGGGGAAAAAAGTCAGGGTGCAAGTACGATCACCCAACAGGTTGCTCGTGGATTTTTCTTAACTAACGAGAAAACTTACATCCGTAAGGTCAAAGAAATCTTCCTGGCGCTGAAAATTGAAAAAGCACTAACGAAAAAAGAAATTCTAGTCCTGTATTTAAACCGCTCTTTTTTAGGTAATCGCGCCTATGGTGTGGGCGCTGCAGCGCAAGTCTATTATGGAAAAGAACTTAATCAGCTCACATTGCCAGAGATGGCAATGATTGCGGGTCTACCCCAAGCGCCCTCTGCAGCCAATCCGATTAGAAATGAACAACGTGCTATTGATCGCCGTAATTGGGTATTAAGTCGCATGCTTGAAAAGCGCCACCTTACTCCAACTGAATATGAAGTCGCCATCGATAGCCCTTCTACATCTAAATATCATGGTGCTGAAATTGATTTATACGCCCCATACATTTCGGAAATGGCGCGAGAATATATGACTCAAAAGTATGGTGAAGAAGCCGCCTATACTAATGGTTATAACGTTTACACCACCATATCATCTGACTTGCAGTTGATGGCACAAGAGTCATTAAGAGATAATATTTTTGCTTATGATCAACGTCATGGTTACCGTGGACCGATTGCTGAACTATGGACTGATACCCCGCTAAGTCGTGATGACATCATCAAGACGCTAACACAAACCGAACCATTGCAAGGCATTATTCCGGCTGCGGTAATGGATGTAAAAGATCAACAAGCACACGTATTAGACAGTAGTGGCAAGTTGGTTACCCTAGAATGGCAAGGTTTAAAATGGGCGCGTAAATTTATTAGCGATAAACGCCAAGGCTTTCCCCCAAAACAAGCCGCTGATATTTTGACTGCGGGCCAACAAGTGTCGATCCGCCATAATGGCAAGCATTGGCAATTGTCGCAAATACCTCTAGTGTCAAGTGCCACAGTGGCACTTGAACCTCATGATGGTGCCATTAAAACCTTAGTGGGCGGCTTTAGCTTTCGCAAAAGCCAATTCAACCGAGTCACACAAGCTAAACGTCAGTTAGGGTCCAATATTAAGCCATTTATTTATGCCGCCGCGTTAGAAAAAGGCTACACACTGGCCACACTCATTAATAACGCACCGATTAATAAACCCGATATTCGTCAAGGCACCGCTTGGCGCCCTAAAAACTCACCCGATATCTACGGGGGTCCCACACGTTTACATGTTGGTTTAGCTCAGTCAATTAATGTCATGTCAGTCAGAGCGATGCGGTATACCGGAATAGACGACACCATAAAAGAACTGGTTAAGTTTGGTTTTGACCCGAGTGATTTACCCCGCAACGAATCACTTGCATTAGGTTCGCCTTCAGTGACCCCATTGCAAGTTGCTACGGCATTTAATACTTTTGCGAATGGGGGATATTTAGTAGAACCTTACTTTATCGATCATGTGACCGACTCATACGACAATATAATTGAAAAAACGATTCCTGCCATTGCCTGTAGTCAACCGGCTTCGGTTACTGAAGAGTCTATGACTATTGATGATCCCTTTGCCGCAATGGCTGAGGAGTTATCTCAATCAGCCGGTGCACAATCAACTAATACTCAATCAACTAATGTTCAACCGACTGATGCTCAATCACCGATAGTCATAAACGAAGCAATGGCAAGCGGATTGATTATCGCCGAAGAGAATATTTGCAGTAATCCACAAGCTCGTTTTGCGAAACAAGTGATTTCTGAACAGACCGCATTTTTGATCACCGAAGCGTTAAAAAGCGTCATTTGGGGAGGCGGAGACTGGGGGCATGGCACGGGATGGAATGGTACCGCGTGGCGAGCATCTAAAGTGGTCGGACGCCATGATATTGCAGGTAAAACCGGCACAACAAACGAAGCTCGTGATACTTGGTTCAGTGGTTTCAATCCCACGCTAACCGCTACATTTTGGGTAGGATTCGATGACCATGGCCGTCAACTTGGTCGTTCCACCTGGATGGCCAATGGCGATCCCGATCAAATCTCTGGCGGTGAAGCGGGTGCAAAAACAGCAGGCCCAGGTTGGAATGACTTTATGCATAAGGCACTTACTGGTACAGCAGAACATTCCGTCGTCCCACCTAAAGGTATTGTGTCAGCTCGTATCGATTTAGCGACCGGTAAATTGACTCGCAAAACCGATTACACGACCAAATTTGAATATTTTGTTGAAGGCACAGAACCGCAAGAATATGTGACTGAAACACAGCAAGGTGGTGATATTTTCATCGACGATGTTGTTGAAGATTTATTCCAATAAGATTGTTCAACCTATGCTGATAAAAAAGCCATTCGACTGAATGGCTTTTTTATGACGGTCACAGAATGATTATTCCACCATTCTAGGAATGAGTAACTGATGTAATTCAGTGAGATTACGCACCTGATAGCTTGGTGAAATATCATCAATTACGGGTTCATTATGATGGTTAATCCAGCAAGTATCGATCCCAGCGTTGATCCCCCCCAAAATATCAGAATGAAGATTATCACCCACCATTAACACATGCTGTTTTTGCGGTGCTCCCATTAAACTCAAAGCATAATCAAAGATGGCCACATCAGGTTTAGCTTTACCTAATTGCTCAGAGATAACCACCGGGTTAAAAGCATCTTGAAAACCCGTACGGCTCAAACGGACACTTTGTAATTCAGTAAACCCATTAGTGATAATCCCCAGATTAACTCGGCCACTTAATGAGTCTATCAGCTCTCGAGCGCCTGGTAATGGTAGACAAATATCTGCCATTGCCGTCAGAAATTGACTGTTTAGCTGCTGTGGTGTCACAGCTAACTTACTCGCCCAAGAATGAAAGCGAGTCTGTTGTAGATGTGCCGCACTAATTAAACCCTTTTGATATTCAACCCATAAGGGTTTATTCACCTGCTGATAAGTAGCAAAATCCTCTGCATTAAATTCAACATCAAAACGCGAAAACATTAACTTTAATCCCGCGAATGCATCAAAATGAAACAAAGTCTCATCTGCATCAAACAAAATCCATCTATATTTATTGAGTATCGTTGACATCCACTGTGTCCTTAGTTCGTGCAAATAAAAAATTAACTATGCTAATTGCTAATTGCTAATTGCTAATTAAGTTAAGCATTAAATAATGAGCTTAATTGTTCTTCTTGCATCAGCAGGCTTTGATAGATCGTTAATTGATTGATGGCCCGTTCAACATTATGCGTATCGTGAGAAGTGGCAAAATAAACATCACCGTTTAAATAATCAGTTAAGAATCGTACTCCAAGCATCAATGCCATCACTTTAATCCCGAGCCATAAACTGCGTTTTTCAAGCGGGGTAATAATACCCGCGAGAGATCTGATATAAGCTTGGGCGGCAGCAATAATGATCTCAGGCCGAGCATAAACATTATCTAAGTGAGTCGAGTCTTCTGGCTCTGGTGAACAAAAAGCACGTACCATATCACCAAAGTCATACATCAAATAGCCTTGCATACAGGTATCTAAATCAATAATAGCCAGACTGGACTCATCTCGTTTATCAAATAGCATATTATTAATTTTTGTATCATTATGACAAATCCGAATCGGCAACTCAGTTTCATATTGCGATAATTGCGCCAATAAATTGGTTTGAGTTAAGCACAAATCTACCCATTTTTGGCAATGCCTGAGCCGGCCTTGTACATCATTAATCATCGCGTGATGTAATTGAGCGATACGCTGAGGCAAGTTTAAAAAGTTGGGAATAACGTCGATAATATTCTTTGCGTTGATATCACTTAGCGCCGCCGCAAAGTGACCAAAAGCTTGGGCCGCCTTCATCGCTTGTTCTGGCGTTTCAACGACCTCGATGGTCTCACTATGGGGCAAGTAATCCATTGCGCGCCAAAAGCCTTGTTCACCTAAATCCACAAAAAGTGCGCCTGAAATAGTGGCGATAGGGCTAACCACTTGCAATGAATATTGTTGCTGTTGCCGCTTCATCAGTAAGTGCTGACTAATGTTGACGGCATTTTGAATCATCGCTTGTGGATCAGCAAAAACTTGAGTATTGATCCGTTGCAGGACTATTTTTCGCGACTGATGAGTCACTAAAAAAGTGTAATTAATATGGCCATGGCCTAAAGAGTGAAGCACACTTTCAGTTTCACTAAAACCAAATTGAGGCAACACATTATTACGAATTAAATTAAGCAAGCAGACGCTCCTAAGTCATGTTTATCAGTACCTCGCAGATAACCAACCGATCCCCTCTATTGATTATCCGTACGTCACAAATAAGCAACCGCCCTTCTATTGATTATCAGTACGTCACAGATTACCAACCGATCCCTTCTATTTATTATCAGTACGCCACAGATTACCAACCGATCCCTTCTATTGATTATCAGTACGTCACAAATAACCAACCGCTCCTTTATTGATTATCTCTCTGATAATTATTGGCTGAGTAACATGTTAAATTGTGGGCGTTTCATTAATGCCGCTTGGCTGCCCGTTAAATTAAATTCATAACCGCAAAATTTAAAGCTGCCTCTAAGGGCAACATTTTTGACAATGGCACTTTTATCCAATGGTGTAAATCGGGCTTCAGTGGCACCGTCAGGTAACCGATCAACCGTTATCGGTCGAAAACGACTACTATCATTAAATTCCAGATCCGCACAAGATTTATCGCCTATTGCTGTGGCTAAAGACCATAAACGTTGGGCATCTCCGCGATCACCTAACCAGCGCACAATCAGGACATCGCCTTCAAGCACTAACCAAAATCCATCCGGTAATTTAATCATTTGCCGTTGGCTAGTGTGTTGCTCATTGGTGATATCATCGGTTGGCTCGCTTTGTGCGATGTCGTCGCCAGCAAAAGCACGGATTAAGGCAAAGGCTAAATATATAACCACAGCGGCAGCGAGGATCGCCGCAGTAATTTTACCGATTAACATCAGCCGTTGTTGATGCAATTTGGCGACATTAAGCCAAGATTTAGCCAGCTCGGTAATCGAGCCAGATTGCAATGCATCTTGGTCGACATAAAGAGTTTGATGGCTGCGAGCGGAGGACGCCGAAAATGAGGATGTCGCATTATCATCATCCTCAATTGAGAGATCAACCTGATAAGCTCCCTGTGCCTTGGCATGATCGGAGCGGGTCTGCTGCGCGCCGCGCAACACATCATCACTGAATTGATGTTTATCGGTCTCGGCAAAATGTGGATCAGCCGAGCCAGAAGAAGCCACATTATTATCCGTCAATTCGGTCGATGAAACCTGCACATCAGCAGCATCAACCGGCAATACTGGCCCTTTCATCACCGGGTCTTGTCGATGATATACCGACCCGAACATAGAGGCTTGCACCATGCTTGGTCCATGATATCCTTGCACATAATTAATCGTATTCTTAGCAGGTAAAAAGGCCAGATACCCACCGCACGCTAAACCAAACAGAAACACTCCAGCTAACGCCCCAAAAGGCACCAAAAAATAAATTGCCAGACCAAAAATCAACACAGGCACGACACAAACAAGGGCCAATGTCATGGATTTATTGGCGTCATTTAAACGGCGAACCGCAGACAAGCCAACAATAGGCATAACCGCTAGCATCATGATCCAATCGATCTGGCTCGCCGGAAACACGATAGCCACGACAGTTAACAGCAAAAATGCGGCGACAATAATTCCCATTAACCTTAAACCTGTGTCACGACCTTCTCGGCATAGCAGGGTTTTTACAGACATCAACCATTCCTATTTATTCACAAAAAAACATCAAAAAAACATCAAAAAAAATTAGCTCGATGGCAGATTTCGTCGATGACGCTGCACACTTTTTACGACCCGAATGGGTTATTATCACTATCACAATGATTAACCGCTGATACTCGCGCAAAGCCTACAGAATTTATCCTATAAAGCCAGTTCCAACCTAGATTGTAACGCACTTTTTTATAGAGACTCATATACGTCGTTTTTATCACTATTAGCGCTATTTTTAGCAACATTAATCCTATTTTTAGACAATCAGCGCAATAAGACTCCTGCCCAAACTGCATGATTGCGCTAGCATAACCCTACAGTTAGCGAGTATAATATTAAGCTTTCTTAATGAATAATCGGATGAGCAACCTTTTTATGAGCACTCGTGGAAATCTTTTTATTGTGTCAGCCCCTAGCGGCGCAGGTAAATCATCACTTATAGCAGCACTATTAAAAGATAAACCCAGCGATAAACAGGTTTCAGTGTCACATACCACCCGCCAACCTCGCTCCGGCGAAGTCGATGGTCAACATTATCATTTCGTTACCGTGGAGCAATTTAAAGCATTAATTATCCAAAACGCTTTTATTGAATGGGCGGAAGTGTTCGGCAATTTTTACGGCACATCCAAGCATGTCGTTGAACAAACTTTAGATAAAGGTATCGATGTATTTCTTGATATTGATTGGCAAGGCGCAGAACAAGTTAAAAAATTAATGACCACGGCTGTTGGAGTGTTTATTTTACCACCCTCCAAGACCGAACTGGAGCGCCGTTTAACAGGCCGAGGTCAAGACAGCCAAGCCGTGATTGATTCACGTATGACACAGGCAGTTGCTGAAATGTCACATTATAGTCAATATGATTTTGTGATTATAAATGATGATTTTGGTAATGCATTGGCCGATTTAAGCGCCATTATTCGTAGTCAACGATTAACCTGTCCTAGTCAGCAGCATGCCCACAATGATATGATCACTGATCTCTTGGCAAATTAATTGTCATAGTGTATAATTTTGCGTCATTTTCCCCATAGATAACACTGGAGTTTCAACACATGGCTCGCGTAACTGTAGAAGACGCCGTAAATAAAATCGGCAACCGTTTTGATATGATCCTAGTTGCAGCGCGTCGTGCACGCCAAATCGCTGTTCAAGGTAAAGACCCTATGGTTGATGAGATGAATGATAAACCAACGGTTATCGCATTACGTGAAATCGAATTAGGTTTAGTCACCTCAAACACTTTAGATGCTGATGAGCGCCAAACTGTTCGTGAACGTGAAGCTGCTGAGATTGCCGCTGTCGCAGCCATTGCAGAAGGCCGAGTTTTATAAGGAGTAGCGCCACTTGTACCTGTTTGAAGGTCTAAAAGAGTCAGCATCCAGCTATTTAGAGCCGGATCAAGTAGAATTACTCAAGCAGGCCTATTTGGTTGCGCGTGATGCCCACGAAGGGCAAATGCGCACAAGTGGCGAGCCATACATTACTCATCCCGTTGCGGTTAGCCGCATATTGTCGGAAATGCGTCTCGATCATGAGTCGCTTATGGCTGCCTTGCTCCATGACACCATTGAAGATACCCCAGTCACTAAAGAAGAACTTACTGAGTTATTTGGTGTTGCTGTCGCTGAGCTTGTGGAAGGGGTGTCCAAACTCGATAAAATCAAATTTCGCGATAAAAAAGAAGCTCAAGCGGAAAACTTCCGCAAAATGATAATGGCGATGACTCAAGATATTCGAGTTATTCTGATTAAATTGGCTGACCGAACCCACAATATGCGCACATTAGGCGCACTGCGCCCAGATAAACGCCGTCGTATTGCTCGCGAAACGTTAGAAATCTACGCCCCCATTGCCAACCGATTAGGTATTCATAATATTAAAATCGAACTTGAAGACTTAGGTTTTCAAGCTTATTACCCTATGCGACATCGGGTGATCCGCGACGTAGTGAAAGCGGCCCGCGGTAATCGAAAAGAACTCATTAAGAGTATTGAAGTCGCCATAGTCACTCGTCTTGAAGAAGCTGGGGTCCCGGCAAAAGTCAAAGGTCGAGAAAAAAATCTCTACTCGATTTATCTAAAAATGCGCAGTAAAGAACTGCAATTTCAAGAAGTCATGGATATCTATGCTTTTCGAGTGATAGTCGACTCAATCGATACCTGTTATCGCGTCCTAGGTGCCATGCACGGGTTATACAAACCCCGCCCTGGACGATTTAAAGATTATATAGCCATTCCAAAAGCCAACGGTTATCAATCGTTGCACACGTCCTTATTTGGCCCTCATGCGGTTCCTGTTGAAGTGCAAATTCGCACTGAAGAAATGGACCAAATGGCCGACAAAGGTGTCGCTGCACATTGGGTATATAAAAGTAATCATGATACAAAACAACAAAGTACCACTCATGTCCGTGCCCGCAAATGGATGCAAAGCTTGCTTGAATTGCAACAAAGCGCCAGCAGTTCATTTGAATTTGTTGAAAATGTTAAAACCGAACTTTTCCCTGAAGAAATTTATGTGTTTACACCAGAAGGCCGCATCTTAGAATTGCCTGTCAACTCCACTGCGGTCGACTTTGCCTACGAAGTGCATACTGATGTCGGCAATACCTGTGTGGGAGCAAAAGTAAACCGTCAAGCCTATCCATTGAGTCAACCGCTGATTTCAGGGCAAACCGTTGAAATTATTACCGCAAAAGGCGTTCGCCCGAATGCTGCATGGCTTAACTTTGTAGTGACAGGTAAAGCCCGCGGTAAAATTCGTCAAGTGCTGAAGAGTCTCAAAGGCGATAATGCCATTGCATTAGGTAAGCGTTTGTTAAACCATGCATTAGGCGACACTAAACTAGAAACCATTTCGGTCGATTTACTTAATAAAGTCATTAAAGAGACCAAACATAGTTCATTGGACTCATTATTAGCCGATATTGGCTTAGGTAATGCCATGAGTATTGTGATTGCCCGACGCTTATTAGGCCAACAATTAGACGCTCAGGACCAAAATAAAGACAACGTCAAAATGCCTATTCGTGGTGCAGAAGGCATGTTGGTCACCTATGCTAATTGCTGTCGTCCGATCCCAGGCGATGCCGTCATTGCTCATGTGAGTCCAGGTAAGGGCTTGGTGGTTCATATGGAAAGTTGTGCCAATATCCGCGGTTATCAAGGTGAACCGGATAAATATATCTCGGTGCAATGGGACAATGTTGAGGGGGTTGAATACCAAGCCAATTTACGTGTTGAAATTGTTAACCATCAAGGGGCTTTGGCAAAAATCACCTCGATTATCGCTTCAGCTGGGTCAAATATTCACAATCTCAGTACCGAAGAACGTGATGGTAGAGTGTATTTGATTAATTTACGTATTTCAGTTAAAGATAGGATACATCTTGCCAACGTAATGCGCAGGATACGAGTCTTACCTGAAGTCTTACGCACCTCGCGTAATCGCTAGTCACTGAATCACAAAAAAGAGAGTACCCCGATGTCACAAAAAATTATTATCACCACCGATAAAGCACCACAAGCCATTGGCACTTATTCTCAAGCCGTTAAAGTCGGCAATACCGTTTATCTTTCAGGTCAAATTCCGTTAGACCCAAAAACCATGACCATGGTAAGCGATGATTTTGCAGAACAAGTGGTACAAGTGTTCGAAAATTTAACTGCGGTATGTGACGCGGCTGGCGGTAAGATGAGTGACATCGTTAAATTAAATATCTTCCTCACGGATCTGTCTCATTTTGCGACGGTCAACGAAATAATGAGCCGTTATTTCCAACAACCTTACCCTGCTCGCGCCGCCATTGGCATCAAAGAGTTACCAAAAGGGTCATTGGTTGAAATGGACGGCATAATGGAAATCTAACGACAACTGGACAATATTTTATTAAGGCGCCTTAGGCGTCTTTTTTATTAGCGGACTTTTCCCTGTAGAGTATTTGCTCAACCTTTATTGTTTATCCCACCAATCCTGCCAACTTGCTCACAATGTTACCTTGAACACTTAGTGTGCAATTATTTGCGCCAACGCACAAAAATAGCCATACTAAATTTGTTTTAATCCACAATAACAATAATGAACATGGAAGCGTCGATGGAAAATTTAATTAAAACACCTGTTGAGATGTTGTCTCATTGGGTTGAGACACAAGGTGATAAAGTTTACCTTCGCCAACCGATTGGCGGTAAGTATGTGGATTTCACCTGGCGTGAAGTTCAACAAAAAATGTACCAAATTGCGGGGGCGCTGCGCCATTTGGGTTTAGAGCCCGGCGATAAAGTGGCCCTACTGTCTAAAAACTGCGCCGAGTGGTTTATTGTCGATTTAGCCTTAATGTACGGCGGCTATATTAGTGTGCCTATTTATCCAACCGCCAATGCCGACACCATGCGCTATGTTCTTGAGCACAGTGGAGCCAAAGCCATCTTTACCGGAAAGCTCGACCATTGGGCTGAACAAGAAGTCGCGGTTGGGGGCGATATCCTTCGTTTAGCGATGCCTTATAACACCATGCCAGCACAATATCAGTGGCAGCAACTGCTAACACTTGGTCAACCGCTCGTTGACGAACCATTGCCAACAATAGATCAAGTTATGACCCTCATTTATACCTCGGGTTCAACGGGAAAACCTAAGGGCGCGCTACAAACCTTCGCCAGCTATGGTTGGGCATGTGAAGCGGTTGTTCGTGACTTACAAACGCGTACTGCGGATCGGCTATTATCCTACTTACCCCTGGCACACATTACTGAACGTGTGGCCATTGAAGGTTCGTCATTTTACTCTGGTGCCACTATCTCATTTGTTGAAAGTCTCGATTCGTTTGTGGATGATATTCAACGTTGCCGACCAACAATATTTTTCTCAGTGCCACGCTTATGGACGGTATTCCAATTAAATATCATCAACAAGATTGGTGAGAAAAAACTCAAAACCTTACTCAAGCTGCCTATTATTAGCCGTATTGTTAAGCGTAAAATTAAGAACGGTTTGGGACTCGATCAATCTCGCTTGAACGGTTCAGGCTCAGCGCCTATCCCACCCTCCTTGATCCAATGGTATAACAGTATTGGCATTGATATTTGTGAAGCATGGGGCATGACCGAAAACTGTGCTTACTCTATTATTAACTATCCTTTTAACGCCGATAAAATTGGCACTGTTGGCCGTCCTGTTGAAGGGTGCCAAGTTCGTCTTAGCGAGCAAGGCGAATTATTGGTCAAAAGCCCTGGATTAATGAGTGGCTATTATTTACAGCCAGAAGCCACCGCTGCAGCATTCACTGAAGACGGTTTTTTCTTTACGGGTGATTTATGTACCATTGATGCAGACGGTTATATCGATATCACCGGCCGTGTAAAAGATAACTTCAAAACCTCAAAAGGCAAGTATGTTGCTCCAGTGCCCATAGAACGTAAACTGGCTCAAGATTCACATATTGAGTTAATTTGTGTTATCGGCTCGGGTTTACCCCACCCTGTCGCGTTGGCGCAGCTGTCAGAAGGTTCAAAATTACAACCTCGCGAAGAAGTCAGAGCGTCATTAAAAGAGACTCTCGACGGTGTTAATCCACATTTAGAATCACACGAACATGTTGATGCCATTATCGTCGTCAATGATGAGTGGACCATTGAGAATGATGTATTAACCCCGACGTTAAAAATTAAACGTCATGTACTGGAAAAAGCATTTAGCGCCAAAGTAGACGGTATCCGTGGTGCTGTAGTGCGATGGGAAGACGAATTATAACAAGCCATTTTTATTTGGTTTTACATTCGAAAAAATACACGCTATTAGCGTGTATTTTTTTGACATATTCTGTCAATATACGCGAGATTTAAAACACCGCGCTGCTTAAGTGTGGTTTACATCACAAGGCAGATACGGTCATGTTAATTGCGTTATCCATCATTGGCGGTTTTGTTATTTTAACCTTTGGGGCAGAAGCATTAGTCCGCGGGGCAAGTGCTATTGCGCTTCGTTTAGGTATTGCACCACTAATAATAGGCTTAACCATTGTCGCATTTGGTACCAGTGCTCCTGAATTGGCTGTCAGTGTAAAATCTGCACTTGCGGGTAATCCAGGCATTGCTTTAGGTAACGTTGTAGGTTCAAACATTGTTAACATTGGATTGATTTTAGCGATCACGGCACTAATACGTCCTATCACAGTGCATTCTCAAATGGTCAAACGCGATATTCCAATCATGATTTCCGCTTCAATTTTTGTATGGTTTTTATTGCTTGATGGCGATGTCAGCTTTATTGATGGAGCAATATTATTTAGCTTACTTATTGGCTATCTTGTATTTAGTTATATTAGTTCTAAAAATAATCCAGAAGAATTGGACATCGACACAAAACCACAAAACCCGCTACTTTCAATTGCCCTCATTGCCGTCGGTATCACCATGTTAGTCGCTGGCGGCATATTATTTGTTAATGGGGCAGTCGATTTAGCCAAACAATTCGGCATTAGCGAAGTGGTTATCGGCTTAACGATTGTGGCGATTGGCACCAGTATGCCAGAGCTTGTCACCTCGGTAATGGCGGCACTGAAAGGTCAAAGTGATATTGCAATCGGTAACGTTGTGGGTTCCAATATTTTCAATGTGCTCGGTATTTTAGGCGCGACTGCGTTAATCCACCCTGTATCCGCTGCCGGATTTAACCAAATTGATTTTATCGCCATGGTGATCTTTGCTTTCATGGTATTACCGTTTGCTTGGAGCGGCTTACGTATTGGTCGCCGTGAAGCGAGTGTTTTGTTAGCCGGTTACCTTGGCTACACCAGCTATTTAGTGATGCAAGTGGTATAAGTTCTCGGGTAAATCATTATTAGCACAAGCCGGATAATCATTCGGCCTTTTTATATCTAAAATTTCATGACGTTTGTGCCTGAGGATCATTTCCGCCTTCAAGCCTTTACTTTGATTCAAGCATTTTTCACGGCTTGAATATGCTCGGTATAAGCTGATTTGAGGCTTAATATTGCCTTGTATTGAAAGTCTGCTAAAATACCTTAAACATATGTATATAATTACAGTGATTCGAAATTGACAGCTTGAAATTACAATGCTTTTTTACATCTTTGATCACCAACTTGGGGTGCGCACAATTTGCTACAACTGGATCTTGTTCCGATCACCGATCTTAAAGGCGTTGCTAAAAAGGTGGCGGAAAAACTGGCTAAGCTAGGCATTAAAACAGTACAAGATGTACTGTTTCACTTACCGCTGCGTTATGAAGACCGTACGCAAATCCATCCAATTGCCGCATTACCACCGGGTAGTTATGGCACCATAGAAGCTGAAATTCAGTCGACTCAAATAATGCAAGGTCGGCGGCGCATGTTAGTGTGTAATGTCCGCGATCACAGCGGAATAATGAGCCTGCGTTTTTTTAATTTTTCAATGGCACAACGTAACGCCATGGAAAATGGATCCACCATTCGCGCTTACGGTGAAATACGTCGAGGCAATCATCACAAAGAAATTGTTCACCCCGAATATCAAATTATTCATCCTGGTGGATCAACCACATTAAGCGACACACTAACGCCTATATACCCGACGACCGAAGGGGTAAAACAAGCCAGCTGGCTAAAACTGACCGAGCAAGCCTTAACCATGTTAGATCAAGGTGGATTGCCAGAATTATTACCCAATGGCCTGCAGCCAAACAATATAAGTCTTCGCGATGCGCTGCATATTTTGCATCGTCCCCACAGCTCGGTGTCACCATTTGAATTAGAACAAGGTCAACATCCAGCACAGCAAAGATTAATCCAAGAAGAACTGCTGGCTCATAATCTGAGTATGTTGCAACTACGCCAACGTAGTAACCAAGATGCCGCAGTGCCTATGCCTGCAACCGGCCAATTATCAACCCCTTTTTTAACCCAGTTGCCCTTTAAGCCAACGGGGGCACAACAACGCGTTGTCGCTGAAATTAGCCAAGATCTTCAACATCCAACGCCCATGATGCGTTTAGTCCAAGGTGACGTAGGTTCCGGTAAAACCCTAGTGGCGGCATTGGCGGCATTACAAGCAATTGAAAACGGTTACCAGGTGGCCATGATGGCGCCCACCGAGTTACTCGCTGAACAACATGCTGCCAATTTTGCCCAATGGTTTGAACCGCTTGGACTTAAAGTCGGCTGGCTGGCGGGTAAACTCAAAGGTAAAGCCAGAACCCAATCCCTTGACGATATTGCCTCTGGTGCGGCACAAATGGTCATAGGTACGCATGCCATATTTCAACAGGCGGTCGTGTTTAACAAACTGGCATTGATTATTATTGATGAGCAACATCGTTTTGGTGTTCATCAACGCTTAGGCTTACGAGAAAAAGGCGTCAGCCAAGGCTTTCATCCGCACCAGTTGATCATGACCGCCACCCCGATCCCGCGCACTTTAGCCATGACAGCCTATGCAGATTTAGACACGTCTATCATTGATGAACTTCCACCGGGACGCACCCCAGTCACGACGGTTGCCATTACGGATACTCGCCGGGAACAAGTGGTTGAACGCGTGAGACAAGCCGCATTAAATGATCATCGTCAAGCTTATTGGGTTTGCACCTTAATTGATGAATCAGAAGTTCTTGAATGCCAAGCGGCAGAAGACACCGCAGCGGAGCTCACCAACGCCTTACCCGAACTGAACATTGGCTTAATCCATGGTCGAATGAAAAGTGCTGAAAAGCAGAGTATTATGGCGCAATTTAAGGCGGGCGAATTGAACTTACTCGTCGCCACTACTGTCATCGAAGTGGGCGTCGACGTACCCAATGCCAGTTTAATGATCATCGAAAATCCTGAACGCTTAGGCCTAGCGCAGTTACACCAATTAAGAGGACGAGTCGGCCGGGGCACAGTTGCCAGCCATTGCGTGTTACTCTACAAAGCGCCATTGTCGCAAACCGCCACCAAACGCTTAGGCGTACTACGAGACAGTAACGATGGTTTCATTATCGCCCAGAAAGATCTCGAAATTAGAGGGCCAGGTGAAGTGCTCGGGACAAAGCAAACGGGTTTAGCTAATCTTAAAATTGCAGATTTAGTTCGCGATCAGCACTTAATTGAACCCACTCAAAAATTAGCCATCCACATTAACCAACAAGTGCCACAAAACGTCGATGCGATCATTCAACGTTGGTTAGGTGATAGGCAACAGTATATTCAAGCATAGGCAGCATAATATATTGTTCATTATCAGCAGTTATCACTAGACAAGTCTGTCAAATATTGCAAAATGGATGATACGCAGTATTTTTCGACTTCACCTAGATATTTGTATCGATTAGCAAACACGCCAAGGAATTGAAATGCAAGTTAACGAAGAAGATAGAATTACTCCACCAGCCTCTGAAAAACCAGGGTCTAACAAGATGTTAATCGCTATTGTGGTGATTGCACTATTAGGCGCAAGCAGTTATTTCTATTTTACCAGCGATGACACCGAAGAATTTGAACCTGTTGTCAGCACGCCAATTGAACTGCCAGAGTCCGTTCCCGAGACCCCGATAGAGCAAGCTCCGATTGAAGAGCCTCAAAGCATTGCTGCGACAGATGATGTCGTTGCCACAGGAGACGATGTCGACATAGAGGTAGAGCCTCTTCCCGCCTTAAGTGAGTCTGATGATTTTGTTGAAACAAAAACATTAGCCATTGCTAACGGCATGAAAGTTGCCCCGATGATCGTAAAAAAAGACATTGTCCGTCAATTTGTCGTATTTGTTGATAACCTAGCCCAAGGCGGTTTAGTGCATAAAGCCAGCCCGTTAAAAGGCCCTGACACCTCATTTACAGTGAGTGAAATTACCGACAAAATATATCTAAATCCAGACAGTTATCATCGATATGATTTATACGCTAATTTTGTCGAAGGGTTGAGCGATGAAGATTTAATCAGTACCTACACTGAATTAAAACCCTTATTTGCCGAAGCCTTTGCCGAACTCGGTTACCGAGATATCGACTTTGATAAACGGATGCAAGAGGCCTTTAGCATGATTGCTAGCGCACCTATTATCGAAGATCCTATTGAGCTTTCATCGATCAGTGTTAACTATAAATATGTTGATCCTAAGCTTGAAGCATTACCTAATGCACAAAAGTTGTTGATCCGTATGGGCCCTGAAAATGCTCGCAAGATCAAAGCCGCGGTAAAGAAATTACAAAAAAGTTTTCCAAATAAATAAGCTTTTATAACAAGCAGAAAAGATATTTTATTTAACTATCAGCGCGACGATTTCGTCGCGCTTTTTATTTATTATCCATATTTGTTCATTTAACCTCCATCTATAAACCTTTTTCGTCTACACGACTTCTTATCGGTATTAACTTAGGTGTACAATTAGCAAGGTTAACGAATATTCATCATTGCATGATTATTGTTAACACTTAGAAAAGGATAGCCGTGCAGTTATAGAGGGAATGTAGTGCATTTAGTATTTGAGCTTCTATCATGGGGCGCATGGTCACCTGACTTTCAGACTGCTGACAGTTGGCAGCAATGGCAACAGCCTAATGGTAACTTGTTGCCTAAGCCAGACGCACCTGCATTGGCACACATTCCTGCGATGCAGCGTCGCCGCTTTAGTCGCTTAACCAAAATGATGCTTACGGCGGCATACCAATGCCAACCAGAAAATAATTGCCGCAGTATTTTTTCATCCCGTCATGGAGAACTCACGCGCACCTTAGGCTTGCTCAAAGATATTGCCCAAAAACAAGCATTATCGCCAATGGCTTTTAGTCAATCCGTGCACAATACCGCCAGTGGCATTTTTGGTATTGTGAATAATAATACTGCAGCTTCAACATCGGTGGCCGCTGGAGAACAAACGCTTACTCAGGCACTTATTGAAGCCTACGCGCAATTAGCACAAGCACCACAACCGGTATTAGTTGTATTTGGTGACGATCCGGTTCCACCGGTATACAGTGAATTTACTCACGAAGTCGAACTCCCTCTAGCATTGGGTTTATATCTCGCACCATTCAATAGCCCTGCCCAACAAGCCAAAACACCGGGGGCAGACACGGCATTACAACACGCATCATCTCAGCCAATAACCCTTAGCGTGTCCGATCATCCGCTCGACCATCACAACCAAAACAACATCAGCTTGAGCGAATTGATCCACCATATTGCCAATAGAACCAATATCCAAGGTAAATTGTGTCACTGGTATTGGTCACTTGAACATCATGCCTAATCAACACACAGCACAACATGCTGCCGTGATTGAGCAAGCCAAATTCGTAGCCCCAAGACTCAGCGGGTTACGTTATATACCTCGCTGGATTGGTGGTGTGTGTTGTTATATTGCTTTTGGATTAGGCGGCTTGTTAAGTTCATTGACTATTTTACCGCTATTACGATTTTGGCCCGGCGAGAAAACTGTGCGTGTCGCTCGGGTACAAAAAGCCGTAAGCTGGATGTTTAAAGCATTTGTTGCCATGCTCAGTTTTGCTGGAGTGATAGCTGTCAGTACCAAAAATATTGAGGCACTACAGCAAACTAAGGGGAAAGTTTTCATCGCCAATCATCCGACATTAGTGGATGTTGTGGTATTAATTAGTCTTATGCCTAATGCGGGTTGTATTGTAAAACAAAGCTTATGGCGTAATCCGTTTATTCGCGGTGTACTCGCCAGTGCAGGTTATATCCCCAATCGTGGCGCCAGTTGGCTATTACATGACTGCCAGCAAGTCTTGCATACAGAAACTAATCTCATTATTTTCCCAGAAGGTACGCGAACATTAACCGGTAATGTGGTTAACCCCTTTGCTCGTGGCGCCGCCAATATTGCCTTGCGCACCCGAACCGATATTTTACCTGTGGTATTACGGACTGATGTTGCAGGCTTAACCAAGCAACAATCTTGGTATCAAATTCCACGGCAAACCATCAATATGTCAGTAGAAATTGGCACAAGCATGTCATACCTGCTGTATGATGCTAAACAAGGTAATGAAGCCAAAATGGCTCGACAGCTGACGCGCGACTTGCAGCAATTTTACCTTGATACACTTAAACAGCCTATCAAATCATAATGATAGCCATACTTATAAGAAAGACAAAAAATGAACTTACACAATCAAATAAAACAACTGATCATTGATTGCTTAGATCTAGAAGATGTCACTGTCGATGATATCGAAACCGATGCGGCCTTATTTGGCGACGGTCTGGGCTTAGACTCGATAGATGCGCTTGAATTAGGCTTGGCGATTAAGAAAGAGTTTGATGTCAAAATTGAAGCCAATTCTGATGCGACTAAAGCACACTTTTTCAGTGTTGCTAGCTTAGCTAGCTTTATTGAATCTCAACGTGTTTAGGAGCCAGCATGCAAAATCGTGAACAAATCCTTGAGGTGCTTAGCGGCATTTTAATTGATGAATTTGAAATAGATGCGGCAGATATCACCTTAGAAGCGTCTTTGTATGAAGATCTGGATTTAGACAGTATTGATGCCGTAGATTTAGTGATTAAATTGCAACAGCTGACCGGTAAAAAAATTCAGCCAGAAGCATTTAAAACCGTCCGCACAGTCAATGATGTCGTTAATGCCATTGAAGTCTTAATTAAAAGCTAATGCGGTTAATCCTGCAGATTATTACGACCTTGGTGATTATTGCTTACCCTGTTGCTGTGTACTTTGGCTTACAGTATTTACCACCAGGCACAATCGCTTTGCTGCTGTGTTTGTTATTATTGCTGCGGTTTATGGTCACTAAGCAGCAGATAAAATCCATGACATTGCCAATACTGGTGGGTATAGGATTAACCGCAGCCAGTTTTATTACTCAACGTAACGACTGGTTACTCTTCTATCCGGTAGTGATAAATCTGAGCATGTTGGGGTTATTTAGTTATTCACTGATTAATGGTCCAAGCATGATTGAGCGCTTAGCACGCTTAAAAGAGCCTGATTTACCAGACTCAGCTATACCTTACTTACAAACCATCACTAAACTTTGGTGTGGGTTATTTATTGTAAATGGTGCTGTGGCAACTTATACCGCCATAGCAACAAGCATTGAAATATGGACGCTTTACAACGGACTGATCGCCTACCTGCTTATGGGATTGTTGCTCAGTGGTGAATGGATTTATCGTCGCTTTTGGTTGAAAAAACATGAATAAACTTTTACTCAATTGGTTATCAACAGGACCTGCCTCGCAGCAGCTGATCAGCTTTGATCATCATGACATTATGACGGGATCCTTGTTTTGTGCCCACGTTGCCCATCTGCATGCTCAACTGATCCAAAGTGATGCTCAACGTTGGTTACTTGCAGCTAAGCACAGTGACTTATTTGCCGCGGGTTTATGCGCTGCTTTGCTAGCGGGTAAACAAGTGATCTTGCCTGCCAATATCCAAGATGGCACCTTGAGTCAGCTCAACCATGAATTTGATGCCATTATTGCCGACTCGCCATTATGTGAAGTGCGTGAGTATATCGTGCTCAAAAAAGAACTCAGTTTACCCGCAGCAACTTGGCCTAAAACCAAGTCATTAGGTGAATTAGTGCTATTCACCTCTGGCAGTAGCGGTCAGCCCAAAGCCATTAAAAAAACGCTGCAGCAACTGGACGCCGAAGTCAGTATTCTTGAGCAAACATTTGCCGAACACTTGCCTCACTGTTCAGTGGTATCGACAGTTTCACATCAACATATCTATGGCTTATTGTTTAAAATTCTGTGGCCTTTGGCCGCAAGCCGAGCATTCTTAAGTGAACAAATCGACTTTCCAGAAACCTTAAGCTACTACTTGGCCATCATGCCAAATTTATGTTTAATCAGTAGCCCAGCTCAATTGACCCGCTTACCTGATGCACTAGATAATCAACAACAACACCGGATCCCAAGCTTAATTTTCAGCTCTGGTGGTCCGTTAAATTTTGATGCGGCCCAAGCGGTTAAACAATGTTTTAATCAATTGCCCATTGAAATATTTGGCAGCACTGAAACCGGCGGTATTGCCTATCGACGCCAACAGCAACCCATGCAACCCTGGCAAGCATTTACCCAAGTTAATGTCGATATGGATCCCCAAGATGGTGCGCTGATGCTGCAGTCTGTTTATTTAAACAATCCAACCCAATGGTTAAAATGTGATGACAAAATTGAACTGTTAGATGATGGCCAGTTCCGTTTATTGCATCGCCTTGACCGCATTGTAAAAATTGAAGAAAAACGCTTATCGTTAGCGCAAGTGGAGCATTTACTGCAAACTCATCCTTTTGTTAGCGAAGCGGCCGTCACTGTTTTAGAACAACCGCGTACCATGCTAGGTGCTGCAGTCTGTTTAAGTGAATTAGGCCAGCAAACACTCAAAGCAGAAGGAAAATTAGCGGTTAATAATGCGTTAAAAAATATTTTATTAAGCCAGTTTGAACGTATCACTCTACCACGGCGCTGGCGTTATCCTGCACACTTGCCACTCAACAGCCAAGGCAAGCGTAACCCAGCAGAAATTGTCGCTTTATTTAGTCATGATTAAGTCAGAATTACCGCAAATTGTTAGCCATAAAGGCGATAACAATCTCTATCAATGGCGTTTATTTGTCAGTGCAGATTTAGCCTTTTTTGATGGCCATTTCCCTCAGCAAGCCGTATTACCCGGTGTCACCCAATTGGATTGGGCGGTCAAACTTGGCTGTGAGGCATTTGGTTATTCAGCCCAAGTGGCCACATTAGAAGTGCTTAAATTTCAACAACTCATCCTGCCCAACACCTATGTTGATTTGGTCATTGAACATCAGCCCCAAAAAGCAAAACTGATTTTTAGTTATCGGGATCAAGATACACGTTTTGCCTCTGGCCGCATTGTGCTTAAGCCAGTGGTAGTGACTACTGCCAATGAGATCGCCTTATGAAGCTAGCCTTGGTTATCCCCAATTACAATCATCATATTGCCATTGAACAAACCTTAACTGACTTGGCAAAATTCAACCTGCCTTGTTATTTGGTGGATGATGGTAGCCAAGATGAAACCCGTTATATTTTGCAAGCCATGGCGGAAAGATTTAGCTGGGTAACGCTCATTAACCATCCTTTTAATCGCGGTAAAGGCGCGGCAGTGACCAGCGGTCTGCGCCAAGCTTACCGTGATGGTTTTAGCCATGTATTACAGGTTGATGCTGATGGACAACATAATTTAGACGATATCCCGTTAATGATATCGACTGCAGAACAACAACCACAGGCAATAATATCTGGCCAACCCATTTATGATGACTCAGTGCCTAAAGGGCGTTTATACGGACGCTACATCACCCATTTTTGGGTATGGGTTGAAACCTTAAGTCTCGACATTCAAGACTCTATGTGTGGCTTTCGGATTTATCCATTAGCAGCGACCGAGCAGTTGTTAAGCCAGCAAGCACTGGGTGAGCGGATGGATTTTGATATTGAAATCATGGTCAAACTGCACTGGCAAGGCACTCAAGTGGTTCATGTGCCGACCAAAGTAATCTACCCAGAAGATGGCATTAGCCATTTTCAAGGCTTGCAAGACAATGTGCGTATTAGCTGGATGCACACTAAATTATTTTTTGGCATGTTGACTCGTTTGCCACACATTCTGAATAAAAACAGTCCGCATCAACATTGGTCTTCCATGAGCGAGCGAGGCAGTTATTGGGGCATAAAATTACTGGCAGAATGCTATCGATTAGGCGGCCACTGGCTGTGCCGAGCCATTATGTATCCGGTGATTGGTTACTTTTTTCTAACAGGCACTTCTGCTCGTCAAGCGTCGATGAACTTTCTTACCCGAGTGCAGCAACAAGTTCCAGATCATCCAGATTTACATCAACCTACCCATTGGCGCGACAGCTTAAATCACTTTATTGTATTTGGTAATGCCGCCCTGGATAGAATTGATGCTTGGTGTGACCGTATCAAACTCAATCAAGTCGATTTTAACGATCGTCATATTCTGGCAAATCAAGTCGCTTGCGGTCGAGGCGCGGTATTAATTGTGTCGCATTTAGGCAATATGGAGTTATGCCGTGCGCTTTCAATCCACCAGCAGAAAGTGAAAGTCAACGTCATGGTATTGACTCAGCACGCCGAAAACTTTAACAAAGTCTTACAACAACTGAACCCACAAAGTAGCCTTAACCTTATTCATATTAATGAACTTGACCCCAGCACCGCTATGCTGTTACAGCAAAAAATTGAAATGGGCGAAATAGTGGTTATTGCGGCCGACCGCACCTCATCAAACAGCCAAGGTCGTGTGGTTTACCTACCCTTTCTCGGTCACGACGCTCCGTTTCCACAAGGACCGTTTATTCTTGCTAGCTTGTTAAATTGTCCGGTTTACACCATGTTCTGTATTCGCCAACAAGGCCGCTATAAAGTACATGTCGAACACTTAAGCGATAGCTTAAAAGGCCCGCGGGCGGGGCGTATTGCACGCTTAACTGATGCAATGAAATTATACAGTCAACGCTTAGAGTATTTTGCCAAACAGGCACCATTGCAGTGGTTTAATTTTTACGATTTTTGGCATAAAGACGAATTGATTACTCGTCCGCTTTCACGCCCCACTACTGCTGTCAATACAGGTAGTGCACGTAATACAGGTACAGCACCTAATACTGGTACTGCACTTAATACAAGTACTGCACCTAATACAAGTGCTGCGCCTAATATAAATACTGTACCCGATAACAGCACCACTTCACTCAGTCAGGATAACTAATTCAATGAGCCACACATCTTCACCGTCATCAACCGCCGAAAACACTGTGCATTTAGGCCAAAGCTACCTGAGTCTTGAACAAGTGGTCGCTGTCGCCAAGGGCGCAACGGTCAAGCTGGCTGATGCTGCAGACTATGTTGAATATATTCAAAAAGGCGCCCGTTTTATCGACAGCTTGCTGCATGAAGAAGGCGTGGTATATGGCGTCACCACAGGTTACGGCGACTCCTGCACAGTCAACGTCAGCTTAGACTTAGTCCATGAACTACCGCTGCATTTAACCCGTTTTCATGGTTGTGGTTTAGGTGATGTATTCGGCCCAATGCAAGCCCGCGCGATTATGGCTTGCCGCTTAAACTCATTGGCTGTGGGTAAATCAGGAGTGAGTTATCTGCTGCTGCAACGCATCGAATGGCTATTAAATAATGATATTACCCCGGTCATTCCTCAAGAAGGTTCGGTTGGCGCCAGCGGCGATTTAACCCCACTATCATATCTTGCTGCGGTATTAATTGGCGAACGTGAGGTGATCTACCAAGGTAGGCGCCAAGCGACCCAAGATGTGTATCTGCAATTGGGCATGGTGCCATTAACCCTGCGCCCTAAAGAGGGCCTAGCGTTAATGAACGGCACTGCGGTGATGACCGCACTCGCCTGCTTAGCCTATGACAGATCTCAGTACTTAACTCGCTTATCGAGCCGTATTACTGCCATGGCGTCGTTAACACTTAAAGGCAACGCAAACCATTTTGATGATGTTTTGTTTGCCGCCAAACCCCATCCAGGACAAAATCAAATTGCCCGTTGGATCCGCGAAGACTTAAACCATCATGCGCATCCACGTAATTCTGACCGCTTACAAGACCGCTATTCTATTCGCTGTGCACCGCACATCATTGGCGTACTGCAAGATGCTCTGCCCTTTATGCGCCAATTTATTGAAACCGAACTCAATAGCGCTAACGACAATCCGATTGTCGATGCTGAAGGTGAACACATCCTCCATGGCGGTCACTTTTATGGCGGCCACATTGCCTTTGCTATGGATGCGATGAAAAATGCGGTAGCCAATATCGCCGACCTAATTGATCGTCAAATGGCCTTAGTCATGGACCCTAAATTTAACAATGGTTTACCAGCTAATTTATCTGCTGCACAAGGCGAACGCCGCGCCATTAACCATGGCTTTAAAGCGGTACAAATCGGTGTTTCAGCTTGGACTGCTGAAGCATTAAAAAATACCATGCCTGCCAGTGTGTTTTCACGTTCAACTGAATGCCACAATCAAGATAAAGTGAGCATGGGTACCATTGCCGCTCGCGACTGCATGCGAATTTTACAACTTACGGAGCAAGTCGCTGCCGCCGCATTACTGGCCATGAGCCAAGGCATTCAGCTGCGGGTGATGCAAAAAGAGTTGGACCCTAATTCGCTAACACCATCACTTGCCACCACACTGGCTCAAGTCAGTGAAGATTTTGAACTGCTTACCGAAGACCGCCCATTAGAAGCTGTGCTGCGCCAAACAGTGGAAAAAATTCAGCTAGGTCTGTGGGAGGTGTGTTAAATGAAAGGTTTATTAGTCACAGAAATGGCAATGGTGGTCCCATTTCACGATGTTGACTCGATGGGCATTACTTGGCACGGTAATTACTTACGCTATTTTGAGGTTGTGCGTTGCCAATTACTGGATAAACTCGGTTATAACTATCGCACTATGCTCGAGTCTGGTTATGCTTGGCCAATTGTGGATGTGCATATAAAGTACGTAAAAAGCAGCACCTTTGATCAAAAAATCAAGGTTATTGCCGCCATTGTTGAATGGGAAAATCGCTTACGCATTAACTATCAAATTGTTGATGCCGACACCAACGCGCGCATCACCAAGGGCTATACTATTCAGGCTGCGGTTGAGATCGCGACCCAAGAATTATGCTTTGTGACCCCTGAAGTGTTTCAACAAAAAATTCGCCCATTACTCGATGCGAGCCAAGTGGAATGAGTGCCCGCAGCAGAGTCTTTGTTAGCGTATTTACTCGCTTATTTACTAGCGTATTTACTAGCGTATTGGCGCGAGTAAGCAGCATCATTATATTGTGTTGCCTGTGTGTTGCGGCCACCTCGGCTAGCGAACATCCACCAGCAAGCAATATTGAATCTCTTACTCAAACACAACTGGCTGACATTCAGGCCTTGTATACTCAACCAGCCACCACAGAGGCCCTCAGCGCGCTAGCGCAGCAGCTGGATCTACAACTAGATACTCGTGGTCAGTTTGTTCAACTACGCCATTTACAGGTGCTTAAAAAGCCCTTACTCAGCCAAGGACAGTTTATATTTAGTCCAACCCAAGGATTGGTATGGCAGCAGCTGCGTCCGTTCAAAACCTTGATGGTGCTTAAAGATCAGCAGTTGATCCAGCAAAACAGCCAAGGCAAGGTTCAACACCTTAACGCTGGGGCCAATGGCAACCCGATAGCACAGCAATTACCGCGTTTATTACAAGCCATTATGGCGGGCGATATTGCTGCCTTAAGTGCTGATTTCAAATTATTTATGCCTGCAATTCAGTTCGCAACTCAATCCGCAACTCAGCCCACTACTCAATCCGCAAATAGGTCATGGCAACTGGGCTTGCAAGCTAAAGATCCACAAGTGCAATCGTCTATGGGTAACATTACCCTCAGTGGCGACACGCTTATACGTTCATTGATCATGACCAGTAACCAAGCGGATATTAGCGACTATACCCAAATTCAATTTACCCAGACCCAACAAGGGCCGCTGAGTGAAGCTGAACTGGCGCTTTTTAATCTTGGCAATGAGTCCGCTAAATAATGCAGCCAATATCGCTAACCGCGTTGTTATCTCCCATTGGGCGTTTTGTCTTATGGGTAATCTTGCTGCTGACAATGTTAGCCACCGGCTTAATACAATGGCAACAGGGCGCGCATATTCAAACTGATATTTTGGCTATGTTGCCGCATTTACAACAAGACAAACTCACTGAAACAGCGTTAAACAAAGTCGAACAAAAACTCGCTAATCAAGTCTACATTGCCATTAATGCCAACAACGACAACCAAGCTATCAGTGCCGCACAGCAACTGATGGGGTCCTTAGATAAGCAGCCACAACAGCCCTTTATTCACATTCGTAGCGGCGCTGATGATCATCTGCAAGACTTGGCTAAAGTGTATTTTGAACATCGCTTCACCCTTCTCACCGTCGAGCAAGCTAAAGCCATCGAAACAGATAATTGGCGCCAACTGCTTAACGCGGCCCAAACTCAACTTTATAGCGCATTTGGTTTTGCCAACAGCCAGCTGCTCAGCAATGACCCGTTACTGATGTTTCCGGCTAACTTGCTGGCGTTATCGCCCAACAGTGCGCTGCGTAGCCAACAAGGCATTTTACTCACAGATACAACTCAGGGTGTGACTGCGATTGTGATGGCCAAAGGCCGCGACAGTGCTTTTAGCCCAACCGCTCAGCAACAGCAAATTCACGCATTAGAGGCTGCATTTAGCCAAGTGACGCTGCACAACCCCGATATAAGTTTTCTTAAGGCTGGCGCGCTGTTTCATGCGATTGCCGCCACTGAATCGGCCAAACAAGAAATCAGCCGGATAGGCTTAATTTCCATGTTGGGGATCATCTTATTAGTCTGGTTGGCCTTTCGTTCGCTGATGCCGTTATTTGCCGCGCTACTGACGTTAACCACTGGCGTAGTGTTTGCCTTTGTCGCCACCTTAAGTATTTTCGGTGAATTACACTTACTCACATTAGTGTTTGGCACCAGCTTAATTGGCATAGCCATTGATTACAGTTTTCACTTTTATTGTGAAAAACAAGCTCACCCCAATAACAACGCCAGTGACACCTTAAAGCAGATTTTTCCGGCGCTCAGTCTCGCCCTTGCAACTAGTGCCAGTGCCTTTATCGCCATTGGCTTTACGCCATTCCCGGGAATGCAACAAGTGGCAGTATTTTGCGCTGCGGGGTTAATGGGTGCATACCTAACGCTGCTGTTGGTGTTTCCATTACTGGGCAACCATGCGCTAAAACCGACGCTAGGATTAACCCTAGCCCAAGGTTATTTGGCGCTATTACAACGTACTTTTACCCCAGATCAATTATGGCAAAAAACCGCTATAGCGGCTCTGATCATGGGTTTGGCAACAATATTATTTTTCGGTTTGTCACAAACAGACTCCAACGATGATATACGCCAATTACAGCAAAGCCCTGCAGCCATCACCACCGAAGAAAACCAGCTACGGCAATTGCTTAGCGGTGGCACCGACAACCAATTTATTTTAGTCAACGGCCCCAATGAACAAGCTTTATTACAAACATTAGAGCAACTGTCACCGATACTGGATAAAGCCATAACTGATGGTGAGTTAGACCAAGCTATCAGTCTCAGCCGCTTTATGCCCAGCATTGCCCACCAGCGCCACAATTATCAGTTACAACAACAGCTTTATGGGCAACATTTAGATGAAATCATCAGCGAAATGGGCCTAGATGACAGCATAAGCACTAGCCTGATGGCACAACTTAATCAAGCAAAATCACCATGGTTAACCCCAAACATGGTACTAGCCCAAGCCAATGATGAGTTACAGACGTTATGGCTTGGTGCGATTCCGGCTACAGGCCAAACTCAGCAATTTGGCGCCATAGTCTTACTCGGTGGCATACACTCGTTAGCCTCTCTTGAGCAACGACTGACTGATCATAAATGGTCTTTGGGGCAAGTGAGATTAATCGATAAGGTCGGTGATATCTCTCATTTAATGGGCAAGTATCGCCAACTAACATTACAGCTATTAATCTGGGTATTTGCCTTAGCCAGCCTACTGTTTAGCATTAAATACGGTATAAAATTAGCGTTAGCGATTGTAGCGGTTCCCGCATTATCGGTGTTGCTCACCCTAGCCTGTTTAGGCCTTGTCGGTTCAAGCATCAGCTTGTTTCATGCCTTAGCGCTTATTTTAGTGTTAGGCATAGGTATCGATTACAGCCTCTTTTTTGCCGAAGCCAAGCACACCAGTCGCGGAGTGATGATGGCAATCTTTATGTCAGCCTGTTCAACACTATTGGCTTTTGGTTTACTGGCGCTGAGTCAAACCCATGCCATTCACTTTTTTGGTTTAACGCTTCTTTTTGGGATCAGTTTTTCATTTTTACTGGCACCGTTTATTTCATTTATTACTAGGAAAACTGTAAATGCCATCTAGTCATTCACATACAGTCAGCAACATGGACGTTGACGTTGCCATCATTGGTGCAGGCCCTTCGGGCACCATTGCCGCAAGCCTATTACGCCAACAAGGTCATCAGGTTGTTGTTATTGAAAAACAGCATTTTCCACGTTTTTCCATTGGCGAAAGTTTACTGCCTTGTTGTATGCAGTTTCTCGAGCAAGCCGGCATGCTAGACGCCGTTAATCAGGCTGGATTTCAATTTAAAAATGGCGCCGCATTTCAGCACCAAGGGCGCTACACCACTTTTGACTTTAGCGATAAATTTACCCCTGGCCCTGGGACTACATTTCAAGTTCAACGGGCGGATTTTGATAAACTCCTAGCCGACACAGCTATCAGCCAAGGGGTTGAGATCCGTTTTGGTCATCAAGTTGATGCGATTGATTTGACTCACAACCCTCGCTTAACAGTAACGAATGAGCAAGGGGGGCAATATCAGGTGAATGCTAAGTTTGTGCTTGATGCCAGTGGTTTTGGCCGAGTATTACCGCGATTACTGAACTTAGAGCAACCATCAAATTTACCGTCACGCAGCGCCATTTTTACCCATATTGAAGACAACATTAGCGATGCCAATTTTGATCGAAATAAGATCTTAATCAGTGTTCATCCTCAACATAAGGATATCTGGTACTGGTTAATCCCTTTTAGCAATAACCGCTGCTCAATTGGCGTGGTGGCTGAACCACATTTACTCGAGCATTTATCCGGTAGCCTTGAACAACAATTGTTAGCGCTGCTTAATGAAGAGCCAGAGCTACAGCAGTTGCTGAGTAATGCCAATATGGTTCAACCTTGTGCCACGCTCAAAGGTTATTCGGCTAATGTCACCACCTTGGCAACCAACAAGTTTGCGTTACTGGGTAATGCTGGCGAGTTCCTTGACCCAGTATTTTCATCAGGGGTGACAATTGCCATGCAGTCCGCATCAATGGCTGTCGCCAGTTTGAATAAGCAACTGAATGGTCAAACAGTCGATTGGGATAGCGAATACTCTGCGCCATTAATGCAAGGGGTTAACACCTTTAGAACCTATGTCCAAGCTTGGTATGATGGCCGTTTTCAAGATGTCATTTTCTATCAACAAGCTGACAATAAGATTAAACAAATGATCTGCTCAATTTTAGCGGGTTACGCTTGGGACATGAGCAACCCGTTTGTAAAAGAGTCAGAACGACGCCTCAACACCATTGTTGAATTATGTCAGGAGCCAAAGCCCGATGTCGCTTAATTTGCTGGGGCGTTCTGTTGAAATAATGCCGCTTCGCGTAGTGGTGCTGTTACTGCTAAGCCTATTAAGTGCTTGTAGCCAACAAATCGAGCGGCAAACTTGTGTCCCACTCGCCAGTAAAGCACAATATTGTTTAAGCTCGACCGCTGCGGTATTAGCGACGTCACCACAGCAAGACATCAGCTTAAGCCAAATGGTGAGCTTTACCCATGGGCAAGAAAATCATGAATTATTAACCCAGCTGGAGCTTAACCCGCAACGGATGACGTTAGTGGGATTAGCCCCGCTTGGGCAAGCACTATTCACGTTAGTGTACGATGGCCAAACCCTGCAAAGTCAGCAAAGTCTGTTATTAGGTGAGCAATTTAAAGCAGAGTATTTACTGGCGATGATGCAGTTGATTTACTGGCCAACGGAGCAAGTTAATCAAGATTTAACTGGCGGGAAATTAGTCACTATGGCATGTAATATGCCGTTATGTAAGCAACTTATCGATGCCAGTGGTACGTTAATCACCTTAACGTATAACGATATCGATCCTTGGTTGGCGCAAGTGAATGTAGACATCGACGCGGCTGATATTCACATGCAAATAAACCCGATTGATTAACCGATTGAGAAACCGATTGAGAAACAAGTGCTCCAGCATAACCCAATAAACCGAGATAAATAGGCAATCAAACTAAACATGAACAGTCGCATAGCAATAACTCACATCGGATTGTGTACCCCTCTGGGCAACTCGCCAGAAGAGGTGCTGCCGCGTCTCATTAATGGTGATACCAGTGCCATGCAGTGGCGCGATAATTTATTGTTTGATGCGCCGACATTAGTCGGTTGCGTCGATGATAAACAATTAATAGAGATAGCCGATCATCTGAGTTTATTTGTTTGCCGTAATAATCGGTTATTAAACACTGCCGCCCAGCAACTTGTACCCGCTATCGAGCAAGCTAAACAGCGTTTTGGAGCAGATCGCATCGGGGTGGTTTTAGGCACCAGCACCTCAGGCATTTCCAAAGGCGAAGCGGCATTAAAATATCAGCTTGAACATGGCCATTTCCCCTCGAGTTACCATTACTCGCAGCAGGAATTAGGCAGCACCAGTGACTATCTAAAACAATTATTTGAACTATCAGGCCCTTGTTATACCGTGTCTACAGCGTGCTCATCGAGTGCCAAAGTGTTTGCCAGTGCGCAGCGATTACTCAATGCAAATATGTGCGATATGGTGATTGTGGGCGGCGTAGACAGTTTGTGCCAATTAACCGTTAATGGTTTTGCCGCATTAGAATCGGTATCCAAAGGCCATTGCAATCCGTTTAGTCGTCATCGTGATGGGATTAATATTGGTGAAGGAGCAGCCTTATTTACCTTAGAACGTGGCCAAAGTGACGTCATGTTGGCAGGGGTAGGCGAGTCTGCCGATGCACATCATATTTCAGCACCACACCCAGAAGGATTAGGCGCGATTGCTGCCATGCAGCAAGCCCTAGCAGAAGCCAACATTACTGCCGAACAAATCGATTATCTCAACCTCCACGGCACAGCCACACCCAAAAATGATGCCATGGAATCGCGTGCGGTCACGGCGGTATTTAGCCATTCACCGCCAGCCTGCAGCTCAACCAAACCACTCACGGGCCATACTTTAGGCACTGCAGGTGCGATTGAAGCAGCCTTTTGCTATTTATTATTAAGCCCATTTAACCATGACAAGCGTTTGCCGCCGCATATCTGGGATGGTCAACAAGATGAAAACGATCCCCCTCTCGCGCTGGTTAATGCCAACAGCAATACCGGGCTGAGTCAGCTCAATTTTATTATGAGCAATTCATTTGCCTTTGGCGGCAGTAATGCCAGCCTGATTTTTTGTCGAAAGGATGCCTAGTTTCATGTCAATAGCCACTGCAACACCGGCAATGTTAGCGCAAGATCTAAGTACGTTTATTCCGCATCGTGCACCGATGATCTTAATTGATAATATCTTAGAACATCGCCCAGACTGCTTAATCACCGAAACCCATATTAGCCCCAATAGTGCCTATTTCGACGCCCAACTCAATGGCGTGCCAAATTACGTTGGCATCGAGTATATGGCCCAAAGCATTGCTGCGTTAGCGGGTGTTGAAGCCTTACTGCGCAATGATGATATCCGCGTCGGTTTTTTACTCGGCAGCCGCAAACTGCAAATGCATATCGACACATTTACCTTAGGTGAGTCTTATCGCACTCAGGTCACTCGATTGTACCAAGAAGAGTCAGGATTAGCGGTCTTTGATTGCCAAATTTACCATCAAGAGACATTAGTGGCCGCGGCCAATGTCAATGTATTCCAACCACAAGACACCCAAGCCTATATAGGTGAAAGCCAAACGGGTGGTTAAGCATGATCAACAAACCTTTTGATACCCCATTGGAGTTCCTCGAATCAATCACGGAGAGACATTTTGAATAATAGAGTATTAGTTACCGGTTCCAGCCGAGGAATAGGCAAAGCCATCGCGATTAAATTAGCCGAGAATGGTTTTGATATAGCGCTGCACTTTCACAACAATCATGCTGCTGCAGCGCAAGTACAACAAACCTTATTAGATCTTGGTGTTCAGGTTAGTTTATTGCAATTTGATATTGCCGATCGCCAAGCGGTTAAGCTGGCTATCGAAACTGACATTGCCGAAAATGGTGCCTATTATGGCGTTATTCTTAATGCGGGTATTAATCGCGACACCGCCTTCCCTGCGATGACCGAAGATGAATGGGACAGTGTCATTCACACTAACCTTGATGGTTTTTATAATGTTATCCATCCTACAGTTATGCCAATGGTACAAGCGCGTAAAGGCGGACGTATTATCACCCTGGCCTCAGTGTCAGGCATTGCTGGTAACCGCGGCCAAGTGAACTACAGCGCCTCAAAAGCGGGAATTATTGGCGCAACGAAAGCCTTGTCGCTTGAGTTAGCTAAGCGAAAAATTACCGTCAATTGCATCGCCCCAGGGTTAATTGAAACTGACATGGTCACAGATATTTCAACCGATATTGTCAACCAAATCGTGCCAATGAAACGCATGGGAAAACCTAACGAAATTGCCGGCCTGGCTAACTTTTTATTATCAGACGATGCCGCCTACATAACGCGCCAAGTGATCTCAGTTAATGGAGGCATGATATGAAGCGTGTAGTCGTTACCGGCATGGGCGGTATTTCCGCATTAGGTCAAGACTGGCAACAAATTAAAGCCAGCCTACTAGCCAAACATAACTGCGTTATTCGCATGGATGAATGGGATCGCTACCCAGGTCTAAATACACGACTGGCAGCGCCAGTGACTGATTTTTCTCTCCCGGCCCATTATTCACGTAAAAAAATTCGCTCTATGGGGCGAGTATCCATGATGGCGACACGTGCCAGTGAATTAGCGCTTGAAGACGCCGGCTTGTTAAACGACCCCATACTTAACTCCGGTCAAGTTGGCGTGGCCTACGGCTCATCAACAGGCAGTACCGCTCCCATTATGGGCTTTGGCGACATGTTAAAAACCGGTGAAATGTCGGGGTTAACCGCCACCAGTTATATCCGCATGATGGCTCACACTACCGCGGTTAATATTGGGGTGTTCTTTGGCCTGCAAGGCCGGACCCATACCACCAGCAGTGCCTGTACATCTGCCAGTCAAGGCATGGGCTATGCTTATGAAGCGATTAAATATGGCATGCAAACCATTATGCTTGCGGGCGGCGCTGAAGAGCTTTGCCCTACCGAGGCGGTGGTATTTGATACCTTGTACGCCACCAGCACCAAAAATGACACCCCAAGCCAAACACCCAGTCCGTTTGACCAGAGCCGTGATGGTTTGGTTATTGGTGAAGGTGCTTGTACGCTGATCTTAGAAGAGCTTGAGCATGCTCAAGCCCGTGGCGCAAAAATCTATGCTGAACTGGTTGGTTTTGGCACCAATTCAGATGGTCAACACGTGACTCAACCCAATGCTAAAACCATGGAAGTGGCAATTCGTTTAGCCTTAAAGGATGCCCAATTATCCGCGCAAGACATAGGTTACATCAGTGCTCATGGCACCGCCACGGAGCGTGGTGATATTGCCGAAACCGCCGCTACCCATGCGGTATTTGGTGCTAATACGCCAATATCATCATTAAAAAGTTACACCGGCCATACCCTCGGAGCTTGCGGCTCATTGGAAGCGTGGACCAGTATTGAAATGATGAATGAAGGCTGGTTTGCACCAACACTCAATCTCACGGCTATCGATCCGCAATGCGCCCCGCTGGATTACATTAAGGACGATATTCGTCATATCGACACCAACTACATTATGAGCAACAACTTTGCCTTTGGTGGCATTAATACTTCATTAATTTTTAAACGCTGGGGTTAATGGCAACGGGGAGTCTCTAAATAAAAAACGCTTAATGATCCTATAAACTTCAAAGTATCATTAAGCGTTAAGTTTTTAAGCAGAGAACTTTATTTAAGTAACTGTATATACCCAAGCTACTTCAACATGCTCGTTTCAGGGCTCCCGTAGGATAACTGAACAAGGCAGTGATTGAAGAGAATGGTTATTCTCTTTTTAATATCACTATTCCAAGGTTCTAGGTCGCTACGCGGCTAGATGTTATAAAATCCTATAGCAAGAGCCTAGATCGCTACGCTGCTAGGACGCTGCGCGGCTAGATACTATAAAATCTTAGTAGCGAAGCTGTCCCTAACAGCCATAGGCGCCCTATTCCTATTCTGTCACCTCTGGACATGCACAATCCTGCATTTCGAGGTCGCTTGGGTATCAATAGATTAAAGTGCTAGTGCATCGATATCTTTTTTAGCTTGGCTCATGCCTGCTTCAACAGCGTCAGGACCCATGGCTAAACCTTCTGCATAAACAGTTTCAACATTCTTGATCCCAATAAAGCCTAATACTGTGGTTAAGTAAGGCACCACATGGTCGGTTGCGCCCTCTTTATGCATGCCACCACGAGTGGTCACAATAATGGCGCGCTTACCTTCAATTAATCCAACGGATCCTGTTGCGGTATAACTAAAGGTCACTCCCGCACGAGCGATAAAATCAATCCAGTTTTTTAACGTAGTAGGAATGGTGAAATTGTACATAGGCGCGGCAATAATAATGGTGTCATGCTGTTTAATTTCAGCGACTAATTGGTTCGATAGTGCTACTGCAGATAATTGCCGCTCAGAAAGCGTGTCAGCGCCGCGCAAACCCGTTGCCAACTCACCGTCTAACATCGGCAGTACATCTACACCCAAGTCACGCACAGTAATTTGAGCGCCTTTACGGCTCCATTGCTGCTGTAAATAATCAACTAATGCTGCAGATTGTGAATAACTGCCTAGAATGCTTGATTTTAAAATTAATACTGTTGCCATTGTTAAATCTCACCTATATTTTTATTAGGTCATATGGCTAGGTGCCTGACCAATAGAGTCAGTATATTGGTCTATAAAAAAGAATAATAGCGTAATATTTTCGCAGTTATGTTCGACAAAATAGAAACATGACACGCTATTTTAAATAAACACTCTATTTTAAATGCACACTCTTTTGCGGCGATGACACATATTGCCCGGTAAACGTGGCACACATAACCTCATCACAATACAAGGCCACTTCTAAGGTCATTTTCACCCGCTGACCACGCGTTAATGGGGTTAAATCGGTATAGGGCCAAATCACTTTGGCATAAGACTGTTTCAGTACTGGTTTTAAATACCTGACCTTGGCATCCACTAATACGATATCCCCGTGAACGTGGGACAGTTGCTGTTGTAACCAGACCATTCCCCATCCGGTTAATGTCATTAGGGTATAAATACTGCCGGCAAACATGGTGTGATGTAAATTAATATTGGGATCAATAGGCGCGGTCACCTGCAAACTATCACCATTAAACAGCACCGGGGTGATCGCCATAAATTTACTGGCTGGAATGGTATTGTGCCAAGTTTCACACAAGGTCTGCAGTAATGCGCTGACCTTGGCATCTGACTGTGCATCAGTCAATGACAAATCGAACATAGCAATATTCCTCTAATGACAAGGAGTTAATCATAAACAACCCAAATATTTTATCCTTGTAAATTAAAGGTCACCGGGCCGTCATTGACCAACTCAAGCTGCATATTTGCACCAAATTGGCCGGTTTCGGTGATGACCCCTTGATGACGACAGCATTCCACAAATGCCTGATAAAGATGCTCGGCTTGTTCAGGGGTTGCCGCACGGGAAAAACTTGGACGTAAACCTTTGCCCGTGTCAGCCGCTAAGGTAAATTGTGACACCACCAACAATTGCCCCGCAACTTGTGTCAGGTTAAGATTCATCTTGCCGTTTTCATCACTAAATATACGATAGTTAATGACTTTTTTGGCTAACTTAGTCATTTTATCCATATCGTCTTCGCGCTCTACGCCTAGTAATACTAATAAACCTTGATCAATTTTGCCGACTATTTCGCGGTCTATCGACACGGATGCGCGTTTAACGCGTTGAATCAATGCAATCATAATTGCCTTAAAAAATGCTATTTGGTGATGCTTATTGAATAAGATAAAACAAGGCCGCCTTAAAGAACATACTTAACAACAGGTACTTGTTTCCCAAGGCCCATCAAGATTAGCAGTTACTGAATACGTTCACATATAACATTAATGGCAGTTAAGATTTATCAGAGGAGGAACTGGACTTATCGACCACTAGCGGATCGTGCACATTATTGTGATTCTGGCTTTTAGTCTCAGTCTCTGTAAATATTTCAGCTTTGAGATCATCCGCGATAACCGCCAAACTCTCTAAATATTCTGGTAATGCGGCCGTAATTTCTGCACCAAGCAATACAATCATCCACGATAAATAGACCCAAACAAATAAAATGGGGATCACTGCCAGCGCACCATATATGGCTTCATAACTCGGAAATTGAGTCACGTAAAACGCAAAGCCTTTTTTACCCGCTTCAAATAATACCGCCGCAACAATGGCCCCCAATAAAGCATGTGAAAAATGCACTTTTTTATTCGGCACTACCATGTATAAAAGCAATATCGATGCCACGGAAAACAGCAATGGCAGACGCTCAATAATCCTCGGGACTAATCCAGACAACTCACTACCCGTCACCACCTCTAATGACACCACATACGAGGTTGCCAGCAAGCTTGCACCAATAAGAACAGGGCCAAGCGTCAATACCATCCAATACATCGAAAATGACACCACGTAAGAGCGCTGTTCAGTGACGCGCCAAATGTTATTCAGCGCCTTGTCGATAGCAGAAATAAGCATAATGGCCACAAACACTAATGCCACAATACCCACAAAGGTCCCTTTAGATGCATTGGCCACAAACTCATTAATATGCACTTGAACCGTATCACCCGCAGCAGGTATAAAATTATTATAAATAAACCCCTCAATATTGCCGCGAATGCCTTTGAAAACCGGAAAAGCCGATAACATCGACATAGTAACGGCCACCATAGGCACCAGCGACAACAAGGTCACATAGGCTAAATGACCTGCGCGTATATTGATTTGGTCTTCAGTAAGCCGCTGTTTGAGATGGAGTAAAAACTGCCAAATTCCACTAAAAAAAGCCACAATAGGGCTATAATCAAACTTTTTGGGCATAATAATCCTTATTTCATCCCACGTTAGTGGAGATAACATTTGTATTCAGTCACTAACTTCGTACAATGTTATAACATATTAATCAGCGAATAATGGAGCGAATTAATGTCACAACAAGGTTCGGCGGGCAATGTGCTCGCAGCGGTCGCGAGTTTGTTTTTCCCAGGATTAGGTCAGCTTTTACAAGGGCGTATCTTAGCGGCTTTGTTATTTTGCATAATTACCGTCACCTGCTATTTCTTTTCGGTACTTGTTTTTCCTTTCATTATTGGCGCGATTGTTCACCTTTGGTGCATCATTGATGCGGCTAGGTTTACGTCACCCAGTTAAACACCATGAGGTATTAGCCCTCCTTACACCATAAAAGAGACTCCTTTATGAAAAAATGGATATCACTGGCGCTATTAAGTAGCAGTTTATTGTTGAGCGGTTGTCAAAGCGCCTATTATGGTGCAATGGAAAAGGTCGGCTATCACAAACGCGATATTATGGTCGATAGAGTACAACAGGCAAAGGAATCCCAACAAGAAGCACAACAACAATTTAGCTCTGCTTTAGAAGAAATGCAGGCACTATTCGCGTTTGACGGTGGCGATATAGAAAAGGCTTATTACAAAGCCAAAGATGAATATGAGTCAGCTCAGGCGGCGGCTGATGAAGTCAGTAACCGCATCGAAAAAGTCGAAGATGTCGCTGAAGCCTTATTTGATGAATGGCAAACAGAAATCGACCAGATCAGCAAAGCCAGCCTACGTCGTAACAGCACCAGCAAACTCAATGAGACTAAACGCTCATACAACACACTCGTTAAAAGTCTGCATCGTGCTGAAGCCAAAATGGCACCGATTTTAACTGCAATGAAAGACAATATGCTGTATTTAAAACATAACCTAAATGCGCAAGCCATTGGTGCTATTCAGGGTGAGTTTGCGACGTTACAGACCGATATATCAAGTCTGATTAACGAAATGAAGATATCCATTGCCGAATCAAACAAATTTATTGCGTTAATGGAGCAAGGCTAAGATCTGCCATTAATATCGGTCGCTGGTAAGGACTGCTAGTAAGGGCCTCTAGTACTGGCCGCTAGTTCCGGCTCTTTAGTCTAAAACAGAAACCGATGCAATCCTTGCCTATGAGTTTCTAGGCGCGGCTATTCAATGATATTTTCTGTCACTCATGCAGATAACTTCGCACGACTGTTGCTAGCTTTTTATCATATTTGCGGACATTTTCTGACAACTATCAAATAATGCGACAAACTCAGTTATTGCATCACGGAGTCTGTTGCACAAGTCTATCGCTAAGGTCTCAATGCTATAACGCTTGCGCGAGATGTTAAGCCAGCAATAAAAAACCCGATAATCACTTATCGGGTTTGTTGACTTGCCTAGGGCAATTGAGTCATTACAAGCTGTAGTACATTTCAAACTCAAGTGGATGAGTAGTACGCGATATGCGCTCAGCTTCTGCGGTTTTAAGCTCAATATAAGACTGGATAAAGTCTTCGCTGAATACGCCGCCTTTAGTCAAGAACTCATGGTCCGCCTGTAAATTTTCAAGTGCGTTTTCTAATGAAGTGGCCACTTGTGGAATTTCAGCCGCTTCTTCAGCAGGTAAGTCATACAGATCTTTATCCATTGCTTCACCTGGGTGGATCTTGTTTTGAATACCGTCAAGTCCCGCCATTAGCAATGCTGAGAAACCTAAATATGGGTTAGCATGTGGATCAGGGAAACGGGCTTCGATACGACGGCCTTTAGGGCTTGGTACCACTGGAATACGAATTGAAGCGCTGCGGTTACGTGCAGAATAGGCAAGCATGACAGGCGCTTCAAAATGCGGCACTAAACGCTTATAAGAGTTTGTGCTTGGGTTAGTGAACGCATTCAATGCCCGAGCATGCTTAATAATGCCGCCAATGTAGTACAGCGCTAAGTCACTCAGACCAGCATACTTGTCACCAGCGAATAAATTGACGCCATCTTTAGCTAAAGATTGATGCACGTGCATGCCGCTACCGTTGTCACCAACGATGGGTTTTGGCATAAATGTCGCTGTTTTGCCATAAGCATGCGCCATGTTATGCACAACGTATTTTAGAATTTGTATTTCATCCGCTTTTTTGGTCAATGTATTGAATCGGGTTGCGATTTCATTTTGACCTGCTGTGGCCACTTCGTGGTGATGCGCTTCAACCACTTGACCCATTTCTTCAAGCACTAAACACATTGCCGAGCGTAAGTCTTGTGACGAATCCACTGGCGCAACTGGGAAGTAACCCCCTTTCGTCATTGGACGGTGACCCGTGTTGCCTTCTTCATAGCTCTTAGCTGAGTTCCATGATGCTTCTTTTGCATCAATCTTCACGAAACAACCTGACATGTCGGTACCAAAACGGACATCGTCAAATAAGAAAAATTCAGGCTCTGGACCAATTAATACGGTATCAGCGATGCCAGTAGAAATGAGATACTGTTCGGCTTTTTTTGCAATTGAACGAGGATCGCGATCATAACCTGTCATGGTACCAGGCTCTAAAATATCACAGCGAATAAGTGCGGTTGTTTCTTCGGTAAAAGGGTCTAACAAAAAAGTAGATGCATCTGGCATGAGTACCATGTCAGATTCATTAATGCCTTTCCAACCTACGATAGAAGAACCGTCAAACATTTTGCCGTCTTCAAAGAAATCTTCATTTACTTGATGAGAAGGAATAGAAACGTGCTGCTCTTTACCTTTAGTGTCGGTAAAGCGTAAGTCAACAAACTTAACTTCTAACTCTTCTAGTTGCTTTAAAACTGATTCAACTGACATTCTCAAGCCTCCGGTAGGGTAAAGGGTTGTCCCTTAATATAATCTTTTAATATAATCTTGGTATTCGCCAGATGCTATATCTGGAAAACGAATCTTAACGTAATTATCTGCAGTAAAGCGATATTCATGCCAGTTCGCTAAGTAATTGATTTAATTTAAATGAGAAAATTTACCCACCCGCCAATCAATCACTACGCACCAACTGCGTGCATTACTATGTTTCATCATGGTGCATAAGTCCATAATAGTGCGTTCTGTTAATATGGGTGTTTTAGCCATGTCACAGTTTTTAGCACACCTATGTTATACTTACCAGATAAACGTTTTATGTTGGATTTTGACGACTCGTAAGCGATAATTTTACATGTGTTCAAAAATAATCCTATCTACAAAAGCTGCTGTGAAGTAGAATGGCACGCTTTTTTACAGAAGTTATAATAGATAACTCCTGTATAGCTCCTTTTTTTTTATTTGATGGTTTAGAGGTTTATCCGTGCTAGAGAATTTACGTAACATCGCCATTATTGCCCACGTCGACCATGGCAAAACAACCTTGGTTGACAAGTTGTTGGCGCAGTCAGGAACCCTTGCATCTCGTGGAGAAGCTACTGAGCGGGTTATGGATTCGAACGATCTTGAAAAAGAACGTGGGATCACCATTCTGGCAAAGAACACTGCTATCAAGTGGAACGACTACCGGATTAACATTGTAGACACTCCTGGCCACGCCGATTTTGGTGGTGAAGTAGAACGTGTTCTATCTATGGTTGATTCCGTATTATTGTTAGTTGATGCCGTTGATGGCCCAATGCCTCAGACTCGCTTTGTTACCAAGAAAGCGTTCGCTCAAGGGCTTAAACCAATTGTTGTTATTAACAAAATTGACCGTCCAAGTGCTCGTCCAGACTGGGTTATCGACCAAGTATTCGATTTATTCGACAACTTAGGTGCCACTGACGAACAACTAGATTTTCCAATCGTTTATGCTTCTGCACTAAATGGTTTTGCCACCTTAGACCCGGATGTAGCGAGCGATGATATGACGCCGTTATTCCAAACTATTGTTGAGAAAGTGGCTTTCCCTGACGCTGATGCGGAAGGTGCATTGCAAATGCAAATTTCTCAAATCGATTATAACTCCTACGTGGGTGTTATCGGTATTGGTCGTATTAGCCGTGGTAACATTAAGACGAACCAACAAGTGACTATTATTAGCGCTGACGGTAAGACTCGTAACGGTAAAGTTGGCCAAGTATTAGGTTACATGGGTCTAGATCGTAATGAAGTAGAGGTTGGTAGAGCCGGTGACATTGTCGCCATTACAGGTCTTGGTCAATTAAAGATTTCTGACACTATCTGTGCTGTGGATGCTGTAGAAGCCTTGCCACCGTTATCGGTTGATGAACCCACACTCACAATGACATTCCAAGTAAACACCTCTCCGTTCGCGGGTAAAGAAGGCAAGTTTGTGACTTCACGTAACATTCTTGATCGTTTACAGACTGAATTAGTTCACAACGTCGCACTTCGTGTTGAAGAAACTGACAGTCCAGATCGTTTCCGTGTATCAGGTCGTGGTGAATTACACTTATCGATTTTAATCGAAAACATGCGTCGTGAAGGCTTTGAATTAGCCGTATCGCGCCCTGAAGTGATTCTAAAAACAATCGATGGTGAGCTATGTGAACCATACGAATCGGTAATGGTTGACGTTGAAGAAGCGCATCAAGGTACCGTAATTGAAAAATTAGGTGTCCGTAAAGCTGAAATGACAGACATGCAGCTTGATGGTAAAGGTCGCGTTCGTATCGAGTTTATGATCCCAAGTCGTGGCTTGATTGGTTTCCAAACTGAGTTCTTAACGTCAACATCGGGTACTGGTTTAATTTATCATACCTTTGATCATTACGGTCCGCATAAAGGTGGCGATATTGGTCAACGCGTTAACGGCGTATTGATTTCAAACGCAACAGGTAAGTCACTCACGTTCGCACTCTTCAATCTACAAGACCGTGGTCGTCTGTTTATTAGTCATGCCGCCGAAGTGTATGAAGGTCAAGTGGTTGGTATCCATAATCGTTCTAACGATCTGACAGTCAACTGTTTGAAAGGTAAGCAGCTAACTAACATGCGCACATCAGGTACTGATGAAGCACAAGTGTTGACAACGCCTATCTCAATGACGCTTGAACAAGCACTTGAGTTCATCGATGATGATGAATTAGTTGAAGTAACGCCTAAGAACATTCGTGTTCGTAAGAAACTATTAACTGAAACCGAGCGTAAGCACAATAAACGCGGTTAATTGATATCAACAGTGGCAAATTTCGGTTTGCCACTGTTGAGATTTAACAGTGAGACTTAAAAGCCCAGATGCCTGCATCTGGGCTTTTTGTTGCCTAGTGTATACAGGCTAAAAAATCTTGGTGGCAAGCGGTGGCAAGCGATGACAAGCGAAAGAGCCTAGTACGCTTCGCGGCTAGGGGCTATAAAATCAACAGCCTAGACGCGAAGCGACACTAGCAGTGACGAAGTCACGCCCTAGCAGCGAAGCGATACTAGCAGTGACGAAGTCACGCCCTAGCAGCGAAGCGATACTAGCAGTGACGAAGTCACGCCCTAGCAGCGAAGCGACTCTAGCAGTGACGAAGTCACGCCCTAGCAGCGAAGCGACCCTAGCAGTGACGAAGTCACGCCCTAGCAGCGAAGCGATACTAGCAGTGACGAAGTCACGCCCTAGCAGCGAAGCGATACTAGCAGTGACGAAGTCACGCCCTAGCAGCGAAGCGATACTAGCAGTGA
>Ga0314771_100014_pt1 | contig 168726 bp, 153 predicted proteins | sample MetaGCB42018_FD_204522 | JGI IMG/M metagenome (GOLD analysis project Ga0314771, IMG submission 204522) | Cryopeg brine microbial communities from Beaufort Sea near Barrow, Alaska, United States - CB4 2018 | ecosystem: Environmental > Aquatic > Marine > Coastal | place: USA: Alaska | collected...
ATTCTTTGCCAAATCAATCGCAATAGTGGTAACTTTCATGGTGGACGCTCCTTAAGTAACTGTGTGGTTCAACATCAGTTTGGCGCATTGACGCCGTATTAGGGAGCGTCCATCTCATCACCCATTTCTATTACCACTAAACCATAAACCATTAGCCATGTTTACACCCTCATTAGCCATAAAAGACAATAACGCTGTTGGGTGTTCATTTTTATAGCAGAGTTAATGCGGCGTTGTGCGCTCTTCTATACAGTGAAAAGCTATAAAGCAACAATGAGGCAAAGTAATGTTTACTATTGATGTGAATGAACAACTCCCACTAAATTAAGTTCGCTTAGGCTCATTAGATTTAGATGGAGCACTTGGCACTATTAGGTAGAAATTTGTTACAGGGTCAAATCTGCTTATCTCCACCGTCCACTTGACCAAATAGAGAACAACAACCATATTCCACCAACCACAGCACCCATAAATCCAAGTATGCCAAATAATGGCAAGCCAAACAAAGTCGGACCTCCATCAACCGTCATAACAATAGAAGAGCCAATAATCATGGCCGCGACCACATTACCGACTGCCACTCTGCTAGCGGCACGATCAAGTTGATTACCAAAGGCTTTTAATCGCGTTATATCAACATGTAACTGGAGTCTACCACTACGCGCCGAACGTAAAAGTTGTTGTAAATCTTGCGGTAATCCGCTTATAAGTTCTGTGGTTTCGACAATGGCTTGCCAACCTCTTTTGGCCAATGCATCGGGTGCGTTTCGTTCCAACATTAGCTGGTGTAATAACGGCTTTGCTTCAGACACCATATTAAAGTCAGGATCTAACTGCAAAGCCACACCTTCAAGTGCTATCAATGCTTTAATCAATATAATGATATCTGGGGGTAAGCTAAGACCATATTCTCTAAGCAGTGACACTAGCTCAGTAAGCATCATGCTCAAATGGAAATTTTTTAATGAAACACCATGATATTTGTCAATAAAACCTTCTACTTCAAAAGTAAGATTTTCACAATTGAGCGGAGGATCGCCAGCCCAACCCAGTAATACATCAACAACACGCGGTGCATCCACCGCAACCATGCTATATAAAAGTTGTACCACTTGATGTCGGCGTTCCACAGACAATCGTCCAACCATACCAAAATCAATAAATGCAATTCGATTTTCAGGCAGATAAAACACATTACCTTGATGGGGATCGGCATGATAAAAACCATCAATCAAAATCATTTTCAACGCCGCTTGACCGCCGTACTGGGCTAACAACTTTCTATTTAATCCCGCCTTCTCCACTGCGGCAATATTTCGTCCAGAGATGCCATCAATAAACTGTTGAACATTGACACGTTCACTGCACCACGACCAATATACTTTAGGAATAACAATATTAGGATCACCATTGAAATTTTTGGCTATCCTTTCGGCATTACGACACTCGGCTAACAAATCCAATTCCCGCCGCAGAGAATGAGTAAATTGACGTACCACCTCACGAGGTCTAAAACGTCGTAAAGCCGTTGACTCAGACTCCATTAGCTCAGCAATGCGGGCCAGTAAACGTAAATCCGCTTCCATTATCGGTCGGATCCCCGGCCTGCGAACCTTAATAATCACCTCTGTGCCATCTTGTAAGCGAGCTCGATGAACTTGCGCAATGGATGCGGCAGCAAAAGGTGTAGGATCAAATTCGGCAAAAGCTTCTTGTGGGCTGCATCCTAGATCTTGCTGTAATTGTTTGCTGATTAATTCAAATGATACTGGAGGAGCTTGATTCTGTAGTTTTTCAAATTCAGCAATCCATTCTGGAGGAAACAGATCTGAGCGTGTCGCAAGGATCTGTCCTAGTTTAATAAAAGTAGGCCCCATTTCAGTCAATGCATGGCAAAACCTGACTGGTGATTCTAAACTGGTGATGTCTGAAGCATGCTTCCAATGCAGAGCTTTACCGGCGCCCTTAAATATATTCGCCAAACCAAGCCTGCGCAGTACATCACCGAAACCATAACGGATTAAGACCGAAGCCAGCTCATTCAGGCGGCCAATATCTCGCGCAGTACCTAATGTCTCTAAAAGCATGGCGCACCTATCTATTTATGTTTATTTTCTGAAGACTTGGATGTTATCTTCTCATCCAACTTTTGTGCAATCGCGTCAAGAAAACCTGCTGCCGCATAAGCGAGGTTACTGGTTACTTTTGATGCAGAATCGACTCCCGCCGTCACGGTTTCGCTGAATCTCTCACTTAGCTGATAATTTAACAATTTTGCAATTTCTGTTGCTTTCTGTCCGACTGCGGTGCCGCTTAAACGACCATGACGAACGAAATCATTTAAGGTGTCAGATACCGTCTTATTTGCCTCTTTTGCTACGTTTTTCAAGGTATCTAAATACATAGTTTCAAGTGCACTAAGATCATCAATGGAACGCTGTAAATCCTGTTTGCTAAATGTTTTAACCTGTGAACTGGCTTCTTCAACGGCTAATTTTGATGCCTCTGCAGCAGAACATAACGCATCATCAAGACCCGCAACGGCTTTTGCTAACTTGTCTTGACCATCACTGCCATGAATAACAGCACCTAAACCGGCGCCTTTGACCACGCTGCCTGTAACCTGAGTGATCTCATTGAGATCTAATTTACCGTCACTCAATGCTTTAAGGGTAATACGCCGAACATTTTCTCTAATATTATGATCTGCCTCAACAGCGTCTTTAATGTCACCTTCAAGATGTCGACGATTATTATGTGTATCGCTTTTAACTGTGCCCATCACTATTCTCCTATACAATTTCAAACTGCTCAGCAACCTAAAATAAGCATTATCATCTGATTTGCTTTACTTAATACGGTTTTTACTTTGTGCTTGGGTTTTCTGAGTAGGTTAAATTCCTTGCTCTTGATATTGGTACTGATATTGATATTGACATTGACCAACAGCTTGTATGGCCTCTATTCCGTAGATCATAGATGGACCTCCTTCTATAAGCATAGCCACTGACACGGTTTCAGCCATTTCTTCTTTACTTGCTCCAGCGTGTAATGCGTCATGGGCGTGAAACGTAATACCCCTTCACACCGAACCGTTATCGCTATGCCAAGGACAATTAGCTCCTTAGTTTTGCTGTCTAGTGCTCCAGGAGTAATGGATGCCTTATGCAGTTCAGTAAACCCTTTCATTGTCTGGGGAATGGCGACGCCGAGTTTTGCCATCCAAGTACTGAGTTCTTTATAGTGTTCAGGAAAGTTTTTCATAGATGTCTCTATTTACAATTAGATTTGAAAAGATCCGAAAACCCACAACCTAATAGAAATAAGTTTATCTAATAAATCTAAGCCAAATATTTTAGCTAATCCTTGACGCAACTCAATGATGTACCGAATAGCGGACAATAAATGCACACTAATGAATTTTCTCTCTGCTAGATGCTCATCTTGGTGTGCATGTTCAAAATTTAGTTGTATATCAGAATGAATATCCATTCCCGTCGCGATAGAGGAACGCTTTTAACATCTGATTGACTTGTGCCTCATACTTTACCGAATAAATTCAACGGCTAGATTAAGCACTTCACAACTAAAATTGGAGATGTTTTAGGGGGGGAGACGCAGGGAAAAAAATGCTCCATAATTCCAGATGAAGCTATGTATTGGGATCTTGTGGAGTGAGAAAGTTTAATGCATAAAGCTTAGTAAGATGGCAACCTTACTAAGCTTTTGTATATCAGTACTAATCGATGCTTAATAATCGTTCGGCGGTGTATTCATTAGTAATGAGGCCGTTAATTAATTTCGATCTCAATGCGCCTAATATTGCATAAACCTTTTCTTCACCTGCAGCAATGGCATACACAGCTTTATCAGAATTGATTTTTAATGGTGTACTCGCCACCCTTTGGTTAACTGCACAGTCAAGCAAGTTGCCTTTGATATCAAAAACCCAACTGATTAACTCTCCAACTGCACCTTTACTTGCAAGCTCTTCTATTTCTTGTTTAGTGATAAAGCCATCAAGATGAAGCGGTGAGTTTAAACCTAAGTTACCCACACCAACAAACGTCACGTCTGCTTGTGCTGCTAATTTTAAATTACTGGCTATATGAAGTTGTGCATGTAGCTGTTCTTTTTCTTCTTTACTACTAGGCAATACAGGTAACGGCATAGGGTAATGTTTGGCGTTAATGTACTCAGCCATGCGCATAACAACATCGTATGAAGATGCTGAACCGTCTGACGCCATGTTACCCAGCAGCGCCACAATTTGATGTTGTTCACAGCTCAATAATGAAAGTTCATCCACGCATGCACGTAATACCCTGCCCGTACCCATGGCCAACACTTTGGGTTCGGTAGATTTTAGATGTTGTTCAATTTCATTGGCACCGGCTTGTGCAAGCCCTACCGTAGAAGAGGGATCTTCCACATCGCTCGGCACCACAATACAATTCTGCAAACCAAAACGGCTTTTGAGTTTTACTTTGAGGTCCATACACTTAGCTATCGGATGTTCTAGCCTTACTTTTATTAATCCTTCGCTAACAGATAATGCAACCATTCGTTGTGCTGATTGACGTGACATATTCAGTTTTTTGGCTATTTCTTCTTGAGAGTTATGCGCAACGTAATATAACCATCCAGCCCTTGCTGCGTCGTCTAACTTTCTTGTTTCCGTATTAGATCGCTTTACCACGGTTTACCTCTTAATGTTAAATGATGTACTTAGCGAGGGAAATTTTTCAAATAACTGATTCCAATGACCTATTGTACTAACATCATCTGACTCTTGGGTAGCAATATTTCTATTTTGCATATGACTTGCTCCCGCATATCGGATGACCTGCATATTTGCAGCCTGAGCGCCTTTAATCCCAGCCGGAGAATCTTCAATGACTAAACAGTTTTCGTGTGACACGCCCATTTGGGCGGCAGCATGTAAAAACAAATCCGGCGCGGGTTTACCTCTTTTAACTTCAGATGACGTAAATACACGGCCATCAAAGTAATGGGCAAGATTGGTATAACCTAACGAATGCTTTACTTTTTCAGGGCTACTGCTCGTTGCCACACAACTGTTTACCCTAAGCAGTGGCAATACTCCCATTAAATCGAGCGTGGGTGTAAGCTCAGACGCAAAAACGTCGATTAATGCATGGCGGTATTCTTGCCTAAACTCGGGCGTTATTGTCAAAGAAAAATCGGTTAATACTTTAGCGGATACATGTTCAAAATTATATCCTAAGAAATGGGAGTAATAATATTCGTCAGGCACTGAGGCGCCATGCTCTGTAAGCATGTTAAGCAAGACTCGCTTACTTAATATCTCACTGTCTATTAACACGCCGTCACAATCGAATATAATTAAATCAATAGGTTGCTGTATAATTGAAGTTTTAGTGACCGCCATGATATTTACCTATTGGTTTGATAATCAATTTTTGTTTTTATCGGGACGTCATTACCAGGCACACTCAAAAGTCAGCTTAACGCATCATTAATACAAGCACTGACATGACTGATTTTATTCACCCAGTTGTGCCATTAATCACAGTGATGATTAATCTTAAACCGACTCTTTTTTGGCACTAATTTTAATCGTTGTTTAACGTAACTCCCGCGGCATCAAAGTGCAGAATTTTGTTATCAGCGGCACTCAAATACACTTTGTCACCATACTTTAACTCGCAATTTCCATCAGTTCTTACTGTTAAGGTTTCATTGTTTTCAATGTGAACATGCAAAAATGTTTCTGAACCTAAGTGTTCGATCACACCAACCTTCCCTGACCACATGCCTTTTTCAGTTGATATTTCAATGTGCTCAGGTCTAATACCAATGCAAACCGTTGGGTCATTGCCAGTAGAATCAACATTAATGAAGTTCATTTTGGGTGAGCCAATAAAACCTGCGACAAACTGATTAACAGGGTTGTTATATAACTCTAATGGCGTTCCCACTTGTTCAATTATTCCGGCATTAAATACAGCAATACGATCGGCCATAGTCATCGCCTCAACCTGATCATGGGTTACGTATACCATTGTGGTCGCGAGACTTTTGTGCAGTTCAGAAATCTCTAAACGCATATTAACGCGTAAAGAAGCATCTAAATTTGATAATGGTTCATCAAATAAAAATGCAGATGGTTGGCGCACAATGGCACGACCAATCGCGACACGCTGTCGTTGACCACCAGACAATTGCCCTGGTTTACGATCAAGATAACTGTCTAAGTTTAAAATCTTTGCGGCGTTTGCAATCTTCTTCTCGATTTCATCGGCACTGATTTTTTCGCGTTTTAACGGAAAGGCAATATTGTTACGCACGGTCATATGTGGATATAACGCATAAGATTGAAACACCATGGCTAAGCCTCTTTTAGCCGGTGGTGTTTCTGTTGCATCTTTGCCGTCAATTTCAATCGTTCCGCTTGTGGTGTCTTCTAAACCTGCAATCATGCGTAATAATGTTGATTTACCACAGCCTGAAGGGCCTACAAATACAATGAACTCACCGTCTATAATTTCTAAGTCTATCGGCTTAATGACGTTCACTTTGTCAAAACTCTTTGTTACTTGCTTTAATGTAATGCTACCCATTTTTGAAATCCCCTATTTAACGGCGCCGAAGCTAAGTCCGCGCACTAATTGTTTTTGACTAAACCAACCAAGTATAAGAATTGGCACAATGGCCATTGCAGAAGCAGCGGATAACTTGGCGTAAAATAAACCTTCAGGACTTGAATAACTGGCAATAAATGCCGTTAAGGGTGCAGCATTAGCAGCGGTTAGAATGAGCGACCAAAACGCCTCATTCCACGCTAAAATAACATTCAATAATAATGTTGATGCAATGCCTGGTAAGGCAATCGGTAAAAGCACATGAAATATCTCGTCGACAATATTGGCACCGTCCATACGAGAAGCTTCAAGAATTTCACCTGGGATTTCTCTAAAGTAGGTATAAAGCATCCACACCATGATCGGCAGGTTTATCATGGTCATCACAATGACCAAACCTATTTTCGTATCTAGCAAACCAAAATCGCGAAATAACATGTAAATAGGAATAAGCACACCGACCGGCGGTAACATTTTGGTTGAAAGCATCCACATTAATAAATTTTTAGTCCGTTTTGTTTGCATAAAAGCCATTGACCAAGCAGCTGGTATGGCAATAAGCAATCCCAAGATACTAGAACCAAGAGAAATGATGACCGAGTTCCAAAAATGGTCAAAATAAGGAGAACGCGCTAACACATCTTTATAGTTCACTAATGTCCAATCAAACATGAACAAACTTGGGCTAGCTGAAATGGCTTCTGCTTCAGTTTTAAAACTGGTGAGTAGAGTCCATAATATTGGGAAAAATATTAAGCCACTGATGCCCCATGCAAAAAAGGTATAAATGAGCTTTGATTTGTTACTATTATTTATCGCCATAATTTAACCCTCCAAATTTTTTCCAATGATACGCATTAAGAAAATTGCAACGATGTTGGCAAGGATAACCGCCACTATTCCGCCAGCAGAACCACCACCTACATCAAATTGAAGTAATGACTGAGTGTAAATAAGGTAAGTAATGTTGGTTGACGCATAACCCGGCCCTCCACTGGTCGTCACTAATATTTCGGCAAATATCGACAATAAAAAGATGGTTTCAATTAATATCACGGCAGTTATTGCTCGCGATAAATGCGGTAATACTATGTATAAAAATTTGCTGAAAGGGCCTGCACCATCCAAGTCAGCCGCTTCAAGTTGTTCGCGATCAAGAGACTGAATAGCGGTAAGTAATATCAGTGCGGCAAATGGCAACCATTGCCAAGACACAATGATAATGATCGACAACAAAGGAATTTGAGCAAAAAAATCAACCGGAGTGACCCCAATCCAAGCAGCAAAATGCGCAAATAGCCCATTAACAGGGTTCATCAGCATGTTTTTCCACACCAGAGCAGATACCGTGGGCATAACAAAAAATGGAGCCAATACCATTATCCGAACATAGTTACGTCCCCAAATGGCTTGGTCGAGCAAAATAGCTAAACCAATACCACCCACAAGGGTAATCAATAACACGCCACTCACGAGTAATAATGTATTAAAAAATGATTCCAAAAATGCAGGGTCGGTAAGAAAGAATTCATAGTTAACAAAGCCTATGAATTCATTGTTGCCAGGAGTTAGAAGGTTGTAATCTAAAAATGAAAAGTACAACGTCATACATAGCGGCACTATCATCCAAGCTAACAGTAAAATGACTGAAGGGAATAACATCAACTGTGCCAGTGAACGTGAATTTGTAGTAGCCATAACCTCGACCTTATTAAAAGTAACATCTACTCAAGATATCAACGGTTATCAAATAGTCTTGTCTTGCTAACTGCTTGTTGCACTGACTCGCAATAAACCTGCGAATAACACGGCAATACACTGATAAACAGAACGAATACAACATTTGATATGAAATAGGCCAAATAGTGTTATTTGACCTTATTGATTCCATCGATTAAGCCGAGTAGAGGTTAAATATTAAAAACGAGTAAAATGACGTGCATTGACCCGCAGTTAATACACATTTATTTTTTAGGATATCGCGCTTTTCGCATAGCACGTTCTACTAAGCGTTGTGAACTTTCTAACGCTTGTTTCACAGTGACTTGCCCCGTTAATGCTGCCGCAAATTGCTGACCAACTGCGGTGCCAATCCCCTGAAACTCAGGAATAGCCACAAATTGAATGCCAACATAGGGAACTGGTTTAACGGTTGGGTTGATTGGATCTGCAGACTGAATAGATTCTAAAGTAATTTGCGCAAAAGGCGCAGCCTTTAAATATTCTTCATTCTCGTAAAGAGACGCACGCGTTCCAGGAGGCACTTTTGCCCATCCCTTTTTCTCAGCCACTAAAGCAGAGTATTCTTTCGACGTAGCCCAACTAATAAATTTCATAGCGGCGTCTGATTTTTTACTGCTTGAAGGAACCGCTAGCGTCCATGCCCATAACCAATTTCCGCGTTTTCCTAATCCATTATCAGGCGCTAAAGCAAAACCCACTTTATCGGCTACGTTTGAATCTTTTTCGTTGGTCACAAATGCGCCAGCAACAGTAGCATCAATCCAAATACCACATTTTCCGGTTTGGAATAATGCCAAGTTTTCATTGAAACCATTGGCAGATACACCTGGTGGGCCAGACTCTTCCAACACATCGACATAATATTGCAGCGTGTCATGCCACTCTTTACTATCAAATTGCGGTTGCCAATTTTCATCAAACCAACGCGCGCCAAATGAATTAGACATTGCAGTGATTAACGCAATGTTTTCACCCCAACCGGCCTTGCCACGCAAACAAATACCATAAATACCGGCTTTTTTATCGGTCATGGCTTTAGCTGCTTTGCGGATAAAATCCCAACTTGGTTTTGTTGGCATTTCAAGTCCAGCCTTTTTCATTAAATCGGTGCGATACATCACCATAGAACTTTCACCATAAAATGGTGCAGCATAGAGCTTGTCATTAACCATTAAGCCGCTTTTAATGGCTGGTAACAAATCACTTTCATCATAATTCGCACCAAGGTTATCAAGCTCAGTTAACCAACCTTGCTTACCCCAAATTGGCACTTCATATGTACCAATTGTCATTACATCATATTGCCCACCGCGAGTTGCTACGTCAGTTGTGACACGTTGGCGAAGAATATTTTCTTCTAAAGTAACCCACTTGAGTTGTATATCTGGATACTTGGCAGTGAAATCATCGCTAAGCTCTTGCATGGTGATCATGTCACCGTTGTTAACGGTCGCGATCGTGATGGTTTCCGCTAATAATGACGTGCTAAACAAAAGTGCGCAGCCTGCCATTGTTGATAATTTAATCGACATAATAAATTCCTGTAATAATCAAATAATAAAAGAGGCGCTAACTCAATATGTTACTAGCGCATTCTGACTTATTAGAAGAGATCAACTGCTACTTGCAGTGCACCATTATTAAGTGCAGGGTTCCACATAGCGGTTGCTGATACAGGTATCGTCACGCCGAGTACTGTTAGGTCTTTATAGTAACTAAACCCAACGTTGTTGATATTAGCGCTGTCAGAGTAAAAGTTTTTCTTTTGTACTGGTGAAAATGCACCACCAATAAATGCCTTAACACTATCCCCTTCCTTGCCTTTCCAAACAGGTGCAGAGACTTCAATGTAGTTTGTATATGCACGTTCTTTTTTACCCGTATCATCGTCAATAAAGGTATCAATCCCCTGCACTATCACTGCGTAATATACAGAAACAGGGATCTCACCTTCAAATGTATAGCCAAGGCCAATATCAGTAAAGTTACCTGTTTTTGATGGATCTGATGAGTAATCAAAAATGTCTACTTCACTGTCCGGAATTGAAGAATGGTTACCATGATTAACCACTTCAACGTAGAAATTGTCAGTAAACTTATGCGAAACATAATAAGTGAATTCTTTATACTCACCGTTAAACGAACCGCCTCCCCAAAGGCCGAAAGTAGTGTCTTTATCTTCTGTTTTATATTCAAGCGAAGCCGCTGTCATTACTCCATCTGTAACAATAAAACCATGCCATAAATGATTAGTTTTAAGACTAAAGCCTAAATCCCATTCACCGCCATCTTGAGCTTGAATTTGAGTGCTCAGACAACTTGTCAGTACTACAGACGTCATTATTAAATTTCTTTTGACATTCTTAAACATAGTAAACCCTTGTTTTTACATGTTATTAGTAAATTGCTTCATTAGCGTGAATACGTTTTAAATATCGACTGAACTCACCACAGAGTTAGAAAAATACTTTCACATAAACCACATCATTTACGCCGAAACAAAAACATTTGATCTGCAAATAGGCTTAACCCCATATATAAGTATTTGCTCAATCAATAAGCATATTCCCACCAAGAATTTGCATCGTCAACCAATTTATTGATAAAAACAACACGATTTTTTAACAAATTTAACAATTATGTTTTCATTCAGTTAGTTATTTTTACAATTTTGTTGCATTTTTTAAGGCGATTCTATTCATATTGAGTCAGAACAAAGATGTTTTTTTAAACGAAGTGAAAATGCACAAGATGGTGACTAGATTGGATTGATACAGGAGTGAGCTTAATGGAGTAGAGAGCCGAAACCATGCAGAGAGAAACCATGCCACCCATTTTTATGATGTCAACTTGATTGACCCGTCGCGGTCACCATCTGTGTGGCCGCATAGACATGCGGCTTCTCACCCCGTAAAATACGCCGCTCTTGTAAAAGCGGTCCCTTTTCGTTAACCCGAGTTATTTCAGTGAATAAAAAAATCGAACTACTTGCCCCTGGCGGCGATATTGAAGCCATTAAAGCAGCCATTGTTGCTGGCGCAGATGCGGTTTATTTTGGTTTAGATAACTTCAATGCAAGAAACCGAGCGATAAATGTCAATTTTGATGAGCTCAACCCTCTACTTGCATTAGCACACAAGCACGATTGTCAGATGTTTCTCACCCTGAATATCATCATTATTGAAACGGAAATTCCGGCGTTATTTAAGCTGTTAAACCGCCTCGTGAATACTGATATAGACGGCGTTATAGTTCAAGATTTGGGGTTGTTCTACATTCTTGGCCATTACTTTCCGAGCTTAAACATTCATGCTTCGACTCAGGTCACTACTCACAATAGTGGCCAAATCGAGTTTTTACATCAATTAGGCTCGAGCAGAACCAACCTTTCACGCGAGTTAACCCTTGAAGAGATCCGCGACCTAACTCAAGTGTCGCACGCCTTGAATATGGCGACGGAGGTTTTTGTACACGGTTCAAACTGCATCAGTTTCTCAGGGCTTTGCTATATCAGCTCCGTTCATGGCGGTAATTCAGGCAACCGAGGACGTTGTAGCCAACCCTGCCGCGACGCCTATCAAGCTGCAAAAGCGGCTAAAGAATTCCCACTCAACATGAAAGATAACTCTGCTTATCACCAATTAACTGAGCTTGTTGAGGCTGGAGTAGATTCACTCAAAATTGAAGGTCGGATCAAGAAGCCTCATTATGTGTACACTGTGGTTAATACTTGGCGTAAGCAATTACAGCGATACGAGCAAAACCAACCACTTGTCGATGAAAAAATTAATTTATATCAAGTTTTTAATCGTGATTTTACCGATGGTTATCTCAATAACAATATCAATAAAGATATGTTTATTGATAACCCGCGAGACAACAGTAACGATTATTTTATCCAACTTACCAATGCAAAAAGTACGGTCGAAATCGATGCTGTGAAGCAGAAAATTTACGACGATAAAACAGATATTATCCAGACGCTAGATAAACTAACGAGCAGCATGGTCATAGATAAAATCCCGCTGGAGTTTACGTTTATCACCCAAGAAAATGGTCAGCTTGACGTCGATGTTACTGCAGATGACAAAGGCTTTTCAATTCGCGTTGACACCCATAAACAACCGGCATCCCATTCGATTGACCAAGCAACATTAACCAAACGCTTCAGCAGTTTCAATAATGATAAGTACCGGATTGAACAACTTGATTTTGAACGTTTCACTGATGGCACCTACCTGTCGTATAAGTTGATAACTGAACTTAAACGCCAAATTGAACACAAATTAAATGGTGGAAAAGCACTCATTGAAGACGTTCAAGTACCCCCTATTGTTTTAGAATCTAACGCAAGCTCAAAGGAAGTCCGCGCTGCAAAGCTGGTAGTATTGATTGCAAGTGACAAAGACATTGAACTGGGTGAAATCGCTGACATTTGCTATTACCTAATACCTGAAAAGATAGGCAAGCATTTCAATCGACTGGTTAAATTATTTAACGACAATCCAAATCTGGCGCCTTGGTTTCCATCAATCCTTATTGGCGATGACTTCTCCCAAGCCGTTGCCCTGCTTAAAGCCGTCAAGCCTAAACATATTGTGGCTAATAATACTGGTATCGGGTTTGAAGCATTTAAAGCCAATATTGACTGGATAGCAGGTCCCCAACTCAACCTGAGTAACTCGTTTAGTCTTGAAGCGCTAAAACGGACTTTTCATTGTAGCGGCGCTTTTATCTCGAACGAACTCGCACGAAAGCAAATCAGATCGATTAAATGCCCAGAAACTTTCGAGCTACATTACAGTATTTATCATCCCACATTATTAATGACCAGCCGCCAGTGTTTTTTCCACCAAGTCACCGGTTGTAAAAAAGATAAAATAGATGACCAGTGCCTGCCAAAGTGCGCCAAGCATGCATCAATCATCAATCTGAAGGACAATGCTTTTGTTATTGATAAACAAAAGGGTTCACACAATAGTTTATACAACAATCACAACTTCCTGAATTTGGATATTGTCGGTGACTTGGCCGGCAAATTCACTAGCCTGTTGGTGGATTTACGAGATATAAAAACGTCCACACAGATGAATGGGTCAAAAGCTGATTTTATCGAGTCATTACGCAAATTGATTGCAGGTGATCAAGCAGCAATTGAGCGGCTTACGGAGCAGGTACAACCCACCATATCAAATCAGTACACCAAAGGGATCTAGTTGAAAGAGGTCTGACGTGGTCTAATTGATCCGACTACCCCAGTTAAGACATAATTAGCTTAACTGGAGATTCAAATGATAAAACGTAAAACCTACTCAAAAGAATTCAAACTAGATGCCATTGCACTCGTTAGAGATCAAAATTACTGTATCTCAGAAGCCGCTAGAAACTTAGAGGTCAGCGCCCAAATCCTCGGTCGCTGGATCAAAGAAGCTGAAAATGACGATGGTCATGCTTTTAGAGGAAATGGCAAACTGACGCCTGAGCAAGAAGAAATTCGCAAACTAAAATCTCAAGTGAAACGCCTAGAAATGGAGCGTGAGATATTAAAAAAAGCGACGGTCTTCTTTGCCAAAGAAACGAAGTAAAGTATTCGTTTATTGCCCAAAATAAGAAGATCTGGCCTGTGATACTGATGTGTCACGTGTTGGGTGTCAAAAGTAATAATTATTATAGTTATCAAAAGCGAAAGACTCAAACACCTGTTGATCCAACACACCAAGAGATGCTGGAGTGGGTAAAAAATATCGCCAATTTAAGCGATAACACTTATGGTGAGCGACGCATTCAAAAAGCCTTAAATACACTTGATTTTCCAGTAAGCCGTAGAAAAACAGCACAATTAATGAAAGAAGCAAACGTTTGGGTACGCTACAAGAAAAAATACAAATCAACGACGAACAGTGAACATAATAAGCCTGTTTACAATAATGGACTCGAACAAAACTTCGATGTAGAACAGCCCAATCAGGCTTGGGTGCAGGATATTACTTATATATGGACTTCAGAGGGGTGGCTGTATTTAGCAATAGTCATCGACTTATACTCCCGTAAAGTTGTGGGTTGGAGCATGGGAACAAGAATGAAAGCTCAACTTGTTTGTGATGCATTAACCATGGCTATGTGGCAACGAAAACCCAAGGCCGGCTTGATAGTGCATTCAGACCAAGGAGTTCAATATGCGAGTCATCAATATAGACGAATACTGAGACTGCATGGCTTTGTTGGCAGCATGAGTAAGAAAGGCTGTTGTTGGGATAATGCGGTAGCAGAAAGTTTCTTTGGGAGCTTAAAACAAGAGCGAGTGCATTGGCGTAATTATCAAACACGCTATGCGGCTCAGCAAGATGTCATGAATTACATTACGATGTGGTACAACAGCCAAAGAATGCATTCATACATTGGGTATCGAAGTCCTAATCAATTTGAACGTGAAGAAATGTTGATAAGAAAGGTCGCATAACGAACTTAACTAGGGTGTCCGAATTTACTTGACCAGGTCAGTCTTATTGGGTGTACGGGATCTAATTTAGTGTGACTTTTCTAGTTAGATAGGACTCAGTCTAATGATAAATATTTTTCGGCTTGAGCAAAACGCCAATTGACTACACTCTTGCCCGTCTGAGCCATCTCTTCTTTTCGTTTGAATGGATTCCAAAACATCACCCACAGCAATTTCAAATCCGTAAAGCATTTTATGAGCTCTTCTTCGTGAAACTATGCAGTGAAACTATGCCACCCATTTTTATGCTTAATTAATGCGACTATAGTCACACGGAAAAATTGGTTTTATAAAAATAAGACGTGGTTTTTTAATCTTAATTGCACCAACAGACTCTAAAAAACTGAACTGATGCTTTAATTTGGTGCGCGCTAGGAGAGTTTCCTGACTAAGGGCAAGGCTTGGGATTAAAAGTTAGCGAGAATAACTTGGGGCTTAAAAGATAGATAAAACGAAGGAGTTAAGATGGTTTGTGTGCTAGAAAACGAAGTTGTAGCTCCTTTTCAGAGCGGCTAATGTTCAATTTTTGATAGTAGCTGTATACCGACTGTTAAATGGCCTGGACCCTCAAAGTAATATGCTTAAAGCAACACAATGAAAAAGGATACCTGCCTATAACTAAGCATTGGCGGGCGTCCTTTTAAACCAAGCCACTAGTTATAACCGCGAATATATTCAGAAGTGACAATATCCGTTAATGGCGTTTCGTATGATGAATTTACGGGTGTTTTTTGCGGTTGGCCTTTTGTGTGACATTCTTTTAGTTGAACAGCTAAATGGTTGGTACAATCATTTAGCAATACGGCTTTATATGTGCTGTTGGTTATTTTTTTGCTCATGCTCTTATACTCCGTGACTAATAAAGTCTTTTTGGCCGATAAAAATGTCTGCGGCTACTGTGTTTAATTAATCGAATGCATCATTGATGCCAAATGTTTTACTAAACAAAAATTTTGATTCATTTGGTATTGTCACATGGTGGATATGTTAGCTCAGCATCTGCGAGTTTGTCCGTCACAGAAGAATCTGCCCGTGTAATTAAAGTGTGGGGGTCTGCAATTAGTCATTTCTGCTCGAAGATTTAATCTTTAATTTTTAAAAGAGTAATTTGATTTACAATCAATGCCATTCAGACCTAACTCTCATCCCCGACCGCTTATCTATAAAAAAATGCAACTTGGCATCTGATTAACACTTATGGGAAATTGTAAGCAATATACACTGCATCGTTTTCATCTTCTGCGCGCAGGGTCATTGATATCGGGCCGAATAATCCCCAATAATAAGCCGGTTTATTCGGATTATTATTGCTTAAAACGGTCGGTTGCACAAAAGCAAAATTAAAAACCTGGCGCTCACGGTGATATTATCGACTTAGAATTAGCAATCTAATCTGTACAGCCATGTATGTTATTTGATCAGGGAATGATGAAGTTTATTTCCTAAAACACCGCCTGCAAGTAAAAACACCAGGTAAATCCAACCGGATAATGAAAGATTGGCAATGGGTGTGAATAAGGCGCCGACATTACAGCCGTTGGCAAAGCGAGTGCCAAAGCCCATCAGTAATCCCCCTACAGCAAAAAGAGCAAATTGTTTTGCAGAATGATTGATTTTAAATGAGAATGAAAATTTACCCATCAGCAGTACCGCAATTAATGTTCCCACTATAATGGCAAAATTCTGCACTGAAATACTATGCTCGAAAAATGGAGTAGTGAACAAACCGGCTGGTCGAGAAGTAAAGTCAGCAATATCATTTGCACCCATGCCAAACACCATTAACACTTTACCAAACCAGATACCAAAGGGTGTTGATGCCCCCCACCCGGCACCCGTTGAGACCATCATAATACCGAAGATCAAAGATATCACCAGCGCCGCCGTTTTCATTTCCCATAGATTACCAATCCATCTCTGATAAGTTTCAACACTGAATAAAGTAAAGTGCTGCTGAGTGTGTTTTGGGTGCATTTCTTGACGTGCAGTTTCAGCGTCAACACCTAAGAACGACCCTTTTTCATGACGGTAATTTTGATATTTTTTAGCGAAAAAAACCACGATCAAAGCAAAAGCGATGCTCACTAGAATTGAAATAAAATAGCCGTTCAAAGGCCCCCAGGTAAATAGATCCGGCAGGTATACCCCTTGTCCGGCAAAACTACTGGAAGAGAATGACGTGGTTGTGATCCATGTTTGTGTTGCCTGCAATGGAAAACCAAAAAACACCCCAGCACCAAAAAAGAATAAGGTCGTTAAAGCACGCGGAACATCGCTCACCAATTCAACCATCACGCCTGTCGCACAGCAGCTTGAAAGGCTCATTCCGGCACCAAACATGACGCCCCCTAACACTAAGCCCAAGTTGATAGGGTTAACCCATAAATTATAGCTGCCGGGATTGGCATTCAGCAGTAAACCCGCATTAATAATGGCGGTAATAACGAACATAAACATTAATGTCTGCAGCAATTGCGTCGAACCACGGCGATACGCACGGTTAACACTGCCGGCAAAACCTATCGACCCCTTTGTTAAGACAAAACCCAGGCTCAAACCGAACAATAAACGCAAAAAGAGTGATGAACTGTCAAGGAAGACGGCACCTAAAAAAAGAGAAGAGATGGCGATGATAATACCAAATGAAGCTTGTTTTTTATCCATGGTGATAATCCAGAAGAAATGAAAAGTAGGCTTTCATACGCTGCGGATTTTTTGAGTTGGTATGAAATGAAGCGTGGATTATTCTCTTGCCGTGGATATATGTCCAACCCTTCTTTATAACTTATTGGTCTATATTCATCGGTATATTTATATTGGACTAAAAACCGGCTACAACAAATCAGTAATGGATGATTGAGGTTTATTCAATGCACTATTTTTTTAATAAAAAAGCCCGTAAAGTGTAACTTTACGGGCTTAATAAAACATTATGAGTTTCTATGAAATAATCAGATGATGATTTTTACTTCATGCCACCCATATGAAGGACAAGATATTGATAGTTAATGTTATATAATTAAACTGTAAAATCAAAATACCCGCTTTATACTCCTACCTATTCTCAGTAGTGCATAAAAAAATACTCTAAGATGTAAACGCCCCTCAGCGGGTTGTAAACAAAAAGCAAGTCGCTACCCCTGTGGCACATTATCCGTACTAGCCAATATTTGATCTAACAATTAGTGTCCAATATCGACACCATAAATACGTAGCCACCCATTTGTTGAATTAATAACATAACCCCTTCCTATTTGATTTGCGATCACCTTTTATCATTTTATCAACGAGCAAATTCAGCAGAACAATCATGGGTGGCAACATTAAATATCAATGAGACGGTCTGACTTCCACATCATTATCATCATCGGCTTCGTCATTTGACTTCCCGATAACTTGTTTACCCAGTTATCCTGTAGACAATAATGTGGATCTCCCGAGTTCCGCATAAAAGACATCACCACATGCACAAGGTCTATGACTGCGAAGAGTCAAGCCGTGACTTGCATAGCGTCTACGGCTTATTTTGCCTTCCCCTTCACCCAACAAGGTCAGCACTCTTAAGTTTTGATTTCGCAGCTCAATACTCAGCCTATGGGTTCCCCTGTCAACGCTTAACTCAACACCTTACGATGCAAAGCCCATGGCTCGGGGTCTTGGCTGCCTGCTAGGCATTACCAAGCAGAGGACTTTCACCTCCAATCTTCTACCGATTTATCTCGGCGCACTGGGTGGCTACATTAAATACTTTTTTAACAAGAATGCATAAACACAAATATCAATGGCAAAGATGGTGGCAAGTTCAAGGATGCGTGAATCAACCCATTCACGCCGATGCTCAAAATTATCACCTGTTGAATTATCGATACCACACAGAAAGGCTTTACGCACTACACCCGATCAACAATGATAATAAGGTGTTTCATCTAAGCGAATGATGGTTTGTCAAAGCACATTACGAAACAACTAGTGACTGTTCTTAAAAGCTTTTCAAAAAAATAAAGTCTCTTTTTCAGTAATTATAATTTTGTAAAAGCTACTGATAAATAAAAATTTTGTTCTAACATATTGTATGATTCTGTCTTCAAAGATAGAATTCAAATGTCCTAAATATCAACGAAGGACACTTTGAATATCCCACGGATTTTTAACAAATAAACAATTATTAAGGAAGATTATGAAAAGTTTAATTTTACCAGTCGTTGTTGTTATTTTTCTTTCAGGTTGTACTTCAGCTGACATTTTAAGAAAACCAGGTGAAGTAACACAACAAAGTAAATATTCCCCCGAAAATGAAAAAAAAGCTGATGATAGTATTGGAGTTATGCGGTATCTAAATGAAGGTGCTCCATTTGTTAGAGAGGCCAGACGAGAGGATGCATATAAAAAAATGTATAATCTTTGCAATGGTAAATATGAATTAGCTGATGAAACTGATTCAGAAACAACACCAACTACTTTTGTGACAGAAACTAAAACAGGTTTTACTGCTCAAACACTCTCATCAACCTATACTTATATTTATTTTCGCTGCACATAATATCTGCACAAATAGTTAATATTAATGAACAAGTAGTAAGAAGTGAATAACATATAGCTTCCCTTCTTACTTTTGGTCGATATTCTCAATAAAATAAACCACTTAAACTATCGAAATCATGCTGTTCAGTTTATTCTATTCATCTCCCCCTGTTTTGTTGTACTTTTGCTGAGTCACAAATGCCATAAAGCCTGCTCGAATAACGCTTTATGAATAGGCTCATATCGCTTGGCATCAATTGGCAGAGGCCAAGCTTTTAATACTGCTAAAGAACTGGGTGTGTGGCTTGGGTTAACGCCAAGCAATTTGCCTCTGGCCATAGTAGTGTTAATGGCACTATTACCAAACGAGGCAACGGCTATTTACGCAAGCAACTTATTCATGGCGCCAGAACAGTCGTCAGCCATGCGAGTAAAAAAAAGATGATTTAAACCTTTGGATAACGCCGTTAAGAAGCCGAAAAAGCATCTAGTACGGTGGTTGCCACCGCTCATAGACTCGCCAGACTGATATGGATTTTATTACAAAAACAAGTGCCTTATGCCCCGCAATATGCAGCAAATCAAGGTGTAAACCATGGTACTTGTTAACACTTTTGTCACTATCTTGCAGAGCTCGGTCTAGCCAAGGGAAGTTAACCCGACTGGGTGATAAGAGCCGCAAGATAGCACATTAAACACTCACCAAGGTTGTTGTTAACGATGAAGAAATAGCTCAGTCCAACCAGTGCTAGCCCGAAAAGGCCAAGGATATAAGTTAATCCGAATATGTGTTTTACAGTTAAAGGCGCAGTGGTACGGATTTCATTAGGGGCTGCACATGATAGTAAAGCCCGCTTCTCTTATAACAATCGGGGCAGTACAACCGCTTTTAGCGTTAAATGAGTCGCATCAAAAGCAATGACAATAGTGATCTGTTGAAATAAAAACTAAGGCCTTCGGTGAGTAGAGTGTTGTCTTGACTCACCGGGAGCGTCCATATATGGCTTGGTTAATTAGTTTTTAGCTCGGTGTTGTCTTGATACAAAACAGGACCTATAAACAATAATACCTAGCATGTATTGCATTTTTATCTTTACATCAAGGCCGAACCAAATGTAGCATAAAGTTAACCAATAGGTTAAGCGCCTGAGTTTTATGGTCTATCTGCTACATAATATGTTAAAAAAAGGATTTTTTGTGAAAAAATTATACTATTTCCTGCTTTCTGCTTTCTTTTTATCCCTTCTATCTGGTTGTGCTACACATCCTCCCAAGGCCGGTGATATAAAACTTGCTTCAAAAGAGCGTTTATATAATCAGGAACTTTATAAGCCAAGTGAACTTAGGGATATTCCTATAAAAATAACACGAGATACAGGGCTGAGAGGCTCTATCGCTACTGTTTTTCTAAAGATAGATGGGAAATATATAGTTTGGCTGAATATGAGTGAAGAAATAACAATATATTTAGCTCATGGTGGCTACGTCTTTGAGCTTGTTCATTCTTTATGTCCTAACAAGCAGATCTGTAGCAAACCTACAGACGTAACAATCAAAAGTGGCTTTAATAATAACTTTAGAATTATGGCTGATGAAGGATTTTCTATCATTCGCTCAAAAACTTAGATAAATATTGCATCTGCTACCAAGGGGTCAAACTTCTTGGTAGTTGAAAGCCAGTCAAAGTAAATTCTGTATTGATTTTAAGCCAGTTTTCAGCAGGTTTATTTAGGATAGCTTGACTGCTTGAGCTAATTGCACCATGTTTATCATCTCGCATAATTCGCCCGGTATCTTCAACCAGCACAACATAGTCTTTTACACTGAACATTAAACCATTAGGCATGTTTACACGCTCATCCCCACAAAAGGCAATAACTCTGCTGGTTGTTCACCTTTTATCGCTGAGTTAATTCGGCGTTGAATGCTGGTGTGGCGGCCATTTGGGCGCGGATAGGCCTTTCTATTAATAAATAATGGTCGACAGAAGCCATACAGCTCAGAATGGTGCTTCGTCGAATAACGCCTGGGATTTAAACCGCCCTTCCCAGAATCTGCCTGTGCACTTATCTTCTTTATTGGCCATTCGAGCTATTGGCTCGCTCAAGGAGCGCATAAACCAACTGATATCGACTAAGCGTTGTCGGTATTGGGTTATACAATCATTCACTGTTTTACTTTCAAATTCGTTTAGGTCTTTACCTTTAACAAACTTCTGCGTCAGTAATGTCCCTTTAAAGCCTTTGTGCCACTGAACCAATACGTCTTTATCTGACCAGTGTTTCACTTTATCTACATCGACTTTAACAACAAAGTGTAAGTGATTGCTCCCTGCTTTTTAACAATAATGCATAAGCGCAGATATCAATCGCAAAGATTGTAGCCAATTCAAGAATACGAGAATCAACCCATTCACGCCGATGTATATCGCGTCAATTAACACATAGATGTCGCGTCAATTAGGGCGTCTATTATTTGAGCTATATGGACTATGAACTTCGCAGGGTGATCCATACACCTCATACTAAACCAATCTTCTTCAGGCCTTGTATTGTCAAGGATGAGAGCGTAGCGAGTACCAGTATGGCTTGTCCTTGATGATATAAGGGCCTGATGAAATAATGACCTATGAGGCGTATTCTAATTGACGCTAAGTTGGCTTTCTAGTTGTCGTCTTACACCGATGCTCAAAATTCTCACCTGTCGAGTTATCAATGCCACACAGAAAAGCTTTGCGCGCAGCACGCGAGCAACAATGATAATAAGGCGTATCTTCTAAACTAACGATTGTTTGTCTTGGTCTGGCCATCTTCAATTACCATTTTGAAAGGGTAACTAAAGCCTAGATTATTGTTCAATATTTAACCAGAAATCCTGATTGGCCATGTTAATTAAATTGTAACAAAATCCAAAACGAAACAGGAATTGTCAATTGATAACTGCCATTGTCTGTAGTGATAATCTAATTTGATATCAACTTTTACGTCAAACCTAAACATTTTGAGTGCTAGGTTCAGTCATACTGCTAAAAGGCACCAGTTGCCAAAGTTGCTCAATAAAACTGCTGCTATAACGGTTTTACGCTTAATCACACTACTAGCGGTCGTTCACGGAACATAAGCTTTTGGACCGGTATTACCGGTTTTAATCTAACTAGTGCGTCTCGAAAAGTCTTTCCTAACGCTAAGCATTATGTTTATATTTGAATGCGTTAGCCGTTATTTCTCTGCCATTAACTATGGATGTCATCGTTAATATTAGGAGATTTACCATTGCCAGCGGTGTGACTAAAGCTCCCTTGAAGTGAAAACTGCCAAAGCTGGTTTAGTTTTCGGTTTAAGAAGACCAATACCAAAGGCGGCCATTGCCACGGCAATGATGGCATTTAGGTAGTTGAAAAATGCATAGGGCGCGTAGTCAAGTACGTCTACCCCTAGAGTGGCGGTATAAAAGGCACCAGCCGTGGTCCACGGAATAAGGCCTGTGGTCATAGTGGCCCCTTCTTCAACTGAGCGCGAAAGAATGGCAGCTTCTAAATTTTGTTGCTCATATTTGGGCTTAAACAGTTGGCAACTTAGAATAATCGAAATATACGCCTCGCCCATAGCAATGTTACCTAAGATACCGGACATAATAGTCGTGGCAATAAGGGTGGCAGTGCGCTGCACTCTTTTTATGATACCGGCTAATAGTGCGGTGAGAAATCCCGCTCCATGCAAAATTCCGCCTAGCGCGATAGCCATTAAAGCCAGCAGCAAGGTCCAGCTCATGCTGTTAATGCCGCCGCGACCAAGCAAAGCATCTAGATTGGCGATACCCGTTGATTCGGGCGTATTGTCCCACAGCGCATTAAGAACGGAGATAGAACTCTCTCCTTGATAAACAATCGCGATTAGCACGGCGAGTATAATGCTGCATGTCATCGTCACTTCTGCGGGCACTTTTCTAATGCTCAGTACAGCGAGTAATATCAGTGGTAATAACGTGATCAGCGGCGTAAGGCTGTAAGTGTTGGCTAGTGCCGTTTGAATTGAAGTAACTTCTGTTAAGTCTAGATTTTGCTCACCATAGTTCAATCCGATCACTAAAAATATGATGAATGTGAGGATAAAGGTGGGCGTGGTGGTAAACAGCATGGAGTAAATGTGTCGATAGAGATCTGTGCCAGCACTCATGGCTGCGAGGTTGGTGGTATCTGAAATCGGCGACATTTTATCACCGAAGGTTGCACCGCAGACAATCATACCTGCGACTAAAGGCAGGGGAATATTCATGGCAGAGCCGATGCCAATAAAAACCACGCCTAAGGTGCCGACGGTACCCCAAGATGTTCCGGTTGCTACCGACATCAAGGCGCACAGTAATAAACCGACTGCCAAAAACAAACTTGGACTCAGCCAGCTAAGGCCATAATAAATAAGCGTTGCGATGGTGCCACTGTGCATAAAACTAGCAATCACCATGCCGATCAATATAAATATATAGATGGCAGGCATGGCTCTGGTGAGGGCACTAGTCATCAACTCGCGTATGTGTATATAGCCGTAGCCAAGACTAAACGCGTTGAGTCCTATCCACAAAAGACACAGAAACATCAGTGTATGCAGGCTGATCCCTAAACCAAAAAGTCCCCCTGCGATCGTGATAACAATCACACTAAAACAGATAAGAGACTGCAAAAAACCAGGGCTACGGGGTAAGTTAGGAGTGATGACAGGCATTGGCACACAGTATGGTAACAATTGGGATGAATTTCAGTATATCAGTACAGATAATTGGGTAAACCATAAACAAGCAGGATATGAAAAAAATAAACCTTTGTCTTTTGTAAGCAGTGGTTTAGTTACCAGGCAAAGGCCAACTCAAAAGATAGATCATCACAAAGTGCTGTACATGATTATTTATAAACTCATTTATAAACTCATTTACAGGCACAATGGGTAATATCCTCTACATCTTCCACATACTCAAAAAAGCTGTTGCGCTTGTCGGGTTGAAGATTATGGTGGAGAAATAAATTTAGCCTATTGTCTTAAAACAACATCTAGTTTTGTATAAATTACGTACCTAGTATGACCACATACGTTTTTAATCAATATTCACATCGTAAAAATTATCCATTCATTATCTATTCGTTATCCATTGTTGCGGTATTTAATACAGGTGCGAGTTGTTTTTTTACCATGTGATAGAGGCATTATCATGGATCACACCCCTTCTCAGCCACTTCGCGTTACCTGGGCGCTTAAAACAAGCTTTATTGCTGATGCTTTGGCCATGCCGGTGCATTGGTATTATCAACCAATGGAAATAGAGCGTGCTTTTACTGGTGGTATTCAGCGCTTTGAGGCCGCACCTGAGTTTCACCCTTCATCTATTATGTCATTGCACTCCAAACACAAAGGGGGGCGACAGTCAGCTGATAGTTCGTCTAAAGGGCATTCGTCTAAGGGGCAATCAGCTAACGATCAGTCACCGCAAGTGGTAGGCGATATTATTTTAAAAGATAAGGCGCTGTTTTGGGACAAACCGAATGTGCATTATCATCAAGGCATGCAGGCGGGTGAAAACACCCTCAACGCCCATTGCGCTCGTGTACTGATGCGCACCTTGGCGAGTTCGCCACAACCCTACGACCGACAAGCATTTGTTAGCGCCTACATAGACTTTATGACAAAGACCCCCGCCGCTCATCCCGATACTTATGCAGAATCCTACCATCGAGGATTTTTTGCTAACTTGGCGCAGGGACGCAAGCCTGAAAACTGTGGAATGATAACTCACGACACGGCATCCATCGGTGCATTGGTGACAATAGCGCCTTTGGTTTTTTCAGAACGACTTAAGGGCATAAGCGAAGCCGAGATAAAGATTGCCTGCCGAGCGCATCTGGCCTTGACCCATCCTGATGAATCCTTAATGCAGGTATCTGATAGCTACGTGCAACTCTTGTGCGCTCTGATGGATGGGCCTGATGAAGCTGGCGTTAAGACACTTTTCCTTGAAGCAAGTATAGGCCTAACCAGTACTAATTTAGCCGGTCTGTTAAAACGTAATGTGCCCGACAACCAAGTCGTCGGCCAAATATTTTCAAGGGCATGTTATATTTCAGATTCTTGGCCTGTAGTCTTGTATCTGGCCTGTAAATACCAAAACGACCCTTGGCAAGCACTGCGAGTCAATACTAATTTAGGCGGTGACAACGTACATCGCGGCATAGTGCTGGGAACCTTGCTTGGATTGCAAAGCGATGCTGTGGCCACCAGTTGGTTTGAACAACTGGCAGACCACAAATTGATTGCTCAGGAAATTGAGGCGCTTATCAGCGTGGCAAGCGCTCCCAAACCGTAAGTTCAGACAAGGTATGCTGAAACTTGTGCTGAGTTTCGCGGATCACAAACGGGACTTTGCGCGGCTCACCAACCAACTTAAAATGGCTTGATAGTTGATCTTTCAAGCCATCTAACGTGCTGTAGTTTTCACCATCTTTTTTGAAACCCCCTATCCACTCTTCCTTGAGTGTATGTTCTTCCAGCCAAGTGTAAGGCGATGCAATAATAAGCAAGCCGCCATCATTGATGCGCTGTGCCATATCCGCCAGAAAACGACTCGGCTGGTAGAGCCTATCAATCAAATTAGCGGCTAGTACTAAATCATAAGCAGAGAATTGGGGTTTGAGGTTACAGGCGTCGCCTTGATGAAATGCGACACGGTTTGCATAAGTGTCCAACCCTAATTCTTGCAGGGTACGAGTATGATAGCTAACTAATTCGCCTTCTTCGGCACGGGCGTAACGCACTGCGCCTTGCTGCGCCATTTTAGCCGCAAGGCGAGTAAAGTTTGCTGAAAAATCAATACCGTCTACTTCATCGAACTGACGGGCCAACTCAAAACTTGCTCGACCACATGCACAGCCTAAGTCAAGAGCTTTACCTGTGGGTTTACCCTTCATTGCCTCAAGTGCAATATCAGCTAAGGCTTTAGGAAAATTATCTACGCCATACCAAGTGTCACCAAAGTGAAACTCAGCATATTCTGACAGAAGCTTATTACTTTCGTAGTAAGCCTTAGGAGATGTTACCTCAACTTCGGAGGCGATATAGCGAAATCCGGCGTGCTGCGAAAAGTGACGTCTAAACGCATAACGTGCACTAAGGCGCGCTTCGTTACCACTTGAAATCCATGAACCGCCTTTGATTATATTGTGTTTTCCATCAAAAGTAGGTGTGGTGAAATCGTCGTACAGTGGGTGTACTTTAAAGTTGTTGAAAGGATAAATAGGCGTTTCAGTCCATTGCCACACGTTACCCACCACATCAAACCAATTGCCATGTTGATAGCGTGTTACCGGGCAGCATGATGCAAAATGGTCGAGATGCAAGTTAGCATTGGCCGCGCTATTACCCAGCTCTTCAACGCCCGCTTGTGAGCATAAACGATGCCATTCGTCTTCAGTTGGCATGCGGATCTGTTGCCCAGTTTCTACGGTTTTCCATTCACAAAACGCTTTCGCTTCATGGTAGTTAACTTCAGCTGGCCAGTCCCAAGCCATATCAATTTCCTGTGTCATCAGGCGCAAACGCCAACCATTGTGCCAACGCCAAAATACCGGGTGTTTCGCTTCAGTAAATTGCCGCCAAGCTAAGCCTTCATCGCTCCAGAAACTATTATTTTCATAACCACCGTCCTCAACAAACTCGAGGAATTCTTGATTGCTGACTAAATATTGGCTGGCTTTAAATTCGGCTACCTCTGCCTGATGTTGGCCATATTCGTTGTCCCAGCCATAAAAGTCACTATCAAAGGATTTCCCAAGATTAACTGAGCCGGCGGCAACGCTTATCAGTTTGTTTTTGGGAGCTTGGCCAGTATCTTTGCAAGCAGGCCATTGAGGTAATGGCTGGACTTTGGCCAGTTCATGTTGGCGAATGAGAACAGACGATGTCTCAAGGTGAATACGCTCGTGCTCAATACCCATGACGATGGGCCACCAGGTATTATCCCAATCAATGGGTAGAACAAGGTCCAAGGAATCAATTAATGATAATACTGTGGCACGCACTTTAGCGCGGTAGTCTTTTACCGCAGAAACACTGGGCCAGTCATAACTGTCTTCAGATAAATCATCCCAGCTCATTTCATCAACACCCACAGCAAAAATTGACTCCATATGAGGATTAAGCCGATCGGGTATCAGTTTTGCCAATAGTAGCTTGTTGATGAAAAAAGTGGCTGTATGCCCAAGATAAAAAATAAGCGGATGGCGCAAAGGTATAGGTTTTTGATAGAAACCAGCATCGTCGCGCAAACAATCAAACAGTTGCGAGTAGGTATCAAAGGTGTTGGTGAAGTAAAGCGCTATTTCTTTGCGCTTATCATCCACGGTGCCACAGTCCAGTGTAGGGGGCCTGCGCAATGATCCAGAGTCAACGAAGGTTGCGGATCGTTTAGCCATTTCTTGTGCGTTTTGTATAGGTAATGTCATCGTGAAACATGTTCCTTTCATTTTTATTCTACAGTCATACGATTAAATACTGGATAAAGGGTCAATTTTTTTACTTTATATTGATATTACCCGTAAAAAAACAGAAGTTTTGCCGGTGGTTAAACGTTTCAGCCCCGGAGTTTTTTAATCGCTTCGACTAAATAATCTCTTGAGCAACCAAAGTTCAAGCGAAAACAGTCTTTATCACCAAAATCTCTGCCCGCTGATGGACCAACACCTTTGGCTTCACACCAGGCTTGCGTATCGGTGACTTGCAAACCGCTGGCATCAACCCACAGTAAAAAAGTAGCCGCGGGTGAGATAGCTTTTAAACCTTCAATTTTGTTGATTTCAGTCACTAAATAATCACGATTTTCTGTTAAATACGCCACTTGTTGTTGATACCAATCATCGCAATGTCTGAAGGCTGCATTAGTGGCGGTAAGGCCTGTGACAGTTACCGATGGTAATCTGCCGCGGGCAGCATGGTTGAAGGCTACTCTTAATTTTTCGTTTGGAATAATAGCGAAAGATGTACCTAGTCCAGCTATATTGAAGGTTTTGCTCGCGGCCATTAATGTCACTGAATGCTCAGCCAACTCTGGGTGCGCACCGGCGGGTAAATGTGGTACGTCATCTAAAATTAAATCACAGTGTATTTCATCCGAGCACAGCATGACGCCATGTTTTCGGCATATTGCTGCAATTGTGTCTAGCTCGTCTTGGTTTAAAACTGAGCCAAGCGGATTCATTGGATTACACATAATAAATAAGCTGGCTTTAGGATCCGCGGCAGCCTCTTCTAAGGCATTAAAATCGAGTGTCCAGCGACCTTCCACTTCTATCGAGCCTATATAAGTTCGCTTGAGGTTATTAATTGCCGGTGCCGCCAATATAGGAGGATAATTTGGTGTTTGTACGATAACCGTATCACCTGCTTGGCAATAAGCTTGAATAGCCACATTAAATGCAGGCACCACACCCGGAGTCCACACTAACCAACTTGGTTCAATCTTCCAGTTATATTGACGTTGACACCAAGCCACTACGGCCTCACTGGCATCGGTATCGTGAGCCGGTAAAGTATAACCAAATAAGCCGTCATCAATGCGCTGATGTAAAGCAGATAATATAGGCTCAGCACAGCGAAACTCAGTATCAGCAATCCACATAGGCAGTATATCTGTACCTTTGTATTTTTCCCATTTATGAGCTTTCGACGATGTGCGGTCTGGTTTATCACTGAAGTTCATTGCGGGTCCTTCGATTGTTAATTTAGCAGTCTGCAGAAAACAGCAGATTTAGCCTGTTACTATAAACCTTTGGTTTAGGTTAAAACACAAGTCAACATAACCCAAGGATTTAAATAAAAAAGCAATAAAAATGCCACCCATTTTATTTGGTATACAAGTAATGACGCTAACGGTGACACCCATGGTTAATTTTTATTGGATATTTATCTTGAGGAGGGATAACTTTCTTTTATAAAGAGGAACCCTTGGGTTCAAAGTCCTATCTTTCGCCCAATAAAAAGGCCCGCTATAAATAGCGGGCCTTTTTATTGAATGTGGCAGAGGGATAGCAATCTGAGAAATAGGAACCCTTGGTTCAAAACTATTACAGACACAAAAAAGCCCGCTTAGATAAGCAGGCTCTTTCATTTAATGTGGCGGAGGGATAGCTTGCTTGTAATAAATAGGAACCCTTGGGTTCAAAGTCCTATCTTTCGCCCAAATAAAAAGGCTCATCATTTCTGATGAGCCTTTCGTCTTTAATGTGGCGGGGAGATAGCGATCTTAGAAATAGGAACCCTGGGTTCAAATGTTACGAATACAAAAAGGCCTTATCTTTCGATAAGGCCTTTTTGTTGAATGTGGCGGAGGGATAGGGATTTGAACCCTAGAACGGGATAAACCGTTGCCGGTTTTCAAGACCGGTGCATTCGACCACTCTGCCATCCCTCCGAGCGGGCGAATGATATGACAATGGCTGTTTTGTGTAAAGAGCAAATTAGAAATATTCTGTTAAGTGCCTATTAAACACTCAAGTTACCAACGTTTGCGATATCCAAGCACTTTATTCCCTGAATATCGCAGCTTGTGGCTATCAGGCGAGATCAATAACGGTATATTCAGCCAATGAACTTATGCCAACTATTTTTGCCGTTTAAATCTAATTAAACACCCTATAACAGCAACTTTGCTTGATTTGATTAGGGTTAATGTTTACCTTTACTGTTAGTGATTTTGCCAATTCCAAGGATAGCGAGATGCTTTCAGAACAAGCATTCGAGATGATAGATATCGTGGCCCGGGTGGGCAGTTTTACCGCCGCAGCCAAAAAAATGAATAAAGTGCCCTCTGCGGTAAGCTATGCGATTAAACAAATTGAAGATGATCTCGGGGTGATCTTGTTTGAGCGCCATCATCGCAGCGTCAGTTTGACACCTGCAGGTGAGCATTTTGTGGTGCAGTCGCGTGAAATCATGACTAAACTTAATAGCATTAAACGTGATACCCAAAAAGTGGCTAATGGTTGGCGCCCTTCGCTATCCATTGCAATTGACAATATGGTGCGTGCGGACAGAATTAGTGGGTTAATTGCTGATTTTTATCGATATTTTAACGATATAGAACTAATTGTTAGATTAGAAGTCTATAACGGCGTGTGGGAAGCACTATCAACAGGCAAAAGCGATGTCGCCATTGGAGCAACGTCAAGCATTCCTGTTGGCGGGTCATTTAAGTCTCGCGATATGGGGATGATTGAGTGGTCTTTTTTAGTCGGTAAAAATCACCCGTTAGCCAAAGCAGAGCATGCGTTAACAGATGATGAGTTATTACAGTATCCGTCTATTTGTCTACAAGATACCGCCCATACTATCGCCCATAGGGCCAATTGGTTGCTGAAAAATCAACGTCGAATTGTGGTCCCCGATTGGATCAGAGCGATAAATTGTTTTCGAGAAGGCCTAGGTGTGGGTTACATGCCATATCATTTGGCTGATATATTTATTAAAACTGGCGCGCTCATAGAAAAACAGCTAGCCACGCCGAAACAAGACACAGCCTGCTGTTTAGCATGGAATAATGCCAACATGAGCCCGGCGATGCAATGGGTACTCGATCACTTAGGTGATACTGATAAGCTTAAAAAAGAATGGTTGAGTTAATGATATTACTGCGATGAAATTTTTGTAATAACATTACTTATTAGGCCATTTATGTTAAATTAACGAGTATTAAGATGATGTTTGTAATCAATTAAGTTTTGTTTAATCTATATTGCTTATGCTACACAAAAATGCTTATGCTACAGAAAAGATTTAGCTTCAGAGTGAAATACGTTTTTCCTCGTTGAGCAAATCATTGAGTTAACACTCGGAGACAATAATGAATCAACAATCAGCTATATCACCCAGTATATCGACCACCAGTGTCAATAAACTGCTAAAAAACACCTATATGCTTCTGGCAATGACGCTGGCATTTTCTGCTGCCACGGCTGGTATTTCCATGGCAATCAACCTTGGCCCTATGATGTCAATTGGCTTGTCACTCGGTAGCTTTGTCTTATTGTTTGTGACACTTAAAAAAGCAGACACCGCAGCAGGCATTTTTTGGGTTTTTGCCTTTACGGGAATGCAAGGTGCGTCACTGGGCTATATTCTTAATCACTATGTTGGTATGGCAAACGGTCCTGGGCTAATTATGCAGGCGTTAGGCTTAACCTCAGTGATATTTATATCGCTTTCGGCGTATGCATTAACCACGAAGAAAGACTTCTCATTTATGCGTGGTTTCTTATTTGCGGGCTTGTTAGTGATGATCGGTGCTATGGTCATTAATATTTTCGTCGGTAGCTCAGTCTTATTTATGGCAATGAATGCAGGTATTGCGTTGCTAATGACAGGTTTCATTCTCTATGACACTAGCCGTATCGTGAATGGCGGCGAAACCAATTACGTTCGTGCCACCATTTCTTTATACCTAGACTTCTTGAACTTATTCTTGAGCTTATTACATTTAATGGGTATCGGCGGCGACGATTAATCGTCGATAGAGTTCACTGACAAATTACGTTAAAATGACCCTACATTAGGGTCATTTTTTTTTATAATGAGCAAATTCATCATCCAAGTCAACGGCAGCGTTTATGGCTCTACAGCCAGTTTTCGTGCATTATCATTTTGCCAAAGCGCATTAGCCAATGGTCATCAAGTTATCAAGGTATTTTTCTATCAAGATGGCGTAACCAACAGCAATGCCCTCACCTGTCCTGCCTCTGACGAAATTGATATGCATTCAAAATGGCAAGCATTATCACTTCAACAGGCTATTCCACTGACAAATTGTGTCTCTGCGGCATTACGCCGGGGGGTGTTATCGCAACAAGATGCCACCGAGAATGGTAAGCCCCAATGGAACAGCGTCGCGCCATTTACCATGGGCGGTTTAGGTGAGCTAGTGGTCGGTATTGAACAAGCGGACAGGCTGATCAGCTTTTAACGCGTAAATGGAATAGACAATGAAATCACTGGTGATTATTTTTAGGCATCCACCTTTGGGCACCACGAGTACGCGTGAAGGCTTGGACTTTGCCATGCTCAGTGCCAGCTTTGAACAACAAGTGAGTATTGTGTTTACCAATGACGCGGTATTGCATTTACTGGCTGGCCAAACGCCTGAACTCGCCGGCTCTAAAGATTATGTGTCAGCCTTTAAAGCATTATCGCTTTACGATATTGACACGGTTTTGGTTTGTGCGGAATCAATGAATACGTTCGGATTACAAGCCTCTGACCTCAGTATTGCCGCCAGTATTGTCAATGCTGAGGTGATCACGCAAACCCTACAAGCGGCCGATGAGGTATTAGTATTTTGATATTACATCATATCCAAACATCGACAATGAGTGACAATGCCTTAAGTACGTGTTTACGTTATATCCATCCCAGTGACAGTATTTTATTGTCTAGCGATGCGGTAAATTGCTTATTACAATGCCAGTGGCAACAACGGTTAGCAGGGGTTAATCTCTTGGTACTACAAGATGATGTCGTTGCCAGAGGTTTAACGGATCGCCTAAGGTGTATTAACGATAATATGGCGGCGGGCTCTTTTCAGATTATTGATTATTCGCAATTTGTCGAACAATCCTTGCGACACAATAAGGTAATAACGTGGTAAATTATTTTGAATTTAATGGTCAACAGATTGAAACCGATCATCAAGGTTATTTACAGCATGTAAACGACTGGCAAGAACCAATGGCTGCCGTGATTGCTGCCACTGAGAATATTGAATTGACGGAACAACACTGGGAAGTGATCCGTTTTGTGCGTGATTTTTATCTAGAGTACAAAACCAGTCCAGCCATTCGCGTGCTAGTCAAAGCCATTGGCCAACGTCTAGGCGCCGATAAAGGTAACTCTAAATACCTGTACACTCTGTTTCCTATTGGCCCGGCTAAACAAGCCACAAAAATTGCTGGTTTACCAAAGCCGGCGAAATGTTTGTAGCTAAAAAATGCTTATAAAAAAGCCCGCTTAAGATCATGCTTAATCGGGCTGATAATTTAGACTTAAGGGATTCGTTCAACCAAGATAAATGCGGCTTAAGTGAGTTCAACAATAACTAACAATGACCAATCATATTAAAAAAGAATAAATAGGCCTAGGATTATTAGCCGACTTGGTCCTACGGTCTGTGAATTTTTTGGATCCACAATCCAACCCGCTCGCGATATGACATCTATTGGTGTCATAGACGATTAACAAAAACACCCATTTGTGTATTTTTTCTTTATGCTTTTCTTTATTATCTATTTATTCTTTATTAGTGCTGTGCAACCGTGCTCGTTATCGAGCACGGCGCTAACCCTATATCTTGTTAACCAATCACACTCAAACCACCCATGTATGGAAGTAATACTTCAGGTATTGTGATGGTGCCATCTTGATTTTGATAGTTTTCAAGCACGGCGACTAACGTACGGCCAACCGCCAAACCAGAACCATTTAAGGTGTGCAATAAAGCCGGTTTGTTGTCTACTTTGCTGCGGTATCTGGCTTGCATTCTACGGGCTTGGAAATCTTTCATGTTTGAACAAGATGAAATTTCACGATAGGTATTTTGGGCCGGTAACCAGACTTCAATATCAAAAGTTTTGCTTGAACCAAAGCCCATATCGCCCGTACATAACACCATGGTACGGTGCGGTAATTGTAATAACTGCAACACTTTTTCAGCATTGGTGGTAATTTCTTCCAGCGCTTGGCTTGAATGATCTGGATGAACAATTTGCACTAATTCCACTTTGTCGAATTGATGCTGACGGATCAAGCCGCGAGTATCACGACCATAAGAGCCCGCTTCACTTCTGAAACATGACGTCAAGGCGGTCATTTTCATCGGCAATTCGCTTTCATCAATAATGCTATCACGCACATAGTTGGTTAATGGCACTTCAGCAGTGGGGATCAGTGATAACCCTTGGCCTTCTTCTGTGGCCGGTTTAGTGTGAAATAAATCTTCACCAAACTTAGGTAACTGACCTGTGCCTAATAAACTGTCTTCGTTGACCAATAATGGCACGTATGTTTCTGTATAGCCGTGTTCTGTGGTGTGTAGATCGAGCATAAACTGACCTAATGCACGATTTAAACGGGCTATTTGGCCGCGCATAATAATAAAACGTGAACCGGTAATTTTAACGGCACTTTTAAAATCTAATCCGCCTAAGGCTTCACCTAAATCAAGGTGATCTTTAACCTCAAAATCGAATACTTTAGGTGTGCCCCAACGACGCACTTCGACATTGTCATTTTCATCCGCACCGACTGGCACTGACTCATCTGGCAAGTTTGGCACGCTCATCGCTAAGCCATTAATTTGCTGCAACAACTCAGCCAGCTCGGCTTTCTTAGCATCAAGCTGTGCGCCTAAATCGCCCACTTGCGCCATAATGGCACTAGTATCTTCGCCGCGAGCTTTAGCCTGACCAATTGACTTAGATATCGCGTTACGTGACGCTTGTAAGTCTTCAGTGATCACTTGAAGTGATTTACGCTTTTCTTCAAGCTTGGTCAAATTATCGACATCAAGAATAAAGCCCCGAGTGGCTAAGCGCTCGGCGGTGATGTCCAGTTCATTACGCAAAAATTTTGGATCTAGCATGTTGTCAGTTCTTTTTAGTTAAACGCGAGAAAGAATAAGTTGTTGACCTAAATACACCATGAATAAACACAGGGAGACATTCAACAACACATTAAAAATAGCTTTATGCCATAAGCCTTCTTGCAATAGCAATAAGGTTTCGTTCGAGAAAGTTGAAAACGTGGTTAACGCACCCAATAACCCCACGCCAATCAAGGCTTTTAATTCTGGGCTAATATGACTCAATAGCCCGAGTGCGTATACCACACCCATTAAAAACGATCCCAACATATTGACTATCAGTGTACCAAAAGGAAAACTGCTTCCAAATAGCTGGATCATAAAAATTGAAATAAGATAGCGCAAAACGGCACCAATCGATCCGCCTAATGCCACAAATAACACATTAGTCATATCGTTTATGCTCACTTTGTTGGTCAAGTTGAGTTAATTGAGTCAATTTATCTTGAATGCGTTTTTCGAACCCTCGATCTGTGGGTTGATAAAATTGGCTATGTTGCAACGATTCTGGAAAGTAATTTTCGCCAGCAGCATAAGCACCAGGTTCATTATGTGCATAACGATAGTCTTTACCAAACCCTATGTCTTGCATCAATTTAGTGGGGGCATTACGCAGATGGTTAGGCACCGGCTCGTGTCCCGTTTGCTTGGCTAACTCGCGTGCGGCGCTAAATGCACTGTATACGGCATTACTCTTAGGCGCACTGGCTAAATACAATACCGCTTGCGCTATCGCCCGCTCACCTTCTGCGGGCCCAATACGGTGATAACAATCCCATGCATTCAGTGCCACGGTCATGGCAACAGGGTCGGCATTGCCAATATCTTCTGAGGCAATGGCCAGTAATCGCCGCGCGACATATAAAGCATCTCCGCCACCTTCTAAAATACGGCAATACCAATACAGCGCAGCATCGGGCGCCGAGCCACGGACCGATTTGTGTACCGCTGAGATTAAATCATAAAATTGGTCGCCATTTTTATCATAGCCTGCCGCTTGATGACCCGCGACTTGAGTGAGCATATCAGTGGTAAATTCACCGCCATCGGCAACTAAATCACTCATTAGCTCCAGTAAGTTAAGGGCTTTACGCGCATCACCATCACTAAGATCGGCTAATTGCTTAGTCACTTCGGCTGGCAAGGTTAATTGGCGTTTACCTAAACCACGTTCTTCATCGCTAAGTGCTTGGGTAACAATCAAGCTTATTTCATCTGGGCTGAGGCGATTAATCAGGTAAACACGCGCCCGTGATAACAAGGCGTTGTTGATTTCAAATGAGGGGTTTTCTGTGGTGGCGCCAATAAAAATGACCGTGCCGTCTTCAATAAAAGGCAAAAAGGCATCTTGCTGGCTTTTATTAAACCGGTGGACTTCATCAACAAATAACAAGGTACGTTGACCGCGGCTTTGGGCTATCGCTTTGGCTTGTTCAATGGCGGCGCGAATGTCTTTGACACCCGATGTCACCGCTGAAATACGTTCCACATGGGCGTTGGCATAGTGGGCGATTAATTCTGCTAAGGTGGTTTTGCCCGTACCCGGCGGGCCCCAAAGCAACATAGAATGCGCCCGATTTGCTTCTAATGCTTTACGCAGGGGTTGCCCTTGGCCTAATAAATGCGCTTGGCCTATGTATTCATTAATCTCCCTTGGTCGCATACGGGCAGCTAAGGGGCGAAAGTCGGGAGCAAAATCTAAGTTTAAATTAGTCATTGAATAACTTAGTTAGCCTGCGTTAAACGTCGATCGTCTATATCAACATTATCTGGGACGGCAAATTTAAATAACTGGGTTTCGTCAGCCTTGACTAAGCGTTGCTCAGTTAATGAAAATTGACTCTGATTACCTTGCTCGTCCATTAAGTTAAATTTAACTAACTGGTTGGCGTCAAAACACACACTCACAGCAACCACATTGTTATTTAGCTTTTTAGGATGGATATCAAAACAATTTAATTTAGTGTTAACCGCACGTTTACTGACTGAATATTTAGCCCAGGTGTTCTCATCACGGTGGACCAATAAGGCCATCGGTGATGCATCAACCGCTTGAGCTACATCCATCACGGTAACTTCTTCAGCAAAAGGGTTATAAATCCATAAATTGGCCCCATCCGCCACAATCAGTGACTCATCTGGTTGGGTTAAATGCCAGTAAAACTGATCCGGGTAGGCAAGCGCAAAGACACCACTACCGGTTTGGATTGGTTTATCATTTATATCAGTAACTTGCTGAGAAAATGTCGCATGTAAGCTCTCAATATCGGATAATTTCGCACGTAATTCTGTTGCGTCATCAACCTGCGCTGCAAAGCAACTTAAGCTCGTGGTCAATAATAGGCTTAATACTGTAAAACGCTTATTCATCATTCTTCCTATTAATTTCGAGGGGGTGGCGGAGCCAACACTTCACGATTACCATTGTGACCTTGAGTACTCACAATACCTTGGCTTTCCATCATTTCAATAATGCGGGCTGCGCGGTTGTAACCAATTTTAAATTTCCGTTGTACGCTCGAAATCGAACCTCGACGTGTTTCAGTGACAAATGCCACCGCATCATCGTATAGCGCATCAATTTCTTCTTCACTATCTGATGTTTCACCGGGTAACAACACTTGCTCACCTTCAGTGGCGCCATTGAGGATTTCTTCAATATATTGCGGTTTACCACGAGCACACCAATCGGCAACGACTTTATGAACTTCATGATCATCAATAAACGCCCCATGAACCCGATTTGGCAAACCCGTTCCTGGTGGTAAATATAACATGTCTCCCATACCCAATAGGGTTTCAGCCCCCTGTTGATCAAGAATGGTGCGAGAGTCTATCCGTGATGACACTTGGAACGCGATCCGGGTCGGAATGTTAGCTTTAATTAAGCCGGTGATCACATCTACCGATGGACGCTGAGTGGCTAAAATTAAGTGGATCCCTGCGGCGCGAGCCTTTTGCGCAATACGCGCAATCAGTTCTTCCACTTTTTTACCCACAATCATGATCATGTCTGCAAATTCATCCACAACGACCACAATTGATGGCAGTTTTTCTAATGGCGGCGCATCGTCTAACATGCTTTCTGATGACTTCCATAACGGATCGGGAATGTACTCCCCTTTTGCGGCCGCATCTTTAATTTTAATGTTGTAGCCTTTAAGGTTACGCACACCTAATGCTGACATTAATTTGTAACGGCGTTCCATTTCACCCACGCACCAACGCAGCGCATTGGCGGCTTCTTTCATGTCGGTGACCACTTCACATAATAAGTGCGGAATACCTTCATATACCGACAATTCAAGCATTTTAGGGTCAATCATAATAAAACGAACATCTTCTGGGCCCGATTTATACAATAAACTGGTGATCATGGCATTCACACCCACCGACTTACCTGAACCTGTGGTTCCAGCAACCAATAAATGCGGCATTTTACCTAAATCGACGACAACAGGATCGCCAGCAATATCTTGTCCTAACACCATAGACAATGCTGACTGACTATTTTTAAAGACCTCTGAATCTAGTACATCACGCATAAATACGGTTTCACGAAATTTATTAGGTAACTCTAGACCTACGTAAGCTTTACCCGGGATCACTTCAACAACACGCACATTTTCAGATAACAAGGAACGGGCTAAATCTTTTGATAAATTGGTGATTTTAGAGGCTTTAACCCCTGGGGCTAATTCAAGTTCAAAACGAGTAATGACCGGTCCAGGATACACGCCCACGACATTGGCGATGATGTTAAATTCGGCCAATTTTACTTCAACCAATCGAGCAACTTGCTCTAATTCTGCTTCACTAATGGGATTTTTCTTGCGATCAGGTACATCAAGTAAACTGATGCTCGGCAATGGGTCCATTTTCTGACGGGCTTGTTGCGGGCTTTGACCATCAATGACGATGATACTATCAACAACTTTGGCTTCTTTTTTTGGTTTTTGTTGCGCCACTAGTGCCCCCGTTGAGTGGGCTTGATTAAACGCACTATCAAATGGCTCATCTGTTGTATCTAGGTTATTATTGCCAAGATCGTCATTGTCTTTGTTGTCATCAATATTGACATCGACATCATTTTTAGTGGCGACCCAAGGTGCAAAATCAGCTTGTTCATCATCAGGTTGCATTGAAGGTTCTTGGCGATCATCAGTGTCCGGCGCCACGGCATTTTCGGTAGATTTCGCCTTACGACCAAAGAAGCGGCGTTTCTTTTCAACCACAGGAGGGCTCACCACGGGAGGCGTTACAAGGACAGCCTTCGGTGGCATCTTATCTTGTTGTTTATCTTGCTCAAGGCCTTGTGGTTCATCTTGTTGAGCTATTTGATTACGGCGTTGGGTAAAGGTGTCAACAAGTGACATAAAACCTTTAGTGTCTTCGGTCTCACGTTCACGTTTAAACAATTGCGGCAGGGCCCACACTTTCCTCGCACACCAGATGGTACCTAACCCTGTTAACTCGATGATGGTTAACCAGCTGATCCCCGTTGTTAGAGTAAAACCCGAACCAATAAAACACATTAATAATAGTGTTGTGCCCAGTTTATTAAAGTAAGGCAGCATCGCCTGACCGATCACATCACCGGCAACGCCACCAGCAGAAAACACAAACATATTGTCGGCATTCATACTGACTAAAGCGGCCAATCCTAATAACATCAGCATAAATCCGATAATCCGTAATCCAACTGAAAAATAATCGATTTCGAATAGACGGTGCGCGCGATTAAAAATAAACCAACCGGTAGTGGCAATAATAATGGGGAATAAAAATGCGATGAAGCCAAAAAAATAAAACAGCACATCAGCAGTCCACGCGCCAACGGCGCCGGTCCAGTTATAGATCTCACCTTGAAAATGCGATTGGCTCCAGCCTGGGTCATTGGGATTGAAACTGGATAATGCCAATAGAATATATGTTGCAACCATGCAACACAGAATAAGACCACCTTCGAGTAGTCGTTGAAGACCACTGAGTGTTTTTAGACTATTTTCCTGAGTCAAACGAAAGCATCCATAAAAAAGTGAAAAACAAAGGGTTAAGATAACAGAATATCACTGTATTTGCAGTGATTATGTACCTTGATTTAATCAAGCTCAATCGATTATTATGTCGAATTAATCCAAAATCTGAAAAGCGTTGACACTTTATCTTAAGTTGATGATTTTATATTCAAAATCAGCAGATTTGATAAGAATGATGAATATCATCTCCCGTCAGTGGCAGATAATTCATCATTCAGGTGTTATCAGATGTTAAAGGTTTACAAAGAAATGAAACGAAGCCATTTAGCTTAAGTTGTATAGTGCGATTTTATTGGTTTGTTTTACTTCTTCCATAACCACATAGGTACGAGTATCTGAAATTGACGGTAATTTAAGTAAGGTTTCACCTAATAATCGTCTATATGCCGACATATCTGAAACTCGAGTCTTTAATAAGTAGTCAAAATCACCCGAAACTAAATGACACTCTTGAATATCATCAAGTAATTGAACCGCACGGTTAAAGCGGTCAAAAATATCCGATGTGTCACGAGTAAGGGTGATTTCTACAAATACCAATAAAGAGGCGCCGAGAAAATGCGGATTCACTAAAGCGGTATAACCATTTATAAAACCCTGTTTTTCAAGCTTTTTAACTCGTTCCAAACAAGGAGTAGGACTTAAGCCTACTCGTTTTGATAGATCAACATTTGAAATGCGACCATCAAGTTGCAGCTCATTTAAAATATTGCGATCAATTCGGTCTAAATCTTTGACTGAAAAGTTTTGATTATTTACCATACATTCAACCTTGTTTTGTCCTTAAAACAATATTTATATCTATTAAAGGAGCAACTTCAGCAGCATAATCTGCTAATGCAGCACTATACTAGACATCCCTGAAATAAGCACGTTCAGGTCATGATTAATGACAACTATACCCACTATTAAAGTGGGTTTTATGTAAATTGAGGCTCAAAGATGATTATTGGTATCCCAACAGAAATCAAAAACCACGAATACCGTGTCGGTATGGTCCCTTCAAGCGTACGCGAATTGACTAACAAAGGTCACGACGTTTTTGTTCAATCGGATGCCGGTGTTGGTATCGGTTTTACCGATCAAGACTATATTAATGCAGGCGCCGCTATTTTAGCGACTGCGGCAGAAGTATTTGCCAAAGCAGACATGATTGTAAAAGTAAAAGAGCCGTTAGTCGTTGAACGTAAAATGCTACGTAATGACCAGATTTTATTTACCTACCTGCATCTTGCACCCGATTTACCACAAACTGAAGACCTCATTAACAGCGGTGCTGTGTGTATTGCTTATGAAACCGTAACCGATGACCGTGGTGGCTTACCCCTACTGGCTCCAATGTCAGAAGTCGCTGGTCGTATGTCTATTCAAGCGGGTGCTCGTGCCCTTGAAAAATCATTGGGTGGCCGTGGCATGTTACTCGGTGGTGTGCCTGGTGTTGAACCTGCTAAAGTGGTTATTATCGGCGGTGGTATGGTCGGTACTAATGCCGCGCAAATGGCTGTAGGTATGGGTGCTGACGTTGTGGTATTAGATCGTAGCATCGATGCGTTACGTCGTTTGAACATTCAGTTTGGTTCAGCCGTTAAAGCCGTTTACTCCACTGCGGCTGCCATTGAACGTCATGTGTTAGAAGCAGACCTTGTTATTGGTGGTGTTTTAGTACCTGGTGCTGCAGCGCCGAAATTGATCACTAAAGATATGATCAAACATATGAAACCTGGTAGTGCTATCGTCGACGTCGCAATTGACCAAGGTGGTTGTGTTGAAACATCACATGCAACAACTCACCAAGACCCAACCTACATTGTGGATGATGTTGTGCATTACTGTGTGGCTAACATGCCTGGCGCAGTTGCTCGCACGTCAACATTTGCATTAAATAATGCCACCCTTCCTTATATTATTAAATTGGCTAACCAAGGTTACAAACAAGCGTTATTAAATGACAAACATTTACTTAACGGCTTAAATGTCATCCACGGCAAACTTGTGTGTAAAGAAGTGGCTGAAGCATTGAACTTACCATTCACTGACCCTAAAAGCATGCTGAACTAAATTCAGTCTGCAGTAACAAAAATGCCGCATAATTTAATGCGGCATTTTTTTAGCTTAACCAATATTAAAAGATAAAAATATCAGACACTAATAGATTGTGATTGTGCTAATACTGATTCAAAAGCCGCTTTCACATCGGTTTATAAACCTAATAACTCTCAACCGCTTCAATTTTGGTTGCTGAATCAAGCCTAATGCCACTGCTAGCCCCTTTGACAACGATTGAGGCATCTAACGCTCAGTTCAAGTTATGATTCCGCTATACGTTCCATTTTAGCTAAATAAAAGCCATCAAAACCACGTTCTGACACTAAGATGTTTTCATCTTCGATAAGGGTAAACTGTGGGTTATCTGCAAGAAATGCATCGATTTGATGACGGTTTTCTTCTGGCATAATAGAACACGTCGCATAGAGTAATATTCCGCCAACTTTGACCATACGGCTGTAGCTTTGCAAAATATGCTTTTGCAGTTCAATTAACACCGGCAAACGCTCTGGAGTATCACGCCATTTTGAATCTGGATTACGTTTTAGTACTCCAAGTCCCGAACAAGGTACATCAAGTAATACTCTGTCAGCCGTCAGCTTTAAGCGCTTAATCGTTTTCGAGCTGGCGATAATGCGAGTTTCAACATTATGGGCACCAGCTCGTTTGGCACGAGCTTTAAGGTTATCGAGTTTCCATTGCTCAACATCCATCGCCAGTAAACGCCCTTTGCCTTGCATTTGTGCTGCAATATGCAAGGTTTTACCCCCCGCGCCGGCACAAGCATCGACGACTCGCATTCCCGGTTTGGCATCAACAGCATTAGCCACCAATTGTGAGCCGGCGTCTTGTTGTTCAAACCAGCCATCTTTGAAGGCCTCGGTTCTAAACAAAGCGGAATCAGAGGTCACTTCAATGGCCGACGCCACATCAACTAATGGCTCACTCTGCACCCCTTCTTTTTTAAGGCGTTCAATGAGTCCCTCACGGGTACATTTTAATGTATTCACACGTAAATAACGTTTAGGTTGTTCAGCTAACGCCGCTCGTTCTGCCGGCCATTTATCACCTAACTGCGCTTGTCCTAAGGTTTCTAACCACTCAGGGCAACCATCCCATAACACAGGATCCGCTTTGGCTTGTTCGAGATTGGCACTAAATGCAGCCGGCTCAATTTTCAATGAATACTGCATTTTAGGTAAATCTAAACCGTGAAATACATGCCAACCATTGAGTAATTTTGATCCTAAACGATCGAACTCCTCTGGTTTAATATCGACAAGAAAACAATATAAGTTTAAACGCCGTAAAATATCGCCTGTAACTCTGGTGATCCGCGCCTGCTCTGATGGGTTAAGTGATAAACCAGAAAAATGCTCTGAATAGGCTCTATCTAAAGGTTTTCCTCGGGTTAACACCATAGTGAGTACATTTAATACTAACTCTGATGAACTGCCTGACAACGGATAAGTCAACATGGGCTCTCTCATAAATAACGGTCAATTTAAAAACGTGCTGATCATAGGGATTAAACCCACTGATAGCAAGGCAATATCGGCCTTTGGTCCCCATATCGAGATCATAAAATAGCCACTCATTATGAGCATATACGATTTTTAGGTAGCAGATATATTGTGGCATCAACCGGGGTTAATACTGTCACATAGACTGCAGCCTAAGCATTGCAATACTTGCATTTAACACTAAACCATTGTTTTTATTGGAATTTAATTGTTTATTTCAACAGTAGCGGCCGTAATGAATGTTTTTGTTGCCCCCCAAAAAGCAGTCAGGGGTTGTAAGTGATCCACGCGACTTTCGCTTCGCTCGGGTCACGGGTTTTCTCGACGTAATGGATAACGCCATCTTTTATGAGCAAGAAAGGTGGCGTTATCACAATATGATTATTCGACGACAGGCCTGTTCGTCACATCCCTGTGTTGTGTAGTTGATTGATTTTCGGTGTTTATCTAAACTCATTCGTGTGTGGTTTAATGGCCAGTATGTCGCAGGAGAGCTGATTTATTAGTAGCTCAGGGATATGGCCTTTAATTGAGTGAAATAACCCTGTGTGCTCGGCCGCCCCCATGATGACCATATTCACATCGAGTTGATGGGCCTTAATGGGAATCACATCTTCGGGTAAGCCATTCGCTACGTAACAGTGGTCCTTTTCAGAGGGTAAATCAGCCACTGCGCGAGTGAGCATGCTTTGTTGATTTGCTTGTTGTGATAATAGCGAATGAGCATGGGCCATCACTTCGTTTTCAAAGGCCATACTGAAATCGTCGGCCAAAAAACAATTAATAAAGTGCAAATCATTATTGATGCTGTCTGCTATGCCTCTAGATTGATTAATAATGTGATGATTAAAAGCTTGATGGCAGCTTTCGGTGTGATTAATGTCTAAGGCGGCCAATATGTGGCCTTGGTTCTGCCATTGATTGCCGTTGACAAACATCACGGGGATAGAGGTTTCTCTTAGTAAGTGCCATTCGTCAGCAGAAATCAACTCAGAAATAATGGCTTGATAACGTTTATGAGGCAATACCACAAGATCGTACTGCTCTTGCTGTAGTTCATTGAGCACTGCGCGATAAATCGTGCTCGATTGGCAGCTAATATGTTTTCTTGGGTATTTGAGGACTTGCCCTAATTCTTTGTTTGTCAGTGCTCGTTTTGACTTAGGTTCAAGCACGCAGCTTGTTTCTAACAGACGTTTAAACAAGCTAGTTTGGGTAAGCTTTACGGTTAGACATGTGAGTCTGGCACATGATTTATTGGCTAAGATAACGGCTTTGTGAAATGAGCTATTTAACAGATTGGGTGTATCTGTTACGGCTAGTATATGTTGATAAGGGTACATGGCAATTGCCTCCACCGCGTTGGTATTATACCGCTTACAACCTTAGTGTATGAGAGGCATTTCCGCCACATGCTTTAGCATTATATTTGGTCGTTATATGTTGATGGATCTCACCCGAGCTTGACACCCATCAAGGGGCTTTAAGCCGCTTCACTTGACCTATTAAAGATGATCATTACCGATGGTGGCACAATCTATGCTGTTCACACTGGCACGGTATTCTTGCTGTTTAATATCATCATTTATGCTTGGCGTAGTGTTATTCGTGAGCGAGAAACGCATCATAAGCACGAGCTTACTCTAAAGCGGTCGCGCACCTTGTTAACCATATTGGTTTGAGTGGATCGCGGTAATTTTATTGAGTCGAATTTAACGGTTAGATCATGATTTCAAATTAATTAACTAGCGTTCACTCGTCACGAAAACCTGTTCAGATACCAAGCAAAATGATGACTTAGTTGATTTGATATGGTTAGTCATCTGCGCAATCATGGCGACGTTTGAGGCGTTGCAAAATATCGAAATATATGGCTTAAGTGCTATGTTTCGATATTTTACAATGCTATTCACTCACGCGTCATTATCTGGGTATTTAGCATGGGATAATCCAACGCGCATTAGCCAAGTAAGAGCATTCTGATGAGGGTAACAAGAAAACAAAGTCTGCCTTTTAAGTGACACTTAAAAGGCAGCTTAATGCTGACACAATATAAAAATGTAAAAATGCATTTAAATTAAGTCAGTTTTATACAAGATGTTACCTTTAGGTCATATCAAAAATTAACATTATCCAATCTATTTACTGTTTCTAGTCGCTTGTCGATGTTGCAATTGAACTTAGGGGCAACTCTCTGGCTTGTTCACGTAGAAAGTCCATTCCAGCCAAAAATCCTGAGAACATTTTTAGCGCAATAAATTGGCCTTCAACGGTAGTGGTATAGTTATTACCTTGTTTATTGAGGGCTCCTGCTGAAATTAAATAGCTCATTTCTAATGGAAATGCTTGCCACAAAGACTTTCCTGTATGGGCTTTAAACTGTTGGTTATCCAATAAGCCGTGACCCATCATCATCATTAAATGATGTTGTGAAAGTGATTTATTTTGTAATGGCTTGGTATAACACGTGCCTGTATGCCCATTATTGATACGGTTGATGTAATCAGGAATATCAAAACTGGATATCCTAAATTGTTCACCAAAACGGCCGAATGCGCCAGAACCTACCCCAAAACAGTCTTCACCATCAAGTACATATTTATTTTCAACAGGCTGACCGAAGTTGCGGCTAAAGGTCCATGGAAATTCCATAATATAACGCTCTTTCATCGCTTCTTTTACCGCTAAGAATTGTGGCCATAAGTCTTCTGGACGGCCTGCAAGTCCACCCGCTTTTTTACGATTTTTACCAATACCAATGGTCAGTGGGTAAGTGGTAATTTGATCAGGATTTAAACGAATAGTTTGGGCTAAATCGTTGGCAACCGTTTCAGGTGTTTGAATTTTAAAGCCATACATCATGTCTAAATTAACCGTGGGTATAATATCAATTGCGCGGCTAACGTACTCAGCTTGTTGTAAACCGCTGCCAAACTTTTCAAAGCGGCCACTGGCTTTTAAAATCTTATCATCAAAGCTTTGTATTCCAATCGACATGCGGTCGACCAAGCCTTTGAGTAAATGTGGGTTACCTTCTTTAAAGTAAATTGGGTCACTTTCACATGACACTTCACGTATTGATGTTAATGACTTAATCATCTCAATAGTTTTGATTAACTCATCTTCTAAAATGGTGGTGGTTCCGCCGCCGATATATACCCGATTAAATCGAAAACCTTGGGCAATAACTTGACGAATTTCTTGTCTTAATGCTTTGAAATATTCTCTGGCTACGCTCTCATTAAATTTAATTTTATGAAACGAGCAAAAGCGGCACAGAGTGTGACAAAAAGGAATATGGATATAAAGAGTTTCAATTGGCTTTTCTGGCACACTAAGCAGCTGCAATTCATCAATTGCTACAGCATCTTTGAGGTTTAATGATTGTCTTATGGTTTGACCCATCACCCAGTCAAGACTGCTTGTGGCAAGATTTAACCTTGAAGAAGAAAAAAAATTTTTCATAAGTTGCTCTTAGTATTAAAAATACAGTTAATGGAATAATCCTTCAACAAAATAGGGGTTAGTTGTGATAAGTAGATGTATATCAGCGTAAATGAGCTGCAATACAAAAACTGTTGCTTGAGGCATGTATATACATAACGCGACTAAATATGAGTAAGATTATTTTAAAAATATGATATAAATCACATATTAACATTCAAGACCCCGAACAATATTGTAAATGCGTTGTGTAAAATTTAACAACTTGTTTGACCAGCTAATATCATTGTGATTTTATCCTCTGTTTTAGGAACGTTTCTGCTTTCATTGGCCACTTGATCCAAGTGATCATAATGGTTAAGCAGGTAAAATAACCTCGCCTTTGTTTGATGTACTCTTCCTCAGAGTTACTACTGTTGCTATCACTGAGGGTGAAGGATGGCGGAATTATTACCATGGATTAAAAACAGCAAAAATGCATACAATCGCAGAGATAGAAAATTGACGGTCCATATGATCAACGCCTATCCATCCAGCAGTAGAATGCTAATTGAACAATCAAACTAGACGCTAAGTCTAAACAAATTACCACCACAGCAGAATTACTCAATAGGTTGTCAGACTGAAATAGCAGCCAGCATCGTTAATCGCGCTACTAACAATTTTGTATTTAAGGGTGATCAGCGTGATACCTCTTGCAATACACACTGAATTTACTACAACAGTACCAAGAGGGGTTCACATAGCGCACCAACATGGCCCAAAGTAATATCAAATACAATCAGCAGACAATTTGAAGATGAAATATAAATAGCCAAGGCTGAGCGTGATCGACTCAGCTGAGCATTTTATCCAAAATAAGCCAACAAATATAACGCTTGAGACTTGCGATGTTATTTGCTCAATCGCGTTTGCCGCAGAAACCTTTGCATGAGCAGCTACGTCATTGTAAAATTAAAAATGAATAAAATAAGGTACTTGCTATCGCCATGGCTGAAGATAATGATTAACTCTATCGCGGTAATGGCACTCATAAATTCACCTACTTTCGGCCACCCTCATTGGCGTCACTAACGCGAGAAATCAGTAACCAAACAAGTGTTAAGTGAAAACAAAGATCGCAACAATGAACTCAGACGCGCTTAAAATGCCCATCAATACTGAACCAATGCTCGCCCTCATGGCCTGTAAAGCCGTTAACTATTACTAATTTAAAACGCAACATCAACAGTGAAATAATGTTATTTAACACGTCATTATTTTATTAACAAAGACTTAGCTTATAAGCAAAGCAGCAAGCATGTCATTAATCGCGTTACAGCCATCAAGAAAACTGTGATAATGGGCGCTGTAAATGCGCAAAGCTGATTATGCTAGCCAGTCAGTTAACATTCTTATACACCCTTATTTTCATTAGGATTTACTATGCGCGCCTTTGTATTACGAGCCCGAGCAGCTCCCGTTGACAGTCAACAATTTTTAGCCTCAATCGGTCAATCGGCTCACACCGAAATTTTAGCCCATACCCTAATGAATACCCTCTTTGTGGCCCAGTCGCATCGCGATGATGTGGTGGTGTATTTGGTGCTAGAAAGTACCCAAGATTTTTCCCGCACTATCAGCTTCACCTCAAGTGAATTGGGTCATATCGGTGGCTTTCACGAACAAAATCTTACCCAAAAAATTGCCCGAGCCTTAACCGTTTCAAAGGGCATGACTAAAGAGCAATCTCGTCAAGTTGACCCTGGTATTAGTGTGCGCACCGTCAGTTTTGAAAAGTTAGTGCAAGAGTTAGCCGAAGAATATCAACTGTATATGTTGGAGAAAAAAGGTACCCCAGTGCGTGACATAGAGTTTGCGCATAATCCTTGTTTTCTACTGACCGATCATATTCCTATGCCAAAAAAGAGTTTTAATAGCTTAAAGCGACTCGGTACTCAACATATAAACTTAGGGCCTAAAATGCTATTCGCGTCTCAATGCGTGGTGTTAATCCATAATGAGTTAGATATGCGGTTGTAAATCAATACAATTGGATCAAAGATCTGCAGTTGATGGATAAATTACGTCAATTAACGCTGAGCTTGTTGAGCTTACATAACAGACAAATCCAATCAATAAAGCTAAAACTTAGTCTCCGTTGTCCTTACTTTCTAATGGATGTCTTACCCTTTGGCTATTTATTATGCCTAATACCGCTACCTTGTGGATTGCAGCAGGTATGCGGTGACTTATGGCTTCCGACATCACGCAGTGGCATTACGATATGCTCATACCCACTAATTTTTTAATCAAGAATGGCAAAATTAGATTAGGACGCGGCTCAAATCACCCAATTAGGCCCTAAACAACACCGAAAACCGATGAGATACAACGCTAAGTCAAAGCGAGATTTGCAGCTGATGTTAAACGCTAACTTTTTAGAATGAGCCCTGATGAAGTGGTTGATGTCCAAGACCCACACATCCGCAACCGTGTTATATTTATTGATGGCCAAACTCTTGAGCTAAACTGTTGAGTTAAATATTAATGACGCGCTAAAGATAACAGTACTGCGCCGGGTTATAACCTTTCGCGTAATGAGGCTTATGGTTTTTTTATTGCTTTAAAATCCCACGTAAGTAGCGTGTTTGATAAGGTTTATAATCCCTTGAGATAGCCAAGTGTTATGCCACGTTAACAACCTTTTTTATCAGCTTGCGCCATAATGCTGTTGTTGATCAAATCGGTATTAATGTCTAGGCGTAAATAAAATAAAATCTTGTTAATTCAATACTATCTTGTTACAAATAAACAGAGTGTGTAGATCTTTCTAAATACATTTTGCAGCCGTTTGAGGCGCTTTGATATAAAACTGAGTTTATGATGTGTCATTATTAAACATGAATAAGCGATAACCTTGTAGACAGAAGCCACAAAAGCAGCCCGAAGGGTTAAGCTATACGAGCGCTATTATTTGTTGCAAAGTATACAGGTCCTAGCTTAGGAGGCTAAGCGTCACGCTTTCGGCGCACATAATTATACATCGAGCTAACGCGTTTATTCGAACGAATGTTGACCAAATAAGATTATCAAACCCTAGATTAAAAAAATTAACGTTAAGGAACAACGAATGTATTGGTATTTAAAAGTATTAAAGCAGTATTTTGATTTTAGTGGCCGTGCGCGCCGCAAAGAATATTGGTTCTTTGGTTTAATTAGCGCGCTGATTAGTATTGCATTGACCTTTGTTGATATGGGCGTGGGTTTATATGATGATGTTTATGGCGTGGGCATAATTAGCTCGGTTTACTCGCTGGCAATACTCATACCCAGCATCGCCGTTAGTGTGCGCCGTTTACACGACACCGACCATTCTGGTTGGTGGTTGTTTTTGATATTAATCCCTATCCTTGGTGTATTAATTATTCTGGTTGTGATGTGCTTTAACAGTAAAGATGACAATGAATATGGCCCAAATCCAAAAGCCGTAGCTAATCCAAAAAACGACGGTGGTTTAGTGATTTAGTACATTAATAACAAATGATGTATCTAACGCTAAAAAGAGCATAGTCAGTGACTATGCTCTTTTTTTATCTGTTTTTAGTTGTCTAGCTCAATAACCTCGGTTCAGGACAATAAACTGATTACTCTCTCTTAACCAGAATTGAGGTTAAATACAATTAAGCTTTCGAGGGTAGTAGTTTTGTTACAACATTCATCAATAACACGGCCAACCCACCCGCGACCAAACCAAATAATGCATTGAGTATGCTGGGGGTGACTAAAGCTAATATGCCACCGACAAGGCTAATTTGGCTTACCAAGGTTTCGGCATGGGCAATCCATTCAGACACAACATGAATACCATGAGTTAAGATGCCGCCACCGACCATAAACATGGCAATAGTGCCGACAAAGGTGAGGATTTTCATCAAATATGGTGCTGCAGACACCAAACCTAAACCTAATTTATGCCCTATTCCAATGGGCTTACGCTGTGCAAGATATAAACCGACATCGTCAATTTTAACAATCCCTGCCACTAGGCCGTATACGCCTACCGTAATCACAATGGCAATAACGCATAAGGTTAAAAACTGTCCCATTAGGTCCATGTGTGCAGCCACACCTAAACTAATTGCGATAATTTCAGCGGATAAGACAAAGTCGGTGCGAATCGCCCCTTTTATTTTTTCTTTTTCAAATGCTGCTAAGTCTTCGATATCAGCTTTTGCTTTGGCAACCACCGCATCGTCATCGACCACAGGTACACGCTTATGAGTTAGTGAATGATAGACCTTTTCAAAGCCCTCATAACATAAAAACAAACCACCAAACATCAATAAAGGAGTAATAGCCCATGGAATAAACGCACTGATCAGCATGGCCATCGGCACTAAAATGACTTTATTGCGAAACGACCCCATGGCGACGGCAAACACGACAGGAAGCTCTCGCTCAGAGGCGACACCCGATACTTGCTGCGCATTTAACGCTAAATCATCACCCAGAACACCAGCGGTTTTGCGTGCCGCCACTTTGCTCATTGCCGCTACATCATCCAAAATAGTGGCAATATCATCTAATAGGGTTAATAAACTGGCACCTGCCATAAACAGTCTTATCCTTTAAAAAACAATCGATTAATAGCTAGGTTGGCCGAGATAAATCATCCACCTTGAGGTGATAATCTACGCAAGCCAAACTCATTTTTTTATACTATATAACATCATATTTTATGATAAGTAACATTACATTTTGTGATAAAGAGAATGACCCGTTATGATAAAATAATGCTATTTTATAATAAAAATCAACATCAATGACGTCGTTCATCCCATAACTCATCATCGCTACGTTCGCCCCGTACGCATGGCGCCAATTGCAATTAACTCACTGGCAGTAAACATCATATCAAATGCCATGCCTTGGTTGAGTGACTCGTTGGCGCTATGATATCCAGACAGTCGCTTTAGATGCCATATGATTAAACTTGCATATAATCTCGCTGCGGCTGTTATCGCTATGGTTGCACTTATAATCCCAGTTCATTGAGCAAATCGTCAGCATCATCTACAACAATGCCTTTCACATTAGGATCACTCAACATATCTTTTGCTTGATTGGGTTGCGGCGGCGTTGGTTTACCGTGCATTTCGATTAACGAATCAAGATCGAATTCCTCGGCCATTTCAAAATCGGCAGAACGAATAAATTCGGTTTTATCCATGGCGAACTCAAGATAGAAAATATTATTATTCTCGGTCCTAAATGAGACGCGTCTGGCGATGGGATTATCTAAGTTGGCATCAACAGAAATGGTAAGCTCTTTATTAATCGTCAACATTTTGGGTTGACTTTGTCTGATTGAGGTTTGTAATTCTTGTGAAATTTTACCAATAAAATCACCCAAAATCTGGTTCATCAACTCACCCATAACATTGCTCACGTCATCAGAGGTGTGCGAAAACGCTAATTCTGTTTCCGGCATTCCCATATTGAGCATATAACGGCGATAAATTTCAATCGCTGCTGCAGCTGAAAAGTTGATCACCACTAAACCAGAAAATCCACCATCAAAAATAGAAAAGCATCCCAAATCTGGCTTTAAACGGGTGCGAGAAATACTTTGCACCATACCCGCATGGGTAATTTGGCTAGCGCTAGTGTTAGAAAGTACATGCGAAACAGAATGACAAAGCTTAAGTAAAATGTCGTCATTATTGACTGTAGAAGATAAATCCATGCCTTTATTACCTTTTTATTAATTACGCAAATCTTGCTGTTAAAACTAAAAAAAATCAAAATCAATAAATTAAAATCAAAACAATCGATTAGAATATTAATCGATAAAATTCAATCTTGCATTAATTAATTAACAAACAACATCATTCACAAAATAGCTACATTATATTTACAGATACAAATATGTGCTGCCTGTTCACAAAATCGATCATTTATGCTTATTTTTTTCAATATAATCATTATACTCTGATTACTTTGCATGGACACATTGAACAAGGACAGAGAATGATTAGATTATTGAGACGTTTAACCATTTTAAAACGTTTATTCATCATGTTAGCGCTAGCTGCCATTGGTACTGTTGTTTTCGGGTCTTTCTCAGTTAAAGAGCAGTACAATCATTTAGTTGAACAAAAATTTAAGCAGATTGCAGGCCAAGTCAATCAATTAAGCAGTACGCTAGATGCTTTCCAACTGGATATCCCTGATGTCAGCAACGAAACATTAAGCGTATTGGTTAGCCATATAAAGATCACTGATCACCAAGCCTTTATCGTTGTTGATAATCAAAATCGCATTATTGTTAATCCATTAAACCAAGATTCAGTCGGTAACCCACTGACGAGCTTAACAACATTTGACGATTCTCGTCCCTATCAGCAACTTGTCGCCACGGCAAAAAAAGACCAAGCGGCACAAGCAGAGTTTGCTATTGTTGATCAACAAAATCAGTCACAAACAGTATTGGTGGCCGCGCAATACTACCCGGCACTTGAGTGGACCATACTCACTCAAGCTAACGTCCAGGATATCAATCAAAACATGACGGGCATCATTATTGATTATTTAATTATTATGATGATTATTGCCGTACCTATTTTTGTGTTCTTTTTATTGCTTAATCATTCAATCACTCAACCACTCAACATAACGATTGACGCAATGGAGAAAATTGCCCAAGGTGAAGGCGATCTAACCCAACGTTTGTCGACCGATGGCAATGATGAAGTGGCCGAATTGGCCCATGCATTTAATCAATTTGTGATAAAAATTGCCAATATGATTGCTAATTTACAACCGCTGGGGCAAACCTTAAGTAATGAGGCGGTGCATTTATTAGATACCGTTCAGTTGTCTAATCAAAGCGCGAACCAAGTGAACAGTGAAACCCAAAGTGTCGCTGCCGCTATAAACCAAATGCTGTCGACAAGTCAAGAAATGGCCCGTAACACTCAAGATGCTGCCGATGGTGCCACCAATGCGAAACATCAAGCCAAACAAAACCAGCAACTGATGCAACAAACGGTGGAACAGACAGAAAGTGTTGTCAGTGAGTTACAACAAGCACAAACCGTGTCGTTAACACTCAGTCACTCATCTGCTGAGATTGGCAGCATCCTCGATGTGATTGGCAGTATTGCCGATCAAACTAACTTGCTCGCCCTTAATGCAGCCATTGAAGCTGCGCGAGCGGGCACACATGGCCGAGGCTTTGCTGTGGTGGCTGATGAAGTGCGCGCACTAGCGAACAGAACGCAATCGTCTACCAATGAAATCAATAAAATTATTAGCCAAATTCAAACGGGTATTCGATCTGTTATTGACAGTATTACCAACACTCAACAACAGTCTTCTCAGTTGCAATTAAAAGCAGTGCAATCAAGCGATGCGATTGTGGAAATATTAACCCTTATCGATAATATCAGTAGCATGACAGCCCAACTTGCCAGCGCCACTGAAGAACAAGCATTGGTCACCGAAGACATTAATATTAATGTTAATACGATTTCTGAACTGACAGCCTTGTCATTAACCGCTAACGAAACCCATGAAAAGGCCGCAAAATCTTTGCAAACGATTAGTGTGGATATGAGCCAAACACTGGGACAATTTAAAATTTAATCTAGACAATATATTGCGCTAATAAGCGCTTTTCAAAGATCTTCCACGTTTACTATTGTGCTTTTGATATTGTACTCCTGAGCGTGGAAAGTCTTACTCTTCTGGCATTATCTGTGGGCTATTTTTAACCACCATCAATATTGGCTTTTGCCTTGGCCAGCACATCACGGATCATTTCAAGTCGAACATCACTTTTAGCCATTATCACTTTAGGGTATATTAGCCCCATCGGATTACACATCTAAAGACGACAACCTAACCTTTCGCATGCTATTTAACATAGAATGCTAGTGATTATGTCGGCTAGCTTATTGAACTTGTGATAGTTAATTCGATGAGTATTTAGTTGTCATTCATTACAGAGTATGTTGTTTATGTATCAAAAAACGGTCACCATAATTGCCCCTCACGGGTTCCACACTCGCCCAGCGGCATTACTGGTAAAAGAGGCAAAAGCATTTGATTGCGACATCATGGTTCAGTGTCATGGTAAGCAAGCCAGTGCAAAAAGTTTGTTTAAGTTACAAACATTAGGCCTATACCAAGGTGTATCGGTTACTGTCTTTGCCTCTGGTGAAAATGCCCAAGCCGCCGTTGACAAAATTGCCACTCTGCTAATCACCCTTAGTTAATAGGACAACCTTATGTCAATCAATGGAGTCCTTGTATCAGCAGGCATCGCTTTTGGTAAAGCATTGACCATCACCACTCAACTGCCATCACTGGATTTTAAACTCCTTTCCGTTGAACAAATTGGCCAGCAACAGCAGCAACTGACACACGCTATCAAGCAACTGATTGCTCACTTGCAACACTGCCAACATCATTTATGCCCAGATGGCGACAATTTCCAACTCATCGATAGCGATATTATGCTGCTCGAAGATGAAGAGTTACGCCAGCAACTACAACAGCATATACATCAGTTTAGAGTCTGCGCCGCAGTGGCGGTTGATCGCATTTTCAAACAACACGCCGCGGAGATGTCGGCATTAGATGACCCCTATTTAGCCAATCGTGGTGGCGATATTATTTGTTTAGCTCAACGCCTAACCAGTGCCTTGCATGGACATTTGCAATGGGATTTATCAACACTAACTGAAGACACCATCTTACTGGCACATGACTTAACCCCAGCAGAATTTGCCATATTGCCATTAACTCATATTACCGGGCTGATACTCGAGTCAGGTGGCCTAACCAGCCATACCGCTATTTTGGCCCGGGCCGCTGGCATACCTGCACTGTTCAATTATCAATTTTCACAAATTAACGACATCATTGAAGATGGTACCCAGCTAATTTTAGACGGCATCTCTGGCAAGTTACACATAGCTCCGTCGGCTGAAATTTTTACCCAGCTTGAACAAAAACAACAACAAGAGTTGCAACGTCGCCAAGCATTGATGATTTATAAAGATAAACCCAGCAAAACCCGCGATGGTCACAGCGTCACTTTGCTGGCGAATGTGGGCAATCTCAATGAAATATCCCATGTCACTGATGTTGGCGCTCAGGGTATTGGTTTATTGCGTACTGAATTTTTACTGATGAATGCCAAAGCGCTGCCCGATGAGCAGCAACAATACAAACTCTATTGTGATGCCTTGCATAGCTTACAGGGCGAAGTACTGTCGATTCGAACCTTTGACATTGGTGCCGATAAAGAAATTCCTTGTTTATCCCAAAGCAAGGAAGATAACCCGGCCCTCGGTATTCGCGGTATTCGTTATAGTTTGGCGCACCCAGAAACTTTTATCACCCAAGTAAAAGCGACCCTTCGCGCCGCCAAACATGGTCAAATGAGATTAATGTTTCCAATGGTAAGCCAAGTCGAAGAACTCGACGCCGCCTTTATATTAATTGAACGCGCTAAAGCACAATTGATTGAGCAGGAAAAAGACTTTGGTACCCTAAGTTACGGTATTGTGGTTGAAACCCCCGCGGCGGTATTGAATCTGACCAGTATGTTACCGCGGCTCGATTTTGTCAGTATTGGTACCAATGACTTAACCCAATATACCTTAGCCGCCGATCGTACCAATCCGCATTTAGCTAAACAATACCCAGCGCTGTCACCGGCGGTGATACACCTTATTGCCTTAACCATCAGCCAATGTAAACATGCCAATGTCAGTGTGTCATTGTGTGGTGAACTTGGCAGCGATCCACAAGTCTTACCGTTATTAGTGGGACTTGGCCTTGATGAGTTGAGTATCAATCCAGCCAATTTACTGGACGTAAAAGTGGCATTGATTACAGGTTATTACGCAAAATTTGTCCGTCACGCACAACACGTCGCCTTGTTAACTCGAATTTCCGATATTCGTAATGCCATTAACGCTTTTTCACTTGATTGCGATTAATCACACGAATAACATTGGTAAAGTTGACAGAGCCGTTTACAATTAACTTCATAAAAATATTAATAAAAGAGGCTTGTTCTTATGGGATTTTTAAGCCGTATTCGACGACTAATTTCTGGTCAACCCCCATTAACCGGTGGCGTGGCTATTTATGCGCCTGTGTCGGGTGATATTGTTGCTCTGGAAAAAGTACCCGATGTGGTATTTGCTGAAAAAATTGTTGGTGATGGCGTCGCTATCAACCCCACAGGTGAATTTATTCTCGCCCCAATTGATGGCACTATTGGTAAAATATTTGAAACTAATCATGCTTTTAGTATCGAATCACCCCAAGGACTAGAATTGTTTGTTCATTTTGGTGTCGGTACGGTTGAGCTTAAGGGAAATGGTTTTAAACGTTTGGCCGAGGAAGGTCAACAAGTTAAAGCAGGTGAAGCCATTTTGTCTTTCGATTTGGCCTATTTACGTGACAAAGTCGACAGTCTATTAACGCCGGTGGTGTTGGCGAATATGGAAGACATTAAGCAACTGGATAAAGCCCAAGGTAGTGTTATTGCCGGTAAAGACATTATTTTCACGGTACAAATGTAACCGGGTGTTTGGCCGCTCAATCTACCCGACATAAACAATGGTTATCAGTAAAAGCCATTATTTGAATAAAATGCAACCTAACGTATGTCTTAACCTAGGTTGCATTTTATGAAATCATTTTAAACGCCGTCTTCAGCTTGTTCAAGCCCCTTCACAATGCCACAATGTTGCAAAATGCGTTTAATGATCTTCATTTTATCGCACCCTTTTTCAGGCTTATCTGGCGAGCCCAATATTAACATGACAACCCAATCGACATTAATGGAGTATTCTTTTGACCTTATACGGCATAAAAAATTGCGATACGGTTCGTAAAGCACGTAAATGGCTTGAAGCCGAAAAAATTGATTACACCTTTCACGACTTTCGTGAAGACGGTCTCAGTGAAACAACGGTTGCTCAGTGGGCGAAGATCGCAGGTTGGCAAGCCTTATTTAACAAACGCAGTAGCAGTTTTCGCGGCTTAACTGAACCACAAAAAACTGACTTAACAGAAACTAAAGCCATTGCATTAATGGTGCAATTCCCTACGCTGATCAAGCGCCCAGTTTTAGTCATCAAGGATAAACTACTGATTGGCTTTAATGCAGCCGAATATCAAGCGAGGTTTGCATAATGAATAATGACGTTGTTGAATTAGCAAAAGATCTGATTTCACGCCCGTCGGTGACCCCATTGGATGAAGGTTGCCAAACCTTAATGGCCAATCATCTTGCTGCCATTGGTTTTAAGATTGAACCCATGGTATTTGACGACACCACCAACCTATGGGCCAGACGGGGTAACAGTGATCCTGTTTTTTGCTTTGCGGGCCATACAGATGTTGTGCCGACGGGGGATCCCAATCGTTGGCATACTCCACCGTTCGAACCCACCATCATTGATAATTATCTACATGGTCGCGGCGCAGCTGACATGAAAGGCTCATTGGCAGCGATGATTATTGCGACCGAACGCTTTATCGCTAAACATCCCGATCACAATGGCTCTATCGCCTATTTAATTACCAGTGACGAAGAAGGTCCGTTTATCAACGGCACCACGCGCGTCATTGACACGCTAGAAGCCCGTAATGAAAAAATAACTTGGGCGTTAGTGGGCGAACCCTCTTCCACTCACAAATTAGGTGATGTGGTTAAAAATGGTCGCCGTGGCAGCTTAACAGGCAACTTAACTGTTAATGGTATTCAAGGTCATGTCGCGTACCCGCATTTAGCCGATAACCCCATTCATAAAGTTGCTCCGGCACTGACCGAACTCACGCAAATGCATTGGGACAATGGCAATGCATTTTTCCCACCCACCAGTTTTCAAATTGCTAATATCAATGGCGGTACTGGTGCATCAAATGTGATCCCTGGTGAGTTAACTGTGATGTTTAATTTCCGTTACTCTACAGAAGTGACTGCAGAAGAGCTGATTCAACGGGTAGTGAGTATTTTTGATGCTCATGGTTTAGATTATGATATTAACTGGATATTTAATGGCTTACCTTTTTTAACCGGTGACGGTCCATTGCTTGACGCCGCGCGTGAGGCGATCCATGAAGTCACTGGTTATGAAACCGATCCACAAACTTCAGGAGGCACCTCCGATGGACGCTTTATTGCCCCAACTGGTGCACAAGTGTTGGAGTTAGGTCCAGTCAATGCCACCATTCATAAAGTCAACGAATGTGTCAATGTGGCCGACTTAGACATATTGGCCAATTGCTATGAGCGCATTTTGGAAAAACTATTGTGCCATTAAGTTCGCATCAGCCCTTGGGTGGGATCCCTCGTGAGCACGCGCCACTTTACGGTTTAGACGCTCGCGATTTTGTCTCTATAGGGCAATATTTACTGGAACAACGCACTGCAGCCGCATTTATTCAGCTGCAGTCCGTGGCCGCGACTGCCGGATTTGATTTACAAATATGCTCTGCATTTCGACCATTTGAACGTCAATTAACAATTTGGAATGCCAAAGCCAGTGGCCAACGCCCCTTACTTGATCGCAGTTCAACTCCAGTTGAGTTTAATGCCCTCAACCCAGCTCAAATCATTGACACCATTTTGATTTGGTCTGCATTACCTGGGGCATCAAGACACCATTGGGGCACAGATATTGATGTCTATGATGCCAACAGTATTAGCCAACAAACACTGCAATTAATCACGGCTGAATACACGGCTGAGGGTCCTTGTGCGCCACTGCATCAATGGCTCAACTTACACGCAGCGCAATATGGATTTTACTTTCCATACCAAGATCAATTAAGTGGCGTAAGTCCAGAACCTTGGCATTTAAGTTATTTTCCCGTTGCCAATCAATTGTTGGCACAATTTACTGCGGTTGAATTGGCAAAAGTCTTGTCTGTTGCAGAAATATCATTAAAATTGCCATTACTTGAACGACTAACCGAGTTGGTTAATCATTATGTGTTCTTTGTTGCGCCCTCTCCGGCTTAATGCCAGCGCGCCCGCCCCTATGAATGAGTCTGTTATGTCCACTTTACTTTCCCACAAAATGATCGATAACCAACCTCTGTATTACTTGGATGAAGGCCATGGACCCGTGGTCATTTTTTGTCATGGCTTACTCACAACCAGCCAGATGTGGCGACCACAAATCGACCAGTTATCGAGTCAGTATCGTTGTATTGCGATTGATTTTTGGGGCCACGGTCAAACAAAAACGATCCCAGAGACCACGCAAAATTTACAAGATGTGGCACAACAGGTATTAGCCTTGATGGATAGGCTTAATATCCACTCTGCCGCCATTATAGGCCATGGCAGTGGCGGTGCTATTGCTGCAGAGCTTATTTTACATGCCCCGACTCGTATCCATGGGCTGGTGATGTTGAACAGTTTTTTAGGATTCGAGCCGCAAGTCAATTGCGTCAAATACCAAAAGTTAATGACTCAAATTGCCAATCAGCAAGCCATCTCGTTAGATCTTGCACAAACCATAAGCGGCTTATTTTTCAGTAAGGACATTGAACAATTACTCATTCAGGACCCCAGCCTTAGCGCAGCGGTTGAGCAATTTACCGCAGGATTAACCGCCTTTTCTAGCGCACAAATTACCGCGCTGCTTAAATTTGCCACTATGGCCATCTTTAAGCGCGACACCCTCGAGTTTGTCGAATTACTGACATTGCCCACATTAGTGGTGGTGGGCGTTCGCGGCTATTTACGCACCGCACTCGAAAGTTATTTAATGCATGATGCCATCGATGGCAGTCAATTATTACCCATTGAACAAGCGGGTCATTTAGTTAATATCGAAACCCCGGCCATTGTTAATAAATATCTTCTTGATTTTTTTGATAAAATTAATTTTAATTAATCACTTCACTGGATAGGCCAGATCCTTTAATATTGCTGATATACTCGTAACAAAATAACATATTGCCTGTAATGCCTTACAGGGAAAAACGACCTAATTCGAGCACCAATGAAACTTCTTAAACCATTATTTGATAATAATCGCCGTTGGGCTGAACGGATCAATAAAGAAGATCCCACTTTTTTCGAACAATTAGCCAAACAACAAACTCCTGAATACCTATGGATTGGTTGTTCCGATAGCCGAGTGCCTTCAAATCAAATTATCGACTTACTACCAGGTGAAGTTTTCGTCCACCGAAATATTGCAAATATGGTGATCCATACCGATTTAAACTGTTTATCTGTGTTGCAATATGCTGTCGATGTCTTGAAAGTAAAACACATTATGGTCGTTGGGCATTATGGCTGCGGCGGCGTGCGCGCTGCAATGAATAAAGACAGATTGGGTCTAATTGACAATTGGCTTGGCCATCTTCGCGATATTCACCGTATTTATTATTCTGAACTTGAACCCATGAGCGAGCAAAAGCGGTTTGATCGTCTTTGCGAACTCAATGTGATGGAACAAGTGTCAAATGTGGTGGCGACCAACATTGTTCAAGAGGCATGGGATCGCGGCCAAGAAGTGGCGATACATGGCTGGATTTACGGGATCAATAATGGCTTACTCACCGATTTAGACGTAACAATTGATCGCCTTAATGGGCGTGATACCCCATAACCATGATGATGAAAAGCCAGTTTACCACTGAATCGACTGCACAACGGACTGGTGATAATCGTTTTGTGGTTGTTTTTATTGATGGCGTTCATCAGGATAATCCTATGCAAGCTCGTATCCCAACTAAAAAGTGACAGACGAAAAGCTGACTCAGTTATTCTGTCGTATATAATAATGACATACTCAGTTATGAAGGGCTGTTATGAGCCCTTTTATTTATTGTTTTCAAAATAAGTAGGCCTAATTTAATGAAAGTGACTCTATTAATACCGGCACGTTATGGTTCAAGCCGTTTCCCGGGCAAACCACTCGCCCCAATTAATGGTAAACCCATGATCCAACACGTTTATGAACGCGCCTCATTAGCAAAAGGGTTAGATAATATCTATGTTGCTACCGATGACAAGCGGATCAAAGACGCGGTGGAATCTTTTGGTGGTAAAGTCGTGATGACCAGCCCAGATGCCGCCTCGGGTACCGATCGGATCAATGAAGCTATTGAACAACTTGGCCTTAGTGATGACGATTTAGTGATCAATTTACAAGGTGATCAACCTCTGATTGATCCTATATCAATTGAACAACTCATTATGTTATTTGAACGTCAGCCAGGTAAATTTGAAATGGCTACGTTAGCATTTGAAATTGTCAATAAAGCAGAATTAGACGACCCAATGCACGTTAAAGTGGTATTTGACAACGATCATAATGCATTATATTTCTCACGAGCGCGTATTCCGTTTGGTCGTGATACCAAAGACTATCCTGTTTACAAACATATCGGTGTCTATGCATACACCAAGCATTTTGTGAATGCCTTTGCAAAATTACCTTTAGGTAAGCTAGAAGATCTCGAAAAACTAGAACAGTTACGCGCCCTTGAATATGGTCACAAAATTAAAATCGCGATCAGTGCATGTGACTCTCAGGAAGTTGATACCCCTGAAGATATACGCAAGTGCGAACAACGCTTAACCGCAGATTAACCGACAAATATGTCGCTAGCCAGGGTTGTTTTTATAACCTGGCTAGATAATGATAAGGTTAAACAGGAGTGTCCCCATGAGTTTAGAAGGCTATGAAGTATGGATAATTATCATTTTAGTCATCGGTGTTATCGCCAGTAACATTGCAGTGTTGAAATATTCGGCCAAATTTAAAATGCCCCAATTTGGTGAACATAAAGACAAGTCGCTTAACTCAGATAAAAAAGACAGTTCAGCGCAATCTTCTGCCGACACTAAAGCGAAAGACAATAAAGATAATCATACACCTCAATAATGGTCACTAGGAATAGACTGACACCATTACACAACTAAGGTAATGCAAATTAACACCCCATTCACCTCGTATGGTGGCGTCTCTATCACTCATTTTACGGCTTACCATACCCTCTCTGGCGTCATGTACTATCCTACAGATAGGATGTCCCTAATGCTGATAATAAAAAAGCTAACACCATATTGGTGTTAGCTTTTTTACTTGCTTTATCGCATTGGATTAACTGACAACAATATCGGCTTATTCACTATCAAGCCGTTGTCGAGGGTACTGTTGGTTATTTGGCCAAGCATTAATCACCGCTTTTACTAATGAGGCCAATGGAATGGCAAAAAACACGCCCCACACCCCCCACAAGCCACCGAATACCAATACTGCGGCGATAATCACTACCGGATGGAGATCAACCGCATCAGAAAATAATAGTGGCACCAAGACATTGCCATCTAACGCCTGAATAATCCCATAACCTAATATTAAATAACCAAATTCAGCACTAAAACCCCATTGAAAAAAAGCCACTAACGCAATCGGCAATGTGACCAATGTGGCACCCACATATGGGATCAATACCGATAATCCCGTCAGCACACCGAGTAACGCGGAATAACGCAGTCCCATAATGGCGAAAAAGATATAACTGGCTACACCTATAATAACAATTTCAATCACTTTACCCCGAATATAATTGAAAATTTGTTGGTCCATTTCAAACCAGACTTTTCGCGCTAAACCACGGTTAGTCGGAAAAAACCGTTTGCTACCTTTGAGCAGATAGTCTTTATCTTTTAAAAAGAAAAACACCAATAATGGGACTAAAATGACATACACCATTAATACTAATAATGACGCAGAATAACCTAGAATTTGTTTACCCAAATCAATAAGATGTTGTGTATCAAGCATCTTATTGATTTCTTCCATCATAGAATCAAGTTGCGGTGCACTCACAAATTGGGGATAGTCAGCACTAAAGTCCCGCAAAATCAACATGCCTTTGTCTATCATCGATGGGAGATCGGTTACCAATGACACCCCTTGACGCCAAATACTCGGCACTAAACCAAACATCAAAATGATCATCAAGCCTAAAAAGACCACTAACACTATCGTTGCTGCAGCGGTTCGGCTGATACCCAGTCGCGACATTTGTGCCACAGGCCATTCCAATAAAAAGGCTAACACGAGTGCCACCAGTAATGGCGCAAGCAAACCCGCACCGAGATACAGTACCAGCGAAATACCTATAAGGATAAACATTAACGTTATGGCTTGTGGATCACTAAAACGAGTTTTGTACCAATCAGTTAGAAACTCCAGCATTGAAAAACCTTTTCTGTAAACAATATTAATTTGTTTTGGTGATGATAGTTTTGGTGATGACAAATGACAAGCAATGCGATTGTTCAGCAATGATATCAATATCAAAACCCATTTTTTTTATCAACAAGGGAACATCTCGGCGTGAACCAGGGTCAGACAGTAAAACATGTAATTTTTCACCCACAACCATTTGCTTCAATAAAAGTTTTACTTTTACCAAAGGATAAGGACATACATAGGGTGTTAAATCAATTAAAATCATTATCAACTTGCTTTAAACAATCTAAGGCTATTATCCTAGCTTGAACAATAAACCACAAGTAATGTCACTAAGGCGAACTTGTTGGTTTAGCCTAAATTTTCCGTTTCAGTCAGCATTAAAGGTTTCGTTTGCGCAAATTATCATTATTGACCTTTTCAAAAACAATGGCGGCTAGCGCCATTAGCGTGCTTTTTGCCGCCAGTATTGGCCACAGCTTTGCGAATAACGATCTTCCCGATCTTGGTACCGCAGCTGTCAATACTTTTAGTTTAGAAAAAGAAACCGTTTACGGCGACGCCTATATGCGCGTTATTCGCTCTTCTGCGCCTGTGCTTAATGACCCAGTACTGACTCAATATTTATCAGAACTGGGCAATAAGCTGGTTGCCAATGCCTCCGGAGTAAAAACGCCGTTTTATTTCTTTTTACTGCGTAATGACGAAATCAACGCCTTTGCATTTTTTGGTGGCCATGTTGGCGTGCATACCGGATTATTTTTAAATGCTGACAACGAAAGTGAATTAGCATCGGTATTAGCCCATGAAATTTCTCATGTCACCCAACGGCATTTAGCACGCTCGCTTGAAGCGCAACAAAAAAGCTCTACCGCGACTATTGTGGGGATGTTAGGGGCTATTTTATTAACCATTGCAGCACCTCAAGCCGGTATGGCGGCGCTAGCAACCACTCAGGCGTTAGCAACACAATCCAAAATTAACTATACCCGAGCTCATGAACAAGAAGCAGACCGGATCGGGATGCAAATTTTGGTCGATGCCGGATTTGATCCCAACGCTGCCGCAACGTTTTTTGGTCAACTGGCTATCCGTTATCGCTTTACCACCACCCCGCCGCAAATGTTACTGACTCACCCGTTACCAGAATCACGGATCACCGAGGCCCGTAACCGCGCGGCTCAGTACCCTAAACATTATGTACCCAATAGTCTTAACTTTCAGTTGGCTAAAGCTCGTATCCAAGTCCGTTTTTCAAACTTCAGTGACGATGCCGCGTTATCTTTATTTGAACAACAGCTGAAAAAAAACGAATACGAATTTAAAGCGGCGGCACTCTATGGCAAAGCCTTGGCGCTATTCCGCTTAGAAAAATTTGCTCAAGCCGAAGTGATAATTGATGAATTACTTAAACAAGATGATAATAATTTGTTTTATATCGACACCAAAACAGACTTATTAGCCCAGAAAAAAGATTTTGTAAACGCAATTGCATTATTAGAAGCGCAACGAAAATTAAAGCCAACCTCGCAGGTGGTTAACACTAACTTAGCCAATATCTATGTTGAGGCAGATCAACCTAAGAAGGCCATCCCGCTGTTAGAAGAACTGATATTTTTTGATAAGCAAAATATGCTGCCATATCAAATTATGTCGGGTGCATACCGTAAGTTAAACAATAAAGCACTTGAGTATTACAGCAATGCTGAACTCATGGCCTTATCGGCTAACTACAAAGGTGCAATTGACCAACTCAATTATGCTTACCGTAATTCTGAAGGTGAAATGTTACAATTGGCGCGAATAGAAGCGCGAATAAGACAATTTAGACAAGCAGATAGAGCAATGGAAGCGTTAAAATAATCGCGATAATCTAACCTTATGAGCAATTGTTTGATAGTATAATGGCCAACAATAAATGACTTATTGTTGGCTTTTTTTTAATGACGGACTTTGACCATGACAACGATAAAAACCACGATCTACCATAACCCACGCTGTTCAAAAAGCCGTGAAACCTTGGCATTGCTCCAAGCTCATGGCGTCGATATCACTGTCGTTGAGTATTTAAAAACGCCACCCACTGCTGCAGAAATTCATACTATTTTACAGCAACTGGGCTTAACGGCTCGCCAACTAATGCGCTCTAAAGAAGACGAATATAAAGCCCAAAATTTGGCAAACACCTCGTTATCGGAACAGCAACTTATCGCGGCAATGGTGGCAACACCCAAATTAATTGAACGCCCTATCGTGTTAGCGAACAATAAAGCCGTGATAGGTCGACCACCTGAAAATGTGCTTTCTATTTTGTAAAGAGTAAAATAATGACTTCTCAAACCTTGTTCCAATTAAGTCGTATCGGCTACCTTGCGTTACTCCTACTACTGAGTGGTTGGTTTATTCAACAAGGCATGAATGGCACCTACTCGCTAGGATTCAGCTTAATATGGATAGTCCCTTTACTGTTCCCGCTTAAAGGCATCTTAACGGGCAATCCCTACACATATGCATGGGCGAGTTTTATTTTGTGTGTGTATCTATTGCATGGGTTAACCTTAGTGTATGTCACCACAGACGCCTTGGTATTTGCGCTTATCGAATCGGTACTTATTTGTGGATTATTGGTGAGTTTTCCATTTTATGCCCGTAAACGTGGCAGAGAATTAGGCTTAGGGTTAAAGAAAAAATCTCAGCAAAAATAGCATTGCTTGATTATACCCAATTCAGCACTTATTGGGTCACTCAGCGGCAATTCAGCACTTTCTAGGATTGGTAGTCTAGTGGTCGTCGGTAACGGCGCTGCGTTGTTCTGTATCCATAAAGTCGTATCAATCTTATGTTAAGCACGCCTGACCTGCGCCACTCAAGCATTCCATGCCTTTGTTGCCCTGCTTTATAAGAAAACAGCCTTATAAGAGAATTATAAGAGAACGGCCTTGACGGCTACACGGGCCGCAAATTGAAAAAAATGAAGAGTTCTGGCTCGTCACACAATGAATAAAATGGGTATAAACACAAGATTGACAACTCAACTCGTCAGACAAAAAAACGCCAAATGCATGCATTTGGCGTTTTTTTATTGTCGATGCGGTTAAGTCCTATATCGATAAGTCTTATGCCAATCGTATTAAAGCATAAGCATCTCTTTGATAAACGGGATCGTTAATTTGCGTTGGTGCACCATCGATGCTTTATCTAATTTATCGAGCACATCAAATAAACTCCGTAAATCACGGGCCATTCTCGTGAGTAAAAAGCGCCCCACTTCATCCGACAACTGTAAACCACGCATAGCGGCACGGCGTTGTAATGCGGCAAGCTTCTCTTCATCGGCCATAGGATGTAGCTGATAAATTAATCCCCACTGCATTCGGGATACTAAATCTGGCAATAAAAAACCCGTTTCAGAAGGCGATGCTTTACCGCTGACAATCAAATGACAATCTTGTTGTTCGTTAATACGATTATATAAATGGAAAATTGCTTCTTCCCACACTGGATGACCGGCGATGGCTTCAACATCATCAATGCAGATCAACTCGAGAGATTCAAGGCCCTCAAATAATGCTGGTGAAATACTGGCATGTATGCCTAATGGGATATATAAAGTGCGGCGATCCAAGTCATTGGCATGCGCGCAGGCAGCGTGCATTAAATGAGTTCGGCCTGATTTTTCTGGACCATAAACAAATAAAGATGAAGCCAATTTACCCTCAGCACTAGTCTGCAGTTTTTGGATCACCTCATCATTACCACAAGCAGGGTAATAACTTTGAAAGGTTTCATCGTCAGGTAAATAAATGGGTAAAGATAATTGTCTTGGTGAGTTTTGTGTCACTCAAATAGGTCTCAAAATCATAAACGAACTGGCACCATTATATACCTAAGTCAGGCCATTATGCCAATTTCAGTGACAAGCTATGCATTAGGCGATCTAGCGATAGCACGTCACGCTACAATGACAATGTGCAGCGCAGCGGTTGAGGAGACTATTGAGCTAACCATTTATAAATCAATTTGGGTTTAACCTCGTCAGTTTTAGGTTCATAAAATGATGCAACACTGCCAAATGTATCCAATTGTGTTAATCGACTATCAATATTAAGCAAACGTTGTAAATCATCTACACTGCCAAATAAATCAATTATATACGTGGCTGAATTCCCTTTAAACTGGCTTAGTTTAATCGACTTCACTGCACTGAGTTGACGAAGGTAGGTTTCAATATGCACGACTTGAGTGATGTTATTTAACCCAGTAAAACTGACGCGTGTCGCCACATCGCTGCCGGTAGAGGCAATGGCATACTGGCTAATATAATAATCGGCCAAAATACTCATCATTTGCTTAGTCGCTTGTTGATAATCTGTCGCGTCGCCCTGTTGTGAAACTAATGCCTGCATCGCACCATTAGTGCTATTTTTATCAAATAATTTGACCGAAAAATGGACATTACCGCCTTTGGTATCCATATTAGCAATGGCAATGTAATCAGCTTGGTAACGCGTTGATGCATTAACGACTACATCAGTAAACATCCCGCGTACATCACTAATACTCACTTGCATTGCATCATCCAAGTCCATAATAGGCAGTAGCAATGGAATGCCTTTATTATTAGACTCTTGAGTCAGATCGACTCTAACGTCAGCTGATGAATCATCGGCTAAAATAGTCGGTTTATTATTATCATCAACAGACAGCCATAACAAAGTTAACGGTCGCTGACTGCCCCAAACAGGCGAGCCAGCTTGACGTAATGTTGAAATCACCCGCTGATGGTCAAAACTGGCTCTGAGCATTAACTCGCCATTTTTTTCATAATACCCATATTGAGTCAAGATGACTTCAGGTGTATTAATTTGTGCTTTAACCAAGGGGTTTAACACCACACTGGGGCTGCCTGAATTTTTTAAAAATACAGTCGCTAATGCCTCTTTTAGGGCATTGTCTTTAGTGTCGTTTGCACGTGAGCTCACCGCAATATCCGCTTCATCAAGCTTGCCGACTTCAGCAGCATGCACAAGCGCGATTGATGTGAGTGCAAAGAATGGTAACACAATGAGATTAATTATTTTTTTCAGCATCTGATAACATAAACGCAGCAAATAAAAGGAATCAAATTATATCATAATAAAATTCCATCGCGTAATGGATAACAAAAACTCTTTTAGCAACCGCCATTTTGACCCAGTATGGTCGTCATTTCAAATAACAATAATCGCTACAGCACCCGTAAAGGTGTTATGCATATGATCGCTTTTATGTGACAATTCGCGCCGTTTAATCACATGCTAGCTTTATTTTAATAATGATGGAGAACGATATGAAACGCGTGCTAATTCCGCTACAAGGCGCACAAATGTTATTTGTCGCTTTTGGGGCGCTAGTGCTAATGCCGTTGTTAACCGGTTTAGACACCAGTGTTGCCTTGTTTACTGCCGGTTTCGGTACCCTACTGTTTCAATTAGTCACTAAACGTCAAGTTCCTGTCTTTCTTGCCTCTTCCTTTGCTTTTATTGCCCCCATTTTATATGGGGTACAAACATGGGGTATTCCTGCCACCATGGGCGGTTTAATGGCTGCTGGTGTTGTGTATATGCTACTTGGATTGACAGTAAAATTACGTGGCACCCACTTTGTGCATACAATTTTACCCCCAGTTGTTGTTGGCCCAGTCATCATGGTTATTGGTTTAGGATTGGCGCCGGTTGCGGTCAATATGGCGTTAGGCAAAAGTGGTGACGGCAGTTTAATCATTGTCGAGCAAACTATCGCGCTAATGATTTCTCTTTCAGCATTGATCACGACCATCATCGTCGCGGTATTTGCCAAAGGGTTAGTTCGTTTAATGCCTATTCTCGCGGGGATTTTAGTCGGTTATGCTGTTAGCTTAGCCTATGGTGTGGTCGACTTTACGCCCGTTAGTCAAGCGACTTGGTTAGCCATACCAAACTTTGTTGCCCCAGAATTTAACTGGCACGCCGTATTATTTATGATCCCGGTGGCTATTGCCCCTGCGGTAGAACACATTGGCGATATTTTAGCCATTTCAAATGTAACGGGAAAAGACTATTTCAACAAGCCCGGTTTACATCGCACTCTTACTGGTGACGGTATTGCAACTATTGCAGCATCGGCACTGGGCGGTCCACCTAATACCACCTACAGTGAGGTGACGGGCGCGGTCACACTAACGAAAAGTTTTGATCCACGCATTATGACCTGGACGGCTATCACCGCAATTACCTTAGCCTTTATCGGTAAATTGGGTGCCATGATGCAAACCATCCCGGTACCAGTAATGGGTGGCATTATGTGCTTATTATTTGGTTCAATTGCGACGGTCGGATTAAATACCTTGATCCGTAATCAAGTGGATTTATCAGAACCACGTAATCTGAGCATTGTCGGGGTAACATTGGTCTTTGGTATCGGTGGAATGGCATTTGGTATTGGTTCATTTAGCTTAACGGGCATCAGTTTGTGCGGTATTGTCGCTATTTTCATGAACTTGATTTTACCTGCCGTGAAAAAGCCGCAAATTAAAGCGTAATAGCCTGTCACAGCATAACTAAACACAAATAAAAAAGCCCCACTAACCTTAGCTAGTGGGGCTTTTTGTTGAATGCGTTAAACACGCAATCATTGAAATTACTCGGCAGCGTCTTCAGTACGGAATTTATCAGCAGTCGCTTTGATAATTGGCTGAAGTTCACCTTTTTGGAACATTTCAGTGATAATGTCACAACCACCAATCAACTCTCCTTCAACCCATAATTGTGGGAATGTAGGCCAGTTGGCAAATTTTGGTAATTCGGTACGGATATCCGGGTGTTGCAAAATATCGACGAACGCAAATTGTTCACCACAATTGATCATCACTTGAGCAACTTGAGATGAAAATCCACAGCTTGGTAATTTTGGCGAACCTTTCATGTACACAAGAATTGGGTTTTCGCTAATTTGCTGCTTAATTTTTTCTACAGTTTCCATTTAATTTCCTAAGTACGACGACAAAACACATGTATCTATTGTACGACACCTAAACCAATAACAAAATGCCATAGTTTGTAGGGTTAATATCAAATCGATATATTCGATTACGACAATCACAATAAATCCATAAACAATGATTCACATCACAAAAATAATCAGTACAATGGCTAGAGATCACTGATACTTGATTGGTATACATACGATAACCTGAATCCATGGAGATATACTAATGGCTTTCGAACTACCCGCATTACCTTATGCAAAGAACGCACTTGAACCACATATTTCTCAAGAAACCATTGAATACCATTATGGTAAGCATCACAATACTTATGTGGTTAAACTAAACGGTTTAGTTGAAGGAACTGAATTTGCTGGAAAAAGCCTAGAAGAAGTGATTAAAACTTCTACTGGTGGCATGTTCAACAACGCAGCTCAAATTTGGAACCACACTTTTTACTGGAATTGTCTAGCACCTAACGCGGGTGGCGAAGCAGTTGGTGATATCGCAGCCGCAATCAATGCTTCTTTTGGTTCTTTTGAAGAATTCAAAGCAAAATTCACTGATTCTGCAGTAAACAACTTCGGTAGCGCTTGGACATGGTTAGTGAAAAAAGCTGACGGTTCATTAGCCATTGTTAACACTAGCAATGCTGCGACTCCGTTAACTGATGAAACCGTGACTCCGTTATTGACTGTCGATGTGTGGGAACATGCTTACTACATTGATTACCGTAACGCTCGTCCAGAGTACCTAGCGCACTTCTGGCAGCTGGTTAATTGGGAATTTGTTAACAAGAACTTTGCTGCTTAATCTTAATAAAATCAAAATTCAAAGGAGCCTTTTAGGCTCCTTTTTTTATGACTTAAACTTTTTCATGCAACTAAAGTATGAGTTAATTTTGTACTCTCTTTTAACACTCTACTTTTGCAACTATTGCAAATGCTACTGTTTGTCATTGTTTTTATTTGATTTATTTTAATAAAAACGTAGCGAACTAAATTAACTTGTCCTAAACTTTAGTCTTGAGGCCGTCCTATGACGCTTTTAGGCTGATAGTCATACCAGCGTTAACCACTGAGACCGTCTTATAATACAACTGTATTTTTTAGGGGGTTATTATGGGAATTTTCGAGCATTATCAACACCGTTATGAAGAAAAACGCGAAGAAGAGTATACCTTAGAGCAATTTCTTGATCTCTGTAAACAAGACAAAAGTGCCTATGCGTCTGCGGCTGAACGGTTATTAATGGCCATTGGTGAACCTCAGATTGTCGATACCGCAAAAAATCCAATCTTGAGTCGAATATTTTCTAACCGAGTTATCGCAAGCTTCCCTGCATTTAAAGACTTTTACGGCATGGAGGATGCCATTGAACAAATTGTGGCCTATTTAACACATTCCGCCCAAGGATTAGAAGAATCAAAACAAATATTGTACTTGTTAGGCCCCGTCGGTGGCGGTAAATCATCACTAGCTGAAAAACTTAAATTCCTCATGCAACAAGTGCCGATTTATATATTAACTGCCGATGGCGTTCGTAGCCCAGTCAATGACCATCCTTTTTGCTTATTTGATCCAGAAGAGGACGGCGCGTTACTTAAAAGCGAATACAATATTCCCAGCCGTTATATTAAAACCATCATGTCACCTTGGGCAGTTAAACGATTGCATCAATATGGTGGCGACATTGCTAAATTCAGAGTTGTTAAAGTATATCCATCGGTATTAGATCAAATCGGCATAGCCAAAACCGAGCCCGGTGATGAAAATAATCAAGATATTTCAGCGTTAGTCGGCAAAGTCGATATTCGTCAACTAGAACATTTTTCGCAAGATGACCCTGATGCCTATGCCTACTCGGGCGCATTGTGCAGAGCCAACCAAGGATTGATGGAATTTGTTGAAATGTTTAAAGCGCCGATTAAAGTGCTGCATCCCTTATTGACCGCAACACAAGAAGGCAACTATAACAGCACTGAAGGTTTATCAGCCATACCTTTTAATGGCATTATTCTGGCCCATTCTAATGAATCAGAATGGTCGACGTTTAGAAACAATAAAAACAACGAAGCCTTTTTAGATCGTGTCTATATCGTCAAAGTACCCTACTGCTTACGGGTTTCTGAAGAAATGGAAATTTATCAAAAACTGTTAGCCAACTCGGAATTATCAACTGCACCTTGCGCACCAAGCACCCTAGAAATCCTGGCACAATTTAGCGTGCTATCACGCTTGGTAGTACCTGAAAACTCATCTATTTATTCAAAAATGAGGGTGTATAACGGAGAAAGCTTAAAAGACACAGATCCTAAGGCCAAATCCTACCAAGAATACCGTGATTACGCTGGTGTAGATGAAGGCATGCAAGGGTTGTCCACTCGCTTTGCCTTTAAAATTTTATCCAGAGTATTCAATTTTGATAATGCAGAAATAGCCGCTAATCCGGTTCACTTATTTTATGTCCTCGAAAAGCAAATTGAACAAATGCAATTCCCCAATGATATTAGTGAGAAATATTTAGAGTTTTTAAAGGGCTATTTAACGCCTAAATATGTTGAATTTATTGGTAAAGAAATTCAAACAGCCTATCTTGAGTCTTATTCAGAATACGGACAAAATATTTTCGACCGCTATGTCACTTATGCAGATTTTTGGATCCAAGATCAAGAGTATCGAGACCCAGATACTGGGCAACTATTTGATCGTGTTGCACTTAACACTGAACTAGAGAAAATAGAAAAGCCTGCGGGGATAAGTAATCCAAAAGATTTCCGTAATGAGATTGTCAACTTTGTCCTACGTGCTCGGGCCAATAATGAAGGTAATAATCCCTTGTGGACCAGTTATGAAAAACTGCGCACCGTAATAGAAAAGAAAATGTTTTCTAGCACCGAAGATCTATTACCGGTTATTTCATTTAACGGCAAAACATCCAATGATGATCAACGCAAACATGATGACTTTGTCAATCGCATGATGGAAAAAGGCTACACCAAAAAACAAGTCAGACTATTGTCAGAATGGTATTTACGAGTTCGTAAATCTTCGTAGAAACCCAATGTTGGCAGAGTCAATGACTCTGCCAGAAATCAGACTTGGGAGAGGTGTATGGCTAATTTTATTGATAGACGACTCAACGCAAAGGGAAAGAGCACGGTTAATCGGCAGCGTTTTATTGAACGCTATAAAAAACAAATCAAAAAAGCCGTTGGCGATGCGGTGACCCGGCGTAGTGTTACAGATATTGATAAAGGTGAACAGATCAGTATCCCTACTCGCGATCTCAGTGAACCCCTGTTTAGACAAGGTCAAGGCGGTAAGCATGAGCGTGTTCACCCAGGTAATGATCAATTTAATCGTGGTGATCAAATCCAACGCCCTAAGGGCGGCCAAGGAAATGGGTCTGGACAAGGTGATGCTTCAAATTCTGGTGAAGGCGATGATGATTTTGTGTTTCAAATATCAAAAGATGAATATTTGGAGCTGTTATTTGAAGATTTAGAACTACCCAACTTGCAAAAAAACCGTCTTAATAAACTGACAGAGTACCAAACTTATCGTGCAGGCTTCACCAATGATGGTGTGCCTGCCAACATTAATATTGTCAGATCGCTGCGTTCATCACTGGCTAGACGCATTGCCATGAGTGGTGGAAAAAAGAAAGCGCTTAAACAATTAGAAACCGAACTCGCGTTACTTGAAGATACGCCAGGTGCCAAAGCTGAGATAATTTTAGCCATTAAAGAACAAATATCAGTACTCAAGCAACAAATCGCTAAAGTGCCTTTTATTGATACCTTTGATTTACGTTATAACAACTATGCTAAACGTGAAATCCCCTCCAGCCAAGCGGTGATGTTTTGTTTAATGGATGTATCTGGTTCTATGGATCAAGCGACCAAAGACATGGCCAAACGTTTTTATATTTTATTATATCTGTTTCTAACTCGCAGTTATCAAAATCTCGAAGTCGTTTATATTCGTCACCATACACAAGCCAAAGAAGTGGATGAGCATGAGTTTTTTTACTCACAAGAAACTGGCGGTACCATAGTATCAAGTGCACTCAAACTGATGCACGAAATACAACAAGCACGCTATCCAGAAAATGAGTGGAATATTTATGCAGCTCAAGCCTCTGACGGCGATAATTGGTCTGATGACTCCCCTACTTGCCATGAGATACTCGCCAAGCATATTTTACCCAAAGTACGATATTTCAGTTACATCGAGATCACCCATCGTGCTCATCAGACGCTGTGGCACCAGTATGAACAATTGCAGCAAGAATTTGACAATATTGCAGTACAGCATATTCACCAGGTTGAAGATATCTACCCGGTATTTCGCGAACTGTTTAAAAAACAAGCTGTATAGGGGGCTGTCATGGTTCAAAAAAAACGTAACCCATTAGATGATGGACCCGAATGGACATTTGATTTATTACAACAATATCAAGATGAAATACAACAAGCTGCGACTTTTTTTAAACTTGATACTTATCCTAATCAAATTGAAATTATTACTGCTGAACAAATGATGGATGCCTACGCTGGAATAGGAATGCCTATTGGGTATACTCATTGGTCATTCGGAAAACGGTTTATCCAAACCGAACAAGGTTACAAACGTGGTCAAATGGGGTTGGCATATGAAATTGTCATCAATTCGGATCCCTGTATTGCCTATTTGATGGAAGAAAACACCATCACCATGCAAGCATTAGTGATGGCTCACGCTTGCTATGGTCATAATAGCTTTTTTAAAAATAACTATTTATTTAAAACGTGGACCGATGCGAGTTCTATTATTGATTATCTGGTTTTTGCTAAAAACTATATTCGCGAATGTGAATTACGTTATGGTATAGAGCAAGTTGAATTGATCTTAGATTCTTGCCATGCATTAATGAATTACGGTGTCGACCGCTATAAGCGCCCTGCTGAGGTGTCATTTAAAGAAGAAAAAGCGCGTCAACAAGAAAGAGAAGATTATTTACAAAGCCAAGTGAATGATTTATGGCGTACGATCCCAACATCGCCCGACAAGGGTAATCGTGAAACCATTACCGTATTTCCTTCAGAGCCGCAAGAAAATATTCTGTATTTTATCGAGAAAAATGCGCCTCTGCTGACATCTTGGCAACGTGAGTTAGTCCGTATTGTTCGAAAGATGGCACAGTATTTTTATCCACAAAAGCAAACACAAGTGATGAATGAAGGCTGGGCGACTTTTTGGCATTACACCATATTGAATCATTTATATGATACCGGTAAAGTCACTGATCGTTTTATGATGGAATTCTTGCAAAATCATACCGCAGTAGTCGCTCAACCGGCCTACAATAGCCCTTATTACAATGGGATTAACCCTTATGCATTAGGGTTTGCAATGTTTATTGACATCAAACGAATTTGCCAAGCGCCAACCGATGAGGATAAAAAATGGTTCCCAGACATTGCCGGCAGTGATTGGCTCACCACGGTTCATTTTGCCATGGAGCACTTTAAAGATGAGAGCTTTATCAGCCAATACTTATCGCCCAAAGTGATCCGCGACTTTAAGTTATTTGGTATTTTAGATGATGAAAAGCGCAGTCAACTTTCAATATCGGCGATTCATGATGAACAAGGTTATCAAGATATTCGTAATATTTTATCGCAACAATATAACTTATCTAATATCGAACCCAATATCCAAGTTCAACAAGTACAAATTGATGGTGACCGCTCCATTATCCTGCGCTACATCCCATTTGACAACATTCCATTAGCCGATAACTATCAAGAAGTACTCAAACATTTACATCGTTTATGGGGGTTTAATGTCACGTTAGAACAAATAGATGACGTGGGGATCGTCAGCACACTCTCCACTTGTCCAACAACATCCCACAGCATACCAAACTGAGTAGGCTCAACCGTGTCATTAGCCTAAGTGGATTAATCAAGGATCCCGATACATTATTAACTATTCAGGACTCACTAAGTATTGTTATGGCCCATTTCAGCGGGTAAATCATCACGCAGCTTTTGCCACATTTTGCCACTTTCAATACCATTAGTACGCATGAGTGCAGCCACATCAGTATAGTTTTTATCTTTAGCTAACGTTTCAAGTTTCAGATAAAAACGCATGGTTAATTCTCGTGCTTCTTGGCTTGAAAAATAATAACGACCCACTCGATTATAAAGACCTTTAAAACCATTTAAAATAAGAACATACAATGGGTTTCCAGATGCGAAGGCAAGTGTATGGTGTAGCTGATAATCAAACTCTGCATACGATTCTGCATCGTGTTCTAACTGATGAATACCGGCTAAGGCTTCAACCACTTTGTCAGGATTGTGACGGATTGATGCACGGAAATAGATATTGCTTACGTCACCTCGAGCAGCCATCAGTTGATCGACTAATAATGGAAATCCATCAGGGTTCAAATCAGCAATCGTCTCTAGAATATTTAATCCCGAGGTTTCCCAAAAATTATTCACTTGGGTAGGTTTTCCATGCTGTATTTTCAACCAACCATCGCGAGCAAGACGTTGTAATACTTCTCTTAACGTTGTCCGGGTGACACCTATGAGTTCAGATAACTCACGTTCTGCAGGTAAAATTGATCCGGGTGGAAATTTGTTTTCCCATATGGAACGAACAATATATTTCTCGGCAAAACTCGCTGGCCCTTTGGCATTGATGATCATCAGCCTTCATATCCTATTGCTAAACAATGGCGAAATTATTATGACTGATCATACCAGAGCGGTGGAAAATAAAAACCATTGTTTATTCACCACACTCTTAACGATTACTTTTCCAACAAACTGAGTTAATTCAAATGTAATTAACGAAAGCTTTATAACATTAAACGGCTATAATCATCAACATATCAACAAATTCCGTGATAAAACCAAACAAATTTAGTTTATCCTGATATAACTAGTGTGTTATTTATACACTGTCTTTTAACATGACTAACAACGTTACAATTCAATTTTTTTTACGCTACACTAGCGAGGAAATTAAGAGCCATATAGCGTTAGCCACACACAATGTTGTGCTAGCACATTGTTTGCTATAACAACACATCTTTATTCATGAGAGAATAATTGGCCAACATGCTCGATGTTATCGAATGGCATTTTTTACCTCAATTAACGAAAACTTGATTCTTATCAAGTTTTCAAATTTGAGTTACCTCTATCCTCCCAAATCTGTTGAAAATAATGATGTGCTGTAAGCTATCAAAAAAATGGTACTAATACTGTAATCATAACAATATCGGAGAGGCTAATATGCCTGTAACCAGAGGTAAGGCGCTGTTTGTCAATTTTTTAGGTCACTCGCCTAAATGGTACAAATACGCAATTTTGGCATTTTTAGTAATTAATCCTTTAGTTTTTTTCTATGTCAGTCCATTTGTTGCCGGATGGGGTTTAGTGGTTGAATTTATTTTCACTCTTGCCATGGCACTTAAATGTTATCCATTACAACCCGGCGGTTTGTTAGCCATTCAAGCTGTGTTTATTGGGATGACGTCACCTTCTCAAGTGTTACACGAATTAGAAGCAAATTTAGAAGTCTTATTACTATTGGTCTTTATGGTCGCCGGTATTTACTTTATGAAGCAGTTACTACTGTTCGTATTTACCAAAATGATCACTAAAGTGCGTTCTAAAATTATCGTGTCATTGATGTTTTGTATTGCATCGGCTTTTCTATCTGCATTTTTAGATGCCTTAACTGTAGTTGCAGTGATTATTGCCGTCGCGGTCGGATTTTACTCTATTTATCACAAAGTCGCGTCAGGCAAGAATTTTAGTGATGGCGTTAGCCATGACCATACTTCTGAATCAACTGGACAGCTTGATAACGATGAATTAGAAGCATTCCGCGCCTTTTTACGCAATTTGTTAATGCACTCAGGCATTGGCACCGCGTTAGGTGGTGTATGTACCATGGTGGGTGAACCACAAAACTTAATTATTGCCGCTCAAGCTCATTGGCAATTTGGCGAATTCTTCCTACGTATGTCGCCAGTGACGATGCCGGTATTGTTTGCGGGTATATTCACTTGTTTTCTTGTCGAAAAATTCAAAGTTTTTGGTTATGGCGCTCAATTACCCGATGCCGTACACCGTATTTTATCTGATTTCTCAGCCTATGAAGACGCGCACCGAACAGACCAAGATAAAATGAAACTGGTTATCCAAGCCTTAATTGGTATTTGGTTAATTGCCGGTTTAGCTCTTCACTTAGCATCTGTGGGCCTCATTGGTTTATCCGTCATTATTTTAACCACGGCATTTAATGGTATTACTGATGAACACTCCCTAGGGAAAGCTTTTGAAGAAGCCTTACCTTTTACCGCATTATTAGCCGTCTTTTTTGCCATTGTTGGTGTGATCATTGACCAGGACTTATTTGCTCCAGTGATCCAATGGGCATTAGGTTATGAAGGTAATATGCAGTTAGTGATCTTCTACATTGCTAATGGCTTACTTTCAATGGTAAGTGACAATGTGTTCGTGGGTACGGTTTACATTAACGAAGTAAAAACAGCGTTGATGAGTGGTCAAATTACTCGCGATCAATTCGATCTGTTAGCGGTAGCGATTAATACCGGTACGAACTTACCTTCTGTGGCAACACCAAACGGACAGGCAGCGTTCTTATTCTTATTAACCTCAGCCATTGCACCATTAATTAGACTGTCCTATGGCCGTATGGTATGGATGGCACTGCCTTACACCATCGTATTATCACTTGTTGGAGTGATGGTCATTCAATCAGGATTTTTATCCGATATGACACATACATTGTATGATACTGGATTCATCATTCATCACTCGGCAAAAGATTTAGGTGGAATAGTCGCGGGTCATTAATTATGAAGTAAATTATTGGACTTAGGTTATCGAACTTAGATGATTGAACTTAGATAATTGAATCTTAGGTCATTGGACATAGTAGATAAATTACCTTAAAGTCTCTATTGTCAATTTGAACACCCTCATGTGAGGGTGTTTTTTTATCTATTAACGCCTTTATTAGGATCTAAAATTGTCTCAATTACAGCAGTTTTGTCGTAGCCGTTTTTCTTGGGGTTTGTTATTACTGTCCGCTCTCGGGCTAGAGCTTGCAGCCCTCTTTTTTCAATATGGCATGGATTTAGCGCCCTGCGTGATGTGTGTTTATATCCGAGTCGCGGTTTTGGGGATAATGTTAGCCGGACTCGTTGGCCTAGTAACACCTAAAGTATGGATATTGCGTGTTCTTGGCATGACAATGTGGGCGGTGTCAGCCGTATGGGGACTTAGCTTGTCGTTTGAGTTGAACGAAATGCAAGTTAATCCGTCGCCTTTTGCCACCTGTTCATTTTATCCAGAGTTCCCAAGCTTTATGCCATTAGACACTTGGCTGCCTGCGATATTTTCACCCACGGGTATGTGCAGTGACTCACCTTGGTCATGGCTGTCTGTCAGCATGGCGCAATGGATGATTATCGGCTTTATTATTTACAGCCTTGTGTGGTTGTTGATGTTGATCCCCGCAGTTAAACCTGCCAAGTAATTGTCAGTCCCATAAAAAAAGACCTCTATGAGGTCTTTTTTTTTAGACTATTCAACGTCCAACAACGGCCACAGCACAATACAATCTTCTAAATATTTTACTTTCTTTTCGTTAATCGTTTTACCTTGTACAGAAACGCCCGCGTTATGCATGGCATCTTGACTGCCCGTTATTAATGGGTGCCAACTCGGTAATGTGTTACCTGCATGAAGACGGCGGTACGCACAACTGTCCGGTAACCAAGTTAATGAGCCAATGTTATCTGGCGTAATGGCGGTACACTCTGAAACATATTGAAACCGTTCAAGGTAATGACTACAGCCACAGGTTTGGCTATCTAATAAATGACACGCGGCATTGGTGTAATAGAGTTCATCGGTATCATCGTCAATGATTTTATTTAAACAGCACTTACCGCAGCCATCACACAGAGATTCCCATTGCTCAGGGGTCATTTTATCTAAGGGGGTTGTCGTCCAAAATGCATTCATAATTAATCTTTCTGAATATGTATTGTTTAAAATTTGATGGCTATTTTACACCTAAAGCGCACTGCTTTACTGTTTAATTTTCTCAGATAGGTAGGTTAGTGCCAACGTATCATACAGGGTGGCACTAAATTGATGCAATAAGCGGAAATTATCGTAAACCAGATAAAAACGCCCTTTTTGACCATTAGGGGCAATAAGTGACACATTCATATCATTTCGTTGCGGCAGATCACTACCATTGAAACGTCTTACACCATAATCCTGCCACCATATAAAGGGGTGACGAAAGCCTAAACCGAGTTGGTTAGGGTCCAACATGGTGGTGGTTATTTTTACCTGACGACCCCAAATGGAATCGTATTGCCATCCTTGTTGATGCAGCATATTTGCCGCAGAAGCAAATGCATCCTCCAGACTGTTCCATACATCAATGGTACCGTCGTTATTGGCATCAACACTGTACATTAATAATTGACTCGGCATCATTTGCATTTGCCCCATTGCGCCAGTCGAAGAACTTCGCAACGAGTCTTCAGTCATTTTCTTTTGTTCGATTAATTTAAGTGCGGCAATAAATTCATCAGTATAAAAGGCCTCTTTATCCCCTTCAAAAGCTAATGATGCGAGGACCGAGAGTCCGGGGAATCGCCCTATTTGCTCGCCAAAACGGGCGTTCAGCCCCCATAATGCCATCAGGAAACGAGGTTGGACTTGATAACGCTGACTCAATAATTGTATTTGAGATTCATGTTGTTGAAACAATGCTCTTGCAGTGCTGACGGTAATTTCAGGAACGGTTTGAGCAATATAATCTTGTAAGCTTATTGGTTGGGGCAAATTGGCGTTGAAAGTGGCTTTTTTAAATATTTTAATATTCGCAATGTAGCGTTCTGCTGTAAGTTGATCCACCCCAGCATTAATGCTCTTTTGCTGCAACGCTAACAAGAAATCAGTAAATTCACGGTGACTGCCTGCAGCCACCAATATAGGGGAGAAAAAGAAGTACAGGCACACACTTAACATGATTTGTTTAATCATATCTGTCTTGATTACTCCGGTTCGAATACGCTTAATCCTTGGGCGCTAATTCTTGTTTATGTTGTTCGAGTAAATTAATGGGTGGTGGCGGAATTTGTAAATAAAAACCTTGTTCAGTTAATGCAAACTTCACTTTGTTAATATCAGCAATCCCAAGGTGGTCTCGTTTAGATAACGGCACTATCATCACTAATGTAGGAGTACCAAACATTTCCATTAATGGCTTAGGAACCTCATCAAAAACATCACGTTTTTTAACAAAAAGGTAAGTATCTGCTCTTCGACTGCTTTTATATACTGCACATATCATTTTTAGTGTCAATTTCCAAAGGTTCAAACTTGATAGTCTACTAAGCACACTATAACATGGTGACATAAGAAAATAATTGTAAATCAGTTTATCACTGAAGTATTGGAGAATCACCCCGGGATGGCTAAACAAAATCTCGAAATAAAAGCCACGTCTTTTACATTATCTGTGCTGCATATTAATCATAATGATCTCGATATTATCGCAGCCGAATTAGATAATAAATTGGCTCAAGCTCCTCAGTTCTTCTTGGGGGCACCATTGCTATTAAATCTATCTGCCATTCAGCTTTCCCTCATTGATTTTAATGCGCTAAAACAATTATTAATTGACCGAAATCTTATTATTGTCGGCATTACCGACGCAAGCCCGGATCAAATTGAACAAGCAAAAAGCATGGCGATTGCTGTGGTGAAATCGGGCAAGCAAGCCGCTAAAGCTGATCTGCCTAAACGTGCGACTAAAATTATTAAAAAAAATGTGCGTTCTGGACAACAAATATATGCACAAAATGCTGATTTAATCATTTTTGGTGCCGTTGGTAATGGCGCTGAAGTGATTGCTGATGGTAGCATTCATATATATGGAGCACTTCGAGGCAAAGCCATGGCTGGGGCCGCGGGTGATAATCAAAGTGTGATTATTGCGAGCTCATTAGAAGCAGAATTAGTATCAATTGCCGGACAGTATTGGTTGACTGAACATTTACAACAATATGATCTAAGCCAAAGAGGCTGCGTTCGCCTTAAAGGCGAATCTCTCACGGTTGAATCATTGCCCCAATAATTGGCAAATAAAAGGATATAAAACTAAATGGCGCAAATTATTGTTGTCACATCAGGTAAAGGCGGTGTGGGTAAAACAACATCCAGTGCAGCAATTGCCACTGGATTGGCCTTAAAAGGCAAAAAAACCGTTGTTATTGATTTTGATATTGGCTTGCGTAACCTCGATTTGATTATGGGTTGTGAACGTAGAGTCGTCTATGATTTTGTCAATGTCATTAATGGTGAAGCAAATTTAAACCAAGCGTTAATTAAAGATAAACGCTGCGACAAACTGTTTATTTTACCCGCGTCTCAAACACGCGACAAAGATGCGCTCACTAAAGAGGCCGTGTGCCGAGTGCTTGATAACTTAGCCAAAGATTTCGACTATATTGTTTGTGATTCACCGGCAGGGATCGAGCAAGGCGCAATGATGGCATTGTACTTTGCCGATATTGCTGTTGTCACCACTAACCCTGAGGTGAGTTCCGTACGCGACTCTGATCGCATTTTGGGGATGCTACAAAGTCGTTCACGACGTGCGGAGCTTTCTCTTGAACCGATTAAAGAATATTTACTGTTAACCCGTTACTCCCCTGCCAGAGTAAAAACAGGTGAAATGCTCAGTGTTGAGGATGTTAAGGAAATCTTAGCCATTGAACTGCTCGGTGTGATCCCCGAATCTCAATCCGTACTTAAAGCATCAAACTCCGGTATACCTGTGATTATTGATCAAGAAAGTGATGCAGGTTTGGCGTACAGCGATACCGTTGCGCGTTTACTCGGTGAAGATGTACCGTTTCGATTTATCACAGAAGAAAAGAAGGGATTCCTGCAAAGGATATTTGGTAGCTAATTATGTCCATATTAGATTATTTCAGAAGCAGTAAAAAACCCAATACCGCCTCGATGGCCAAGGAAAGGTTGCAAATTATTGTTGCACATCAACGTGGCGAACGCGGTGCGCCTGATTATTTCCCCAAGATGAAACAAGAAATCATCGAAGTTATTCGTAAATATGTCCAAATATCAGACGACCAAGTTTCAGTACAGTTAGATCAAAACGATGATAATTTATCCGTTTTAGAACTCAACGTCACCTTACCTGACACCAAGTAGCAGGTAGTATAAATACAAAAGGATACGTGCATTACTGCAAGTATCCTTATTTTACATCCGTAAAGCAATCGGTTAGCTAAAGCGGACGTCCGCTAATACATCACCAATTAACGCCCCTCGCCAACCACTTAATAGCAAAGGTGTTGAGGTTTTTTTATTATGATAAAGCCATAACAAAAACTCATGAATATGGCGTTTAGAACCAACAAATTCTAATGCGACATTTTCATACTCACACAATTCGGTTAATACCGACTTCACTTCTTTAAATGCCGATTTATAACCCGATTTAAGGGCAACAATATCAACTTCTTCGGGTAGATTAATTAAATCAGCGGTAGCCATTACCGATAATAAGTCTTTGCCATGTATGCGTTTTTCTTGATCGGTTAACTCATTTAATAGTGTCAACTCCGCCAATGTAGTCGGTTGTTTTTTTGCTAATGAAATTAATGCATGATCTTTTACTACAAAACCGAGTGCAAGGTTGCGGCTGACTGCTTTATTTAAACGCCATTTAGCCAATACTTTTAAATAGGCTAATTGCTGGCTCGATAGCTGAAAGGCATTTTTTACTTTAAGGTAAACGCTGTCGCCTTCTGGCAATGACAAGCGCCCACTGGTCATGCGCTGACCTTCTTCAAACAACCATTCAATACGATTGGTTGCAGCAAGCTTCTCTTGTAGCTGCGGATACAATTTATACAAATAATACACATCATTTGCGGCATACTGCAATTGTGCTTCAGTAAGTGGACGCTTCATCCAATCGGTACGTGACTCGCCTTTATCAATTTCAACTTGTAAACAGGCTTGAACTAATTTTGCATAACCTAAACCGTGGCCTAAACCAGCAAAACTGGCGGCTATTTGGCTATCAAATAATGGACTGGGTTGGCATTCACCATAATGGGCAAACACCTCAAGATCTTCGCTGCACGAATGCACCAGCTTCACCACGTTCGGATTGGTTAATAATTGCCAAAAAGGGGTTAAATCGGTGATCGCGACTGGGTCAATTAATGCTAAGGTTTTACCATCATAGGCTTGAATTAGCCCTAATTTTGCATAGTAGGTTCGGGTGCGGACAAATTCAGTATCGAGCACTAATAAGGTGCTTTGTTGGTATTGTTCAACTAATGACAATAAGCTAGCATCATCACTGATATATTCAAACGTTAACAAAATAGGCTCCGCTAAAAAAGTGGTGTGGGCAATGCCAGTAAACTGAGGATCGACAAACATAAAAATGCCGGCTCAGTTGCCAGCTTTGATTTTAGGCCTTCTTCACTTCATCTCGAAGCTCTCGGCGTAAAATTTTACCCACATTGGTTTTCGGTAATTCGTCTCTGAATTCTACCAGCTTAGGAACTTTATATCCCGTTAAATTATGACGACAATGCGTAATCAACTCATTTTTGGTTAATGACTTGTCTTTTGCGACCACAAAAATTTTAACTAACTCGCCACTGGCATCATTCGGTACACCTACTGCAGCGACTTCTATCACTTTAGGATGCAAGGCAACCACTTCTTCCACTTCATTTGGGAACACATTAAAACCAGAGACTAAAATCATATCTTTTTTGCGATCCACAATGAAGAAAAAACCATTTTCATCCATATAACCAATATCACCCGTGGCTAACCAGCCATCTTTATCGATAACAGTCTCGGTTTCTTCTGGACGTTGCCAATAACCTTGCATGACTTGTGGACCTTTGGCATATAATTCCCCCGTCTCACCTTGGGCTAATACCTTTGAATCATCATCCCGAATTTGAATGTTAGTTGACGGAGCAGGAAAACCAATCGAGCCATTGTAACCACTGAGGTTATACGGACAGCATGTCACTAATGGTGAGGCTTCAGTTAATCCATATCCTTCTAATAGGCGCGTTTTAGTAATGCTTTGCCACTTCTCGGCGACCGCGCGCTGGACAGCCATACCACCGCCAATCGACAGTTTTAAGCCGGAAAAATCAAGTTTGGTGAACTCTTCATTATTAACCAGGGCATTAAACAGCGTGTTAACACCCGTTAATACGGTAAACGGGTACTTTTTGAGTTCAGCCACAAAGGCAGGAAGATCGCGAGGGTTGGTAATTAATAAGTTTTTACTGCCTTTATGCAAAAATAGCAAACAGTTAACCGTAAGCGCAAAAATATGGTAGAGCGGTAAAGCCGTCACCACAAACTCAACACCTTCGTTTAATGCCGGTGAATATGCCCCATTGGCCTGTAACACGTTACTGACAATGTTTTTATGGCTTAGCATTGCACCTTTAGAGACCCCTGTGGTACCGCCAGTATATTGAAGAAAGGCCAGGTCTGAACCTGTTATATCCGCTTTAATATATTGAAGACGTCGCCCTTTTGATAACGCATCGCGAAACGATAATGCATGGGGCAAATGGTATTTGGGCACTAATCTTTTGATGTATTTAACGACAAAATTAACTAACGTTCGTTTAGGCGCACTTAGCTGATCGCCAAGATTGGTAATAATGACTGATTCAATCGGTGTTTGCTCAACAATGGCTTCTAAGGTATGAGCAAAGTTAGAGACCACAACAATGCCTTTGGCACCAGAATCGATCAATTGATGTTTTAATTCACGGGGGGTATAAAGTGGATTGACATTAACAACCACCATCCCTGCGCGCAACACACCAAATAATGCTATCGGATATTGTAAAAGGTTTGGCATCATTAACGCGACGCGATCACCTTTTTTTAAGTGTAACTCGTTTTGTAAGTACGCGGCAAAGGCGCGACTTCGCTCTTCAAGCTTACGATATGTTATTGTGGCACCCATGTTGATAAACGCAGGTTGATCGGCATATTTTGCCACTGCATTTTCAAACATGTGTACTAAAGAACTGAATTGAGAGGGGTCGATTTCGGCCGGAACATGTTCAGGTAAATTATTAATCCAAGGCTGATCCACAAATATCTCCTAATAATGCCCACTGTGCTAAGACGTGCATTCCCTGTCAGTGGTAAAATTTTTTTTATTGTCTGCATATCATTAATATTGTTATCGCAGGCTTTGTTATAATGCTTGAAGTGAATTAAATCATACAAGTGTTTTAATTTTTGCCCATAATCACATAAAAAAACAAAAAGTAACAGTGATTTCAACGAGTGCTACTGGCAATTTAGAATAAATGCTCCAATTTTTTGAGCCACTTGTGTTGCATTTCCCATATGCAGATGATGGTCACCGGCTAAATGCGTAATTTCAATATGGCTAAACCATTTGTTGGCTTGCTCAGTCGATGCGGTTAATTGTTTATAGCCATCATGACCCACAATGAGCAAAGAAGGTGTGTCACTCGTGGTCATCAGAGCATCGACCTGTTCAAAGGTAAATCGATTAAGCGAATCTAACTTTAACCTAGGATCACTACGCCAAGAATAATGGCCATCAGTGACTGCCATATTACGCTTAGTGATCATTTCACACCACGGCAATGCCAATCCAGTGACTTGATGGCGGGCCTGAATCGCAATATCCATTGAAGAATAAGTCGGAGTGGCTCTCGCTAATGGTCGATTAAAGCGTTGTTGTTGCACTAAACCTTTACGTAAGCGGTCTTTCGCTTGAGTGGCAGATTCTGATAACGGTGCTAGGGCTTCAATTAATATAAGTTGGTGAACGTTTTCAGCAAGGCAGGCATTATAAGCCGACGCGATAATGCCTCCGAGTGAATGACCGAGTAAGATAATGGGGCCAGTATCCTGTGCAATTGCGTGGATCACCGCTTGCAAATCATAAATGTAATCGACCCAATGTAATGGATAACGTCCTGGACGGTGATCTGATAATCCATGCCCTGGCCAATCAATACACAATAGTTGAAATTTATCGAATATACCTTGATGAGCAAAAGCCTGTGCTAAGGGGATAAAACTGTCCGCATTATCAAGCCAACCATGTAAGGCCAAGATTATTGGCTTATTTGCATCACCATAGCGTTTCGCGGCAAGGGTAATATGAGCCAAAGGCAATTGAATTTCGACGACGTTAACGTTCAACATGATGAGCTCACTTTACAAAACGAGTTGACTTGAATGAGGGATCAAAGGTGGGGGTAATGCCATAAGCATCCACTTTAAAATCGGTATCTGATCGCAGCGTGCACTTTGCCCTAATAACAACTCGAATTACCGCGGCAGTAGTGGGTCTATTGCCAGTAAATCAACATTGTTAGCAGGTCAAAGTGCGATTTGAGGTGCGTTTAATAACGCGAGTTTGGGTTATTTAGTCGCCGTTTTGGTAAACCTAAGTGTCATACGATCACTTTCACCAATTTCAAGGTATTTTTGTTTATCTTGATCGCCCATTGCTAAACTCGGTGGTAATGTCCACACCCCTTTTTCATAATTTTTACTGTCTTTAGGGTTAGCATTCACTTCAGAACTCGCCGTCAGTTCAAAACCGTATTTATTGGCCAATTCAACCATTTGGTTTTGAGCCATATACCCACTTTCAGCAGGCATACCAATATTGGCTCTGTGTTCAACAATGCCTAATGAACCACCGACTTTCAACACAGCATGAGCGGCTTTGAACACGCCTTCTAACTCACCTTTCATGGCCCAATTATGCAAATTACGGAATGTTAATACGTGGTCTGCAGAGTTATCTTTGCCTAATGAAAATTTAGCCGGTGGATCGAGGGTTACAAACTGAACATTGCCAACGCTGGCTTTGTTGTCACTCACCCATTTTTCAAATTTCACACCAGCTGATTTATAATAAGCCGTTTGACGAGTATCTTCTGCAGGTTTAGTTTCAAAATTGGCGGCAACATATTGGCCTTTTTCGGCTAAATATGGCGCAAGGATCTCGGCATACCAACCACCACCTGGCCACAATTCGATAACGGTTTGCTCTGGCTTTACATCAAAAAAAGCTAATGTTTCTGCCGGATGGCGATATTGATCACGCCGTTTATTTTCGGTCGCACGAAAGTCACTGGCTACAGCCTTAGCCAGAGCCGAATTAACCTGCGTTACACTGACTGTTTTGTCTTGCATACTCTGTGTCGCAGTAGCAAATACGGCTGAAGACAGGCTTAAACTTGATAAGCCAATTAAGGCTCCTAACATCATATTACGTTTCATTTTGACACTCCCTTTTTTCGATCAACCTTAAGCCAACAGAGCCACAACATAAACCCACTAACTGTCAACCACGTCATCACCCATAACCAAGCGGGTAGCCAAGTGATGTTCGCTAATATCACCGCATCGCCTTGACGGCTTAATCCTAATAACACCATTGGACTGACCATGGCGTTTAAAATAATCATTAAGCCTAATATACGCAATAAGCGGTTTAACTGACTACTATTTTTCAATTTAAGTGGTAACAAAAAAAGTATGATTAACACACTAAGAATAATAATTGTTAACACATCCCGCGCCCAGAAAAGTAGCGAAGCCGCTACCGTCAGGGCTAATAACGTGAGCGTGAACCTAATGGTCTGTTTTTGAGTTGCCATTAAAAAGATGACATATCCCCACAATGCAGCCCCAAAATAACCGGCATAAGCAATCAATAAACTGCTACCACCTTGGCTAAAACAGAGACCCGATCCATTTGGAAATAATTGAATATGGCTGACTGAGCCGCCCGTTAATATCGTCGCGATACCATGAGATAATTCATGAAAATAGCTTTCAAACCATTTAAAAGGAATGGCGATATAAGGCAATCGAGTCAGAAAAAAAGCCAGTAGTAGTTCAATCATAAAGCGACTACGACTTGGCGTGGCGGACAACTGCGCATTAGGCATATAAATCAATACCGACCATTTGCTGGATCTCGTCTCGTTGAGCAGAATGCTGAGTAGATAAATATTGCGCTATCGCACCACGTTGACTGTATGTATCACTATCGTACTCAACATGTGCTTGTTGTTTCGCCGATAAGGTTGAATCATCGACAATTGCAATATAACTGCTATCAACACTCTGAGCGGTAATATCGATGTCGGTTGGATTAACCGCTGTTGGATCCTGGGCAGCAATAATGGGGCGATCACCAGCAACAGCTTGGCTCAAGCTGACTGGGCCAGACTGATTATTCACCATTGATAATGCTGCATTTATCGTCATAAACGATACCGTTTACCTTTCGTATGACTATAACTCTATGTCAAATAATATTAAATGGCTATTCTCGGCCCGGAAGTTTTTTCCAGGTAACGGTATCACGAAGGTACACAGGCGCCAGCTCATCAACGCTGGTGTGTTGTCCTAATTGGTAACCTTGTTGGGCCAATCGTAACATTGCTTTGGCATCAGGATATTTCACTGTTCCATACACAGACATCATGGCCGTTAAGCTTAACAATTGCGGATAAACCTCAAAACCTGTACCACAAGCGGCGATGGCTTGCTGCGAGTCTAATGTGAGTTCAACCCGTTCTGGTGAAGTCACATGCTCTTTACCCACGAGTACCGCCATACCGTCTTGGGCGATATATTGCCCCCAATAAACTTGCTTCATTCTTGCATCAATACAACACAATACCTGAGAAGCTCCGAGCTCAATCGCCATTTGCGCCATGGCAGTAAGCGTAGAAATACCAATAACGGGTAAATCTAGCCCCAGAGCTAAACCTTGGGTCATGCTAGTACAAATACGAATACCGGTAAAGCTGCCGGGGCCGCGGCCATAAGCAATTAAATCAATATCGGCTAGTGTCACTTTAGCTTCGGCTAAGACGGCGTCGACCATAGGTAACAGACGTTGGCTATGTTCACGCGGTGCATCTTCAATACGAGCATAAACGTCGCCGTTAATGGTTAATGCTACTGAGCAAGTTTCAGTGCAAGTATCAAGCGCGAGGATATGTAACTGCTTAGGCATTTTGATGGGTTACTCGGTAATCACGACAAATAAGCCCATTATGATAACTGATGGGCGATGTTTTAAAAAGCTTAAGGGATCTGTTTTAAAAATTGCAGTGCGTGCTCTAAGTCGCGAGTTCGCTGCATTGGCGGCAATGAATTAATAAACGCTTGCCCATATGCGCGATTCACAATTCGATTATCACACAAGATAAGCACACCGCGATCTTTTTCATCACGGATTAATCTCCCTACGCCCTGCTTTAAACTGATCACCGCTTGCGGCAATGAAATAGTGGCAAAAGGATCGAGTCCTTGACGCTCAGCATTAGCCGCTCGAGCCTTGTATAATGCATCATCAGGAGACACAAACGGTAATTTATCAATAATCACGCAGCTAAGTAATTTACCGCGAACATCCACCCCTTCCCAGAAACTGCTGGTTCCCAACAATACCGCATTACCGAGCTGGCGAAATTTATTCAATAAACTTTGTTTACTGGCCTGCCCTTGCACTAAAAGCGGATACTTCACCTTACCTTGTAACATGGAGGCGACCTGTTGCAGCATCTGATGACTGGTAAACAAAATAAATGTCCGCCCTTGCGCAGCATTAATGGCTTGAACACACACATCAACCAGTTGTTGTGCTGAATGTTGTGACTGCCCCACTTTGCCTAAATGACGTGGTACACAAAATAAGGCTTGATTTGGGTAATCAAATGGACTGTCTAAAATGAGTTGCCTTGCGCCATCCAGACCCAACTCTTTGGCAAAATGCGCTAGGCTGCGGTTAACTTGTAATGTCGCAGAGGTAAATATCCAACGCGTATTGCTGTCGAATAGTTGCTGGCATTGTTTGGCGACATTAATCGGGCTCATCCTCAGGATAATAAACCTAGGTCCAAGCTCTACACTGTAAGCGGCCTGCCTGTCTTGGCACTCAAAATAATGCTGTAATGTTGCCGCCAGCGCATCTAGTTTTTCAAAGGCATTATCGAGTTGAGCATCACGGCCAAGATGATGTTGCATATTGTTGGCTAAATCGACGAGTGCCTGATGTAACATCCACGAGGTGCTAGCAAGTGTTTTATGGGCAAGTACTTTACGCCAATCAGAGATTTGATGTTCAAACATCATGTTGTGCCAATCACTGAGTGCCATTAAGCCACGTTGAGCCAATTGTTCAAGCTGAATGCTGTCGCGGATCACCTCTTTATGCAGTTTAATCACCGCATTGAGTAACTTCTCAATATCGCGACTTGAAATATGGCTGCCAAAATAACTAATACAAATATCGGGCACCAAATGGGCTTCATCAAATATCACCACATCGGGATCGGGTAGCAACTCTGCAAAACCAGTATCCTTCAATAATCTGTCGGCAAAAAACAAATGATGATTGACCACCACCACTTTAGCATCCATGGCTTTAATGCGTGCTTTACGGGTAAAACACGCCGCATAATGATCACATAGTTTACCGGTACAAGTTTCCTTGGTGCTGACAACCCAAGGGATCACTTCAGAATGCTCAGCCACCGAGGTTAAATTGCCGATATCGCCATCTTTACTTAGATTAGCCCACTGATTAATTTTTAATAAATCATCAATGAAATATTCACTAAATTGGCTGGCCATTTGCATCTGTTTTTCAAGACGTAATTGGCATAAATAATTATTGCGCCCTTTGAGTAATGCAATAGGCACATGGATATCGAGCATGGTTAATAATGACGGTAGATCTTTGAGGAATAACTGTTCTTGCAGGTTCTTACTGCCAGTACTGATGACCACTTGCTTACCACTGAGCAAGGCAGGGATTAAATAAGCGAAGGTTTTTCCCACGCCCGTGCCTGCCTCTAAAATCAGATTTTGCTTTTTCACGATCGCGTCGCTTACCGCAACCGCCATATCTGTTTGACTTTGGCGGTTGCGATAATGATGTACCTGTTTTGCTAACGCACCGCGCTCGCTAAATTCGTGGGTAACGGATTGGGTAAGTGTCGAGCTCAAAGCGTCCTCAAATTATCGCGGCAAAGATGATGTGATCTTGATTGGGGCTATTATGCTTATAACCACAGTATCTTCCAACTACTTATCGCAAAAAGCAGATAAAACCGTCGAGTTAATGCCAAAGACTCGCCCGTTAAACCAACCAATAACCGACAAGTGAATGCCGCCGCGTCCTAGCGGTGCTCATCCCCATCACAGTATCGTTAACCATACTGCCGATAAACGACGGTATTCCTTTCACCTTCAAATGTTCAAATATGACGATATCACTGGCCGTGGCTATCGAGCAGGATATTGAGTACGTGGACGCTAGGCGTTGGCGAGATATTTGTCCGTGGAGTGTATTTAGACGCGCTGTAGTTTTATGCTACCGAGTTGAGCCTTTTTGATGACTTAACTGGGCTTGAATTGGCTTTAATTTTGCGGATGCTTTTTAAACTGTTTCGGGTTGTTAACCTACCAAGCAATCGAGCCAACAACCTTAGGTTGGCTGTTGACCTTGTCACCCACAATCGAGGACAAGACCCGCTTCGCGGTCTTACATTCATCGTTTTGATTCAGTGATACGTCCCATTTTCCATGATGCAATGGCAAAGCGGCCGACTTAATTTTACTCACAAATTTGCGATACTGAAGAATGTCTACGGTGCCAATCTTAACAATAGTAAGGCACTTGCCTATGGGTTTAAGGTGTTAATTCGTGTTGACCAAGCGCTAGCTATCATAGTGACATTTGTTTGCTTAATGCTCCCCTTAAAGGTTGGGCATTGCGGATGCTGGGCCCTATTCAATGCATTTTTTAGTGCCGTTTCAAGATCACAAGCGACTGCTGGGTTGCTGCATCAAAAGCTTTCAGTCAACAAGACTCAGCAAATTGTTAAGGTCTTTAATAATAGCGGCCATTTATTTGAAAAAAACAGGTTTTGTCGTATCGATATCGGCGCATATTTTCAGATAGCAACACGTTCCACAAGCCACGAGCAAGGGCACTAACTGCTTGTTAACAGCTAGCCCTAGGCTCATTGTCATATCAACAGCGGTAAACTATATCCACTCAGCTATTTGATCTTTGGTGGGTTTACTGCCTTTATGAACCACTTTTTCATCTACCACTACCGCTGGCGTGCTCATAACCTCATAAGCCATAATTTGCGCCATTTCGGTCACTTTTTCGATTTTTATTGCCACCCCTTTTTCATCTGCAACCGCTTGGACAAGTTCTGCCGTTTCGAGGCATTTTTTACAACCAGAGCCTAATACTTTAATGATTTTCATTTTATTCCTTATTAATTGATTCTTTGTGTATTCTTTATTCTTTATTCTTTATTATTGGGAAGATAACAACATTGGTGTAAATGCATTAAAAATCCAACCAACTAAGGTAAATGCAACTAATAGCAGACAAAATAATATCGCCAGCAAGCGCCATTGCATAACTTGTTTTAATAAAATAAACTCAGGAAAACTGGCGGCTACCGTACTCATGCAAAAAGCCAATGTGGTCCCTATGGGTAAACCATTGATAATCAGGCTTTCCATCACAGGAATCACCCCTGTTGCATTGGAATAAAGTGGAATACCCAGCAACACCGCCGCAGGAACCGACCACCATTGGCCGTCACCCAAATTGGCCTCAATCCAACCGTCTGGTACAAATCCATGTAATGCCGCGCCTAAACCCACGCCAATAATGACCCATTTCCACACTCGGCCAAAAATATCTAGCATCTCAGTTTTGGCAAATTGATGCCTTTGTGGCAACGACAAGGGTTCTGCATTAGCGCCAGCAACAACCTTATCTACGCCGCCCTTTTGCTGACCACGCTTTAACGCTTCAGCCGCAAACGATTGCAACCAGCGCTCTGCCTTAATAGTATCGAGAAATAGCCCGCCTAACATGCCCACACTCATGCCAACAACGACATACAAAATTGTAAACTTGAGTCCCAGCAAACTCATCAGCAGTAAAATCGCCACCTCATTGATTAAGGGCGAAGTGATCAAAAAACTCATGGTGATCCCCAAAGGGATCCCCGCAGACGTAAAGCCTAAAAACACCGGAATACTCGAACAAGAACAAAATGGCGTTACGACACCAAATCCAGCCCCCATCAAGTAACCGACGCCTCGGTGCTTACCAGCTAAATAGTCTCTAACTCGCTCAACATTTAACGATGCTCTCATTAAGGCGATGAGATAAATCATTACCAGAAGCAATGCAAAAATTTTAGTGACATCTTCAACAAAAAAATGCAGCGCATCGCCCAGTTTTGTTTCTGCCGACAAGCCCAATAGACCGTAAATCAGCCAAGATGCAAAATCTGAAAAAATCTGAAACATAAATCCATACTCAAGAAACTACTTGGGCTCAGGATAGCTGATTTTTCAGCAGCAATATAAGAGCTAGATCGAGATTTTCGTTGATACCAAGATCCGCCTGTGGACTTCCATTACGCATGATCTAATGCAAACCTAATTAACACCAAACACTTAAAGCCAACACATCCAATATAAGCCGCAAGCGCAAGCCAGGCTCAATGAAACAGCGCATAAGTATTTAGCCACTGCGCCCAAACTGTTGAGTTTTAGATGAGGGTCTCAGAAGTATCAATCCGCGATGTTTAAGCCCACCGTTGGCGCATTAACGGTTGCGTTTTTTGCCGCCAAAGTGGCAATATCACATACCTTCAGTGAACCCATTGCTGCTGCATTTATGCTGGGAACATGTCGACGTTAAAGCAGCCTTGGCTGCTTTTTGGTACAAGGTTAGGTGATTTCAGCAATATATGACTCGCTGGAGGAACACTGTGCTTATGTGTATTAACTAAACCAAAATACAAATTAGTTCATATGTTGCATTATTTATAATCAGCTACAAACTAATATCCAATGTAGTCAATGCTTGAATTAACCATTTTGCATATTTAATTTAATCCGTGCGGTGTTAAACGAGCCGTTTTTGCCCTTCGATTAGCATCACTTAAACGCAACGCCCAATTGCCGTTATCTTGGTGCTCGCAGGCGGTTTCGGTATCAAAAACAACCTGTTGAGTCATATCATTTAACTTGACACCATACTGCCCAAGGGTGCGTTGAATGACTACTAGCAATGCGGCTTTATGGCCACTTTGAGTAAATGATGTGAGTTGCTGTTCAGTATTAAACACACAAATAATCCGTAAACTTTTAGGAAATAACGCATAATCAACCACATGGGTAATCCATGCAAAACCGGGATAGGCAGCTAATGCGTGCTCACACACGGCTGTTAACCCTTCTCTTAATTGGTTGGCTATTTTCTTGTCCGTTTTACGCATGCTATTAATGTTATTCCTAATATATAGAACCAAAATTAATCAATATTGTTAAAGAGTGTTAAGTTAATTTTGTTATTTTATGTCCGCTTTATATCTATTTCATGTCTGTTTTATGGCTGTTTATGGACATTTTATTGTTTTTCTGGCGCCAGAATATCGAAGAAAGTGACTTTACTTACGCCACTAACCTTGCTTCCCTTTATTTAATCCTTACCGCCTATTCTGCTACAAAAGCGTCTCGCTCAGGGTTGAGATAATCTCAGTCGTAAAACCACTAAGATTATCTCAACATACATTGATCTGATTTCCTCCCGCATTTTTTGCGCGATACATTGCTTGATCTGCATGTCGAATTAATTGCTGTTCATCATCACCGTGATCAGGGTATCGAGCAACGCCTATACTTGGGGAGAGTTGCAAATTAAGACTATCAAATAGATAAGGCTTCTCAAGTTCAGCACGAATATTTTCAGCAATAACAATCACATCATCAAATACATCAATTCCATTTAACACAACTAAAAACTCATCCCCACCAAAGCGCCCAACCGTATCTGATTTGCGTACACAATCGCGTAAACGTTGCGCAATATGTTTAAGTAGCTTGTCACCGATAAGATGGCCATAACAATCATTTACATACTTAAACCCATCCATATCGATAAATAACAATGAAAGATGAGTGCCTTCGCGGCGCGCTAATCCTAGTGACGTCTGTAAACGCCCGAACAACAATGCCCTATTAGGTAATTCTGTTAATGGATCATGTCCTGCAATATAATGAAGTTGCTGTTCCATTTGTTTGCGTTCAGTGATGTCGTGAGCAATCGCGATTCTAAATTGATGCTCTTCTGACCAGCGTGCAGACCAAAGAATGTCGATGACTTTGCCATCTTTGCGAACCCAGCGATTTTCATAACGAGGTTGAAGCTTACCACCAAGCAGTGTGTTAACAACGTTAAGTGTTCTTATAACATCATCGGGGTAAACAAAGTCAATCATTGGTTTGCCTACCACTTCGTTGGGAGAATATCCAAAAATATCTTCAAACGCGGCACTGACAAACACAAAGCATCCTTTTTTATCCACCACACAAACTGCATCAAGCATTAAATCCATAACATCCCGAAGCGCGACTAGATCAATTGTCTTCATAATGCGTACCTTGAGAAGTTAATATTAACGGGCGACCCATACCAACTCATTGTATATAATTAAAAAAATCATAAGCTTACATATTTAGCGGTTTAATCATATCGATAAGCAAAAGCCTCAGATGTGAATAAATATTCTGTTATAGTATAGTTGTTCATTGAATCAACAAAGAGAAAAATTGGTTCATCTGTGAGTTTTCTTCTCATAATTAACACCTAGCCAACAGCCAGTGAGCCGCTCAATTAACTCACCTCGATGCTAAAACAGATCCACCATAGAGCCAGTAATCCAAACGGTTAATTTATGGTGACGTTATGACAAAAACGCTGCCCTTTGAAGCCATTGACCACTTTAATAGGTTAAATGAACAATAAAAAACCAGATATTAGCCTTCAAGTAAACTGACAATTCACTTTATCGAGCATGATTAATCCATCACTTGCTTGTTGATCACTTTTTTTTATTCGCTATGTCGCACAATAAAATGTTGCCAATGTTAACACATCACAACATGACGAGAAACACATAGCTAGAAACATCATTTATGCAAAAAGGTGGGTCATTAATTGACATTAATTCACTATATTCTATTGCAAAAAAACACAAATGCGGTTAACTTAACTGAGAATTATTTTAGAGTCTAAAAAAATTTAACTATAAGCATTTAGCTATAATGATTATGGTTATCATTATCCATCAAGGTCATTAATCGTTATTGTAAAGAATAATGGCTAAAGAATCGCTAAGACAAAGAGTATAAATATGAACATCCAAGTGACTACAAATCATCACCATCATCATATGCGGTAGCCTTCGGATGCTAACTGCCGAAGGACGTTATCCTTCTGGTGGTGAACAATATTTCACATAAACCCCTGGAAGGAATTTCAGGGGTTTTTTGTTGGATAAAATTTTGTTTTTTTGTTTTAGTTTTTTATATTTACATCCAATTTTTATATTTACTACATTAAGGAAAGTCTCACATGAGTGAATCAAAGCGTTTACGTATTGCCATCCAAAAGTCGGGTCGTTTATCCAAAGAGTCGCAACAGTTACTTAAAAGCTGTGGCGTTAAATTCAATGTAAATGAACAGCGCCTTATTGCTCACGCAGATAATATGCCAATTGATTTATTGAGAGTACGTGATGATGACATTCCTGGTTTGGTCATGGATGGTGTTGTTGACCTCGGAATTATCGGTGAGAACGTACTAGAAGAAGAGCAAATTGAGCGCCAACTAGCAAACAAACCCGCTGAATGTACTAAATTACGTGAATTAGATTTTGGTTCGTGCCGTCTATCATTAGCGGTACCCAATGAGTTTAAATACCAAGATGCTAACTCACTTGAAGGTCTGCGCATCGCCACCTCTTACCCCAACTTACTGCGCCGCTTTATGCAACAAAAAAACATTAACTACAGTGACTGTATGTTAAAAGGCTCGGTTGAAGTGGCGCCTCGTGCAGGATTATCAGACGCTATTTGTGATTTAGTCTCATCGGGTGCCACGCTTGAAGCCAACGGTTTATATGAAACTGAAGTCATTTACCGCTCAACGGCGTGCATTATTCAATCAAACAAAACTCAACCGACTGAAAAACAGGCGCTAATTAACAAAATCCTCTGCCGTATTAATGGTGTTATTCGCGCTCGTGAAAGTAAATACATCCTGCTGCACGCACCCACTGAAACGCTAGCACAAATCGTTGCCCTGCTTCCAGGCGCAGAAAACCCAACCGTGTTACCACTTAATGACGACACTAATCGCGTTGCTATTCATGCAGTAAGCACAGAAGATTTATTCTGGGACACAATGGAAGAGCTAACGGCATTAGGTGCTAGCTCGATTCTGGTCATGCCTATTGAAAAAATGATGGGGTAACACATGCAAATTCTCGATTGGGCCTCTTTATCTACCGAACAACAACGACAAACGTTAACACGTTCACCACTTATTGGAGATGCCAGCGTCGAACAAGGTGTGCGCGACATTATCGAGCAAGTAAACGCTCAAGGTGATAGCGCGTTACGGGCTTATAATAAGCAATTTGACAACGTTGAACTCAGCGATCTTGCGTTAACACCTGCAGCCATTGCCGCGGCATGTGTGCGTGTCGGTGATGACGTCAAGCAAGCGGTAGCGCAAGCGGTGAACAACATTGAAACCTTTCACAAGGCGCAGGTGTTTCAAGGTGTCGATATTGAAACTCAAGCGGGAATTCGTTGTGAACTGCGTAGCGAACCTATCGAGCGCGTCGGCTTATATATTCCTGGCGGCACAGCGCCGTTAATATCAACGGTCATGATGCTGGCCTTACCGGCCAGAATTGCCGGCTGCGACAAGCGCATATTAGTCAGCCCACCGCCGATTAACGATGCCATCATTTATGCCGCCAATGTCTGCGGAATTACGGACATTTTCCAAGTCGGCGGCGCCCAAGCCATTGCAGCATTAGCCTTTGGCACTGAGTCAATCCCGAATGTGGATAAAATTTTTGGTCCAGGCAATCGCTATGTGACTGAAGCAAAACGACTGGTGTCGCAAGATAATCGGGTTAGCGTGTCGATTGATATGCCAGCGGGTCCGTCTGAAGTGTTAGTGATTGCCGATAAGGATGCTAATCCAGCCTTTGTGGCGGCAGACTTACTATCACAAGCTGAACATGGCCCAGACTCGCAAGTGATGTTGGTCACTGACTCACTCAGCTTAGCCAATAAAGTGAACCAGGCACTCGAGCAGCAACTTGGTCAATTAAGCCGCAAAGAAATTGCCGCAACCGCACTTGATTGCAGTCGCAGCATTATTGTTAACGATATGGCACAAGCGGCAAACGTGTCTAATCTGTATGGCCCTGAACACTTAATCATTCAAACTGCGATGCCTCGTGACGTACTTAACCACATCCGCGGCGCAGGTTCAGTCTTTATCGGTGCTTACACCCCTGAGTCAGTGGGTGATTATGCCAGCGGTACTAACCATGTGTTACCGACTTATGGCTACAGTCGTTCAGTATCGAGCTTATCACTAGCCGATTTCAGTCGCCGTTTCACCGTGCAAGAACTCAGTCGACAAGGGTTAACGACCTTAGGGCAAAGTGTCATGGTACTGGCAGAAAATGAGCTGCTTGATGCCCATAAAAATGCCATTGCTATTCGCTTAGCCAGTTTAACCTAATGCGGTTATCACCCTTGTGAATGTCACTAGTAGAGAGCACCACCATGAATCAAACGTTAGCAGCTCGTTTAGCCAGACCAGAATTATTAACTCTCACGCCATACCTAAGTGCAAGACGTATTGGCGGTCGGGGGGATATTTGGATCAATGCCAATGAATCGCCGTTTAATAATAGTGATCTTGATAACGTCAACCGTTATCCAGAATGCCAGCCAGCAGCATTAATCAATGCTTACAGTGATTATTCTGGCGTTAACGCCAGCAATATTATTACCAGCCGCGGTGCCGACGAAGCGATTGAATTACTGATCCGCACATTTTGTATTCCCGGTGTTGACAGCATTGCCTGCTTTGGCCCAACTTATGGGATGTACTCTATTAGCGCGGCAACCTTTAATGTGGCCGTTACCGCACTGAGTTTAACCTATGATTATCACTTACCTGAAGATTGGCCTACGCAAGTTGGCCGTGCCAAAATCATCTTTATTTGCAACCCGAATAACCCAACAGGCACAGTGATCACCAAAGACAAGATTGAGCAAGCGATCCAAGCTGCGCCTAATGCCATTGTGGTCGTTGATGAGGCTTATATTGAATTTTGTCCGCAATACAGTGTCGTAGATTTAATCAGCACTTACCCCAACCTAGTGGTATTACGGACCTTATCAAAAGCCTTTGCATTAGCCGGTGCGCGTTGTGGTTTTATGCTGGCTAACGATGATATTGTCAATATGGTTATGCGAGTCATCGCGCCTTATCCGGTGCCATTACCTGTTTCCGTATTGGCGGAAAAAGCCCTCAGCCCTGCGGGTATCGAAGTGATGCGTCAACAAGTTGAGCAGATAACTTTGCAAGGCAAGCGATTAACACAAGCCTTAACCGATTTTGGGGCCAGGGTATTACCCGCTAATGGCAATTATGTATTAGCACGCTTTACTGACGTTAATGCTGCGACCAAACGCTTAACGGACTCTGGCGTGGTGGCGAGGGCTTATAACGATCCACGTTTAGCCGATGCGATTCGATTTAGTTTTACCTCAGAGCAAGAAACTAACGCGATTATCTCTTCGTTTGGTTAAACAATGGCTCGATCTGGCGCACTCGCTCGACACAAAATTAATAAAAACAAATCACATTTTAAGGTTGTTAGCATGAAACAGAACATTTTATTCATTGATCGCGATGGCACATTAGTTGAAGAACCTGCAATTGATAAACAGCTCGATAGCTTGGCCAAACTGGTGTTTGAACCACAAGTGATCCCAGCATTGCTGAAATTACAAAAAGCCGGTTATCGTTTAGTCATGGTCAGTAACCAAGACGGTTTGGGCACGCCTTCTTTCCCAAAAGCAGACTTTGATGCACCACACAATATGATGATGCAAATTTTTCAAAGCCAAGGTGTGACGTTTGATGATGTGCTTATTTGCCCACATTTTAATGATGAGAACTGCAGTTGTCGTAAACCTAAATTGGGCCTAGTTAAAGACTACCTTACTGAAGGCAAAGTTGATTTTACCACCTCTGCTGTTATTGGCGATCGCGACACAGATGTCGAACTGGCCAACGCCATGGGCATTAAAAGTGTTAAGTACAATCGCCACACGCTCGACTGGGACACCATAACCAACGCCTTATTAAGTAAAGGGCGTGTCGCCACTGTTGTGCGTACCACCAAAGAAACCGACATTAAAGTCACGGTTGATTTGGATAGCCAAACCAAAGGCGAAATTAGCACTGGTATCGGCTTTTTTGACCATATGCTGGATCAAATTCAAACCCACGGCAACTTTAAGATGGACGTGCATGTTGACGGTGATTTAGACATTGATGATCACCACAGTGTTGAAGACACCGCCCTTGCCATTGGCGATGCGATCCGCCAAGCCTTAGGCGACAAACGTGGCATTGCTCGTTTTGGGTTTAATTTACCCATGGATGAAGCCAAGGGTGAATGTTTAATGGATATCTCTGGTCGCCCTTTCATTAAATTCAATGCCGAATTTGAACGTGAAATGGTCGGTGAAATGGCGACTGAAATGGTAGCGCATTTCTTCCGTTCATTTGCCGATGGTCTGCGTTGTACTCTGCACATTGGCTCACAAGGTGATAATGACCACCACAAGGTAGAAGCCCTCTTTAAAGTGTTAGGCCGTACACTACGCCAAGCGGTAAAAGTGGAAGGTGACATTTTGCCGTCAAGTAAAGGAGTGTTATAAGCGTGATGAACACAGCGACTGATGAAACAAGCCCACAGGCAAATTTAACCGTCATTATTGACACAGGTTGTGCCAATTTGAGCTCAGTAAAATTCGCCTTTGAGCGTTTAAACGCGAATATTCTGGTCTCGGCAGACCCGCAGGTTATCCGTTCGGCAACCCGAGTGGTATTGCCAGGTGTTGGCACCGCTGGCGCGGCAATGGATGCGTTAAAGCAAAAACATCTGGTTGAGCTTATAAAAAGCCTCACCCAACCCGTTATGGGCGTGTGTTTAGGCATGCAAATGCTGGCTGACTTGTCTAAAGAACACGGCGGGCGGCTGCAAGATGGCAGCGAACGCGTTACTGACATTCAATGTTTAGGACTTATTCCGACTCAAATTACCCACTTGGACAGCCACGATCTACCTTTACCCCACATGGGTTGGAATCAAATTGAGGTCGGCGATCATCCTCTATTTACTGGCATTGAAAACGGCAGTTATGTGTACTTCGTCCACAGTTACCGTGCACCAATCAGCCAATACACGCTCGCGACCAGTCAATATGGTGAACCGTTCAGCGCCGCGATTGGTAAAGGCAACTTTTTTGGGGTGCAATTTCACCCCGAAAAAAGTGCCAAAGTAGGGGCTAAAATTTTACAAAACTTTTTAAATATGAGGGCACCACAGTGATTATTCCTGCCATTGATTTAATTGACGGCCAAGTGGTGCGTTTATACCAAGGTGATTATGACAAACAAACCACCTTTGACTTAAGCCCATTGGCCCAGTTGCAGTCTTACCAAGCCCAAGGCGCAAAACTACTTCATATTGTTGATTTAACTGGCGCAAAAGATCCACTGAAACGCCAAACTCAGTTAATTGGTGAACTGGTGGCTAATCTTGACACCGACATTCAAGTCGGCGGGGGTATTCGCAGCGAAGCACAAGTCGCCGAACTGTTAGCACTAGGCGTGAAACGTGTTGTGATCGGGTCATTAGCGGTAAAAGAACCTGAATTGGTTAAAAGTTGGTTTGTTCAATACGGTCCTGAGGCGATTTGTCTCGCGCTCGATGTCAACATTAACGATGCGGGTGAAAAAATCGTTGCGGTATCTGGGTGGCGATCCGGTGGTGGCAAGTCACTCGAATCACTGGTCGCCGAGTTCGAAACAGTTGGCCTTAAACACGCTTTAGTCACAGATATTAGCCGCGATGGCACCTTAACTGGCGCCAACACCGCACTGTATACTGAATTGGCCACTCATTATCCCCATATTCTTTGGCAAGCCTCGGGTGGCATCGCCACACTCGATGATGTCGCCGCGGTAAGAGACAGCAAAGCGTCTGGGATTATTATCGGGAAAGCGCTGCTGATCAACCAATTTACCGTAACTGAGGCTATCGCATCTTGGCCAAACGTATAATCCCTTGCCTTGATAAAGCTAGATTATCAGTAGCCACTAATAAATCTATGACAAAACGCTGCATTTTATCTGTTTAATATTTTGTGTTAATTGTTGTATTAATTGTTGTATTAATTGTTGTATTAGTTGATGTTTTAGCTATTGTTTTAGTTATCTAGCAGAGCCTAAACGCAATCATCTTGTCAGCCATTATTCGCCGCGATTGATAAAAATGTATGCCAATAGGCTGCTAAACTGATACCTGCATGCACATAAGCTACTCTCATCTTGAGGTTGAAGTTGAGGTTTAAAGGCCTGATTATGCCCAAAAATCAGCTAAATTTTAACGTGAGTTCTCACGTAACGAGCCTGTAAATAATTTTGTGTAACTGAATAGATACAATTCAATTAACGCTAGCGCTGCGTTTAGCTAAAGCAGCGCTAATGATAACGTTACATGCATGATAAACCCCCTGTCACTCTGACTGTTCAAACCCATATTGCAACAACTATTGATGCCAATATTCGTCTCATTCATACGCACATTGCCCATAAAGTCGGCGCAGTGATGTTGGAAATATTAGTGTATCCTAAATTTATCCACTTTAGCTGTTCATAATTATAGACAATCACACTAAATCGTCACTTTTAGTGGTCCTAATTCCAACCTAAAAATTAGTAATAACCTTATATTTATTAGGGTTTTAAGATAAAAACCTTATTTAATTGCCACAAAAATGATCTAAGTCACGTATGGATCGCCCTCCTCAAACTAAACTGAATACATTGAATTTGACAGTAGATGCGCCGATAAGGTTAGCAAGATTAATCTGCATTGCTGACATGAATACCACTGTAGGCATACTCCGTTTACGCTCTTGTATCCTAATGAAGTCCTGCTGCTCCATCATCAAAGGCATTAAGACTTAGCCAGTGACTCAAAACCATTAAAAGGCCTTGCAATGATTGATATTACTATCGACGGCACAACCCTCTCGCTTCCCCAGACAGACAACTTGTTAAAGGCCGCCTCAGACGCCGGTATCAATATCCCCAGCTTGTGTGATTACTCCCACAGCCAAGATAGACAACACTGTAATTTATGCCAAGTACAAATAAAAAACCATGATGGCAGTTTACGCTGTGTGCGCGCCTGTGAGACCCCGCTGGAAACGGGCTTAAATGTTATTACCCAGTCGAGCTATTTAAGTCACATTCGTCAAGAAGCACTCAAAAATATTCTAAGCGATCATTTTGCTGATTGTGAAGCCCCCTGCCAAACCGCCTGCCCCGCTGGAGTTGACGTGCAGTCGTACCTGTACCATATCGGCAGAGGCGATCATAAAGAAGCCGTCAAGGTCATTAAAAAAACCTTACCCTTACCGCTGTCCATTGGCCGTGTTTGTCCGGCATTTTGTGAAGCAGAATGCCGTCGTGGACTCGTTGACGAGCCCGTGGCAATTCGCCAACTCAAACGTCACGCCGCCGATCTTGATTTACATGATTTGGAGTCTTACGTTCCGCCAAAAGCACCGGCTACCAATAAGCGCATTGCGATCATTGGCAGTGGCCCCGCGGGATTAACCACAGGTTATTATCTGTCCAATAATGGTCACGATGTAACCATTATGGAGTCGGCCCCTAAAGCGGGAGGCTGGTTACGTTATGGGATCCCTGAGTACCGCTTACCTAAAGATATCCTAGATAAAGAGATTGAACTGCTCACCCGTAACGGACTTAACATCCAAACTGGAGTTGCATTGGGTCGTGATACCAATTTAACCGATTTAGTGGCCAATTATGATGCCGTTTGTCTCGCGATTGGAGCACAAAAAGCCGTACCGATGAATTACCCTGGCAGTGATTTAACCGGCTGTTATTTAGGTGTGGATTATTTGCGTGATTATTGCACCGCCAAAAAATTCATTACCGGTAAAAAAGTGGCCGTAATTGGTGGCGGTAACACTGCGATTGATTGCGCCCGTACCGCGGTCCGAGATGGCGCTGATGTTACTTTAATCTATCGTCGTAGCCGTGATGAAATGCCAGCAGAGCCTTATGAAATACATGAAGCAGAAGTCGAAGGGGTTAAGTTTCATTTTCTCACAAATCCACTCGAAAACCATAGCGATAACCAAGGCAGGGTCAAATCAGTCACGTTTGCTAAAATGGCCCTCGGCGAACCCGATGCATCGGGCCGACGCTCCCCAAAAGCGACCGGCGAAACCTTTGAAGAAGCCTTTGATACCGTGATCCCAGCCGTATCTCAACAAGTGGATTTATCATTTTTAGACCAACCAGAAAATCAAATAGACAGTGGCCACATAGCCCTAACTCGCTGGAATACGTTCCTTGGCTGCGAACAGACCATGTCTGCCGGGGTGGAAAAATTATTTGTTATCGGTGATTCGCGCACCGGTCCTTCGACCGCGGTGGCTGCAGTTGCGGATGGTCGAAAAGCCGCTGAGGCCATTGAGAGATTGTTAACTGAAGGGTTAACGTGCCATTTAGAAGCAGAGGCTTTTAACTCACGAAAAGCCAACAAAACCGCTTCATTATCTGCTGAATTGTACCCCAATTTATACCCAGATGTAGCCAAACGTCCACGTTTGAAAATGCCAGAATTAAATCAGTTAAATCGAGCACTTAACTTTGGCGAAGTCGAGTTAGGATTCATTCCCGATGCCGCAATGAAAGAAGCCATGCGCTGTTTAGAATGTGCTTGCCAAGCCAATACAAATTGTAAGTTACGCGACTATGCCACCGAATACAAAGTAGACGGTAAAGCGCTTGATCAAACCCAAGCGCGTAAATTTAAAGTCGATAACAGTGCGCCTTTTATTACCTTTGATGCCAATCGTTGTATCAGTTGCGCCGCTTGTGTTGACGCCTGTCATCAACACAGTGGTCATAACGTTATCAGCTTTGAACCCAATAGTTATCAAGCGCTGCCAGATGCGACTGCCGCCATTAGCCGCAATGCCCCTCGTGTCGGCTTCACGGCTTCAATGAGTGACAGCGATTGTGTCCAATGTGGTAACTGTGTTCAAGTCTGTCCAACCGGCGCCTTAGTGGATGCCAGAGATAAGACCCAAGGCCGTAATATAGCGTTAACTAAAACCTCAACCGTGTGCACATATTGTGGTGTGGGTTGCCGTGTTGAACTGCATGTCGACCAAAGCAAGAATCACGTTAAGCGGGTAACCGGTGACAGTCATTCGCTGGTAAATGAAGGCATGTTATGTGTTAAAGGGCGCTCAGGTTTTGACTTTTTAAACAGCCCTAAACGTCTCACCACCCCCCTAATTCGTAAAAATGGTCAACTAGAACCCGCCAGTTGGGCTGAAGCCTTAAGCTATATAGCACAGCAACTTCAACCGATTAAAGATGCCAAAGGACCCAGCAAGTTTGCTGCATTGTCTTCGGCTAAATGCACCAATGAAGAAAACTATTTAATGCAGAAATTCGCCCGTAGTATTATGGGTACCAACAATATTGATCACTGCGCGAGACTGTGTCATTCATCATCCGTTGCAGGGTTATCCGATACCCTTGGCGGCGGGGCCATGACCAATGATATCCCCAGTATTAAAGATTCAGATGTGATTTTTATCATCGGCTCCGATACCACCAGCGCCCACCCTATTATCGCCTCGCATATAAAAAGAGCGGTCAGTCACCATGGCGCTCGCTTAATCGTGGCCGACCCAAAGAAAACCTCGATAGCAGACAGTGCCAATCTTTATATATCTCATCGGCCTGGCACTGATGTCATGTTACTCAATGCCATTATGCAGCAAATCATCATTCATGATTGGCAAGACATGCACTACATCAATAGCCGTATTGAAGACTATGAATTACTCAAGCAAGAAGTGATGAAGCCGGATTACAATTTAGCCAATGCGGCATTAATCACCGGCGTGAGCGCCGAAGACATTGCCACTATGGCAAAAATGATCGGCACCGCAAACAAAACAGCCTTGTATTATTCCATGGGGATCACTCAACATACGTCAGGTTATGACAATGTGGTGTCCACCTCTAACCTACAACTCTTGTGCGGCAATATCGGCGTAAGCGGCGCTGGATTGAATCCGCTCCGTGGTCAAAGTAATGTTCAAGGTGCTTGTGATATGGGAGCGTTACCTGACTTCTATCCCGGTTACCAGAAAACGGATAACCCCATCAATAACGCTAAATTTGCTAACGCTTGGGGCAACGCCTCGCTGCCTGTAGAACCCGGACTCGCGGCGACGGAGGTCATGCATGCTATTGTCAAAGGCAAGCTAGATGCACTGTATATATTGGGTGAAAATCCACTGCTAAGCGATCCGGATCAAGCCCATGTCATCGCAGCGCTTTCAAAAATCAACTTTATGATTGTGCAAGATATCTTTTTAACCGAAACCGCCGAGATGGCCCATGTGGTATTACCCGCAACCGCCTTTGCTGAAAAAGATGGCCATTTCACTAACACCGAACGTCGAGTACAACAGTTACGCGTGGCATTAACCCCGCCGGGTGAGGCGATTGTCGACTGGAAAATTATCCAAATGATTGCCAACACTCTCGGTGCCGATTGGCACTACCACAGCACCAAAGATATTTGGCAAGAAATTAATCAGCTTACGCCACAATATCAAGGCCTTACGTGGCAACGACTTGAACACAAGGTAGATGGTTTACAGTGGCCATGTTTTGATGAAAATCATCCTGGCACACCGATTTTGCATACTGAGACGTTTTTGCGCGGCAAAGGTAGAATGATCCCAGTGACTCATCGTCTACCCGCCGAAATGCCCGATAGCGAGTATCCATTAACTCTGTCAACTGGCCGTTTGCTGGAGCAATTCCATACTGGCACCATGACACGCAAAACACCTGAACTGGATATTATCGGTGCACCCAGAGTGATGATTTCTGTTTATGATGCAGAGCAACTGGGCGTGACTAACGGTGATAGGTTAAAACTCAGTACCCGCCGCGGTGACATAGAAATAGCTGCCTTTGTGACCAAACGAGCCCAAGTCGGGGTATTATTTTTACCCTTCCACTTTGCCGAAGCTGCAGCCAATAAACTGACCATCAATGCATTAGATCCCATCGCGAAGATCCCTGAGTTTAAAGTGTGTGCCGTTAAAGCTGAAAAAGTCATTGCTTAGCACGAATAAGCGATTAAGATTATCGATTCACTTAATGTAAATAGATAATGTAAATAGATAATGTAAATAGATAATTAATTTAACTAGATCATTAATTTAACTAGATCATTAATTTAACTAGATCATTTAGTTAATAAGAATAACGTTAAATCATTAGGCTTTCGTTTTCTATTTATTGTGCGTAATAATCTCGTGCTCTTTTGCAGAGATTATTATGCACAAGCCTAATGAATATGGTCGGTGAAGTCAGTTTAAGCTTATCGGTAAGATCAGTATCGTAATAATACTGATCGGATAACAATCGGACAGCAATCAAAGTAAATTATTGCACAGACATCCAGCAAGACATAAGCTCGCGATATATTGATCAATTGTGTCGAGAAAACACCGAGAGCTGAGTGCAGCGTCAATCGCGGCTGTAGTTTATATTTTATGCCCCGTCATCAAAAAGTCATGTCCACATGCAAAAATCATCTTGATTGAGTCAAACTGTCTGTTGGGCAAACCAAGATAACGCTGCATTCAAACTCAATAATGCATCACTTTTATCATTGACTGGCATAACATTATGTCACTCTACATGCCCGCTACTATGGAGGCACTTGGGGCGGTACTATGGGGCGGTACTATGGCAACACCATGGGCGGCGTGACCGTGTTTGCGCTGGTCATAAATACATCTTAGAATTCAACCATTTCTTATTAGAATGCTCGCCCTTCGCCGGCTTCCTCATGGGTTTCCCCCTCGCGGATGTGGTATATACGTTTGAAGGTTGGAATGATCTTTTCATCGTGGGTGACGACTATGATGGCGGTCTCGTACTTACGCGCCATGTCATTGAGAATGCGCATCACCGCCAGCGCCCGTTCACCATCAAGCGGTGCTGTCGGTTCATCGGCTAATATGACTGGCGGACGATTGACCAAACCCCGCGCGATAGCGACGCGCTGTTGCTCGCCGCCGGAGAGCTGCGGTGGCATAGCGTGCGCCCGGTGTTGCACATCAAGTGCCGTGAGCAGTTCCATTGCCTTGGCACGTGCAGTCCTATTGGGGAGACCGGCAAGCATGGGCAGCAGCGCGACGTTGTCGGTGACATCGAGAAACGGTATCAGGTATGGCGCCTGGAATACAAAACCTATCTTGTCACGCCGCAACGCACGAAGATCTTTGACCTTCCAGCCATCATCATAAATAATGTCATCTCCGAGCATCATTTTGCCGGCAGTCGGCTCAATCACAGCCCCGAGGCATTTAAGCAAGGTACTCTTGCCGGAACCTGAAGGACCAACCAGACCAACGACTTCACCTGGCGCAACGTACATATTAACCATTTTTAGCGCATCTACCGCGGTGTCACCACTGCCATAGCGTTTTTTTAATCCTTGGATACGAATACCTTTACCCATCATATCAACCTCCTATGCCTTCGGCCGGATCGACCTTAAGTGCAGCATTAATGGCGACAATGCTTGATAATATGCAGATGATGACCACAGCGATAAACCCTATAACCGAGTCAAGCGGTTGCAGCAACACATATTTTGGAAAGATTGGCGCCATCAATAACGTTGCCGAGATCTTGCCCACCACAAAGCCAATCAAACCTAGGGCAATGGATTGCTGCATGATCAGGCCTATAATGGTGCGATTGCGGGTGCCAAGTAGTTTTAAGACGGCAATTTCACGGATCTTCCCAAGTGTTAGGGTGTAGATGATGAAGGCGACAATAGCCGCGCTGACAAGCGAAAGGATCACCAAAAACATGAAAATCTGTTTAGCTGAGGTCGCGATCAGCTTACCAACCAAAATCTCCTCCATCTGGATACGGGTGTATACGGTTAGGCGCTTCCAACGGCCGATTATCTTCGCTACCTGCTCTGCGTCATAACCCGATTCAACCCTAACTAGCACTGCATTTATATAGGGGTTGCTACTTTGCGAGGCGATCACTGAATTGAGTAAACCAGGTACTTGCGGACGGTTGAATGCTGGGTTTTCGGCCGTGCGGCGACGCTGCTGGTGTATCGCGTCATTGTCTTTAAGAAATTGAGCTTGCTGAGCATCTTTGAGCGGAATAAACACCATAGGATCCCCACTAGAAGAGACCATTCTTCGAGTCAGGCCAACAACAGTGAAGTGATTACGGCGGAGCTGAATACGGTCACCAAGCTTAAATCCAGCAGTAATGTCGGCCACCGCTTCATAATGACCACGAGTAATCTGGCGTCCCGCAATAAGAAAGGGCGGCCAACCGGGTGTACCAGACTCTCCTGCAGAGATACCGGTGACCATAGTGCGCACATCACGCTTGCCTTGGCGCACCTGCATGGTGAGATAAGTAATATTGGCTGCCTGTGTTACGCCCTGCACACCCCGGAGCCCCCGCCAGATATCATCATATATGCTTGATGGCTCAGCGTAAGGGCCAAGGGTATCCTTCTGTACCACCCAGAGATCAGCACCGCTATTATCAAGCAACATCTTAGCGTCATCGACCATACCACGATAGATCCCGGCCATGGACAATGTGATACCAATGAGTAGCCCAAGACCCATGCCAGTGAAAACGAATTTCCCCCAAGAATGCATGATGTCACGCCCGGCTAGACTGATCATCGTGCCACTCCTTGAATATGCTCAACGACATCAATCCGGCTATGCTCATTCAACGTATTTTCGCTGTAGACCACGACTTGATCACCAATATTAAGTCCTTCGAGTACCTGCACACGGCCATCCAAATCGGCTCTCCCTAGCAAAATAGGAGTAAAGTGCAGATCGCCATGTATAAACTGCCATACGCCCAAGCTGCCATCAATGTGATGAATAGCCGCATTTGGGATAACCGGTGCTGCCGCCAGCGTCGGTAGGATAATGGTCACTTCGACCAGTTCGCCGACCGGAGGAAGTGGGTCAGGAATGTGATCGAAGACAACCTTGGCCAAGGTTTCCTCCGTCACCTCGTCTGCCAAGGGTTCCACTCGTAGAACATGGCCGGCCTGAAATTCAGAGCCCTGGGATCGCAATGTGATCTTGGCATATAAACCCTCGGTGAGACCTTTTGAACTGATTTGATCTAAGCGGACATTGGCCCACAAGGTACTCGGATCTATCAGTTCTACCACAGATTGACCAGCAACCACTGTGGTTCCTGGATTGGCATTACGCGCAACGACTAAGCCGTCAACTGGCGCAGTCAGGAACAAATCATTGCGTTGTACCGCCAATGCTTCCCGCTCAATAATGACACGAGATAGCGCTTCGCGTGCTGCAATTAACCCTGCCTGTGCAACCAGCTTTTCCTGCTGCTTGGTTGCTAGCGAGTCTTCACTGACGGAATGCACCTTAAATAACTGTTCATAACGTGCCGCCTGAATTTGCGCATAGTCCTTACGCGCCTGCGATTCGTTTAATTGCGCTTTTGTTTGTCTCACGGCAGCATCTTGAGCCTGGATCCGTTTATCAAGATCCACCGGATCAATTTCGCCCAGCCTCTGTCCTGCCTTGACATGGTCACCTACGTGAACCTTCAGACTTTTTACTCGTCCAGCGAAAATTGGGCCAATTTTGTAGGTGTAACGAGCCTCAACTGTGCCAATACCAAATAGTGCCGGTGAAAGGCTCTTGTTTTCGACCGTGGCCAACACCACAGATACGGGGGCAAGCGGTCCTGAGCGAAAGGCCACATAAACAAAAAGTGCCAGCAGAGGAACAATGACAGCTAACAGCGCGATGGTCTGTTTTTTGAAAGGCAAGTTTTTCATAAGGAACGCCCTATGCCACGACAATAAATAGCGAAAACACCTGGAGCATCGCGGCGTATACGCTCCACGTCTTCGATCAGTAACGACTGCATGATCAATCCTTGAATGGTGCCGATGAAAAGTGTAGCCGCCGCCTGATTATCAAGGGTGGGAGACAACTCGCCGCAAACCTTGCCTTTCTCAATAAGACGATGCAAGCGTTCGCCATAGCGCTGGATCAGGGTCTGCACTATGCGCTTGGCTGGCGTTAATTCAGCACGCTGAAGCTCGCCAAACATCATCCTAGGCACGCCTGGGTGCTCAACCACGAATTCGATATGACTCATGAACATCGCTTCCATTGCTGCCAAGGGCGAATCGATCCCTTCTGCGGCCCGCCCCGTTCGGGTCAACAGGCACTCCGCCACCCACTCCATAACGGCCTGCCAAATGGCTTCCTTGTTTGGAAAATGCCGAAACAGCGCCCCTTGGGTCAAGTTCATGTGTTTCGCGATGGCCGCTGTCGTGATTTCGCTGGGGTTTTTCGAACCCGCAAGGGCAACAACGGACGCCACGATCACAGCACGACGTTCATCGGCAGGAAGAGGCTTTGGACGAGTCTTCACAATCGCTCCTTATGCTAAGATAGTAATCAATTACTATCTTAGCATAAGGACTGAAACAAACAATACCTACTTTGATCTCAAGCATATCTGACACGCTCATCAATATCCGGCCACCACAACGAGCTGAGTTTTATTTAAAGACATCAACCTCATGACAAATAAACACCAAAAAGCTAAACTAAGAATGTTAATAGTGATTGCGATCATTTGGGATCGGATCGGTTATACACAGACAATTAATACGGCACCAGACCCCAGTAAAATGGCGAGTGCACTAATGGTTTCTATCTAATGCAGTGAACATTGGCTATTTTATGCCCTCTTAACTAAAGCTAACTTAAGTAACAACTTGATATTATTAATGTAATTAAATTAATATTCGCAGTTGAGATAATTTCAGTGTAGGCCATGACGGTTGAGACTATGTCGGAGTTTGACTAGGGTGATAATTTGCTCGCAATAACGATACTATTTTGTGTCGGCGCCATTTGATATTGGCACGTCACTGGCCACTGACTCTCTTCTTGATGCTATGTTACTCAACAAGCAAGTTCATGTTATCCACATCACAGCAACTGAGAAAGGTTTCCATTAATGAATTAAACTGCTCTGGTTTATAAATAATATATAAATAACGTGAATTGGGTTCGACTTCAAAATCGATTTCTTGTAAATCACCGCGTTCAAGTTCAGCATCAATTGACAATAAAGGCAAAATGCCTAGTCCTAGGCCAGTGCCAATGCCACGTTTAATGGCGCCCATAGTATTCATGACTATTTCATCATGAATATGTACCCCCGCGCCCCGCAAAATATGCAAAGCTTGAGATCGAGTATTAGATGACTCTTCATCCATAATCCACGTTGAGGCAGATAAATCTGCTACCGTCGGTTTACGTCTGGCTAATTTATGGCTAGGACTACCCACCATGCACAAACGGTCGCTGCGCCATTGAATGTAATCGAGTTCGTTGCTGCTGGGCGTGCGACCTATCACAGCCAAATCGAGCTCATTTTTCAAGACCATGTCTTCAATGACTGCACTAGAAAGAATTTTTAAGCTGATATTGACCGAGGGATACAAGGTTTTAAAATAGGGTAAGCGTTTAGATAACAAATAATTACCTGAAGTCTTATTGGCGCCAACCCGTAACGTACCGCCTAACCCTGTGGCTTGATCGGTGAATAGTTTTTTAAGCTGATTGACGTTAGACAAAATGGTATTGGCATAAATTAACGCAAGATTGCCCGATTCTGTGATCACTAAGCCAGTTGAAGTGCGTTCAAACAATCGCTTATCTAGAGACGATTCAAGTTCTTTTAGCGTCATGCTTACCGCTGGTACAGAAAGATGCAGTTGCCGGGCAGCCTTGGAAATTTGCCCAGACTTAGCCACCACTTTAAGTACCGACAATTGCTTTAATGTAATGTGCATGATGCTAGCTCCAATAAACGCTGAAAATTTATGCCACTCATTATAAGGACTAAATGATATAAACAGATAGCGGCATAATCTATGCCAGTTCACAACCTCAAAAAAAATATAAGTATAAAGCCATACTTGCGCAAACAAACATCATTTTCTTGGCCGCGATCATGGTTCACTGAAGGATACGGAATGGAATATTGTTAAATCATGGCAGTAATATAGCGTCGATTAAAGGGTCCAACCCACAATCACTACCCCAGTGTATTTGGCAACTTTCGCAACCATAGTAGCTATCCACGCTTAATCTCAATCTTTATCCGCCAGTGGGTGTCGTTAGTATTAGCTAGAGGGATATCACTCTGTAAAATAGTGACTCTTGTTACCTTGGTATGGTACGGCTTCATGGATTATATGCTACCAAGGACCCTTAGTTTTGCCTAAATGAGACAGTTGTGATTCAACATGCTGTTTGTTAAATCACGATACAAAATGCTGCTTACTATTCGTTAAATCACCATAGCGTCAAATCAGCGTATAGCCATGACAGCTTTTACACTTAGGTTCTTATGGGTTTCACTGGCAGATACTTTGCGCGGTTTGGTATGGCAACAATTCTGACACTGGGTGCAGCCCATCCATTGTCGCGTAAAAACGTGCCAATAAATGATATGGCCTGCACACCAGCACTGAGCGAGTGTGTTAGGCAATGCCGCTATGGGGTAATGTAATTTTTCACGGTCATCACCTTTTCATGCTCACCTAGATTCAGCCATTTCTAGATGGAGCAACGTCCAACATCACCCATTAGTCCAGTAATGTGCTCAAGTTCAGATTAATTCACACACCTCTTTTGATGTACTTAATTAAGGTTAAGTTTTTCTGAACAGGAAACTAACATGCTGTGATGAATTTCAAATAATAAATACCACAAAGCCATAAACTGCATGACAAGAATTTAACAACCTAGTTATAAAAATAATTTCAATCGATTTTAATAGGTTTATAAAAACTTATAAACCTAATTCATTTGATTGACTGACTAAACGTTAAATTCATAACGTTAATTAGTAAATATAACTAAATCAAAGGCGACAAAATGATCAACTTCAATAAAAAACTACTCGTGATTGCGATGGCAATGTCTGGTATCAGCGGTACCGCAATGGCGAGTGAAACCATAGTGGATGCATTTGCTGATGGCCAGATAAAAGGTCAAGTTAAGTCCTACTACTTTGATGAGGACTATGACTCAAATGATGCAGCAGACAACAATATTTGGGCAAATGGTGGTTTTGTTAGTTATAAAACGGCTGCATTTAAAGGTTTAAATTTTGGCACTACATTCCAAACCTCTACCGTTACCAGCATAGATGATCCTGCTGACAAGATGAAAACATCCATGAACGCCAGCGGTTCTGTGATGTCAGAAGCGTTTATTGGCTACAATTATGCCAATACCAGCTTCAAGGGTGGTAGACAAAACCTATCAATGCCGCTCATTAAAGGCTCAGGCTCAAGACTGATTAAAGAATCTTTTGAAGCTTACTCTATTACCAACACTGATTTACCACAAACATTAGTGTCTTTAGCCAAAATAACCAAGTACCAAACCCGTACCGATAAAGCCACTAAGTACACCAACGCGGCCAGCTTCAACAATGATGACGTTCAACTCGGTAATCCAGGTAGTTTCTACGACATAGGTACCGATGGTGCCGTGTCTCTATATGTTCAAAACAACTCCATTGATAACTTAAATATCCAAGCTCACTATGTCGATTTTATCGATGAAGTGGCTGACTTATACCTAGATGCTAACTATAACTTTGGTGGTGATTTCAAACCCTACATCGCGGCTCAATACTACGGCTCAAACTTTGACGATGGTGCAAAAGAAGATAGCTCACTATTTGGCTATAAAGTGGGTGCCTCTTTTAAAGGCTATAAAGTACATGCCGCCTACACCACCACCGATGATGATGGCTCAGTCAACCGTGGTATTGGTGAAGCGGCAACAGCCTCATTCACTAGCTCAACACTAACATCGCATAACTACAACGCGGGTGCCGATAGTTGGCAGGTGGGTGTGGCTAAGTCATTTGATGCTCTAAAAGTTAAATTTGTGTATACAGATACCGACAACCCACTGTCGAAAAATCAACTTAAACAAGCATATTTAGATGTCGGCTATCAGTTAACCGGCGCATTCAAAGGGTGTTCAACATCAATACGTTATACCGTTTATAATTATGGCTCAGAAGCAGATGCAAAAGACAAAAATGAGTTAAGAGCAAAATTCTTCTATTCATTCTAAGCTAACCAAATTAGCGGGTAGATGACTCGTCCTGATATAGGTTGATACTTATTTCAGTTAACACGTCCGATGAACTTCATCGGGCGTGTTGTATTTAGAACGTAGAGGCAGACCATAAACAGGGTCGTTAACGCAAGCATAACAAATCAAAAAAAGTCTCTTGCTGCTAGCAAATAATATGGCCAAACAGCCACCACACACCCCGCCAAAAGTCATAACAATCATCACGGCAAGCCAACGGCTCAGACTAGGGTTTGATTAAAATGGTTTGATGATATTGATTGATTAAAACAGCCAAGCAGCAAGCTTTCTGTCAGCAACTAGGGGAATGGCGCTCTGGAGTTGGATTCCAGCTCAGGTTCAGTTTTTTGTTGATCGCAAACGGTTGATGCCATCGCTCACCGACATAAAAACATTAACTGCCAGTATATGAATACTGCAGGCAAGGCTGACAAGCCATTTTGAAAGCTAAGTTGAAAGCCAAGTTAACCAATTTTATCTAGCCTATAACTTGCCAGACCATAGTGTTAAGCGATAATGTTAGCAATTTTATGTCTAATAACGACTAAACGGTTAAACAACCCATAAGCAGGTTTCGTCCATTGGGTTCTATCGGCCTTTAATAAAAGAGCATCTAAACCTGTGTTGATATGAGCAATCAAGGTGAATTCTCTTATAAACATCCGCTTTTGGATTGAATAATTATTCCGAGCAGTGCATGATTAGCACAAATTATTAGCAGCATATAATAAAATGATACGCAAATATGATGCAAATATAGATAGAGGCGGAAATGCAACAAACAATGAAACTATCTAATTACAAATCTTTAGCCACAGGAGAACGACTATGTTAGCTAAACGCATAGTCCCATGCCTTGATGTACGCGAAGGTAAAGTGGTTAAAGGGGTGCAATTTCGTAATCATGAGATTGTCGGCGACATCGTTCCCCTTGCCGCCCGTTATGCGCTTGAAGGCGCCGATGAGTTGGTGTTTTATGATATTACTGCCAGTGCTCACGATCGCGTGATTGATAAATCTTGGGTCAGCCGCGTGGCTGAACAAATCGACATTCCTTTTTGTGTCGCGGGCGGTATTAAAACCATCGAACAAGCGCGTGAAAAACTGGCTTTCGGGGCGGATAAAATTTCGATTAATTCACCGGCATTAAGCGACCCAAGTTTAATTTCACGCCTGCAAGATGAGTTTGGTCGTCAGTGTATCGTCATTGGCATCGACTCATTTTACGATGCCGCCAGTGACAGTTACAAAGTCAAACAGTTTACCGGCGATGAAGCCGCGACTAAAGATACTCAATGGTATACACAAGATTGGGTTGAAGAAGTGCAACAACGTGGTTGCGGTGAAATTGTGCTTAATGTCATGAACCAAGATGGCGTCCGTGGAGGCTATGATATAAAACAATTAAGCCTAGTCCGAGCCATTTGTGATGTGCCGCTAATCGCCTCTGGCGGTGCCGGCACTATGGCACATTTTAAAGACGTCTTTGAACAAGCCAACGTCGATGCCGCATTAGCAGCTAGCGTATTTCACAAAGGCATTATCAACATTGGCGAGCTAAAGCAATATTTACACGCCAATCACATCGCAATTCGTTTATAAATTACATCCATGAACTCGAATTTCCCCATTAAAGAATACCAATGGTTTCACCAATAAGAGATGACACATGACAAGCATTACATTTGACAGCACAAGCGTGGACTGGGACAAACAACTAGGGTTAATCCCAGCAGTTGTACAGCACCACCTAACCGGCAAAGTGCTCATGCTAGGTTACATGGATAAAGCTGCCTTAGCCAAAACCTTAGCCACTAAACAAGTCACCTTTTTTAGCCGCTCTAAACAGCGTTTATGGACCAAAGGCGAAATCTCTGGTAACACCCTTGATCTCATCGCTATCGACAAAGACTGCGACAACGACAGCTTTTTAGTGCAGGTTATCCCTAACGGCCCAACCTGTCACACTGGCACCGAAAGCTGCTGGTCCGATGGCAACGCGCATCCTTTTATCGACAACCTGACCAAGCTGATTATTTCACGTAAAGGCCAAAATGCAGATTCAAGCTACACTGCATCGTTATTTGAACGTGGTACTAAACGTATCGCCCAAAAAGTCGGTGAAGAAGGCTTAGAAACCGCACTTGCGGCAGCAACCCATGATAAAGAAGAATTGGTTAATGAAGCATCAGACTTGATGTACCATTTGTTGGTCCTGCTTGAAGATCAAAACTTGACGATGGCAGACATCAATAAAAACTTATTGGATCGCCATACCAAAGCCAATAAGTCTGCTCAGAGTCAGTAACGTGTTAATTGATTAGCTTATTGAACAAAAAAGACGCCGTGGCGTCTTTTTTTTATGGCGTCTCTGGGCACGCTATATGTTATTACTTTGGGTAATAGTAAGGTTTCCATCCACATGTAAATCACGCTGTGGGTAAGCAATAACCACATTATGCTCGTTAAATAGCTCATACATTCTAAAACGAATTTCACTGCGACGACGACGAATATCGGTTTCAGATACCGCGCTCACCCAAAAAATTAAGTCGAAAATTAATGCGTTATCCCCAAAATCTTCAAAGAACACCATAGGTTTAGGTTGCAGTAAAATATCATCGCGTTCAGCAATGATTTGGTAAATAAGCTCGCGCACGTTAATCACATCAGAGCCATAAGCGACACCGACACGAACAAATGTACGGGCATTGTTATCAATTAAGGTCCAGTTAGTCACGGTATTTTCAAGCAACTGACTGTTAGGCACCAACATGTGCACCCCGTCATTACGGCGAATTAAGGTTGAGCGAGTATTAATGCACTCCACGACCCCACGGGCTTCACCTACTTCTAAAAAGTCTCCAATACGAATTGGCCGTTCCCACATTAAAATCCAACCACTGATAAAGTTATTGATAATATTTTGTGCACCAAAACCGACCCCAATGGCTATCGCACCTGATACAAACGCAAACGCCGTTAATGGAATATTTAAAATCTCCATGCTGGTGAATACCAGCAGTGCAATACAGATAATAAAATACATGCGAGTGAATAAATGAATCGCATCAGCACCGACATTACGCCGTTTAAGCATGTTTACAATCAAGCGCCCAATACGAGTAATAATAAACCAGGCTAGAAATATGTACAAAGGCACTTGTAACAACTGCAACATAGTAATTGGGCTATCGTCGTAGGTAAATACCACAAAAGACAAGGCCGATAACAATTCATTTAAGTCCATATAAACCTCTTGTTATTATTGCGATCATCATCAAGTGATGAGTATCTGTTAGTAAAAATCTGGCTCCCCTGGGGGGCGGGTTTTGAGTAATTTTAAAAACCACATATATTGTTCGGGATAAGCATTAATGACTTGCTCAACCACTTTGTTTAGCGCGATAGCTTCGTTCTCTTTGCCAATCATGTCATCTGGATTAACGGCTGGTAACACCGTCATCATAAATTGCTTCGCTTGCTGATCGTAACCAATTTTAACAGGCATAACTTGTGCGTTTCCTGCTTGAGCCAAGCGCCCTACTACGGGTAATGTCGCTTTAACTGTGCCCATAAAAGGCGCAAAGATACTTTGATCAGGGCCTAGATCTTCATCGGGAAGATAAAAGAAACTGTTATCATTTTTCAATTCAGCCAGTAGCGCACGGATCCCGGCTTCACGCATATACACTCGCCCCGTTTGGCTACTGCGCATTCGATTACTGAACCAATTAAATAATCCATTACGGTGCGCCTTGGCCATAGTCACTAAAGGAATTTCCATATTAATTCTCAGGCCAGCATATTCCATTGGCCACACATGCGGCATGATAAAAATAATTGGCTGCTTGGCATCACGAGCCGCTTTTACGTGCTCAAAGCCATTAAGTTGAATGCGGCGTTTTAGGTGTGCATTTGAACGGATAAGCAACTCAGCCTGTGACAATAACGTAATGACAAACGCTTCAACATTCTGTTTGATAAGTTCATCGACTTCAGCAGCTGACTTGTCAGGGAAACAATGTGTGATGTTTATCTGTGCCACTCGTAGTGGCTTCTTCGCGACCTTCATCACCACTTTAGCCAATAATCTCGCAATGGGATCACGTACACTCGCTGGAAGTATGCCAAATGAACACAATACCGCAATGGCAAGCCAACTCCCCCAATATCGAGGATGCAATAGTGATGGTTTAAAACGGGTATCAAAATGTTTTGCTTGTCGTGCCAAAAGAAACTCCAACTAAACTAACCCTTGTTAACGGTAAAAAAACACCTAATACCAACGGGATTATATAAATGATCAATGACCACCAAACAGCAATCGTGTGATAACAAGGCGAAACTACAGTATAGCCTGATACTCACTGCAATAGGATGTATTGCCATTTGCGACCCATTGATCTAGCTAACCTCACTCTGGTGTAGAGAGGTATAAATGGCTCTAACTTGGCTAAGATTCAAGTATTTGATCTTAATCTTGAACTTTGCGCTGATAACGAGGAAAATTTATGTGTCAACAACTCGCCTATTGTACGCAAATTCAACATATTAGCGGTACAAAAAGCGCTTTAATTTTTGTTTATATATCTCTAACTGGAGAGTTCACAGAACTAATCAGATAGGTATTATACCCACTAGATGAATAGATCCACCAAACTCAAAAGCAAAAGAGCCACTCAATCAAGAGTGGCTCTTTAAAATACAGATCCAAATGGACTGGCATATTTAACTAGTGAACTACTTTTTACCCAAGTTTGCCGCTTCAACGCGTGATTTTAACTTCTGTCCAGGACGGAAGGTAACAACACGGCGTGCAGAAATGGGAATATCTTCACCAGTTTTCGGGTTCCTTCCCGGTCTTTGATTCTTGTCCCTAAGGTCAAAATTGCCAAAGCCAGATAACTTGACCTGCTCACCACTTTCGAGTGCTTCACGAATTTCTTCAAAAAAAGACTCAACCATCTCTTTAGCAACACGTTTGTTAATACCTAATGTTTCAAAAAGATGTTCTGCCATTTCGGCTTTGGTAAGTGCCATACTTTAATCCCTCAACAATGCGTTGAACTCGGTCTTTAGAGCCGATACCACTGATTCCATAGTCTCAGTAATGTCTTTATCTTCAAGTGTACGAGTAGTGTCTTGTAATGTAAGTGCAATGGCGAGGCTCTTTTTGCCCGCCTCAACACCTTTGCCTTGGTATACATCAAACAAGTTTAAGCCAACCAACTGATTTTCGCCAACTTTTCTTATCAAATTCATAACATCAGTAGCAGAAACAGTTTCATCTACTACTACCGCGATATCACGACGATTGGCAGGAAACTTAGATACAGCTTGGGCTAGCGGCAAACGGGAGTGCAATAATGCATCCAATTCCAACTCAAAAATAATTGTTTTCCCATTGAGTCCAAACGGCTTTTCCAAACTAGGATGGATAGCTCCGATGTAACCAATGACACTATTATTTCGTAATATTTCAGCACATTGACCTGGATGCAGCGCAGGATGTGTTGCCCCTCTAAAGCTAAATTCTGTAGAGGCAACTGTCAAGCCGATTATTGCTTCTAAATCACCTTTTAAATCAAAGAAGTCGACAGTTTTCGATTCCATTGACCAATGTTCTTCATTTTGAGCACCAGAAATAACCGCGCCGAGCATCGCTTGTTGACGAACACCAGAATCTGCTTGTGCATCAGGGATAAAGCGTAGACCGGTCTCAAATAAACGTACCCGACTTTGCTGACGATTTTGGTTATAACCTACTGCGGTCAATAATCCAGTAAACATTGACAGGCGCATTGCTGACATTTCGACTGAAATGGGGTTAGGCAACACCATGGCTTCTTCGCCTGGGTGGACAAGGTTTTGCATTTTTGGATCAACAAAGCTGTAGGTCACCGCCTCTTGGAAACCACGAGCAACAAATATGTTACGCACACGCTTAAGTGAAATCTGCGTTTCTTGGTGATCCGGCATGCTTAACGCAGCCATTGGCGCAATATTAGGGATATTGTTGTAGCCATAAATACGGGCGACTTCTTCGATCAAATCTTCTTCAATCGCCATATCGAAACGATAGGTAGCCGTTGTCACATTCCATACATCACCGATGGTTTGCACGTTAAAACCTAAACGCTCAAGAATTTCAGTCACATCGATATCAGAAATAATATGGCCTAAAGTTTTGTCCAACTTGCTACGACGCAAAGTGATATGAGCAGCTGTTGGTAAATGCTCTGCAGACACAGCTTCAATTACTTGCCCTGCTTCACCGCCACAAATATCTAATACCAGACGCGTGGCACGATCCATCACCTTATGTTGTAGTTCAGGATCAACACCACGTTCAAAACGGTGTGACGCGTCTGTGTGTAGGCCTAAAGGACGAGATTTACCCATGATCGCCAATGGAGAAAAGAAAGCGCACTCTAAAAGAATGTCTTGGGTGTTTTCATTCACACCGGTACTTTCGCCGCCAAACACACCGGCAAGCGCGACAGCTTGTTTGTCGTCGGCAATCACTAAGGTATCACTTGGTACGGTAATTTCGTTGCCATCAAGCAAGGTTAGCTTTTCTACACCGTCAGCTAAACGCACGGTTATGCCGCCGTTTAAGGTATTTAAGTCAAACGCATGCATTGGCTGACCAAATTCAATCAACACATAGTTGGTGATATCAACGATGGGATCAATGGAACGAATACCACTGCGACGGAGTTTTTCTTGCATCCATAATGGCGTAGCAGCCTTAACATTGATATTTTTAACCACACGACCTAAGTAACGTGGGCACAAAGCGGGTGCAACTACATTAATGTTAAACGGTGCATCAATCGTGGCCGTTACCGCTTCCCAACGAGGCTCAGTCACCGCTTGGCGATTTAATACGCCCACTTCGCGTGCAAGCCCTGCCATACCTAAACAATCGGCACGGTTAGCCGTTAAATCAACATCAATAATGGCGTCATCTAATTGCAAGTATTCACGCACGTTTACGCCTAAAGGCGCATCTTGTGGTAACTCGATAATGCCATCACTTTCGATGTCCATACCTAACTCGCCATACGAGCACAACATGCCCATTGACGGTTGACCACGTAATTTGGCTTTTTTAATTTTAAAATCACCAGGTAACACAGCACCCACCATCGCGACGGCGACTTTTATGCCTAAACGGCAGTTTGGTGCACCACAAACGATGTCAATAAGCTCATCGCTGCCAACATTGATTTTAGTGACGCGTAATTTGTCTGCATCTGGGTGTTGGCCACATTCAACCACTTCACCAATCATCACGCCGCTAAAATCGGCAGCGACGGCATCAATACCGTCAACTTCAAGACCGGCCATGGTGATTTGGTGTGATAATGCGTCACGACTTACTGATGGGTTAACCCACTCACGAAGCCAAGATTCACTGAATTTCATCTACTTTTTGCTCCGTTATTTGAATTGCTTAAGAAAACGTAAATCGTTTTCGAAGAAGGCACGTAAATCATTTACGCCATAGCGCAACATGGTTAAACGCTCAACACCCATACCAAAAGCAAAACCAGAGTATTTCTCAGGGTCAATACCCACACTGCGCAATACATTTGGATGTACCATGCCGCAGCCTAATACTTCTAACCACTTACCGTTTTTACCCATCACGTCTACTTCTGCTGAAGGTTCTGTGAATGGGAAATAAGATGGACGGAAACGCACTTCTAAATCTTCTTCGAAGAAGTTACGTAAAAAATCATGCAAAATGCCTTTAAGTTCAGCGAAGTTAACATTTTCAGCCACCATTAACCCTTCAACTTGATGAAACATTGGTGTATGAGTTTGGTCGTAATCATTACGATAAACACGACCTGGAGAAATGATCCGAAGTGGCGGTTTTTCATGTTCCATCGTGCGAATTTGTACGCCCGATGTTTGCGTGCGTAACATCACTTTAGGATTAAAGTAAAAAGTGTCATGATCGGCACGAGCTGGATGATGCTCGGAAATATTTAATGCATCGAAATTATGGAAATCATCTTCAATTTCAGGACCTTGTTTAACCACAAAACCAAGTTCGCCAAAGAAGGTTTCAATACGTTCGATAGTACGAGTTACCGGATGTAAACCACCTATATCTAAGGTACGACCAGGTAACGTCACGTCAATATTTTCAGCAATGAGTTTTGCTTCTAATTCTGATGCTTTTAATCCGTCAATACGCTCAGTCAACTGTTGCTGAACGGCTTGTTTTGCTTGATTGACGGCAGCACCAAAGGCAGGTTTTTCTTCTGCGCTTAATGATCCCATCATTTTCATCATGCCAGTGATTTTACCTTTCTTACCAAGGTAATCGACCCGGATATCATCCAATGTCTTTAGATCACTGGCCTTGTCAATGACCTCTAAGGCTTGTTCTACGATCTCGGTTAACTGCTGCATGTTATCATCCACTGCATTTTTGCATTTAAATGCGATTGGGCGTCTGGTCGGTTATGCGAGTACACAAAAGTGATAACTCGGTAGTGAGTGACGACGCGGTGGTTTGACTCTTAATTATGGTAAATAAAGATTCAAACTGGGGTTAAAATAATGAGTGAAATTTTACGTTAGCAAGTACCATTTTACTAGTCATTATTGGTATTTTTAATAGCAAATAGCGGTATTTAGCTGCAATTAACTCGCTAAGTCTATTTAATGGCGGCAAGTGAGAACCCTAGCGTCTAGCCAAACAAAACCCTCAGTCCTTTAATGTCAAAAGCGGATCAATGACGAGTAAGCTTGCCGGTAGTGATTAAGTGCAGTTAAGATGGTTTTTTACTCGCAAACACGGCTATAGACAGCAAACATAATAAAGCAGAAATATAAATAATGTTAAGCAGGTTTAATCCTTACAAAACCACCCATCACGGCCAGTTTTATATAAGATTAATGCAATAGGTGATCAACTTCTTGATCAAATAAATTTTTTATCAAACCAGAAAACTCAGTAATAAAGATACTTTGTTCAGCCGTGGCTTGTTGATTAGCGACAGAGGCTAAAATCTCTTCTAAGTCATATACTATTGCATCAATTTCACGGATCACCATATTACGTTGCCCAAAGGACAATTGTGGATTTTGACCACAAACCATAATGATCTGAGCAGATAACTGGTCTTCAAACAGTTCCATGACAGTTTCCGTTGCAGCAGCATTATTCTCAGACGCCTCAAAAAGCCCTAAATGTTCCGTTAAATACTGAATTAAATGCATGTAACCGTCTTTGTCGGTAACCATTTTATCCCACCTTTATTCAAAACCAACGTAACAAAAAATGGCTTTCAATCTTGATGATCGAAAGCCATTCACAACCACAAGCAACTATTGCGCTAAAGTTAGCACAAATGACACTGGCACGGCTAAGCTGATGCTAGGCAATCCCGCCATTTCTTTTAATTTTTCGACACCTGACACTAAATCAAATTCATTCGCTTGCACAATCAATGGTGCTAAACTTGTTACTACCATTTTCTTGTCTGACAATTTAGCCACTAACACCTCAAAACTCTTCTGTTGCTTTAGACCATGGAGTTTAATGCTTGCTTCAACTTGAGTGGTTAATGTATCACCCGCTTTTAAACTGGCTAACAATTTAGGGTTTACCACCGCATCCAAGGTTAGCTTTGGAAACTGTGCGACTTCAAATAACACCGACTGCATACGTTCATCACGAATTTGAACCCCAGTATCAACACTGGCTAAATCAATGGATAACGAGAACGCCCCCGCATCCGTTAATGAACCCGCAACTTGCTTAAAATGATGCACCTCAGCAATATCGGCTTTCTTAATCGAAATAAAGCTCACCCGAGAATGATCTTGATTGACTTGCCAATCGCCAGCCATCACTGAAGTACTCAGCAAGCTCGCGGTTAAAAAAAGTAACCATTTTTTCATCATAAAGTCCTTTGTATAGAAAGTAAGATTAAGTATAAATAAGTATAGTTTAATCTTTGGTTATAACTTGCTGGGGATCAATTTAGCCAGCCATTTATCTAACGCTTGTGCAAATGCATGTTTATCAGTTTGTGAAAAACTATTCGGGCCGCCAGTATATATGCCGCTACTGCGCATCTCTTCCATAAAGTCACGCATAGTCAATATCTGTTTTATATTTTCAGCTGTATACACAGTACCACGAGGATTTAATACTAACGCACCTTTATTGACCGCATCTGCCGCCAGAGGAATATCGGCCGTAATCACCAAATCCCCTTTCACAACCTGCTCAACAATGTAGTTGTCAGCTTCATCAAAACCCGAACTGACACGGATCATGGTAATTAATGGTGATATCGGTACTTTAATCATTTGATTAGCCACTAGCACTAATTGAATCGATTTACGCTCAGAAGCACGAAACAGCATGTCTTTCACTGGGTTGGGACAAGCATCAGCATCAACCCATATCTTATTGGTTATCACAGCTAATTGCTCCACTTCATTAACACTCATTAAGGTGCCAACCGATCAATATTCCAATCAGCATCCGTTTTGGTATACATAAATCGGTCGTGTAACCTATGTTCACCACCTTGCCAAAACTCTATACTGCTTGGACGCACTAAATAACCGCCCCAAAACTTAGGCAATGGTACTTCACCTTGGGAAAATTTAGCTTTCATTTCTGCAAATTTACCTTCCAGAGCCTGCCTAGCCGAAATTTTGCTTGATTGTTTGGAAACCCATGCCGCGATTTGACTGTCTTTGGGCCTGGACATAAAGTATTTCGCCACATCGATCATCGATAACGCCTCTGCTTCACCGACCACAGCGACTTGACGTTCAAGTGGATGCCAAGGAAACAATAAACTAATTTTACTGTTAATGGCTAACTGTTTTGCTTTGCGGCTTTCTAAATTGGTAAAAAAAACAAACCCGTTATCATCAAATTTCTTTAGCAACACAATACGCTGAAATGGCTGACCCTCTTCATCAACCGTTGCGATACACATGGCGGTTGGGTCGGTCAGTTGTGCCTCCTTAGCCTGTTGCATCCATTGTTCAAATAGATCCATCGGGTTAGTAGGCAAATTCGCTCGTCTTAATCCACCTTGGGTGTATTCACGGCGAATATCACTTAAATCACTCATATCGGTTCCTTATTAAATCTTGCTATGTCTATTCTACGCTGAGCAGACGCAAAAAAGCCAACGTCAACACGTTGGCCAATGAGTTTAATGATAAAGTTTAAATTACTTTTTAATTAAGCCTTTACCTTCAGCCCAGACATGTAGCATTTCAAGGCTCAGGGTGGCAGCTGCCAATGCGGTGATCTCTGCGAAATCGTATGATAGCGCCACTTCAACAACATCCATACCCACAATATTCAGACCACGTAATCCACGAATGATTTTCATCGCTTTATCGCTGGTTAACCCGCCACAAACCGGCGTGCCAGTACCCGATGCATACGCGGGATCTAAGCAGTCAATATCAAAGGTGACATAAAGTCGCAGCTATTAGGCTGCAATAATCTTACCCGCTTAGCAAAAACATCAACCTGAGTTGTGGCAATATCCATGTTGGTTTCAATACTCACATATCAGCTATTTTCTTGTGATGTAATGTGTATTGTAAAATAGATACCATAATGAATACCATTAATTGAACAGCCTAATGGGCTAAATAAATGTTGATCAATTTTCAAACTCCTGAATAATTTTTCCAGTGACAACATTTGTCCGATGTGAATGACGGATTGCGATTGACCACGAAAATAATCCGCAACCGTACCCGAATGTGGTACATCAACAGTTCATTGATGGTAACAAGAGTGGTATCAACTTTACTGGCTTGATAGTCTGCGTCGGAGGTGAAAAGATAATGATGATAGCTATCTACATGACCCATACGCTAGGCTGCCCGGCGATAAAACACCTCAACTTACGTATGTCATCATGCAAAATAACTGGCTTGTAAATGAGCATAGTATTCATTTTCACCTTGGTAACAAACCTTCGCAATAGCATGTTCTCCTAAGCATTTTATACAGTAACATGCTGAATTTACTAGAGTGCAGATCCCACACGTGAGCATAATAACTCGATTATCCCAAACCAATAAGCTTGACTCACTCAGTAAATAAGCAACACAATCTTCATTACTTATCGATGATAAATTATCTGCATTTGAGGCAGCAACAAGCTCAGTCCAAAATGTCCGCTCTAAAGACCGCAATTTAGGCGCTGATGCATTAACAATAATCTCTAGTTTTTTCTCAGAACCTTCAAAAAATATCTTTGCAACTTAAAAGCCTAGCCACCAGAGGTTACTCGACTTTTTGATTAACAAGTTAACATCACTTAGTCGATAAGATTAAAAATCTTCTAAGTAAGTGTAGCCTTTAAGGCCTAACTGCAACTCTTCTAGAATACTGGCACGCTCTTCTTCAACAATATGTTGATTCACAAGTTCTTCATAAGTGCGCATAAAGTCAACAGCATCTAAATTGACATAACGTAATACGTCAGCAACCGAGTCACCTTCTAAGACAGACTCAATCTGACTTAAACCGCGTTCATCAATACGCACAACAGCAGAGTTAGTATCACCAAACAAGTTATGCATATCACCTAAGATTTCTTGGTATGCCCCCACCATGAAAAAACCGATCAGATATGGGCTATCGGCACTCCAAGCTGGCACAGGTAAGGTAGTTTCAATGCCTTGACCGTCAACGTATTGATCAACAATACCGTCTGAGTCACAGGTAATATCTAACATGACGGCGCGGCGCTCTGGTGCCTTATCTAAACCCGATAAAGGCAAAACAGGAAACACTTGATCGATACCCCATGCGTCAGGTAATGATTGAAATAATGAAAAGTTAACGAAAAACTTATCCGCTAATTTTTCATTCAATTCGTCAATCACAGGACGATGATAACGGTTGTTGTTACTTAATAAGCCCTTCACTTCATGGCAAACACGTAAGTTAGTTTGCTCAGCCCAAGCTCGGTCCACTAAACTCAATTGGCCTACGGCGAACAGTGAATGCGCTTCAGCAATATCACTCTGACTATCGTGATAAATTTCAATAATCGCACGTTGATCATAACGACCACTGATTTCTACCCAAGATTGCCACATATTGTGAAGCAATTGCGGCGCGTCCTCACTCGGTTGCTGGATATCTTCTGGTATATACGCTTCAGTGCCAATAACGTCGGTAATTAACACCGCATGATGCGCCGTTAAATGACGACCTGATTCAGAAATGATACGCGGCATGGGTTGCTCGTACTCATTACATAAATCGGTTAATACATTGACAATATTGTTAGCATACTCATTTAAACCATAATTCATTGAGTTATTGCTTTGGCTACGCGTACCGTCATAATCAACAGCTAAACCACCACCCACATCGAAACAATCGATGTTGGCACCCAATTGACGTAATTCACAATAGAAACGACCGGCTTCACTGACACCTTGGCGAATGTCACGAATATTGGCAATTTGCGACCCCAAGTGGAAATGCAGTAATTGTAATGAATCAAGCATATTAGCCGTTTTTAATTCAGCTAAGACTTTCAACACTTGCGCGGCAGACAAACCAAACTTAGATTTTTCCCCACCACTGGCTTGCCACTTACCTTTGCCTTGGAATGCTAAACGAGTGCGTAAACCTAGACGCGGTGTCATACCTAATTTAGCCGCTTCAGTTAAAATCATTTTCAGTTCTGACATTTTTTCCAGAACAATATAAACCTTATGGCCAAGCTTTTCGCCAATAAGCGCTAAACGAATATATTCTTTATCTTTATAACCGTTACACACAATCACTGAACTGGCTTTTTGTGCCATGGCAAGTACGGCCATTAATTCTGGCTTACTGCCTGCTTCAAGTCCTAATTGTGGTATTTCTTTCAATTTTTGACTGGCTAAAATCTCTTCAACCACTGTTTTTTGTTGGTTTACTTTAATTGGGTAAACTAACAGGTAATCATTTTGATACTCGTACTTCTTAATGGCATCATTAAATGCGTCGCATAAACTTTCCACTCTATGGTGCAAAATCTGCGGGAAACGGACTAATACCGGTAACGAAACGCCTGCTTCGACCATACTTTTAGCTAATTCATTTAAGCCAACTTTATGATCAGGATTTTGTGGATTAGGTGACACCGTCACTTCACCATCTTCACCAATACCATAAAAACCTTGGCTCCAGTGGATCACGTTATAACCCGAGCGGGCATCTTCGATAGACCAATCAGACATAATTATTTTCCGTATTTGTATCAAAGTGAACAGCGACCTTGTAGCGGGCCTCTGCTTGTTGAATAATCAAGTTAACGTTTTGTTAACTAAGTAGTAAACAGTTTTTTTTAACACTTTATTATGGCGACAAAACCCGTGACAGACAAAATAAACCCGCGGAGAGTTAGGTCAGTAGCCTGTGGTATTGTTATCGTCTTTGACGCCTATTACCAGCGAACATCTTACGCCGATAGCCACAAAGCATGCAAATCTCAGTCGCTAAAAATGGGACCGGGCAGTGACAAGTACTAATGTAAGTATTAATGCAAAGACTACTCATTAGGCGAGTCATTAGTTCACTTTTCAGTCAATGACTTGGCACATTTTCAGCCTTGGTAAAAACGGCGCAATTAAAACCTGCAATTAGGTGTAAAGCAAGTTAATTTCCATAATAATTTACCTATAATTCTTATCATAAACATAGATAAAGACAGTAATAACAGTAAATCATTTTCGATAGCGATTAATTGACACAACGTGAGCTAAATTTACGTGTATAATTGCGCGTATAATTTAAGTGTTTTTCACAAGATCACCTTATCATTTTTAATAAAGTAGAGTCATTCATGATACAAATCGGTAAACGTTATTCATTAGAAGTCGTTAAACAAGTTAATTTTGGGGTTTATCTAAATGCTCAAGAGCTTGGACAAGTCTTGCTTCCTAATAAATTTGCTCCTACCGGTTGTAATGTAGGGGATATGGTCGATGTATTCCTTTATTTAGACTCAGAAGACATTGTCATTGCCACCACCCAAAAACCACTGGCTCAGGTGGGTGAATTTGCTTATTTAAAGGTTATTGCGACTAGCCCTTTCGGTGCCTTTTTAGATTGGGGACTAGACAAAGATTTGCTGCTACCCTTTGGTGAGCAACACAAACCTGCAGAAGATGGTCATTCATATTTAGTCTATGTACATGCAAACCATGCCGATGAACGCATTATGGCATCTTCTAAACTGGATAAGTTTGTCGACAAAACCGAAGCAGATTACACCGAAGGCGAACAAGTTAACTTGATTATCGGCGGCACCACAGATTTAGGCTATAAAGCCATTATTAATAATCTGCATTGGGGTGTTATTTACCAAAATGAAGTGTTTCAAAAACTGCGGTTTGGTCAAAAGCTAACTGGCTTTATTAAAACCGTGCGCAGCGACGGTAAAATTGATCTCGTGCTTCAAAAAGGCGATAAAGATGAACTCGATAAAAATGCGCGTTTGATCATCAATAAACTGCGCAGCGCGAATGGGTTTTTACCCTTACACGACAAAACTGATGCCACTATTATTTATGATAAACTTGGCATGAGTAAAAAAGCCTTTAAAAAATCCATTGGTGGTTTATTTAAAGCCGGCGATATCGCTATCGAAAGTGACGGTATTCGGTTAACTGTGTGATCTATAGTCGGTTAAGCTAAGTTACCGGCGCAATCCTTTGATTAAAAGCATGACTCTGTTATAAAAGTAACAGGATCATGCTTTTTTTTATTATAGAGATTATGTATGGAATTAACCCAATTAGAAGCCAGAGTCATTGGATGCTTGCTCGAAAAAGAACTCACCACTCCAGACCAATATCCGCTGTCGTTAAACTCAGTCACCTTAGCGTGTAATCAAAAAAGTAGCCGTGAACCCGTAATGTCACTGAGCGAATCTCAAGTGCAAACTGTGTTAGACGACCTCACCCAAAAACGCTTGCTCAGCGAGCAATCTGGCTTTGGAAGCCGAGTCATCAAATATAAACATCGCTTCTGTAATACCGAATTCAGTGAATTACAGTTAACCAGTGCTGAAGTTGCAGTAATTTGTGTGTTGTTATTGCGCGGCCCACAAACGCCAGGTGAACTCAAAACCCGCACCCATCGACTCCACGAGTTCAGCGATGTGTCGCAAGTTGAAAGCGCATTGCTAACATTAAGCCAACGCGAAAAACCGTTAGTGGTGCAACTCGCTCGAGAGGCCAATAAACGTGAGTGCCGATTTCTTGAATGCTTTAGTGGTAACGCTGACGACTATCAAGTCAATAGTGACGCCATTCAGGTTTCAACCCACACGCAGCTAACTTTACAACAAGACGCTCGGATCACTGAGCTAGAACAAAGAATTGCGTTGCTCGAACAAAAACTAGCGCAATTAGAGTCGCTGTTAAACTAATTTATGCTTGCCATTACCCGCTTAAGCAAGGAAAAAATATGGATCGTATCTCCGCCCCATCGACACTCACTCATATTGGGTTGTTAGCCAAATATGAACTCACTAAACGTTTCACCAATAAAAGCGGTATGATTTCATTAATCGCTTTTATATTGGTTTGGGCCATTTTATTGCTCTACCCAATAAAAAGTGCATCTGAATTTATTATGCAACCCAGCTTTAGAGACTTTACAGAAGCATTATTTGGCCCAGACAGTTTAAGTCATTTATTCGAATGGCCTGTTGCAGAATTTGCCGTGTTTTGGTTAGCGGCACTCTACCTCTTTCCCATGTTCAGTATTTTTATAACAGCAGATCAGTTTAGTTCAGATAAACAACGTGGCAGCTTGCGATTTTTAACATTAAGAGTCAGTCGTACTAGTTTGTTTTTTGGGCGTTTCTTAGGTCAAATGCTTATCCAATTGATGCTGATCATCTTGACGTTACTTGCCGTCATAGCACTGGCATCATCTCGTGATATGTCACTTTTATTGCCATCAATCACAACCAGCCTATTAGTGTTGGTTAACCTAGTGATTGTATTACTGCCCTACACCGCTGCCATGGCCTTGTTATCGTTACAGGCAAACTCGGCAAGGCAAGCGAGCATTTTTGCGGTTATCTTATGGACACTGGTATCGATTGTTATCACCATAGTGAATATGAATTTCCCGCAACTCAGCGGGCTAAACTGGATCCTTCCAGGTTCGCAAATTGCCAGTTTGATCAACACGCAAGGATTAAGTTCATTGGCACTGGCTCCCATTCCATTACTGCAAACTGTGGTTATTTTATTTTTCGGTAATGTCTTGATGAATCGGAGCGCGCTATGAGTCTCATTCAATGTAACAAGCTATCTAAACAATATGGCAATAAACTGGCGCTTGACACAGTATCCTTAACCTTGGCTGCAGGTGCTCCCATCGCATTAGTCGGTCCCAATGGTGCCGGTAAAACCACATTGTTCAGTTTATTATGTGGTTATATTCAACCCACCACTGGCAGTATCAGTATTTTGGGGCACGCTCCCGGTAGCAAAGCATTGCAAGGGCTATTATCTGCATTACCTCAAGATGCAGCATTAGACCCCAATTTTAGCATTGTGTCGCAACTGCAGTTTTTTGCGCAATTACAAGGTCTGACAGCAACAGCGGCCAACCAAGAAGCACTAAGAGTGCTCGCGTTGGTCGATTTAACCGATTCAGCTAATGCCAAACCTAAAAGCCTGAGTCACGGCATGAGTAAACGCGTCTCAATTGCTCAAGCACTCATGGGTTCGCCTAAAATTGTGTTGCTCGATGAACCAACAGCCGGACTTGATCCTGCCAATGCGAAAAAAATACGTCAGATTGTTCAAGCATTATCCACTGACACAACATTTGTGATCAGTTCTCATAATCTTGATGAACTAGAAAAACTATGCGACCAAGTTGTCTATCTCGAACATGGCAAACTGCAACAATCAGTCTCAATTAACGCCAGTCAAGCAACCGATTTCATCACGCTCACAATGAAACAGTGTGACATGGATAGCCTTCATCAGCAGTTATTAGGTCTTAACGGCATCATCGAAGTAAGGCGTATTAATGATGAACAGTATGTGATTGAGCATCAAAAACAATCTGACTTTGCTCTTGAAATGCAGTTGTTTGAGGTATTGACTACTCACCAATGGCAATATAAAGCCCTGCTTAAAGGACGAACCTTAGAGGAAACCTTATTTTCTTAACCCCAGATGAATCATCTCTTTCTCAATCAACATGGGTTGTATTGAGAAAGATGACTCACCATTGAGTGGTATTAAATCGCGGGATCAAACACTGGTGCTTCTTAGTCTGACATAACTCACCTTTCAAATAAGTAATGCTATAACACTGGATCGGTGAGAGATTTTCCATCATGAGGTGACAATATCCCGTACAGAAAAGGCAGCCACCCTGTTTGGTGAATAGATTTTGGTATTAAGAGCGCGAAAACAATTGAACCTAACAGTATAGCACTGGCGAATAAATTGCGACCCATAGCGCGGGGGCCGTCTTAATGACAACGCAAACATTTGAACTAAGAGTTTATCCTTCAGTTTGCAGATAATAATTAACATGCCACAAGGGTCAGACTAGCAGATTGAAGACCTGACACAAAAACAGCAACAAAGTATGCTACCAAGATTGTTAAGGACAAATTTTAGGACAAATTTAGTGTGAGATACGTCTTGGATAAGCTTGATAAGCTTGATAAGCACCTAGTGACGACGTTGAATACATTGGCGCAAACCAAGTTCGAGATCTAAAAGCTTAGATATCATTTCAATCACGAGCCAGACCATCCCCTTTTGTGCTTGAATTGACCCAGATCCCTGAGACTCCGCCGGATCAGGTATTATTTTATTTAGCCGGGATTATACCCATAATCTTAGGTTATGAATAAAACCGGTAATACGGTACTAATGAGATATAAAACTAGGATAAATGATTAGCCGATTAGCCGATTAGCCGATTAGCCGATTAGCATGATGATAATACCTGAACGTCCCCGCAATTTTCACTTCACACTGATAATGTGGTTATCTCGACATCATGGATAAAAAAAATGCAAAAAAAAACTGCAGCAATAAATTGCTACAGTTTTACAGTCCTAACATTTAGCCTAAGCTAAATATTAACCAACAACTGAAACGTTCTCAGCTTGAGGACCTTTCTGACCTTGGGTCACAGTGAAAGAAACTTTCTGACCTTCGTCAAGAGTTTTGAATCCATCTGAATTGATTGCACGGAAATGAACAAATACGTCTGGACCAGACTCTTGCTCAATAAATCCGAAACCTTTATCAGAGTTGAACCACTTAACGACACCAGTAACTTGAGACATGATATAAATCCTGTAAAAAAAAAATAATTAAAGCCTTAACGGCGGTAGAGCTGGAAAATGCCGGTATTACTTATGTTCACAGGGTTCACTGAACGAAACTGGTCGTATTGAAACACATAAATATAAGCCCAACCTTCAAGCTAAGTAAACTATAAACTATTCTCAGAATAAGTCAACAAACATCAACCAAAAAAGGAGATTTAATTAGTGTTATTACCAATTGGTTTATCTTTGAGCATCAAATAATAATAATTATCAATTATTTGATTACTTATTGTTCTCGTTGATGAATTTCGATTTTAAAATCTATCTCACACGTTAACCCTTGCGCTATTATCTGAGACTTCTGTGATCCACTCAACTTCCAAGCATAGGGTGTCATATTGAGAAAATGATCAATATCGTCAGCACGGATTAGCGTTAACGGGTAACTTAATGCTTCGTGTGCTAAGTAGGTAAATCCAGCTAACACCATAGGTTCTTGTGGATGCAGTCTAGGTTCACTATAAATTTGCTGTTTTAAAGCATAGTGATGCATGGGCCCTGGCGAAACCGTAATAACTATTCCACCCGGTTTTATCACTCGCTGCAATTCTTCAATTTTAGAGGGCGCATAAATACGGATCCCTAAATCAAAACTGTCATCTGCGAAAGGCATGTCAAAGGCACTTGCGACACAAAATTGTAATGCTGAATAGCGTTTAGCGGCATAACGAATGGCTGACTTTGAGATATCGAGCCCATAAAGCTGGCACCTTGATTGAGTCGTCGATTGCAAAGTGTTAAACAACCGATGGCTGTAATACCCTTCCCCACACCCTAAATCCAGTAAGCTCGTAGCATCACAGGCATATTGAAGGGCAAGTTGATTAACCTTGTCACTTAAAGGTTGATAAAAGCCTTGATTGAGGAACTCTCGTCTGGCCAGCATCATTTCTTTATTATCGCCAGGGTCTTTGGTTTTCTTTTTTTGCACAGGCAATAAATTAACGTAACCTTCTTTAGCACAATCAAATTGATGACGTTGTTCACATTGCCAAGTATCTTGTTGTTTTACTAGCGGGGCATTACAAATAGGACAAATATAAGACATGGGTGGTCTCTAGCGTTACTGAAAAATTAAAGATCATCATCACACAGGTTATTGACCATATCCGACACGTCTTTAGGGGCTAATAGCTCAAAACAATCTAATTTACGTTGTAGTTGTTCAATATTATCAAGTTGTTCATTTGATGAACGCCCTAAACTCGGACGTTCTAATGACTGATGGTAGTTCCGCAACAACCATTGATGCTTATTTTGCAATAAATGATCGAGTTTTAATAGTTCAGTTGAGACTCCAGGATGAATTTTACCTGACTCGCCACGGAGATAATCGCGCATATCTCGGCGGACTTGCTCTAACTCACTGATATGTACCGCCAGCATGGACGATGGATCATTATACTCAAATTTACGCCCTAATATGGCTTTTGCCATGACTAGCGCTTGGGGTTCACTTACGATCCGTAAATCATTTTCTAATGCCACCAGTTCAAAACGCGATTCGGCTGATAAGCTAAAATACACCCTCTCGTCAGCGTGAATATAAATCGTCAAGCCGCTTCTAAGTTGTTCAATGCATACTCTAGGAGCAACACCCATTGAAGGGTACAACTTAATGCCTTGACCCACGCAACGTTGCTGGCCACACTTTTCAACTAATAGTGGCGTATGCTCAAAAGTAGAAACCAAAAAAGGTTGCAAACGGATAATCAATGTAGCTTGAGTGCTATTTACCTGGCTAACCACAAACTCAACCAAAGGATTGCTTATCATGGGCAACACTAATAAATCACTCACACTTTCAGATAACTGAAGTGTCAACGCCGTCGGTTGATTAATTTCACTGACACAAGGTTGAGTAAAGATATGATGGTGCATAGAATAGTCCTTTATTACGTCGGTAAAATTGTAACTAGCTAATCCCCATCAGTAAACTGTAAATAAGACTATATTAGAAATAATGTATTGAACTGTATCTCATTCTCATTATTTTTTGCTAAGAAATGTTAACATGATTTTAATCGCTAAAAGGATCTTATATTTACTATGGCTAATGCAATTCAACCAACATTATTTTGGCACGATTATGAGACATTTGGGGTCAATCCAACCAAAGATCGTCCATCACAATTTGCGGGAATTCGAACCGATGAAGAGTTAAACATTCTCGGTGAACCAGAAACCTTCTATTGTAAACTCGCGCCGGATTACTTACCGTCTCCTGAAGCCATATTGATCACGGGTATTACGCCGCAACTGGCTAATCTTAAAGGCATACCAGAAGCCGAGTTTATGAAACGTATCCATACGTTATTCAGCCAACCCAACACTTGTGTGGTCGGCTATAATTCGTTACGTTTTGATGATGAAGTCAGCCGCTATGGTTTTTATCGTAACTTTATTGATCCCTATGGACGAGAATGGCAACACGGTAATTCTCGCTGGGATATTATCGATTTAGTTCGAGCTTGTTATGCATTTCGTCCGGACGGTATAAATTGGCCACAAAAAGAAGATGGTTCACCCAGTTTCAAATTGGAATTGCTCACCCAAGCAAATGGCTTAAGCCATGAAAAAGCTCACGATGCCATGTCAGATGTTTACGCCACCATTGCCATGGCCAAACTGATCAAGCAAAAGCAACCTAAACTGTACCAGTATTATTTTAACTTAAGACGCAAGAAAGCCGTTGCTGAACAAATTGATGTGTTAAAAATGCACCCCTTGGTTCATGTCAGTTCTAAAATTAGTGCGCTTCAAGGCTGCACCACGTTAATCGCACCAGTGGCATACCATCCAACCAATAAAAATGCGGTGATCTGCGTTAATTTAGCCATGGATATCTCGCCTTTATTTGATTTATCCGCGCAAGAAATAAACGATCGCATGTACACCTCTCGTCAAAACTTAGCCGAAAACGAGCTTGCTATTCCACTTAAGCAAATTCATCTTAACAAGTGCCCGTTTATTGGTTCACCAAAATTACTCGACGACGAGGTAGCGGCAAAATTACAGTTCGATAAAGCATTCGCACGTGAGCAATATAAACGCTTAAAAAACCACCCAGAATTGCGAGAAAAGCTTAACCAAGTGTTTGAACTTGAGTCAGATCGTAAACCGATTACCGATCCTGATTTAATGCTTTATAGCGGCGGATTTTTCTGCCCTGCTGACAAAACAAAAATAGACATTATTTGCCACACGGCACCGCACAATTTAGCGGCATTAGCATTGCAGTTCGATGATCCTCGGATCAATGAAATGTTATTTCGGTTCCGGGCGCGTAATTACCCAGAAACACTAACCGATAATGAATCGCGAAGATGGCGAGATTTCTGTCAACAACGCTTATCGGATGCCGATTATGTGAGTAAACTCGAAAATCTGGTCGAAGAAACCAGCGAGAATGAACATAAACAAAAGCTGCTAAAAGCCCTCTATCAATATTTACAGTCGCTATAGTGAGCTTTCACTTTGCCCAATTTATTTCATCTAAGGATTAAGGGAATGCAAAATAGATTTTTAGACAGCATGACTCAACTAGACAAACCTTTGGCCGCAGCACTTGCACCATTATTAAATGACCAATTTTGCGGTCATATTGATGCCAGCCAATTTGCAGGTCTAGTTAAGGCTAGTGGTAAACCAGAACAACAAGTGCTCATGGACTTATTACCCATTGCCGCAGCCCTCGCAAACCCACCAATAAGCGAATTTTATGTTGGGGCGATTGCAAAAGGCGCCAGTGGCGACTTGTACATGGGTGCCAATTTAGAATTACCCGGTGAAGCGTTATTTCACAGTGTTCATGCTGAACAAAGTGCCATCAGTCATGCATGGTTAAGTGGTGAGGTAGAAGTTATTGATATTATTGTTAACTTCAGTCCCTGCGGTCATTGTCGTCAATTTATGAACGAACTGGTCAATGGCAGTAAGATTAATATTCACTTGCCAAATCAACAAACCCAAACATTAGCGCATTATTTACCTTATGCGTTTGGACCGGCAGACTTAGATGTGACCGTGCCACTATTATGTAAGCGCGAGCAAGAATTTAATTGTGACTCTGATGACCCGATGATCATTGAAGCGATTGACCAAATGGGCTTAAGTTATGCGCCATACACCAACAGCTATGCCGCTGTCGTTTTAGAAACAGCTGATGGGGCAACGTTCTGCGGTCGCTATGCCGAAAATGCGGCATTTAATCCATCAATGCAACCGATGCAAATGGCATTATCCAATCTTATTCGCCATAACCGCCAATACAGCGAAATAAAACGTGCCGTGTTAGTGGAATCATCAGTAGGAAAAATCACCTTGGTCGGTGCCGCAATGGATGCCCTACATGCAATCGCACCCATTGAACTCGGACACATGGTCGTAGAGCCATTACTAGGATAAACCAACTTTCTACCGGTTATCTTAATAACGCCAATGATGATGTTTGAGTTGATATTCATGTTATCAACCAATAAAAGGCGCTAATCAGCGCCTTTTATATTTGGTATAACCCATCTTCATCAGTTAACTTAGATTAATGAGGGATTATAAGTTAACGCTTCTTTGTCAATCCTATCCTAACAAAGGTTTTTATGATGACTTTGCTAAATTAATGAATTTGCGAAATAAGCCACTGTTTATTTTGGTAATTAAGTGAGTTTATTGAGTGAATTGAAGGGGGTAAATGTGAATCCAAGGCTAGGCGCAATATATGTTGTGTCATAGCACAGGTAAACAATTTATCTCGTCAAAAGATTAGCTAATGATTAGGATTGGTGTAATGAGCTCTTTCAGTGACCTTCTTTTAATAAACACACGATTGGTCAACACTGAGTGACCAATGAACCAGCACACGTAAAGCGAGTCACTATTGCGCCTATTGACACTTAACAAGATTGTAGTCTTTGTCCTGGTTTGCACAGTCGCTTTGGCGTGGGTCATTATCCATAATGCGAAACCCCTTACGGTCAAAATACTCAACAACTTATTAGCAGATAATCACATTGAAGTGGTTAATTTTGATGCCGAATATGTCTCATTTGATCATATACGGATCCCTAGGCTGATCTTAAAAATTGAAGACAGCCATATCGCAATTCAAGAGTTTAACCTTGAATTACGCGACAGTTTGCAAATCCTTAAAAATCAGCGCATCAGTGCCAACGATATCGTTAGCATCAAAACCCAGAGTGTTTATGTTGATTTAGGTGACAGCTTTTTCATTCGTCAATCACAACAAACTGAAGAATCTCCAGCCGCATTGCAGCTCAATCTAGCCAAATTGCCTATGATTGAGCTGGGCGAAATTAGCATTAAATTACCTGTGTTGGATAACAATGCCCCACAACAGCACATTTTAAAAATGGATAAGCTTACCCTCACCCAAAAAGGTCAGTTAGATACGCTGTGGCGTTTTAATGGTTTTCCGCTATTTAGCCTAGACGCCATCTTAGACAAACGTACTTGGACATTTAACACGCTTGTTGATTTAAGCTCAAGCTATCAAGGGATTGAGTCGCTAGAAAAGTATTTATCATTATTAAACAGCAAACAGAATTCACAACAAGCGCAAACTAATAATATGCTTATTGGTTTACATAAACGGTTATCACAAATACTGCTCCCCATTCGCCAGTATCAAGTCGCCATAGAAGGTCAATGGACAGCCAATAGTAAAATAGATTTAATCAGCGGTGAGATGAGCAGTCAGCAATCGATACAAGGTTTATCCTTGCACTCGCCACTGTGGCCCAGTGTCTTTTTTTCGCCGCAACAACCCGTTAAGGCGATGCTTAATTTAGGCAATTACCCAGTCGCTACCTCGTTAGACAAGAGTAAAACCACTGACGCGTTCGCGATAAAACTTGATATTGACCCGCTACACTATCAAGTGTCGCCCTCACAAGATGACAGAAATAAGTTAATTACAGTGTTAGCCGCTGATCACGCCAATCAAATCGTTCATATCATTGACCAGTTAACCCCTAAATCAGCTTCTCAGCTAGCCCGCATCAATGTAGGGATAGCCTCTCCTATTGAAGTAGTTATCCCGCTGCAAAATGATGCTTTACCGCTGCAGGTTTCAATCCCAGACTTGGGCGTCAGCATTGAAGGACTATTGCTCCAAAGCAAATTAAAACTGGCGCACACCAAGTTCAATAGTCACCAACAATTTAGCAGTCATTTCGACTGGGGTATGACATTGTCTACGCGCGAAGCAACAGACAAGACAGAACAACCGCTAGTTCAGACACTCGCCACAGACGATACCAGCCTAACCGCCAGTGTAAATGCGCCCGTACCAACATCAGTAACCGCAGTGGCTCCAAGTACGATTGATATTAAAAACTTATTCCCTGAGCTCCCTTTAGGGCAGCTGTCATTGTCAGATGCGAAAGTGAATCTAGTCGGTCAAATATCGCAGTGGCAGCAAAATCAACTCGAACTGTCATTACTGCCAAGCTCCAGCGTTGCCCTCAACCACACCAGTATATTGCGCAGTATGACCAGTGAGAATGAACAACATATCAAGCAGACAAAAAAAAACTCAGCACAATTGGCTACATTCAAGCTTGCGTTTAATAACACCTCGACCATGACACTCAAACACAATAATACCCAACTCAATCTATCTCCGTTTACGCTGCAAATTGGCCAACTTATTGTCCAGCAAGCAACCCAAGCGGACAAAAGTAAACTATCAACCACACTGGCCTCGGTTAATAAAGCCGATATTGCTATCAATCAAGGTATAACCCTAGACTTGCATCAGCATGAGCCCATCGAAAAGTCGCTAGAACGTTGGTTACAAAACCCTGCAACTAACGACATAGCTTGGGATATCAATAAACTCGATATCACCAAGCAACTGGGGGGAAACCGCCGCCAACCACTGCTTGCACTTGATAAGATCACGGTTACTCAGCAGCTCAATTTATCCAAAGGATTACTCGTCGGTAGTGAGCAATGGCAACTCGATACGCTTAACTTAAGCAGTTATCACTTGCTTAAATTTGCTGATAAAAAAAGCCCATTATCATTAGCTGGTCAATGGACCTTTGATACCGATATTCCCACTGCCCTCAAAACCTTACAAAAAGTGCAACCATTACCCAATAACCTTACACTTCAAGGCCACAGTAAACTGGTGGCGAGTTTTGCATTAAGTGACATAAACAACACCAGCCAGTTTGAAATGAAAATCCAACAACAGTTGTCATTCTTATCTGGGCAATGGGAAGATAAATCATTTGCTGGCGGCGATGTATTCGCTCAATGCCAATTTAACTGGCAACAAACTCATGATGGCCCCAACACACCAGTAGCTGAACAACATTTTGCTCACAGTCAATTAGTCTGTCCACAAACGGAAATTAGTTTGCAGCAGGCTAAACTGGGTTTAGCGCTGACTAACTTGAATCTCAAGGCCAATATAGAATTAAATAAAGACGGCAATAAAACGCCAACCAACTGGTTGCAACGAGTCACCGGATTGAGCGAAACCAATATCAACCTCACCGCCAGTGGCGACATGCTTGATGGCCGCTTTTTATTACCCGAGTTTGTCCTTAAACTGCATGATAAATCCTATGGCTATTTATTATTACAAGGGCTAAGTTTAGAGACGTTCTTAGAAGAGCAACCGCAAGTTGGCGTTAACGCCAATGGTTTATTTGATGGCGTATTACCCGCAGAACTCGTCGACGGCAAAGTGACGATTACGGGAGGGAAACTGGCCGCTCGTCCCCCTGGAGGATTAATTGAAGTCGCCGGAAATCCTGCAATGGATCAGCTAGAATTATCTCAACCTTATCTTGGATTAGTTTTTACCGCACTTGAGCATCTTAACTACAGTGAATTGGCAAGCACATTTGACATGACACCCAACGGAGATGCTGTGATTAACATAGGGGTAAAAGGTCACAGCCGTGGGGTTGAGCGCCCTGTTCACCTCAACTACACTCACCAAGAAAACTTAATTCAATTATACAGAAGTACTCAGATCGGCACTCAACTACAGAACAAAATTGAAACCAAAGTCCAATAGCAGCATAAAAGGATAGCCAACGTGAAATATTCGTCGATATATTTGCTCAGTATCAGTACCTTAATAGCATCATTATGGCTAACCGCCTGTACGCCAACGGTAAAAATTGAGCCGCCCGACAAACCTATTGTGATCAATTTAAATGTTAAAATTGAACATGAAATTAGAATTAAAGTGGAAAAAGAGCTCGATAATTTACTCGAAAATGATGAGTTATTTTAAGCGGAGATTATCAATATGAAATCGACATTCACTTTAGCCACCGCAATATGCTTGATGGGTTTATTATGCTCTGCCAATGCGTGGGCCATGACGTTGCAACAAGCCAAAGACACCAGAATAGTGGGCGAGCAAACCAATGGTTACTTAGGGCTAGTTATAGCATCACCTGAAGCGCAACAGCTGGTATTAACCGTTAATGCCAAGCGCAAACACTATTATCAACTCATCGCTGAACGGAATAATATTAGCCTTGATAAAGTCGCTACCCTAGCAGCACAAAAGGCCATTGAAGCTGCAGAACCCGGGCACATGATCCAAACGCCACAAGGAATATGGATAAAAAAATAACCACGTGACGGATCTCAACGTGGTTATGTATTCAACTAACAGCCCATTACATGGTTGCCATAGTCCAATAATCCAAGCGTTTTTGTGGCTCGGTGACCATAGATTTACAGAAATCTTTATATTTCGACATCAGTGGGCCTAAGTTATTCGACCCCGCTAAGCTAGCAATTTGCTGTTGTTGCGTCGCGATAACATCTTTTGCAACTTGCTCGGGTGCACGATACTTACCCGCTATAGCCACAGCATCAATCGCGGATCTTTCTAAACGATCTCCCACCGCTTTCATTTGTGGGGCATTCATCGCACTAATCGCTTTTGAGCTAATTTGATAATAAGCCGCGCATTCAATTAACTCATCGGTGAACGCTTTTTCTGCAGCATCTTCGGCATGTGTAGCCATACTCATACACAGAGACGATATCGTAACCATCCATACAGCAGATTTGTTCATAGTTTTTATTTTCCTTATTAGTATGTTGCAGGTAATGTAAGCTATTGATAATGAGTTAAAAAAGACATTAAATGGGCCTCTATTTGAGGCCATTCAGTTTCAATAATTGAGAATATAACTGTGTCTCTAATGGTTCCGTCAGCTTGAATTTTGTGATTACGCAATATGCCATCTTGCTTCGCGCCCAAACGCGCAATCGCTTTTCGAGAGACGTGATTATGCCAATGAGTTCTGAATTCAACGGCGATAGCATCCAAGGTATTAAATGCATAGCGAAGCAATAATAACTTGGCTTCGGTGTTGATGGCCGTTCGTTGCTGAGATTTAGCGTACCAAGTGTAACCAATTTCGAGCCTGCGATTAGGCTGATCCCAGTGACAAATACGGGTGCTACCAATGACAGCACCCGATATTTTATCGCGCACAGCAAACGCAACCGCTTCACCTTTCTTTTCGCATGCTAACGCACGCTCGACATACGCTTTCATACCATCAGCATTGGGGATTTGTGTATACCACAAGGTCCATAACTCACCATCACTAGCGGCTAAAATTAATCCAGGAACATGCGCTAAGGTCAACGGTTCTAAGATAACGTGTTCACCCATTAAGCAATCTTGCCTATTAATCCAGCTCAAATTAACGCTCCTTTTGTTAATAGGTTACATTACCTTAACTGAATATAGAGTTACAACCAACAGCAATAATGTTTATCTCAATACAGAAAAACATTGTTTTGGTTTGCTAACTAAAGTCGGTTAGAAAATGCAGCTTTCAATACCACAATGTAGTTAAAAACCGTGATGGGTATGACTCACGCTAAACCACCCCGCAATACTATTGCGGGTTTTCTTTGTCGGCCTAACTTCATGTGGGAATCGTTCACTTAAAAACAGCACCAAAGTGCCCATTTGCGGATTAATCACTTCTAAGGGTAAATCGGCTTCATCATAAATAATCAATTCACCGCCGTCATTGTTCTGCCAATCAGGATTCAAGAAAAAAACCGTTGATAAAATACGATTTTGGCTACCTTGCAGTGCATCTAGGTGTTTTTTATAAAACCCACCCGGTTCATACACAGCATAATGACTTTCAAAATCAAATAAGCCCATAAACAAACGACGATTCAACCCCTCCTTTAGTTGGTCCATCATTGCTAAATAGTCTCGATCAATAACGTCTTGATTGTTTAACCAGCTTATTTTATCCAAGCGAATTTCGGTGTTGATTTGTTGTTCAACACCTCGTCCGATAGCGGCTTGTTTAAAATGAATATCTTGCCCAGCTTGAGTTTTTTCAAGCAAGGCTAAGCTTATAGGATCAGGAATAATATCAGATAAAAGGATATACCCTTTATCGACCAACGCATCGGCGATCACATCCAGCATTGCTTCACTTACTTGCGAAACCATATACAACACATCCAATAGACACTACGTTTTTTATTTTACTTAAGGACTCATTAAAGAAATTAAGAGTCTAATTCTCACAGAATCGTCATGATAAAGTACGATAACCAGACCTTGTTTTTACTGGCAATTTTATAGAATAACATCCGCGTCGACAATATTTATTAACAATATTAACATTATAGACTTAACTTAATTGCCAACTATTCATGGTCAACTAAATGTGATTGTGTGCCTATACTGTCACCGTTGATTCATCAGCATGACCACTATCGAGTGGTTGTGCTTTGTTAGCCGCAATATGGCTTTGGTGCATCTTTAATGCAAGATATAAATCAGACCGGATCGTTATCCCCTCGTCCCCAGACACCATCTCGGTCTGTACAAACCAACTTATTAACTGCCGTTTACGCCCAGCCAACACTAAGCTAACGCCACGCTTTCTGAGCAACACATCGATATCTGCCAACATTGCCATCACACTCAAATCCAAATGCGTAAAGCAAGGTACTGCATCGATAATCACGCAATCGACCGCTTCAAGCTGATTCTGCCGAGCAAAACGCTCTAGTAAACGACGTTTAAAATAAGTGGCATTAAAATAAGTCAGTGGAGAATTAAAACGATAAATAAATATCCCGGGAATGGGCGCCGCTTTATCACTGCTGTCTAGGCTGCGGATAATCCCTTTAGCATCAAGCCCAAGCACTTGATCAGTAGGTCGCATAACCGTCCGCAGGAACTGAAATAACCCTAATAATACCGCTAAAGTGATCCCAGGGATCACGCCAATAAAGAGTACCGCTAAAAAAGTGGTTAAGGCTAAATAAAAGGCTTGGCGATCGCGTAAACGTAACCCCCAAATCGCTTTTAGGTCGATAAGATGCACTGACGCAATGACTAACACCACCCCCAACGCTGCGCTGGGAATAAATTCTAATGGCGCCGTTAAAAAAACGGCAACAATAGCAATCAATACGGCAGCAATAACCGACACTAATTGGGTTTTGCCGCCATTAGCATCATTTACTGCGGTGCGGGAATCTGCGCCGCTCACTGCAAAACCCTGCGATAAGGCGGAGGCGAGGTTAGCCAAACCTAACGCTTTAAACTCTTTGTCAGCATCAATTTCGTAACCGTTTTTGGCAGCAAAACTGCGGGCGGTTAGCATCATACTCACAAAGCTAACCATGGCTAAATTGAGTGCCGGCATGACTAATTCACGTACAATACCCAAATTAAATACCGGTGCTTGGAATGTCGGTAATCCACCAACCACGCTACCAATCACCGCAACATCATAATCGGTTAAATGAAATAGCCATACCAATCCACCGCTCACAGCAATAGCAAACATTGATGCTGGCCATGTTGGTTTTAAGCGTTTCATCACAAAATAAACTATCACAGTGAGAATGGCCATTAATAGCGTTGGGACATGGGTTTGTGATAAATAACTCGGCGCACCACCTAAACGCTCAAGTAAGTATTTTTCATCAAAGGTAAAGCCAAATATTTTGGAAAACTGGCCAACAATAATGGTAATCGCCACACCATTGAGTAACCCCATTAATATCGGTTTTGACAAAAAGTCAGCTAATACACCTAATTTAAAACGGCTGGCAATCAAACACCAAAATCCCGTCATCACGGTCATGGTCATGACTAATTGCCAATGCTTAAGACTATCTCCAGCCGCAAGAGGGGTGACTACAGCAGCAATAACCGCACATGTTGCTGCGTCAGGCCCAACGATAAGTTGTCTTGATGTGCCAAATAAGGCATAAATTAGCATAGGTAACACACATGAATACAAACCTACCGCAGCATTGACGCCCGTCAACTGCGCATAGGCAATTGCCACGGGCAAAGCGACGGCGGCAACAGATAAGCCTGCGCGAACATCATCTTTAAGCCAGCTTCGCTCGTAACGAGAAAAAGTCTCTAAACCAGGCATAAATCCATATAACCGACTCAGTAGCACAGTAACCTCAATAAAAATAATGTAGGCATTTATCATAGTTTTATTTCAAATTAATTACGACATATTCACGAATGATAAATAAATATTTTGTAAACAAAAAAACAAGCGAATTAGGCTTGGCATTTTGCACAACAAGTCAGTCAATTCGGTTACTCACCAAAGTGAGTGGTTGACTCCATTAGAGTGACGGGTTGATGACCTAAATACTGCCCCTATGTACTCAAAAAAATTCCTTATTTGACTCTGATGCAAACACCATCAACCTATATTATTCATTACAAAATCAGCCTCAGTAAATGCTTAATAGCATGGTAGACTAATATTGATTTAGCATTATCTGCAGCAACACCTAAAGCACCCGAGGTTTACGTGGTATCGCCATCAAAGTTCAATTCATCTTCAGCTACCGCGGGGATACCCCATTTAGCGATGTTAATTCCCATGCTTGCAGCCATTGTTGCGATTACTCCATTAGCTATCGACATGTACTTACCTGCAATGTCTATATTGGCATTAGGCTTTGATACCGATATCTCCACGGTGCAACAGTCACTCAGTATTTATCTGGCGGGTTATGCCTTGGGCATGCTGATATTTGGTCCACTTGCCGATAAAATTGGGCGCCGACCCTTGGTTATTTTTGGGCTATTAGGTTTCACCATCATCAGTTTATTAATTGCACTCAGTACCAGTATTGAACAATTTTTAATGCTGCGTTTTGCCCAAGCATTGATAGGTGCAGCGGCCACCGTTGTGGTACCGGGATATATTAAAGAGATCTATGGTGACAATACCGCCAAAGGGATGTCTTATGTTAGCTTAATCATGATGTTGGCCCCATTACTCGCCCCAACGTTGGGCAGTTTAATTATGGAACTGGGCGATTGGCATCTCATCTTTTTAAGCCAAAGTTGTTATGCCATTACCCTATTGATGATAGTGTTATTTAAGCTCAAGATGCCCAGTGACAAAGATCTTGGCGGTCGGAGTCAACGATCATTTTTAGGTGCGTATTACACTGTGTTTGCCCGTCGTGGTGTCAAACTGAATCTATCCAGCGGCGTATTAACCTCATTTGCCTTTTTTTGCTATTTAACCGCTTCGCCATTTATTTACATGGAAGTGTTTAATTTAGATAAATCGTTGTTTGCTATTTTATTTAGCACCAATGTGGGCGCCTTAATGCTAGCTAACATTGTTAACTCCAAAGTGGTGACACGATTTGGCTCAAAGCGCATGTTACATGTCTCAACATTTTTAGGTACCCTTGCCGCAACTGGCCTGCTAGCGGTTAATTTACTTGATTTAAGTTATCATTTTACCGTGTTGATGCTGATCCCCTTAATGGGGTCGTTAGGCGTCATGTCGGTCAATGCCGATGCCATCGTATTAATGAAGTTTAAGCAAGAAACCGGCACCGCAACCGCCGTCATTGGCACGCTTCGATTTGGTTTTGGCGCCACAGCAGGCCCATTGCTCGCGTATTTTTATGACGGTAGTGCAGTGCCGTTCTCGGTCTTAATGTTAGGATCGGTATTACTGGTTGGGGCGTGCCAGTTTTTTCAAAGTACATTACCCAAAACAAGCTAACCCGATAACGACTCCCGCTAGCACCTGCATTTATCGACCACTATCTTTATTGCCTTTTTATTCGCTTTTCAACGCATTCAGCAGCATAAGCTTGCAACAGTGGAGTCCTCATGTAGATTCCGGCACGGCATTTATCCATTTATTAGAGTCAATTCGCCCTAGTTGTTAGCGATGTCCTATAGTTATGTTCAATAACGATGTCCGATAGTTATGTTCAATAGCGATACCCCCCTTTAAAAACTCATAACCATGAAATAATTTCAAGCTTCAAAAATAATTAACTAAAGTAGTTGCAGTAAAAATAAATTTACATAAGATGGAAGGAAGAGATAAGTCAGTCTCTGATGGACAAAATATTGAATTTAACTGCTATTAATTCAATCCTCGAGTTTGAATTACCCTTCAAACTTATTTATTCAAGCGATTACCGTCGTTGTATGCAAGATACTGTTTACCATACGGTAACTTAACAAGGATTTATTTCATGGAAATGCTTTCTGGCGCGAATATGATCGTGCACTCATTAATAGATGAAGGTGTCAGCCATATCTTCGGTTATCCCGGTGGATCTGTGTTAGACATTTACGACTCGCTGCATAATATCTCCGGTATAGAACACATCTTAGTCCGTCATGAGCAAGCTGCCGTACACATGGCTGATGGCTATGCTCGAGCCACAGGTAAAGTCGGCGTCGTACTCGTTACCTCTGGTCCTGGAGCCACCAACGCTATCACGGGGATTGCCACCGCTTACATGGACTCAATCCCGCTAGTGGTGTTATCGGGTCAGGTGCCAAGCAATTTAATTGGTAATGACGCCTTTCAAGAATGTGACATGATTGGTATTTCACGCCCTATCGTAAAGCACAGTTTTTTGATAACAGACGCTAAAGACATTCCAGAAACGGTCAAAAAAGCTTTTTTTATTGCCGCAACAGGTCGTCCAGGCCCGGTAGTGATTGATTTACCTAAAGACTGTTTAAGTCCAGATGTGCTTCATGATTATGTTTACCCAGCCAGCGTTAAAATGCGCTCATACAATCCAACAACAGCAGGCCATAAAGGCCAGATCCGTCGAGGCTTGCAAGCCTTATTAGCCGCTAAAAAACCGGTATTGTACGTCGGCGGTGGCGCGGTTATTTCCGGTTGTGATGCGCAAATCCTTGCCCTTGCAGAACGCTTGAACATTCCCGTTGTTAGTACCTTAATGGGCTTAGGCGCATTTCCTGGCACCCATAAGCAAAGTTTAGGTATGCTAGGAATGCATGGGGTATACGAAGCCAATATGGCGATGCACAACACTGATTTAATCTTTGGTATTGGGGTCCGTTTCGACGACCGCACCACCAACAATGTTGCAAAATATTGCCCTAATGCCACTATTTTACACATAGACATTGATCCATCGTCAATTTCTAAAACCATTAGAGTCGATATTCCGATTGTGGGTTCTGCCGATAATGTTCTCGACGGTATGTTAGCACTACTTGATGAGTCGAAAGATACCAATGATGTTGCCGCTATGACCGCATGGTGGAGTGATATTGAAATTTGGCGCTCACGTAAGAGTTTAGAATTCGATCGCACGACAGATAGAATCAAACCACAGCAAGTTATTGAAACATTGTACAAACTCACCAATGGTGACGCTTATGTGGCATCAGATGTGGGTCAACATCAAATGTTTGCTGCCTTGTATTATCCTTTTGATAAACCCCGCCGTTGGATTAACTCGGGTGGATTAGGCACCATGGGCTTTGGTTTGCCTGCGGCAATGGGCGTAAAGATGGCGTTCCCTGAAGCAACTGTGGTGTGCGTTACGGGTGATGGGTCTATCCAAATGAATATTCAGGAGCTTTCAACGGCACTGCAATATGATACCCCAGTTAAAATCATTAACTTAAACAACCGTTTCCTTGGCATGGTAAAACAATGGCAAGACATGATTTACTCAGGTCGTCATTCCCATTCTTATATGGACTCTGTGCCTAATTTTGCCAAAATTGCCGAAGCCTATGGTCATGTTGGTATGAATATTAATCATCCAGATGAACTTGAGTCTAAGCTGGCTGAAGCGTTGGCGATGAAGGACAAGTTAGTGTTTGTTGATATCAGCGTAGACGAGACTGAACACGTCTACCCTATGCATATTCGCGGCGGGGCGATGAACGAAATGTGGCTAAGCAAAACGGAGAAATGCTAATGCGTCGGATTATTTCTGTATTACTTGAAAACCAACCGGGCGCATTGTCACGAGTGGTGGGGTTATTTTCTCAGCGCGGTTACAACATCGAAAGCTTAACCGTTGCACCCACTGAAGATGTGACCTTGTCACGCTTAAATATTACCGTGATTGCTGATGCCAATATTCTTGAGCAAATTGAAAAACAATTGCATAAGCTTATTGATATTTTGAAAGTGGCTAACATTACTGAGTCACCTTACATCGAACGTGAAATTGCCTTAGTTAAAGTCAAGGCCCAAGGCGATCAGCGCGAAGAAGTCAAACGCACCGCGGATATTTTTCGTGGTCAAATCGTCGATGTCACTGCCAATATCTATACCATTCAAATGGTCGGCACCAGCGATAAAATTGATGCGTTTATTCATTCTATTACCGACATGACCAAGGTGATTGAAATATCACGTTCTGGCGTGGTCGGTTTAGCCAGAGGCGAAAAATCAATGAGAGCCTAGGGTCTGTTGATATCAACAAGCAGAGCCCTATTGGACTCTGCTTTTTTATTGCCGATTAATCAAAATTATTGCATATATATAAATTACTTAGATCAATGATGTAAATTAATCATCAATTATGCAAACCTTCAAATATCTGTACTTCTAACACCATCAAACACCCTCAAACTAATTAGCTTCCACAATTGACGAGTCATTAACGTGAGTAGGTTAGCGGTATAATGGTTTCGCATCCAAAGGGGTCGCGTCAACAATATACCGATACTCGGCATTGCCACTGAGCTGATCAAATGGATAACAGGTAATTAAGGTTAAGTGACGCTCAGGCGTCGGGGCCAGCACATCTAAGTCGGTTTCATGCACCACATGGGTGGTCGTGATTTGATATAATAACCGCTCACCTGCAGTGCTATACAGCTCAATGATGTCGCCCACCTTAACGTATTGTAAGCGCATAAAATGACTGTCTCTATGGCCAGCAATAATCATATTACCCTGCTCACCCAACGCCGCCCCCGCTAACATCAACCCAGGCCCAAAGGCTAAATTACGCCCCGAGGCTCCCGCTAATACGTACAAGTCACCGCCTAAAGCTTGCAAGCTATCGTTATGTTGTTGCAACACACGCATTTTAGCCACCGGATGGGTGTCTGCCCAAGACCAGGGTTTATGCGGTTGGCTATCCGCCAGGGTTTTTTCAAACGCTCGCTCAATCAGAAATTGGGCAAAATGGGCTTTAGCTTGCATATAACCTCCCTGTAGTAATAGTGCGGATCCCAGTACGCTTATCAGCACAATAACAATCCAATGCTGGGTCGGTGATATTGTTCGCTGCATATTTACGCCCCAGTTTAATCATTTGATCCAATCACCAACAATTGGCCAGGTAAGCGCTGTCTTAACCATAAATAATGCAGCACGCCTAAGCCCAGAAAGCTAAACCCAATTAATAACCATAATCGACTTGCGGTGCCCGTATGTGGCAGCACTTGCGACGATTGCGCGGCGTGTAAACTATGGGGCATATGTGACCTCAATTGCACATCAATCGGGCTATCAAGCAATGGATTGACGGGGGTAACATCTACTGCGACTAAACTGGTTTGGCTGGTCACTAAGTGGTACAGCAAGCCTAATGCTTCGACTTGCTTATTGACGCGGTCGCGACTGGCCGCGTCTTTATAAAGCTCAAGTGAAGTGATTTGCGCATTTGCCCACAATAAATCAATGCCCTTAGCAGCTTGGTTTTCTTCAAAATCAACTTGTTGCTGCCAATATTGTCCATTAATGGTGCCAGACACTATGATGGGTTGTTCTTGGTGTGACGCCGATTTAATGCTCACCCAAAGCGGTTCTTGTTGGTATAAATCGCTAATGGTCGTCGGCCAATAATCCGGTACGCTGCCATCAAGATAATACAAGCCAATATTAGTCAGCACGGGTTGTTCAATTTTATTGAGTAACTGCTCAATTTTTTGCTGCACTTCAGACTCATGGCCAATATAGGTATATGTCCCTCGACCCATGGTTGCTGCTCGGCGCATAAAATCTGAATTAGGCGCTGAGCCAATACCCACCGTGAATAATCGACTGTCACCCAACTGATCGTTAATAAGCTGATACAACTCATGTTCGTTGCCAACGGCACCGTCGGTCATAAAAATAACCTGTCGCAATATGGGTTGTTGGCTCGTAGCGATTTCATCCATTATTTGTGGTTGCACACTGTCCACCAGCGCCGTTTGTAATGCTTGGCGCATTTCTGTACCGCCATCAGCTTCTAACCCATGCACAAACTGCTCGGCTCGACCAATATTATGCCTATTGGCAGGCAATGGCGTCGCAGATAACAGGGTTACTTCACTATTAAATTCAATAATATTAAAGCTGTCGATATCACGCAGTCCTGTAAGCGCAAACTGCAATGCTTGTTTAGCTTGGGTGATTGACTGGCCTGACATAGAACCAGAAGTATCAATCACTAAAATCAGTTCGCGCGCGATAAGATGTTGCTCGCTCACCTTTTCAGTGGGCGGCATTAACATCACTAACGAGTACAAATTGTTATCAACGGGATTGGGTTGCCCTTGTACCGACTCGGCATGGTCGCTGGGATTGACAGTCTCATGGGTTTTACCGGTTTGATAAAATGTTACCGCTTGCGGTAATGCCCCCACATTAACTTGCCATTGCAGTACAAAATCGCGGTCGGCAATGTGTTTGCCAGCAAAACTCACATTGTAGTGATTTCCCACCATCGACTGCTTAATAGGATGATAAAGACTGTTGAGCGAAGTCAATTCAACACCCGCATCAATATTCACCTGCATAGTTACATGTGATTCAGGCCTTACTTGTTCAACGGACCTCATCACATTATGGCTCGATGGCATGGCTAATTGTGGCGGCTCGGTCGTGTGATCAGCTTGCGGGGTGAAACGCGGCGTGATCGCCAGTGGAAAACGTAAACTAAACACCCCATCGCGATACTCAAGCTGTTGCTGATAACTAATTTCTACCACGAGTTGCCCATGAGGAGCCAAATTAGCCACTTCCGAGGTAAACAAGTTTCGTCGTTGTTGCTGCAACAAACTGGCTTGTTTACCTTGTTTTTTGGCGGTTTCAAAAGTCTGTAATGCTTGCTTTTTAGCTTGGATTTGTCCGGCAATAACCTTGTCGCCAATGCGTAATTGCATACTATCGACCGCGGCCGTTTCCGGTAATGGAAATAAATAGCGTCCATTAACCCATTGATCGGACTCATTGATAAACACTTGTTTAACGCTGACCCGATTGAGTAACCCCGACACCTCCATCCTCACTTGGGTCTCTAACGCCACCACGTGTATCAGTTGATGCTGTTGATAGTACTCCAACATGCCCTGAGTGATCTCGTCTTGTTGATCTCCAGAGGGTGAGGCATACGCCGTTAAACAACAGGCATTAAGCGCAACAAAAACACCATAATAGAGTGATTTACAAACTTGATTGATAGACAAAGGTGAGATAAAAAACAACGGGCGCATAGTGGCTCCTTACCCACTTAGGCAACAAAAAATTATTATTTGTGCCTAGATGAATAACATACAAAACAAAAAGAAAATCAACTTAACCGCATAGACTGAACCCATAGACTTAACCGCTTAGTTAGCGGCTAACTCTGCACCCGGCGCCATTAAGGTGAGCGTAACGCGACGATCAAAAAAGTCATTTTCAAAATTTTGTTCTTGATGCAATGGCAAGCTTGAACCATAGGCTTGGCCGTGCAACCGTTCCCGGACAATACCTTGGCCAGCCAAATATTGGATCACTTCAGCCAAACGTTGCTCAGACAAAGCTTGGTTAAACGCATTATCACCACGACGGTCGGCATAGCCGGTTAAATCAATGGTCAATTCGGGTGACAAATTCATCATGTAAGCCACATTGTCTAACTGTTGTTTAAATAACGATTCAATATGGCTTGAGCCCGTCTTAAACTGCACATGCATTCCAATGGTGAGTTCGTTGAGCGTCTGCTGTTGATTGGTTTTTTGTTCAGCCCAATTTGACTGTAATTGGCCAAACTCAGCAGACACTTGTTGCAGAGATTGTTGCTTAGTATTGAGTGCCATTAATTGCTCATTGGTTTGCGTTAACTGTTGATCTTTATCTTCAAGCTGTTGTTTTTGGACGGTGAGTTCTGCTTCATCGCCGACCGATTTACCCATAAAGGTACCCGTTATGGCTCCGATAAATGCCCCTACTGGCCCGCCAATGACGGCGCCAAGTACCATCCCAGAGCTCAAACCCACTAGCTCTTCGGTATGTTCGCGTTCAGTGGATGGTTGAGCGTCATTGGCCCAGCTGACATTTGAAATCATAATGGTGCTGATCATGGTGGCGGCGATAAGTTGCTTTTTCATAACGTGTCCCTTTTAGCGATAGTGTGAAATGAAAGTCATCCTCAGCACATCAGTTATGTGCCGCGGATTAACTCTATGTCGCTATTAAACACCTCATAGATGGCTTAATTGGGGAGCAAAAATGGCAATGTGGCGATCAAATGTGGCAACAATATGGCAATTGCCGCTGATGGCTATTTTGGTCAATAAAATCCTGTATAGTCATCACGGTACCCATTTATCAGCTTATTAATTGAAATCACCCATGAAACGAATTGCCATTGTTGAAGACGAAGCCGTTATCCGCGAAAACTACAAAGATGTCCTGCAACAGCAAGGGTATAATGTGCAGGCATATGCAAATCGCCCCGCGGCAATGCTCGCCTTTAATACACGTTTACCTGACTTAGCCATTATTGATATTGGTTTAGAGCATGAAATTGATGGTGGTTTTACCCTGTGCCAAGCATTACGGGCAATGTCGAGCAGCCTACCGATTATCTTTTTAACCGCCAGAGATGGTGACTTTGACACAGTTTGTGGCCTACGTTTAGGTGCCGATGACTATTTAACCAAAGACGTCAGTTTCCCCCATTTACTGGCCCGTATTGCCGCCCTATTTCGACGTTCTGAATTAATAGGCTCAAGCCCAATTGAAGACAATTTACTCGAGCGCGGTCATCTCACCATTGATGGCAACCGCATTCAGGTATATTGGAAGTCACACCCCATTGAACTCACCGTCACCGAATTTTGGATGGTGCACGCCATGGCAAAACACCCAGGTCATGTGCGCAGTCGTCATGATTTAATGCAAGAAGCGAAAATTTATGTCGACGACAGCACCATTACCTCACACGTTAAACGCATTCGGAAAAAATTCCTCAGCATCGATACTGAATTTGACTGTATCGACACCGTTTATGGCATGGGCTACCGCTGGGACAATATCTAACACATGTATTTACCTTTAGGGCTGCGTGCCAAAGTCGTCATTTTGTCGCTGTTTTTATTCTGCCTACCTTGGCTTGGGTATGAATATGTGTGGGAAATGGAAAAATACCTGCGTCATGGTCAAGAAAAAACCCTTGAAGGCACCACTCAGGCACTCGCCACCGCCCTGCATGAGCGGCCAACATTATTTGACAACCAAGCCAGCTTTTTAAGCCAAGTAGAAAAAGGTCGCGACTTATATGCCTACCCACTGGTAGGGCCGATCCAACTCGACGGTAAACTAGATGATTGGGCGTTATATCAACATCGCACCCTAAACTATTCTGATAAACACGTTATTTATCAACGTAATGAAACCGACCCCATTGATATTAATTTTACTCACATGGTAGGAAAATACTCGGGCTATTTATACGGCTTTTTTAATGTTAATGATCAAAGTGTGGTTTTTCGTAACCGTAAAAGTTTACGGATTGATGGTAATGATCACTTAGTCATGGCCACCCAGTCGCCCGATGGCAAGTTCAGACGCTACATCATTGCCAATACTAAGAGTGGTTGGCTCAGCGCGTTTGAATTACCTGCCGATCCGAGTCAATCCATGCCCGTCAGCCCAGAAGTTCGCATTCAGGGCCAATGGTTAAAAACCACCAACGGTTACACTATCGAGTTCAGGCTGCCACTGGAAATGGTTGGCAGTAAATTAGGCTTTGCGATTCATAATGTTAACGATGTTAACACCCGTCAATTAGTCAACGTTATCGGCACATCGGCCACCGACTCAGTCGCCAGTTTAGGCACAGTATTAGTGCCCTCACCTGAAATTGAAAATATCATTAAAGGCATGAGCCATAACAGCTCACGTATTTGGGTAGTCGACAATCATGGCCGCGTACTGGCAAAATCGGGTGATATTCGATCATCGTCTAACACCTGGGCAGATGATCTTAGCGTTAAGCAAGCAGACTCATTTTGGCAAAATTTCAAACAGCAATATATATTGCCTCTGTACTACAAAATATTGACTCGTCCACCACAAGATTTTATCGATTCACTGCAAGACTCAACCGAACTTACGGGCAGTCACATTGAAAAAGCCTTAAGCGGTAAACACGGTTCAACATGGCGTCTAACCCCTGATAATAAAGCAGTGGTATTAGCCGCGGCAAGCCCAATTTGGATTGATGACAACGTCATGGGCGCGGTCATCGCAGAAGAAACCACCCACGGTATTCGTAGCCTGCGTAACCGTGCCCTAGAAAAACTGTTTAACGTGATATTAACGATTATGAGCCTGGGCACATTAACCTTGTTTATCTTTGCATCGAGTATTGCAAGCCGTATCCGCCGCCTGCGTGATCAGGCCGAATTAGCCATCGACAGCCAAGGCCGAGTAAAACAACAAATCGTAGCGTCCAAAAATCGCGATGAAATCGGCGATTTATCCCGCAGTTTTTCATGCATTGTCAGCCGCTTAGGCCAATATACTCATTATTTAGAAAACATGTCATCACGATTGTCGCACGAACTGCGCACCCCCGTAGCTGTGGTGCGCAGCTCGCTTGAACATTTAGGCTTGCAGCAGCTTGATGAGCAATCACAAAAGTACGTCAACCGCGCCCAAGAAGGGGTGAATCGTTTACACCTTATTTTAAATAATTTAAGCGAAGCAACTCGCCTAGAAGCCAGTTTGACCCAAGCAGAAAACTGCCGTTTTTCATTAAAAAAAGTGATTAGTGGTTGTATGCAAGGCTACCAAATTACTTATCCAGACCAAGTGTTTACTGTCCACATTGAAGATAACGCCATGTATTGCAACGGTGTGCCTGAATACATCGCCCAATTAATGGATAAACTGATCAACAATGCTATTGAGTTTAGCCAACCAGCCAGTGCCATCAAGGTCAGCCTGACCCAAGAGCACAAACAGGCGATATTAACCGTCAGTAATCTAGGCCCTTTGCTGCCAGAAGCCATGAGTCACCAAATTTTTGAATCTATGGTATCCATTAGACCCCAAGGCATTAATGGTAAACCCCATCTCGGCTTAGGCTTGTACATCGCCAGATTAGTAGCCGACTTTCATCAAGGCACGATTAAAGCCACTAACATGATTGAACATGATATCGAGGGGGTTGAAATTTGCCTCAGCTTACCGCTGAGTGATGAAAAATAATCAACCTCAGTATTTAGACGCGTTTATTTATGCTTGTTGGTGCTAGGATGGCACTACGCCAAATGAGTCAACCTCAAGCATTTATCCATGCCTTTATGGCATCGACTCAGAGATAACATGCTGATAATGGAATAAAATAATGAGTAAAAACGATAAACTAGCTACCAAAATTGTCAGCCTAGGTCGTGATAAAAAATTCACACAAGGCATTATCAATCCACCCGTTTTCCGCGCCTCTACCGTAGTGTTTGACACCATGGACGAGATGCGTTTTGCCATCAAAAACAAAACCAACGGCGAAATGTTCTATGGCCGCCGCGGCACCCCAACCCATTTTGCATTTCAACAAGCCATATGCGAACTTGAAGGCGGCGCTGGCACCGCATTATATCCTTCTGGTGCCGCTGCCATTAGCAGTACTTTATTATCATTTTTAAAAAGTGGCGACCACTTGTTAATGGTTGACACCGCCTACGAACCGACGCGTGATCTGTGCAACAAAATGCTGGCAGGTTTTGGCATTGAAACCACCTATTATGATCCCATGATTGGCGCCGGTATTGGCGAACTCATTCGTCCCAACACTAAGGTATTATTTTTAGAATCCCCAGGGTCTATTACCATGGAAGTGCAAGATGTCCCGACCCTCAGTCGTATTGCCCATGAACATAATATGATTGTGATGCTCGACAACACTTGGGCATCACCAATTAATTCGCGCCCGTTTGATATGGGGGTCGACATCTCTATTCAAGCCGCCACCAAATACATTGTGGGCCATTCTGATGTGATGATGGGCACCGCCACAGCCAACGAGAAATACTGGGAACAGCTGCGCGAAAATAGCTACGTAATGGGCCAAACTACCTCACCTGATGACGTGTACTTAGCCGCTCGAGGCCTGCGCACCTTAGGGGTTCGTATGGCGCAGCATAATAAAAATGCCTTAAAAGTGGCGAATTGGTTGGCCACCCGTGCAGAAGTCGATCACGTTCGTCACCCAGCGTTCGACACTTGTCCAGGCCACGAGTTTTTTAAACGCGACTTTAGCGGTGGTAATGGCTTATTCTCGTTTGTACTTAAGCAAGGCGACTTAGCGTCAGTCACGGCTTTTGTAGAAAACATGGACCATTTTAAAATGGGCTTTTCATGGGGCGGGTTCGAAAGTTTAATTTTAGGGGTCTTCGGCATTAATAATATCCGTACAGCCACCCAATGGGATAGCAGCAAACCATTATTACGATTACACATTGGACTCGAAGACGCCGACGATTTAATTGCCGATCTTGACGCTGCATTTAGCCGATATAATGCGGTAATAAATAAGTGATCTCAGCTTGAGATAAGTCACTTTAGCTTGAGATAAATAACCTATTACCACAAAACGTTTATGCCGTATTGAATTAAAGGAAATAAATGAATTTCATCAAATTAGTCATATTCAGTCTGTGCATTAGCATTGGCTATTATGGCTTGACTCTAGTGGCAATCGGCCAGTCTGCCGCCGGCAATTTATTCTGGTGGTTTAATGGCAGCCAATACCCACAACTCATGGATCTGGCCCAAAATATTGTCGGGATCGGCTTGGCGGCCTTAATCCCGGCTTTTATTGTGAGAAGCTACGAGCCAGCAAGACAATGGCTTGCGATCATCATAGTGATTTTAGGCGCCATGTTATTACTCGGCAATATCCATTACATGCCATGGGATCCAATGGGCATAGTGAGGTTTGTGAATAGCACCCTATTTTACGGTGACCTCGGGGAAAAAGTGCTGTTTTTCGATATATTACTACTGCCTATATTGTGGTTGTTATTGCTTAAACGTATGGCTCGTATTTAACAGAGCCCGAATTAGAGCGCTAAGCAAAAACAAGTTGAACATATCTAGCCAGTCAACATTGCCAAAAATCTACAGCCCTGAGTCGTTATCGCCTCAGGGCTTTTTATTATCAATAACGACTATCGAAACATTTGTCGAAACATTTTCCAGAATAATTAGCAAAACAGTTAGCAAAACAGTTGCTCAATAACATACGTGAGGTCGCGGAGGGAGTGATAAAAGTATCAGCTTGTCATGTGTTGAATATAGCCCGCCACGTGTGATACCAATTTCAATAATTATCTGGCCACTCTGCGGGAGTTCGGCACCTTTTAGGCAAGTAATAGGATTGTTGGCATAGTTGTTCTCGGCAACAGCTCCTACGTTGATCTATCTCCTGCATCCCTGCAGTCGTAAGTCAAAATAATATTAAGCAGCATAGAAGGTGCAGAAACCCACCCTTGGGAGCCACTCAGGCTTTCCATTTCTTTGTTGCATTGTTTTATAAGGGAACAACCATTATTTCAACAATGCGCCTCAAACTGAAAAACCTGAGTGACTCTGATTAATCACATAATTAACGGAATTGGTATTAATCACTCAACAAATGAAATTTTATCTCACTCTTGTCGGTCTTATTAATGACTTCAATCGCATTTTACAAAAACAAAAGAGTATGACTATGTGTAGCACACCAAAAACCAACCTGGCCGCTGCCACGCCCAAAGTTCCCTTTCGTAGTTTTATGGCCAGCATGACATTGGCACAACGACAACAGTTCGCCGAAGTCGCGAACCGTGCCGATGATCGGCGTAAAATAAGAGAAGATCGACTCAAAGGTCAATCCAATAGCAAAAGTGCAGCAAAAACCTCAAAGACGACTCGAAAACCAAACATGCCATTCATCAAAAAACTGCTTCAATTTTGTAAGCAACACATAGTGATATAAGGCAACACATCTTTAATGGGTAAGCGGCTTATTGCATATTAGTCTTCTAGTACTGAAATGAAAATTCTATCTGAATTCCACAGCTCAATTATCTTGCGGGTTTTCTTTAAGTTCCAAAAACATTTTCCAAACAGAATAATCCCCGCACCTTCTAACTGGCGCCCTTCCGATATATTAAAACGCGCTAATATTTTGGACTTATATTTAGCGATAGGAATGCCAACATCAGTACAATCAGATGGGTTTAACCAATTAAGCTCTTTGTCTACGTGTGAAATCGTACCCCAGTACATTTTAGGCTTGGCCTCTTTGGCATTAGCACTTGGCTCAGCCTCGGCAAAGTTAACAAATAAATTCTTAGCTTTGAATTTATAGCCGGAATCTAGCTCAATCAAGCTACTCGACTCCGCTAAGTCGCTGCCACGCATTAGGCTATTGAGTATTTTCTCCAGCCCTAACACTTTTACCTTGGTTGTCTCATTCTTACCAGCGTGTTTTTGACTTGTATTAACGGATTTTTTTGGTGGGGTTGATGTAGAGGCGACGGTTTGCCCCTCTATGATTGGCTTTTTTGTGTTTGATAACATGAAATCAATGCTGATAAGATCAGCCGCTGCAATGAATTGATTAACTTCAACGGCATGACGCATCTCTCGGTCTCGTTGTGTTGAAGGATGGCCTTCATCACAGCCTGCAATATGATACCGAGAGCCAAAACACGCCGCTTTACCGTCAGAGCTTCTCTTACGGTAATACGCTTTTTCTTTACACTCAGGGCATTCTAAAAACTGCCTAAATTGTTCAATGTCGGTTTCAGGTAACGCCTGAAACTTCAAGATTGAGAAAGTGTGCCTTTCATCACCATAAGTACAAACCGCATCAATCATTTGCTATCCACATCTGCTATTAAAACGACCCTATAAAATGAGTTGTAAAATCAGCTATAAAAAGTAGTGATAAAAGTACCTCTAAGCCCAGCAGAACAATAGCAAGTTATTCATAAAAAGACTATTTTGCAATAGTCCTAACCGCTATCGGCAAACATTATAGATTGAGCTTAACAGACTAGAAACGGCCCATGAATTTGGCTTTTAGTTAGTTAGTTACTTTTGACCATTGTGACTCTCCATAATGGCGTTAATCTACCAGCGACTGACTATATGATTTGATCATTATCTCAATCGTTTTAGACAGTAACGTGTCAGTAACTTGCTAATTTAGCAATATATTGATTAGGGTAAGTATGGCAAATCAGTTGTGAACTAGGTTAGTACGAGTCGTTCACATATGGATGGTTTAACTTTAACTGCATTTCAAGAAATTAGGCAATTAATGACTCCTATTCGATCTTTACGTTATGGTCCGATTCGTTTCCTTAACGCTCATTGGTTACTTTTATTCTTTCAACTAAAAAGTCTACTGCCGCTTTTACTTTTGGTACTAAGTAGCGCTGTTTTTGATACAGCAAATAAACAGCCATATCAGAATGTTGAGTGATAGCTAACTCATGCTCAAACTTAAGCTCTAGCAACTGCCCTGACTCAAGATAGGACGCTAACGCCCATCGAGTTGACATTAAAATACCTTCTCCGTCACAGGCTTTTTTCGCCAGCCAAGGGCCATTATTTGAAATCGCCACCGCGGGCCCTGAGACATCATGCCATTGACCGTTCATATTACATAACCAGGGAGTTGGCCCTGATGGTGCTTTAAAATAAAGGCCATTATGTTGCTTTAATTCCATCGCATTGTTAGGCACGCCATGTTTGTCTAAATAACTCGGTGACGCGACAGGAATAAACCCATTGTCCATGAGTCTTATCGCTAACACTCGCTCATTTGGAGCGTAACCACCGCGAATAGCAATATCGACATCGTCACGTCCCAGTGTTGATAACTCGTCACTTAAACTGACATCTAATACAATCTCAGGGTATAACACACTGAATTCATCTAACAAAGGAAGCAATATCTTGTCACCAAAACCCACCATCGAACTTATCTGTAAACGCCCCATTGGCGTTGTTTGGTAACTACGAACAGTTTCATTGCTTTGCTCTAGTTGATTTAATATTTGCTGTACATCGTTATAATAAATTTGCCCCACTTCGGTTAGTTTAACGATTCGGGTCGATCGCTTTAACAAGGTCGCACCCAAATTTTTTTCTAAATCAGCAACTCGTCTCGACAAGGATGATGGCGGCACATTTAACGCACTGGCAGCTTTGGTAAAACTGCCCGTTTCGACTACTTTACTGAAATACCGCATGGCACGTAGTTGATCCAACTCACTTCTCCATTAAATCTAAGTGTTTTTGTTTTATTATTGTCTTAAAAGCAATAGTGATCCGCATTATCCCTTATATATAACCAAATTAAAACAAGTCATAATGCGTTTAACTTAAGAATTGCAACCTTGCTCCTGTTGCAACAGGATAAATACAGGGCGTTAATTGCATTTTTCGGCAATTAACAACCACCTTCACATTAATGATGGAAAACTGACTTATGATTACTTTGCACGGTTTTGCCGCGAGCAACTATTACAACCTAGTGAAACATGTACTGCTATACAAAAAACTGCCATTCCAAGAAAATCTTATTTACCCTAGTAGTGACGAGTTATTGGCAATCAGTCCAGCAGGCAAAGTACCTGTTATCACGACGTCTGAAGGACTTAATATTTCAGAGTCGAGTGTCATTTGTGACTTTATCGAAGAGACTTACCCTGCAACGCCGCTATATCCTGAAAATGCGGGTGAGCGTGCTGTTGTACGTCAAATTATGAAAATGGCAGAGCTTTATTTTGAACTGCCAAGCAGACGACTTATACCTTATGCATTTTCAGGTACTGAAGCTCCTGAATCGGTTAAAGCTGAAGTACGCCAAGTATTAACCCGTGGCATTACCGGCTTGAGTCGTTTATGTCAGTTTTCACCTTGGATTGCAGGTGAACAATTCACCATGGCTGACATCTACGTTTATTACGTCAACACCATTGTCAGCGCTTTTGGCGCGAGCCAGCTTAACTGGGATGTACTTGCAGAGATCCCTGGAATGAAACAGTGGAACGAGTCCATGAGTCACTCTGCCATTGCCCAAACCGTGGAAGCAGATCGCCTAACAAACATGCCCGAGTTTATGCAAAAGGTGAAAGCTCAAATCCAAGCTGCGAACGCTGGATAACACTTATTTATATGAATTGATATTAGCGATAAAAACAACCAATACTGAAATTTTACTTGATTTCAATTATGAACAAAATACAGCCAATGCAATAAAGTCATTGGCTCAAAGAATTAATTATTTGCAGGAGAAAATCCAAATGACAGAGACCAATATCCAACTTACTTCAACAATCAGCGAAGACAATAAATTAACACTTGCCTTACAAGACATAGAAATGCCACAACCTAGTGCCGATGAGGTGGTTATTCGCATTGAAGCTGCGCCATTAAACCCGTCTGACTTAGGGGTTTTGTTCAGCGCCGCTGATATGTCAACAGCGACACAATCGGGCACTGAACAAAAACCAGTCATTACTGCTGACGTCCCCGCTCAGTTTATGCCAGCGCTTAAAACCCGTGTTGGTAAAGCTACGCCTGTTGGTAATGAAGGTGCAGGAACCGTTGTCGCAACGGGCTCATCGCCTGCGGCACAAGCATTAATGGGTAAGACCGTTGCTGTGATTGGCGGTGGAACTTATCGTCAATATCTCTGTGCCAATGTGCAAAGCTGCTTAGTATTAAAAGAAGGCACCACGGCTAAAGAAGGTGCATCTTCGTTTGTTAACCCACTCACCGCATTAGCTATGGTTGAAACCATGCGTGCTGAAGGGCATAAAGCCATCATTCATGCGGCAGCTGCGTCTAATCTTGGTCAAATGTTAAACCGTATTTGTATTGCCGATGGCATCGATTTAATTAACATTGTACGTAAAGCAGAACAAGAAACGCTGTTACGTGATATGGGCGCAAAATATGTTGTTAACTCAAGCAGTGATACTTTCCTTGCTGAATTAACTGCGATGATTATCGAAACGGGTGCAACTATTGCGTTTGACCCCATTGGTGGCGGTCAACTAACAAGCGACATTATTAACTGTATGGAAGTCGCTGCGGCTCGTGATATGAAAGAACACACAATCTATGGCTCTGATACATTCAAACAAGCTTACATTTATGGCGCATTAGACCGCGGCCCTATAACGTTAAATCGTAACTTTGGTTTTGCATGGGGTGTAAATGGATTCTTATTATTCAATGCGCTAGGTAAATTAGGCACTAAAACGGTTATGGCGATGCGTAAACGTGTTGCAGATGAAATTACCACAACATTTGCTAGCCACTACACACATGAAGTGTCATTGGCAGAGGTATTACAATTACAATCGATAGCGGCTTATTCTAAACATGCTACAGGTGAAAAGTACTTAATTACCCCTCAAGCTTAATTAGGCCTCAAAAATAGCGACTTATTAACTGATTGATTTTTAATATATGTTAAAGCAGATACTGATTAGGGTATCTGCTTTTTTATTTACTTATTCGTAATAGCGCACTGGGTGATGAGATGGACGCTCCCTAATACGGCGTCAATGCGCCAAACTGATGTTGAACCACACAGTTACTTAAGGAGCGTCCACCATGAAAGTTACCACTATTTCGATTGATTTGGCAAAGAATGTA